>Ga0307516_10000952_pt1 | contig 39918 bp, 34 predicted proteins | sample 19_EM_MG_FD_203310 | JGI IMG/M metagenome (GOLD analysis project Ga0307516, IMG submission 203310) | Populus trichocarpa ectomycorrhiza microbial communities from riparian zone in the Pacific Northwest, United States - 19_EM | ecosystem: Host-associated > Plants > Roots > Unclassified | place... | reverse complement strand
ACCGATTATGGCGGTGCACAAAAGAAAGAGCCCCGACCATGGGCCGGGGCTGAAAAGCCTTGACGCTGTCATCACGTAAAGGCACCTGCTCAGGGAGGAAAAGCAGGGAGAAACACCCTCACGGGCATCGCTCAAGAACAACTTTAACACCGCAGACCGGCTCTGTACCATAGGCGTCCGCCACAATTTTTGGCGCTTTGCGGCTCGGATTCACCGGGCTACATACCTCTCGGGCGGCGTGGTTTTTGACACCGTCGCAACACTTCTTTGCCTGTCCCCTTTTCATGCTGCCTGCCTACCCTGCCAGCCGCCCCCGTCGCCTGCGCCGCGATGCCTTCAGCCGTGCGCTGGTGCGAGAAAACGTTCTCACCGCCGCTGATCTGATCTACCCGGTGTTCATGCTCGACGGCGAGAACCGAAGCGAGGACGTGGCCAGCATGCCGGGCGTGCAGCGCCTGAGCGTGGACCGCCTGTTCGCCAAGGCCGAGACCTGTCTCGCGCTGGGGGTGCCGGTGATGGCCCTGTTCCCGGTCATCGACCCAGGCTTGAAGACGCCCGACGGAAGTGAAGCCACCCGGCCCGACGGCCTGGTGCCGCGCGCAGTGCGGGCGCTCAAATCACGCTTCCCCGAGCTCGGCCTGCTGACCGATGTGGCGCTCGACCCGTTCACCAGCCACGGCCAGGACGGCCTGCTGGACGCCAACGGCTACATCGTCAACGACGACACGGTGGCGGTGTTGCGCGAGCAGGCGCTGGTGCAGGCCGAGGCCGGCGTCGACATCGTGGCACCCTCGGACATGATGGACGGCCGCATCGGCGCGATCCGCCAGGCGCTCGAAGCCAAGGGCCAGATCCACACCAAGATCATGGCCTACAGCGCCAAGTACGCGAGCGCCTTCTATGGCCCGTTCCGCGACGCCGTCGGCTCGGCCAAGAACCTCGGCAAGAGCGACAAGAAGACCTACCAGATGGACCCGGCGAACAGCGACGAAGCGCTGCGCGAAGTGGCGCTGGACATCGCCGAAGGCGCCGACATGGTGATGGTCAAGCCGGGCCTGCCTTACCTGGACATCGTGCGCCGGGTGAAGGACGAGTTCCACATGCCGACCTTCGCCTACCAGGTCAGCGGCGAGTACGCGATGGTCAAGGCCGCGGCCGCCAATGGCTGGCTGGACCACGACGCGGTGATGATGGAATCGCTGCTCGCCTTCAAGCGCGCCGGCGCCGACGGCGTGCTGAGCTACTTCGCGCTCGACGCCGCCCGCCTGCTGAAATCGGCTTGAACGACCGCATCGACGAAGGGGCCGCGGTGCGCATCTTCCACATCAAGGCCGACAACTTCTCCGAGTTGGCCGAGCTGCCAGCGGCGCTGCCACCACAGGGTTTTGTGTGGGTCGGCTGCGGCCGGCGCGAGTTCGAGGTGCAGCGCGTCGAAGTCCAGTCCGCATTGCAGCGCTGGGCCGGCGCCGCCCTGGTCGACCTGCATGTCAGCGACCTGCTGAACAACCAGCTGCCGTCGCACTTCGAGGACACGTCCTGGTACGACATGCTGGTGTTCCGCCGCCTCGCGACCACGCCAAGCGGCAAGAGCCTGTTCGTCGACGAAACCCACGGCACGCTGGCCTCGGCGCAGCTGGCGCTCGACGCGATCGACACCAGCCCGGTCGGTTTCGCGGTGTTCGACCGCGTTCTGCTGACGATCCACCCGACCGACTGCATGGTGCGCGAGTTCTTCGCCCAGCGCCTGACCCAGCAAGCCGCCGAAAGCGACCTGCGCGGTGCGGGGCGGCTGCCATCGAGCCCGGCCGATCTGATGCTGCGGATGGTCAATTACATGGTCGACAGCTACCTCGACCTGCGTCGCCTGCTGACGCGTCAGCTGACCACGCTGCAGAGCGAGCTCCTGAACCCCAAGGGTCACTTCCACGACTGGCAGGTGCTGCTGGGCAGTCGCAACGCGCTGCACATGCTCGAAGACACCTGCGAAGACCAGCGCGCGGCGATGCAGGAATGGATCGACGCGTTGGACGAATGGCCGTCCGAGGCCGACGCCGGCGCCAAGCGCGAACGCGAGCTGCTGCGCGTGCGTTCGCGTGACGTGCTGGAGCACATCGAGCGCGTGCTGACGCATGTGCGGCGGCTGGAGTCGTCGGCTGAAGCCGCGGTGCAGATGCACTTCTCGGCCCTGAGCCACCGCACCAACGACATCATGCGCACGCTGACCGTGCTGACCGCGATCTTCCTGCCGCTGAACCTGATCACCGGCATCTTCGGCATGAACTTCGAGGTCATTCCGCTGCAGCACGCCGTGAAGGGCTTCTGGGTGGCGATCGCCATCATGATCGCCACCGCCATCGGCCTGGGCGGCTTCTTCTGGCGCAAACGCTATCTCGGAACCCACGTCCGCCCCTAGCGGGACGCGACGTTCAGCCGCGCCGTTTGCGATACGGGTCCTTGAATCCCATGCCAAGCAAGATCTCGGTCTCGTGGGCTTCCATCTCTTCGGCGTCTTCGTCGCTGGTCTCGTGGTCCCAGCCTTGGGCGTGCAAGGTGCCGTGCACCAGCAGGTGGGCGTAGTGGTCGGCGATCGAGATGCGCAGTTCACGCGCCTCGCGCGCCACCACCGGCGCACACAGGATCAGGTCGGCGCTGACCATCGGCTCTTGCGTGTAGTCGAAGGTCAGCACGTTGGTGGCGTAGTCCTTGCCGCGGAACTCGTGGTTCAGCTGCCGGCCTTCTTCTTCATCGACGATGCGCACGGTGATCTCGCCCGGCGCTTCGAGCGCCGAGCGCACCCAGCGTGCGACGCGGTGGCGCGGCAATTGCTCGCGGTGACGCGGGTCGGCAAATTGCAGGCTCAGGCTCAACGAGGGCTTGGCAACACGGCTCATGCCGCGCTCCCGCGAGGCGCGCCGTCATGCGCGCCATCGCGCGGCGGCTGTTGCGCCTCGTAAGCTTCGACGATGCGCGCCACCAGCGGGTGGCGCACCACATCGGCCGAGCTGAAACGCGTCATCGCGATGCCCTTGACTCGCTTCAACACGTCGGCCGCATCGATCAGCCCGCTGGGCATGCCGCGCGGCAGGTCGATCTGGCTGATGTCGCCATTGACCACCGCCTTCGAGCCGAAGCCAATGCGGGTCAGGAACATCTTCATCTGCTCGGGCGTGGTGTTCTGCGCCTCGTCGAGGATCACGAAAGAATGGTTCAGCGTGCGGCCGCGCATGAATGCGAGCGGCGCCACTTCGAGCAGGCCTTTTTCGAACGCCTTGGTGACGCGGTCGAAGCCCATCAGGTCGTACAGCGCGTCGTACAGCGGGCGCAGGTACGGGTCGACCTTCTGCGTCAGGTCGCCCGGCAGGAAACCCAGCCGCTCTCCGGCCTCGACAGCCGGCCGCGTCAGCACGATGCGTTGCACGCCGCTGCGTTCCAACGCGTCGACCGCACAGGCCACCGCAAGAAAGGTCTTGCCGGTGCCCGCCGGGCCGATGCCGAAGGTGATGTCGTGCGACAGGATCTGGCGCAGGTACTGGATCTGGTTCGGCGTGCGGCCGACGAGGTCGGCGCGTCGGGTGTGCAGCACGATCTCACCGTCTTCGCCCGAAACCACGGGCTGCGCCTTGGCCGGGTTGCGGCGCAAGTCGTCCAGCGCCAGCTGCAGTGTCTCGGCATGGATCGGCTTCTTGGCCCGTTCGTACAACGATTCGAGCAGTGCCAGCACCCGCTCGGCGTCGCGCTTCGAGCCATCGATCTTGAACGCACCCTGGCGGCGCGTGATCGCCACCGGCAGCACCGCCTCGATCGAACGCAGGTTCTCGTCCACCGCGCCGCACAGGTGCGACAGGCGGGTGTTGTCGAGAGGGGAGAAAGTGTGGCGGAGGATCACGCAAGGCCTCGGGAATTCGGCAGGCCGCGATTGTCCGGCAAACGATAATCCCGGCCCATGATCGGCCTCCTCTCGGGTTTGCTCGCGGAAAAGTCCCCGCCGCTGGTGCTTGTGGATGTCAACGGCGTCGGCTACGAAGTCGATGTGCCGATGAGCACGTTCTACAACCTGCCGGCGCTGGGGGAGCGCGTCTCGCTGCTCACGCACCTGGTCGTGCGCGAGGACGCGCAGCTGCTGTACGGCTTTCTGACCGCATCGGAGCGCAGCACCTTTCGCGAGCTGATCAAGATCTCGGGTGTCGGCCCGCGCACCGCACTGTCGATCCTGTCGGGGCTGTCGGTGGCCGAGCTGTCGGCGGCCATCTCTCGGCAAGAAGGTGCGCGGCTGCAGAAGGTGCCGGGCATCGGCAAGAAGACCGCCGAGCGGCTGCTGCTCGAACTCAAGGGCAAGCTGGGGGCGGATCTGGACGCACCCTCCGCGCAGGTCACCACCGACGCACAAGCCGACATCGTGCAGGCGCTGATGGCGCTGGGCTACAACGAGAAGGACGCAGCGGCAGCGCTAAAGAAGTTGCCGCCGGACGTCGGCGTCAGCGACGGCATCAAGCTGGCGCTGAAGTCGCTGGCCTGATCGAGACCCGCCCGTATCCCGCGGGCGGCCGGCTCAGGCTCACTGCCCGAGCGCCTTGATCGGCACCTTCAGCTCGAGCGTTTCCTTCTTGCCCCCGGCGCCTTCGATCGTCAGGACCAGCGGCAGCAGTTCGCCGCCCTTGAGCTGCTGTTTCAGCCCCATCAGCATCACGTGGTATCCGCCGGGCTTCAGCTCGACAGCCTTGCCGGCTGGCAGCTCGAGGAAGGGCGCGGCGTTCATCTTCATCACGCCGTTGTCCATCTTCATCTCGTGCACTTCGGCCATGCCGGCCCAGGGCGAAGCCACCGAGACCAGACGTCCGCCCTCGGTCGAGGTGATCTGCATGAACGCGCCCGAGCTGGGCTGGCCTTGCACGGTGCCGCGGGCCCAGGCGTTCTCGACCTTGGTGGCGGCCAGTGCCGGACCGGCCACGGCCACAAGCGCCGCCACGACGGCCCAGCGTTGCATCGTTGTCGTCATGATGAATCCTCCGGGAGTCAGAACGAATGCGTCCAGCCGAACGCGAGGCTGTGGCGCGGCACCAGCTGGATGCCGTTGACCTGTTGGTAAACGGGCAACTGCAGCAAAGCGTAGACCACATCATCGTGGCCGGCCGCAACGCTGACACCGGGCGACAGCGACAGGCTGCGCCCGCCGCTCAGTTCGGGCTCGGCCTCGGCGCCGCTGTCGCGGCCGCGCTGGCTCCAGTTGGCCTGCAGCAGCAGGCTCCAGCCCGGCGACATCGCATGCGCCCAGCCAGCCGAGATGTCCAAGCGATGGCCCGGCTTGTAGCCGTCGCTTTCGCCAAGCGCCTGTGTCGCCGTGGCCTGCAGGTTCAACGCGTCTGACAGACCCAGCACCATGCGCATCGAGGCGCCGAGGATCAGGTCAGTCGTACCGGTGCCCGGTTGCAGGCTGCGTTCGGCAACGCTGCCATCGCCATTGGCCACGGCGCGCGAGCCGGTCGGCAGCTTCAGTCCGCCGGTCAATGCCCACACGACGTCGCTGTTCGGATCGACCGGCGCCTGCCAGCGCGCCAACGCCTGCACGTCGCCAACGCGGCTGTAGCGCCAGCGCTCGTGCGGGCCGAGTTCGCCGGTGTCCTCGTCGATCAGGTCATGCGCATGGTCGCGGTGCACGAGCGGCAGGCGCAGCGCAAAAGACCACTGCGGGCTCATCGCGTAGTCCAGCGTCGTCACCAGATTCAGGTTGCGGGTGTGACGCTCGACCGCCTCCTCGTCTTCGGGCAGCTCGTCAGCCGAGATGTTCTTGGTGCCCTGGCGCAGTTGATCCTGCACGACGGACTCCAGCCGCAGGTCCACGCTCCAGCCGGCGTGATCCCAGGTGCCGAGTGCGAAGCGGTCGTTCAACAGGTTGCAGGAGGCGGCGCCGCACGAGGCTTCGGCGGCGGTGGCAGTGAGGATGCCGAGTACAGAAAAGGTCAGCACTCGAATCAGGCGGGATGTCATTGGAAACTCGTCCTTCAAGGTGAGGCACGGGGCGCTGCTGCGCCAGGCGGGCTGCGGCGGCGATGGGGCGCGGCGCACGGCGGCGTGGCAACCATCGCATCGGCGGCAATTCGTATTCCGAAAGCATGGCGCGCGGGCTGCACGCAGGCAGTACTCCGCGCGGCGGATCAGGCTCGCGGAGGTGCGCGCGCCTGTGCTGCCGCCCAGGCAAACAGCGGGCGCGGGGCGTGCAGGAACAGCGTGGGCGGTTCGGCCAACTGTTTGACGGGCATCGCCACGGCGACGACAGGTGGGGGCGCCATGGCCTGTCCGGCCAGGCCGCAAAGCGCGCAATGGTCCAGGTGGAGGGTCATGCCCTGTGCGGGCTGCGGCTGTTCGGCTTTGCCGACGGCCCACTGCTTGGGCCCTTGCGGCGTGCAGATCTCGGCCCAGGCCGAACCGCCTTGGGCCGCGGCCAGCCAGCGGGACACTGTGGGCATCAGCGCGATCGCGAAGATCGCTACAAAGGCGATCCAGGCAAGGACGTGACGGTGATGTCGCAGGCTGTGCACGGTGCGCGATTGTAGGGACCGACCCTTTGCAAGCGCGGTTCTGCGCCATGTCGGGCGCAGCAAACGTGATAATCCCTGTATGTCCATCCAGACCGACGATTTCGGCTTGCCCGAGCGGGCCGCGGCCTCGCGCGTGGTCACTGCCAGCGCCGCCTCGCCGCAGGAAGAAGCGCTCGAACGCGCGCTGCGGCCGAAGGGCCTGGCCGAGTATGTGGGCCAGGCCAAGGCGCGCGAGCAGCTCGAGATCTTCATCGGCGCGGCCAAGAAACGCAGCGAGGCGATGGACCATGTGCTGCTGTTCGGCCCGCCCGGCCTGGGCAAGACCACGCTGTCGCACATCATCGCCAACGAGCTGGGCGTGAACCTGCGCCAGACCAGCGGCCCCGTGCTCGAGAAGCCGAAGGACCTGGCGGCGATCCTGACCAACCTCGAGCGCAACGACGTGCTCTTCATCGACGAGATCCACCGCCTCTCGCCGGTTGTCGAAGAAATCCTCTACCCCGCGCTGGAGGACTACCAGATCGACATCATGATCGGCGAGGGCCCGGCCGCGCGCTCGATCAAGCTCGACCTGCAACCCTTCACCCTCGTCGGCGCCACCACCCGTGCCGGCATGCTGACCAACCCGCTGCGCGACCGCTTCGGCATCGTCGCGCGGCTGGAGTTCTACACGCCGGAAGAGCTGACGCGCATCGTCACGCGATCGGCCGGCCTGTTGAACGTGCCTGTCGACGCGGCCGGCGCGACCGAGATCGCGCGCCGCTCACGCGGCACGCCGCGCATCGCCAACCGGCTGCTGCGCCGCGTGCGCGACTATGCCGATGTCAAAGGCAGCGGCCGCATCGACAAGACCATCGCCGACCTCGCGCTGAAGATGCTCGACGTCGACCCGGTCGGCTTCGACGTGATGGACCGCAAGCTGCTCGAAGCCGTGGTGCACCGCTTCGACGGCGGCCCCGTCGGGCTGGACAACGTCGCCGCGGCGATCGGCGAAGAGCCCGGCACGATCGAAGACGTGATCGAGCCCTACCTGATCCAGCAGGGTTACCTTCAGCGCACCCCGCGCGGCCGCGTGGCCACGCTGATGGCCTACCGCCACCTCGGTCTGACGCCACCAGTGCGCCAGACCGGCATCGGCGGCGGCGACTTGTTCGACGCCGGCTGACCGAGCCCGGCGCCGCCTGCGGCGTCAGCCCAGCGGATCTGTCGCCTCGGAGGGCTTGCCTGACGTACCTTTCCAACGTTAGGCGGGCCCGCCCAAGACGCCGTTGACCTGAGCCGCCCGCCCGATCGGGCTGGCCGTGAGGCTCAACCTCCCTTTCCCTTCTTCGCGTTTGTCCCAAGGCGCCGCAGCCCCGCTGCGCTTGCGCTCGGCCACGCGCCGGTCTAAAGTGAACCCAATGTACGGAATTTGATTCCGTTATTCGGAATACAAAACGGCCGCTAGCCTAAACCGATCGCCGCCCCACCGCCATGAGCGCCCCCTTCGCCGACCGCCGCACGCTGGACTTTCTGCTGTTCGACTGGCTGCAGGTGGCGTCGCTGTCGGCGCTGCCCCGTTTCGCCGAGCACAGCCGCGACACCTTCACCGCGGCGCTGGACACGGCCTGGCAGATTGCTGAGCGCGAATACGCGCCGCTGAACGCCCGCCTGGATGCCGACGAGCCGCAGCTGGTCGACGGCCGGGTCGTGCGGCCCGCCGCCTTGTCGAAAGCGCGGCGCTCGGCGTTGGCCAGCGCGCATGAGGCTGGCTTCATCGCCGCGGCATTCGGCAGCGAATGGGGCGGCATGCAGCTGCCGCAGGTCGTGGCGCAGGCCTGCGGCGCAGTGTTCAAGGCCGCGTCGGTCGCGATCGACACCCACTCGTCGCTCAGCATCGGCGTGGCCAACCTGCTGGCCGCGCACGGCACGCCGGCGCAGCAAGCGCGCTTCCTGCCACCGCTGCTGGCCGGTCGTTGGTTCGGCACGATGGTGTTGACCGAGCCGCAGGCCGGCTCATCGCTGGCCGAGGTGCGCGCCAGCGCCACACCGCGGCCCGAAGGCGGCTACCTGATCCGCGGCCAGAAGATCTTCATCACCGCGGGTGACCATGAGCTGGCCGACAACATCGTGCACCTGGTGCTGGCCCGTCTGCCCGACGCGCCGGCCGGCACCAAGGGCCTGTCGCTGTTCATCGTGCCGAAGATCCGGGTCGATTCGGGCGGCGCCCAGGGCGCAGCGAACGACGTGACGCTCGCCGGGCTGATCCACAAGATGGGCAGCAAGGGCACGACCTCGGCGCTGCTGCATTTCGGTGAACAAGGCCGCTGCGTCGGCGAACTGCTGGGCGCGCCGCACCAGGGCCTGGCCTGCATGTTCAAGATGATGAACGAGGCCCGCATCAACGTCGGCATCGCCGCCTCGGTGCTGGCTGGCGCCGGCTACCAGCAAGCGCTGGCTTATGCGCGTGAGCGACTGCAGGGACGCCTGTCGGCTGACCTGGCCACGCCGCCGGTGCCGATCGTTCGCCATGCCGACGTGCGGCAGATGCTGCTGGTGCAGAAGTGCATCGCCGAAGGTGGCCTGGCGCTGTGCCTGCAAGGTGCACTGTGGGCCGACCAGCATGCCTCGGCGGCGGTGGCGCCTGAGCGGCGTCGCGCCGGCCTGTTGCTGGACCTGATGACATCGGTGATCAAGGCCTGGTGCTCCGGCCAGGGCCGGCGCGCCAATGCGCTGGCAGTGCAGGTGCTGGGCGGCTATGGCTACACACGCGACTTCCCGGTCGAACAGCACTACCGCGACAACCGCCTCAATTCGATCCACGAAGGCACCGACGGCATCCAGGCCATCGACCTGCTGGGCCGCAAGCTCGCCGCCCACGAGGGCGAGGCCTTCGAGCTGTTGTTGCGCGAGGTCGAGCAGACAGTCGACCAAGCCCGCCGAATCGCGGGGCTGGACACACTGGCCGACGAGCTGGCGCAGGCCTGGGCCGAGCTGCGCACCACCACACGCCTGCTCCAGGTCGCGCTCACTCAAGACGCCCCGAGCGCACTCGCCCACGCAACCACCTACCTGCAGGTCTTCGGCCACAGCGTCGTCGCCTGGGTCTGGCTGCGATTGGCGTTGCGTGCCCTGCCCTGCGTCGACGGCGCCGAGGCCGACTTCCACCGCGGCAAGGTCCTCGCGGCGCGCTTCTTCTTCCGCCACGAGCTGCCCGCCACCGGCCCGCAACACCGCCTGCTGCGCAGCCTCGATCCGCTGCTGGTCGAGCTCGACGACGCGCAACTTTGAATCCACTGCCCGGGAATCTCATGAGCTTCGAACCCAATACCAAGACCGAGCGCCTGCTGGCCCGCCTCGTCGCCTTCATGGGCGAGCATGTCTACCCCAACGAAGCCCGCTTCGCGCAGGAAGTGGCCAGCGGCGACCGCTGGGCGCCGCTGCCGCTGATCGCCGAGCTGAAAACCAAGGCGCAAGCCGCTGGACTGTGGAACCTGTTCCTGCCGGCCTCCGAAGCGGGCGCTGGCCTGACCAACCTCGAATACGCGCCGCTGTGCGAGCAGATGAGCCGCGTGCTCTGGTGCGCCGAAGTCTTCAACTGCTCGGCGCCCGACACCGGCAACATGGAGGTGCTGGAGCGTTACGGCACGCCGGAGCAGAAGGAACGCTGGCTGAAGCCGCTACTGGCCGGCGAGATCCGCTCCTGCTTCGCGATGACGGAGCCGGGTGTCGCCTCGTCCGACGCGACCAACATCGAGTGCCGCATCGTCCGCGATGGCGACGACTACCTGATCAACGGCCGCAAGTGGTGGTCGTCCGGCGCGGTCGACCCGCGCTGCCAGCTTTTCATCCTGATGGGCAAGACCGATCCGGCGAACCCGGACCGGCACCGCCAGCAGTCGATGGTCATCGTGCCACGCGACACGCCGGGGGTTCAGGTGCTTCGCCCCTTGAGCGTCTTCGGCTACGACGACGCCCCGCACGGCCATGCCGAGATCCAGTTCATCGATGTGCGGGTGCCCACTCATAACCTGTTACTCGGTGAAGGCCGCGGCTTCGAGATCGCACAGGGCCGGCTCGGGCCCGGCCGCATCCACCACTGCATGCGGGCGATCGGCATGGCCGAGCGGGCACTGGAGGCGATGTGCCGCCGCACGCTGTCGCGCACCGCCTTCGGCAAGCGGCTGGCAGAGCAAGGCGTGACGCTGGAGCGCATCGCCGAGTGCCGCATCCTGATCGACCAGGCGCGATTGCTGGTGCTGCAGGCCGCGCACCTGATGGACACGGTGGGCAACAAGGCAGCGGCCAAGCAGATCGCGATGATCAAGGTGGCCGCACCGGCCATGGCCTGCCGCGTCATCGACTGGGCCATCCAAGCCCATGGCGCAGCGGGCGTCAGCGGCGACTTCCCGCTGGCCTACGACTACGCGCAAGTGCGCACCCTGCGTTTCGCCGACGGGCCCGACGAGGTGCACCGCCAGGCGATTGCCAAGCTCGAACTGGCGGCCTACTCATGAACAGTGTCGACACCCGTTCCGGCCCTGACGGCCACGCTGCCCGCTCGCCCCGCAAGCCACGCCCCAGCGGGGTCGGCAGTGCGGCCCAAACCTCGCACGTGGTGCGCGAGATCGACGACACCGATCCCGACTTCGTCAGCGCCATCGGCCGCGCCTTCGCGATCCTGCGCTGCTTCCGCTCGCACCAGAAGCTGCTCGGCAACAAGGAGCTTGCCAGCCTGACCGGCCTGCCCAAGTCGACCATCGCGCGGCTGACCTACACGCTGACCCGGCTGGGCTACCTCGAATTCCTGCCGGCATCTCAGAAGTACAGCCTGGGCATCGGCACCTTGACGCTGGGCCAGGCCTACCTGGCCGGGCTCGACGTGCGCGAGATCGCACGGCCGTTGATGCAGGCCCTGGCCGATGCGGCCGGCGCCACGGTGGCGCTCGGCGCACCGCATGGCCAGGACATGGTGTTCCTCGAGATCTGCCACGGCAACCCGGTGTTCATGATGCGGGTGGCCGTCGGCCAGCGCGTGCCACACGGCATGACTGCGCTGGGCCGCGCCTATATCGCGGCGCTGCCGGAGGCAGAGCGCCAGCGCTACTCGGCCGAGTACCGGCCCCGCGTGCCGGCCGCTGACTGGGCCCGGGTCGAAGCACTGGGCGACCAGGCGATCGCCGATGTGCAGCAGCACGGTTTCTGCTGCTCGCTCGGAGACTGGGGCGACGAGGTCTTCGCCGCCGGTGTGCCGATGGTCTCGGCCGACGGCCGCAAGGTGCTCGCGCTCAGCTGCAGCGGCCCAGTGCACGAGATGACGCGCGAACGACTGTTCAACGACATCGGCCCGCGGCTGGTCGCCTTGCGCGACCGGGTGCATGCGGCCCTGGGTGGTCAGTTCTGACACGCACGGACCCACACGACACCACGACGGAGACACACGCCATGACCCGCAGTACCTTTCTTGCCCGGCCCGCCCTGCCTTTCAGCCCCTGCAACGCGGCGGCGGCCTTGTTCGTCGGCAGCGCGCTTCTGGTAGGCAGTGGCGCCACGCACGCTCAAGCCTCCGCGGCCACGGTGCCAGCCGCAGCAGGGTCAGTGGCCGAGCCCGCGCCCGAGGGCCAGCTCGAGCGCATCACGATCACCGCCGAGAAGCGCCTGACCTTGCTCGACAGCACGCCCGCTGCCGTCACCGCATTGAACGGCGGCAAGCTGGCCGAGCAAGGCCTGTCGACCTTCTTCGACGTCGTGACGCAGGTGCCCAACACCTCGTTCACGACCGGCCAGGGCGCGTCGCAGCTGTTCATCCGCGGCATCGGCAACGTCTTCATCCTGGCCGGCGGCGACCCGGGCGTCGCCCTGTATGCCGACGGCGCCTACGTGTCGGACCAGACCAGCTCGAACGTCTCGTTGTTCGATCTGCAGCGGGTCGAGGTGCTACGCGGCCCGCAAGGGGCCCTCTACGGCCGCAATGCCACCGGCGGCGCGATGAACCTGATCTCGGCCGCGCCAACCTCGACCTTCCAGGCCCGCGCCGGTGTGCTGTTCGGCAGCTTCAATCGCAAGGAAAGCGAGGGCTTCGTCTCGGGCCCGGTCTTCGGCGAAAACAGCGGCACACGCATGCGCCTGAGCTACCAGGTCAAGAGCATGGATGGCTACACCGACAACCCGTTGGCCGGCACGTCGAATCCCCCGGTGATCAGCGGCAAGTCGACCACCGGCCCGGACCACCTCGACGACCTGTCGTCACGGGCCCTGCGCCTGCAAAGCCTGAGCGACATCGGCGGCGGCACGCTGCACCTGCAGGCCGGCCATTTCTACGAGCGCGACGCCGGCCCGAGCATGCCGCTGCTGGTCGACCCGGTGATGATCCCGGGCGTGTTGTTCGGCGTATCGCCCAGCACCGACCCGCGCATCGTCAAGAGCCAGGGCGCGTCGAACTTCATCGAGGCCAACTCGCTGCTGGCCCGGTGGGAGCAGCCGGTTGGTGACGCGACGCTGAACATCAGCGCGAGCTTCCGCAAGAGCCACGCCAACCGGCTGTGGGACAGCGATGGCACCGAGGCCGGTGTGGCCACCAGCGGCTTCAAGACCCAGAGCGAAGACACCAGCCTCGATGCGCACCTGGCCGGCGAAAGCGGCGCGCTGACCTGGCTCGTCGGCGCGACCGCGCTGCAGTTCAACCAGCGGCAGGACATCGACATCCAGACGCTGCTGCCGTTCCAGGTCGCCCCCGGCGTGTTCGTGCCCTTCCCGGTCGAGTTCCTGCTGGGCGGCAAGGTCCGCACCGAGTCGGCTGCGCTGTACACCGACCTGCGCTACGCCTTCAGCCCCCAGTTGTCGTTGCTGGCCGGCGTGCGCCTGAGCCATGACCGCAAGACCGCCGACGAGTACCAGCACATCGACCCCATCGCCCCGCTAGCAACCGGCTCACCCGAGCCCGGCAACTGGACCAGCGTGCCCGGCAGCCTGGGGCTCGAATACAAGTTCGACAAGAGCACGCTGGCCTATGCCCGCTACGCGCACGGCTTCAAATCCGGCGCAGTGAACCTCGGTTCGCTGCAAGGCGAGATGGTCAAGCCCGAGAACGTCGATTCGATCGAGCTCGGTGTCAAGACCGACTTCTGGGAACGCCGCGGCACGCTGGGTGCAGCCTTGTTCAGCAGCCGCTACAAGGACATGCAGGTTTCGCAAGTCGGCCAGGCGACTGTGATCCTGGCCAACGCATCGAAGGCCCAGATCGACGGCGCGGAGATCGAGCTGCAGATGCGGCCGGTGCCTTCGCTGACGCTGGGCTTGTCGCTCGGTCTGATGGACCCGCGCTACACAGACTTCACCAACACCGACCTGCGCAACGCGACGCCACCGGAGAACGTCAAAGGCAATCAGCTGGCGATGGTCTCGAAGGCCAACGCCGCGGCCAGCGCCGAATACAGCGCGACAGTCGGCGGCCTGAAGACCACGCTGCGGGTCGACTACGTCTGGCGCGACAAGGTCTACTTCACCGAGTTCAACACCCCTGATGCGAAGCAGGACGCCTACGGCCTGCTGAACCTGTCGGCCTCGTTGCGCTCGGCCGAGCAGGGCTGGAAACTCTATGGCTATGTGAAGAACGTGACCAACGAGACGGCGATCACCAGCATGAGCATCGCCTCGCCGCTGCTGGGCGCGGCGCGCCAGGTCACCTACACGCCGCCGCGCGAGCTGGGCCTCGGCCTGGCGTTCGATTTCTGATTCACGCGAAGGAGCCCACGATGGCCGACACCGTGCATGGACACTGCGCCGCCCGCTTCGAGCCGCTGCGCCAGGCCTTCACCTCGCTGATCGACAGCGGCGCCGACCTCGGCGCCTCGATGGCGCTGACGATCGACGGCGAGTTCGTCGTCGACCTGTGGGGCGGCCACATCGACGAAGCGAAGATGCTGCCTTGGCAACGCGACACGATCACGCACGTCTGGTCGACCACCAAGACGATGGTGGCCTTGTGCGCGCTGTCGCTGGTCGACCGCGGCGAGCTGGACCTGGAAGCGCCTGTCGCGCGCTACTGGCCCGAGTTCGCCGCCAACGGCAAGGCCGGCATCCTGGTGCGCCACCTGCTGGCCCACACCTCGGGCGTGCCCGGCTGGGCCGAGCCGATCACGACCGAAGACCTGTTCGACTGGGACAAGTGCACCACGCTGCTCGCGGCCCAGTCGCCGTGGTGGGCGGCGGGCACCGCCTCGGGCTACCAGGCACTGAACCACGGCCACCTGGTCGGCGAGGTGATCCGCCGCATCGCCGGGCTGAAGACCGGCGCGTTCTTTGCTGAACAGTTTGCGCGGCCGCTCGGTGCCGACTTCCACATCGGCCTCGCGCCGTCCGAGTTCCACCGCGTGGCCAACGTGGTGCCACCCCCGCCACTGCCAATCCCGTTCGATCAGTTGCCGCCGGACAGCCCGATGCTGCGCGTGTTCACCAACCCCGCCGCGCCGGCCCAGGCCAGCTGGGGCAGCGCCTGGCGCCAAGCCGACCTCGGCGCCTTCAACGGCCACGGCAATGCGCGTTCGGTCGCGCAGCTGCAATCGATCGTCGCCTGCGGCGGTGAACTCGGCGGTCGACGCTGGCTGAAACCCGAGACCGTCGCGCGCATCTTCGAGCCACAGGCCGAAGGCGTCGACCTGGTGCTCGGTGCGCCGCTGAAGCTGGGCATCGGCTACGGCCTGCCGCTGGCCGCGATCACGCCCTACCTCCCCGATGGAAAAACAGCCTTCTGGGGTGGTTGGGGCGGCTCGATGGTGCTGGCCGACACCGAGCGCCGGCTGTGCTTCGCCTACATGATGAACAAGATGGCACCGGGCATCGTCGGCGGGCCGAATGTCGCGGCGCTGGCGAGCTGCTTGTACGACTTGCTGGCCGAACGCTGAGGCACCGGCCGGCCCGCCAGCGAAAAACCCCCGCGCCGGCACTTGGGCCAGCAGCGGGGGAACGGAGCATCCGATCTCAGGGCGCGCGCGGGTTCAGCCGGTCGGGCACGGCGACCGGGAACGGCGAGCCCAGCACCACCGCCTTGCCCTGGCCGCGGTTGCGCGCCTGGCAGGCCTTGTCGCACTCGGTGGCCGACGGCGCGACCTCGACCGCGTCTTCGCCCATCACCATCCCCATGCGCCCGCCGCTTTTCACGTCCCAACGCGAGACGCCGCCGCAGTGGCTCACGGTCACCGGCTGGCCGAAGCGGTTGATGATGGTGTTGGCGCAGGTGGCTTCGCTGCGGCGGGTGGCCAACTGCGCGCTGTCGCGGCCGACGAACTTGGGCGAGAAGTCGTTGCCGAAATTGACGCGGGCCGGCACCGCCATGACCACATCGCCGTAGGGCAGCAGGTCGCCCTCGCGAGCGCGGAAATGGCGGTTGTCGAAATAGAAGGCCGTCAGGTTGCCGCCGGCATCCGCCAACGTGTGGGTGAACAAGGTGGTCTGCTTGTCGTCGCGCTCGACCTCCATCTGGAAGATGCCGCCCTGCGCACAGTCCTTGGCCTGGATCTTCATGTCGACCCGGCCCTGGCGGCGGATCACCAGGTCGCCGTCCTTCAGCTCCAGCTCCATCGGGCCGCTCAGGACGGCGCCGCGATGATCCGGCACCTTGCTGTCGAACACCGGGGTACGCACGCCACCGGTGATGTCCAGCGCATTGACGGCGCCGGTCATCACATAGTGGCGCACGGCGAAGCTTGAAGAGTCGACGTCGAACTCGATGTACTTGCCGCGCACCGCGAAGCTCGTGCCCAGCTGGGATGCCGGGATGCTGAGTTTGACGTTGCCGCTGTAGCCCAGCGCCGTGAAGCCGCCGCCGGCGCAGGCCTTTGAAGTGGCAGCGAAGGCTGCGGGCGCAGCCATGGCGCCCGCCGCAGCGAGCAGGACCAACGCACAGTGGCGATGAGAGAAAACAGATCTGATCATGGGATGGCTCCGAGGGTGACGCATTCGATGCGAGATGCCCGACAGAGCCATGAACCCGGCTTGAGATACATCAACCCCACCGAAACTTTGACCCGCGCGATCGACTCACAATCTGGCAGACGGGTGCATGGGAGGTGGTTTGGGCGACGCGCTGAGCAAAGAACAGGAGGACGACGCGGCATTGGTCGGCCGTTGCCGCCAAGGCGACGCGTCGGCGTGGCCGCTGCTGGTCGGCCGCTACCAGCGCCTGGTCTACGCCATCGTCACCCGCATGGGGCTGGACGAGCATGTCGCGGCCGATGTGTTCCAGACCGTGTTCGAGAAACTGGTGCAGCACCTGCCAACGCTGCGCGAGCCCGAGCGGCTGCAGGCCTGGATCGTCACCACCGCCAAGCGCGAAGGGCTGGCTGCACGCCGGCATGGGCAGCGCCAGGTTTCGATGACGCGCGACGACGACTCTGACACCCAGGGCCACGCCGAATGGGACATTGCCGACGACAGCCCCGGCGCCGAACAACGGCTCGATGAGCTGCAGCAGCTGCATCGGCTGCGCCTGGGGCTGGACCGGCTCGACGAGCGTTGCCGCGAGCTGTTGCTGCTGGTCTTTCGCGACGACGAAGACCGTCTCGCCTATGACGAAGTGAGCCGGCGCCTGAACCTGCCGGTGGGCAGCATCGGCCCGACCCGCTCGCGCTGCCTGGGCAAATTGCGCAAACTGCTGCCCTGAACCATGGCGCTTGTATCTGACCGGTCCCACCGCCCTCTGTCTCGCATGCCCGCCCTGCACACCCACAAGCCATGAACGACCCGCTGCACCCCTTGAGCGACGCCGAGCTGCTGGCCCGGCTGCCGGCGGCCGCGGCCCTGCCCGATGCCCCGGCCGATTGGCAGCGCCGCGCGCTGGCCACTTGGCGCGCGCCGGCCGGCGTGTCGCTGGCGCAAGCCGTCGATGCCCTGCGCCAACGGGTGCTGGCGGTGCTGAGCTTCGACAGCTGGGCCCAGTCGGCGCTGGCGGCCGGCCTGCGCTCCACCGGCTCGGCCACGCGCCAACTGGTGTTCAGCGCCGAGGGCCGCGACATCGACCTGCGCATCGCGCCCAGCGGCGAGCGCTTCGCGGTCAAGGGCCAGGTGCTGGGGCCGGACGACAGCGGCGCAGTCGCCTTGACCCCCGAACCAGTAGAGGCCACGGTTTACGAAGCACCGCTGGACGCACTGGGCGAGTTTCACCTGGCAGACGTGGCACCGGGCCGCTATCGGCTGAGCCTGCTGCTGGCCGGTCACGAGATCGTGTTGCCGCCGTTCGAGGTGGGCAGCCCCTCGAAGGACACCAGCACTGGCTGACACCGCCCCCCCCACCGAGCGGGTACAGCACCTGCTCGACGAAGGCGCGGCTACGCCACCGGCGCTCGACCTGGCGCTGGCCTGGGCGCTCAAAGACGCCTGCTACGCCGCCTGGAGCACCGAGCCCCGCCGCGCCGCACAGGCCGCCGAGCTGTTGAACCAGGGGCTGTGGCAAATGCCGCCCGCCACGGCTGCGCCAGTGCAAACGGAGATCGAGGCGCTGGCCGCGTGGACGCGCGGCATCGCGTTGATCACGCGGGGCCAGATGGCCGATGCCGTGTCGGCCTTCGACGACGCCCGCACGCGCTTCGATCAACTCGACCAGCCCGGCCCGGCCGCGCAGACCCAGGTGCCCAAGATCATGGCGCTGGCGATGCTGGGCCGGCGTGAAGAGGCGGCCGCCTGCGCCGATCGGACGCAGGCCGCTTTCGTGGCCCAGGGCGACGTGCGGGCCGCCAGCAAGGTCAGCCTGAACCTGGGCAGCCTGCACCTGCGGCACGACGAATTTGCGCCGGCCGCGCGCCACTACCGCGAGGCGGCGCGGCTGTTCGCCAAGGTCGAGGACCATGAGCATTCGGTGATGGCCGACATCGGCCTGGCCGACGCGCTGACCGGCCTCGGCGACCTCGACGAAGCCGAGCGCATCTGCACCCGCGCCGGCGCGCGTGCCGCTGCGCACCAACTGCCAGTGCTGCAGGCGATGGTCGACGAATCGATGGCCTTGCTGGACCTGTCGCGTGGCCGTTTCGGCGCCGCGCTCGCCGGCTTCGAGCGTGCCCGCGCCGGCTACGAGCGGCTCGAGATGCCGCAGCACCTGGCGATCGCCGAAAAGCAGCTGGCCGACGCCTACCTCGAACTTCGCCTGCTGCCCGAGGCCGATGCGCTGTTCGTCCAGGCACTGCAGAAGTTCGAGGCGCTGGCGATGCCCAACGACAAGGCCTGGACACTGGCCCAGCGAGGCCGCGGCCTGGCACTGGGCGGCCATGCGGCGGCAGCGGCAGACCAGTTCGACGCGGCGCTGGCGTTGTTCGAAGCGCAGGACAACCAGGCCGGCCGCGCAGCCGTGGCGCTGGCCCGCGCCGAGCTGGCGGTGGCGCAGCAAGACCCCGTCGACAGCCTGCGCTGGGCCGAGATGGCGCTCAGCGCCTGCGCTTCGGCGGGCTCGGACGATGGTGCCGCGCGTGCGGCGCTGGTGCAGGCACAGGCGTTGGCACTGGCGGGGCAGGCCGCGCCCGCACGCGAGGCCTTTGTGGCGACGCTGGCCCAGGCACGCAGCAGCCGGCGCTTGTCGGCCGAAGTGCGCAGCCTCGTCGGTCTGGCGTCGGCCGAGCAGGCCCTGGGCGATGACGACGCCGCGCGCGCCGGCTTCGAGTCGGCCGTCGCCTTGTTCGAAGACATGCGCCAGGCCCTGCCCGGCGACGACGTGCGACGCGCCTTCCTCGCCGATCACCTACGCCCGTACCGCGAGCTGTTGCGCTACGCGTTGCAGGACCATGCGCGCACGGCCACGCCTGCAACCGCCGCCGCGGTGCTGCGCGCGGCCGACCGCGTGCGCGCCCGCACGCTGAGCGAGCGGTTGGCCGGGGGCGCCAGCACCGAGGGCACACCCGATGAAGCGACGCAGGCGCTGCGGGCCCGTGTCAGCTGGTTGTCGCGGCGCGCGCAAGGGCTGGAAGACGACGACGACACGCCGTCGGCCACGCTGGTCGACGAACTGCGTGAAAGTGAACAGCGCCTGCTCGAACAGGTGCGCCGCCAGCGTCTGCTCGGTGGCAGTGCGCCGGCGCAGCCGACGGCTGGTGACCAGCTGGACGTGGGCGCGGTGCGCGACGCGCTGGCCGACGACGAGGTGCTGATCGAGTACGCACAGCTCGACGATGAATGGCTGGCGTGTGTGCTGAAGCGCGATGGCGTCACGGTGCAGCGCCAGCTGGCCGATGACGCCTCACTGGCACAAGCGCTGCAGGCGGCGCAATTCCAGCTCGACACGCTCGGCCACGGTGCAGCACCGATGGACGCTCACCTGCCGGTGCTGACGGGGCGCTGCAACACCCGCTTGCAACAGCTGCACGCACTGGTCTGGGCGCCGCTCGCCGCGGCCGTGGGCGACGCACGCCGCGTGCTGCTGGTCGCCCCGGCACCGCTGGGCGGCGTGCCGTTCGCCGCGCTGACCGACGGCACGCAAACCTTGGCCGAGCGACACGAACTGGTGTGGCTGCCCAGCGCCGGCGGCGTCTTGCGGGCCCCGACCCGGCAGGGCAAGACCGCATCGCGCCGCGTGCTGGTGATGGGTGAATCGACGCGCCTGCCGCATGCCGGCGATGAAGCGCGCGCTGTCGCCGCCGCTTTTGCCGACGCCGAATTGCGGCTCGACAGCCATGCGACGGTCCAGGCCATGCGAACGCAAGCTGCCCACGCCGACCTGCTGCACCTGGCCTGCCATGCGCAGTTCCGCGCCGACAGCCCGAGCTTCTCGGCGCTGCACCTGCACGACGGCGCGCTGACCGCCGAGCAGGTCGAGACGCTGCAGCTGCAAGCCCAGGTCGTGGTGCTCAGCGCCTGCGAAACCGCCGGCCGCGAACCCGGTGCGCACTCGCCGCGCGGTGACGAGTGGGCCGGCCTGGTGCGGGCCTTCCTGCTGGCCGGTGCTGGGCGTGTGGTGGCCAGCCTGTGGCCGGTGGACGACCGCGTCACTGCGCGTTTCATGGCCGGTTTCCACCGCGCGTTGGCACAAGGGGAGGCACCGGCCGCTGCGTTGCGGCAAGCCCAGCTTTCGCTGCGCGGGCAGCATCCGCACCCGTTCCACTGGGCCGCATTCGCCCTCTACGGCGGGGGCTGACAGCGCCGCGACAGCTTGCCGAAGTAACCTCGATGTATCAGCCAGGCCGCAGCGCGCTCTGTTGCGCGTCGCCACCCTGTCGCGAAGGTGTTCCCATGAAGTTTCTGCGTCCTCCCACCCATTCCCCGTCACGCCTGGCGCTGAGCCTGTCGTTCGCCCTGACCGCCCTCGCCCCCGCCGCGCAGGCCAAGGGGCCGAAAGACCCCTATCTCGACGCCGAGGTGCTGGTGCGCCTGCACAGCACGGCCGGGCTCGGCCCCTTGCTGGCCAAGCACCATCTGACTGTCGTGAAACAGTCGGGCGCGCGGCCGATCTACCGCCTTGGCCTGGCGCCGGGCGACAGTGTCACCGCCAAGGTCAAGGCACTGGCGCTGGAGCCCGAGGTCATCGCCGCCGAGGCGAACGTGCAGCCACGGGCACCCGAAGCGCGCAAGAACGCCGTCTGGGCGATCGGCAGCGAGGTCGAGTACCGCGAGCAGTGGGCGCCACAGGCGATGCACCTGGCCGAGGCACAGCGGATCACGCAAGGCGCCGACATCCGCGTCGCGGTGCTGGACACCGGCGTCGAGCTGAACCACCCGGCGCTGGCCGGCAAGCTGCTGCCGGGGCGCGATTTCGTCGATGGCGACAACGACCCGCGCGAAGAGGGTGACCACTCGAACGCCGGCTTCGGCCATGGCACCCACGTGGCCGGGCTGGTGGCGCTGGCCGCCCCGGCCGCGAAGATCGTGCCGGTGCGTGTGCTCGACGCCGAAGGCCGCGGCAATGTCTGGATGCTGGCCGATGCGCTGGCCTGGTCCATCGACCCCGACGGCAACCCGGCCACCGACGACGGCGCCCATGTCGTCAACATGAGCCTGGGCACGCTGGACCGCACGCGCATCGTCGATGCGCTGATGACCTTGTCGGCCTGCGCGATCCCGAAGCCCGGCCCCAAGCCCGACACCGACTACACCGACGCCGGCTACGACGCCGACAAGGCGCGCTGCGCCGCGCACGGTGGCGCGGTGATCACCGCCGCCGCCGGCAACGAAGGCACCGATCAGGCCAGGGAGTACCCGGCGGCCGAAGGCGTCTACGGGCTGCTGCCTGTCGGCGCCAGCGCCGACAGCCACCGGCTGGCGGACTTCAGCAACAGCGGCTCCTGGGTCGACGCGGCCGCGCCCGGCGACCACATCACCAGCACCGTCCCCGGCGGCCTGTACGGCACCTGGAGCGGCACGTCGATGGCCTCGCCGCTGGCGGCCGGCGTTGCAGCGCTGGTGCGCGCACGGTCACCGAAGCTGATGCCTGTCGACGTGGCGAAGCGGATCGAAAGAAGTGGTGCGCGGCTGTGCGGCAACACCAACATCGTCCAGATCGACGCGTTGGCGGCGGTGAAGAACAAGGAAGCGCCGGACCTGTCTTGCCCGTGAGGGTTTGAAGCTCACAAAACAAAGGCGGCCCGCGTGGGCCGCCTTTGTCGTTGTGCGCAGTGCAGAGTTTGATGCTGGGCGGAACTCAAGAAAACCGATGAATTTGGTCGTCTGGGTAGGCGCAAACCACAGCGATGCCCGTGGCATCGCGAGGATTTGCAACGACGCCAGGCGGCCAAAGGCGCGGTTTTATGTTCCGCATAGCGTCGAACTCTGCACTAACGACTCAGCGGTTGCGACAGGTGACCGTCTGTGTCGCGACGACCTTGCCGCTTGAATTGAGGATCGACCCGGTGGCGGTGCCGCCGACGATGAAGTTCTTCGCGATCGGCGTCGCGCCTTGCTTGATGTCGCGCTTGTTGCTGTCGAAGTCGAACTCGACCTCGTCACCGACCGTGTGCTCCAACGGGCTTTGCGCGCTGTTGCCGCCCGAGGCGAAGACAGCCGAGTAGTTGCCCGAGGCCAGGTTCTGGCCGTCGACCGAACCGCGCGAGCGGTCGGAGCGGGTTTCGCACTTGACGCGGATCGTGGCGGCCGCAGCGTCGAACGCCACCAGGCTCAGGGCAGAAAAAGCGGCCAGCAGGGCCAGCGAACGGTTCAGGGTCTTGCTCATGATTTCTCCGGATCTGGTTGAAGAAGACCGGGCTTGATGCCTCGGTCTCCGACAGAGCCGGCACCTGCCGCCGTGATACACGGCGATCGCAAAGATGCGCCGTCGACCGCCGTGGTGTCAGTCGATGGCGTCGCAGGACTGGGTCATCGTGGCGACGAAGTTGCGCTGCTCACCATCGCGGGTGCCAGCGCCGATGATCTGCCCGGACGGGCTGATGCGCTTCAGCGCGATCGACGTCCAGTGTGTGCCTTCTTCACCCAGGAGCGCCCGGAACGCGTAGGTGGCGCCGTGGCACGAGACCACATCACCCTTGAACAGTTTCGTGAAGCTGTAGCCCAGCACCACGTCGTCATCGCTGAGGCCGACGACCGACGTGACCTTGTGGCCATCGACCTTGGGCAGCTTGCGGTACTTGTGGCCGTTGTAGAGGAAGCAGCCCAGCACATCGGTGCAGCCAGTGATGTGGCCCGCGGTGTTGATGGCCGAGGCGGCGCCGCGGCCCACGTCGGTGAGGCTGCCCAGGTAGCTGATGTTGCCGTCGACATCCCACATCACCGGGCGCGATAGTTCCGCCTCGCGCTGCATGCCGACCACGACGCCCTGGTCGTTGATGGCCGCGGGAAAAGCGCCCCGGTCGTTCAGGCTGGCCATGCGCTTGTAGACGCCGTTGTCGTACATGCCCGGCCACTTGTAGCCCTTGGCCTCCTGTCCGATGACCTGGCGCTTGGCGTTGATGCCGGTCACCGCCGCGAGCTTGGAGATGCGCGTGCGCACGCCGCCGGACCACAAGAGCGCGTAGTTGCCAGTGTCGACAGTCACGTCGGCGGCCACGTCGCCCAATGAATTGATGAAAGCGGTGGACACCTGCGAGCTGTCGGGCAGCTCGGTCATCACGCCATTCGCGTAAGTAGCCCAGGGCGCCGGCCAGCCCGGGATCTTCTGGCCGACGATCGCGCCCGATGCGTTGATGTCCTCGAAACTGTGGAGAACCTGCACGTCATTGGTCGGGTACGACTGCATCGTGTAGACCGGTGCCGCGGCCGCATGGCCAGCGCCCGCCATCGCAACCACGACGACGCCGACCAGGGCAACAGCGCGCCCAGTGAGAGGGAACCCAGCCATGACCATCCTCCTGACAAATGAGCAGGGGATTGTCCGTCTATTTCAGAAGTTAGCGCTCCCCGCGTGCAGTTCGAACAGGGGGGATGGTCAGGCGCGCTCCAGCGTTCCCTGCCGGGCATCAGCGGTCGTCATCGCCTGCACCGGCGTGCAGACCCGGCCCGCGGCCCACAAGATGCCGACGATGCCGAGCGTCGCGGCGAGCAGTTGCCAGAAGCCCAGCGTGTGGGCAAACCACAGCAGCACCAGCGTGCCGACCATCGCGGTGAGGAACAGCCCCAGTGCTGCGGCCTGGCGCGCCGGTGTCAGCGGCAGCTCGTAGGGCCGGCGCTTCAGGTCACACGGCTCGCCGGGGAACATCGCGGCGACATCGGCCGGGCGCCAGCCGGGTGACGCGAACCAGCGCTTGAACTTGTCGGTCCACGATCGGGTGTGCCAGCTGTCGCGAGCCAGCTCGGCATAGAAGCTCAGGTTGGCCCAGACCGGGTTCCAGCTGTGCAGCGGCTTGATCGTGCCGTAGACGCAGGGCTCGGCGTCGTCTTCTTCGATGAAGCTGCCGAACAGACGGTCCCAGATGATCAGGATGCCGCCGAAGTTCTTGTCGAGGTATTGGGCGTTAACGGCGTGGTGCACGCGGTGGTTGCTCGGTGAGCAGAACCACCTGTCAAACCAACCGAGCTTGCCGATCTGCTGGGTGTGGACCCAGTACTGGTACAGCAGGTCGATCAGCGCGACGACGCCGAACACCAGCGGCGGAAAACCCAGCAGCGCCATCGGCAGGTAGAACAGCCAGCCGGCGATCCAGCCGCTGCTGGTCTGCCGCAGCGCGGTCGACAGGTTGTAGTCCTCGCTCTGGTGGTGCACCGAATGCGCCGCCCAGAACAGCGCCATCGTGTGCCCGAAGCGGTGCAGCCAGTAGTAGCAGAAGTCGTAGAAGAGCAGCCCCAGCCCCCAGACCCACCACGCGTCGCTGGGCAACTGGGTGACGGCGGCATGCTGGTAGACCCAGGTGTAGATGCCGATCGCGGCGAGCTTGGTGAACAGGCCGGTGACCTGGCTCATCATGCCCAGCCCGATGCTGTTGACCACATCGGCCAGCCGGTAGGTGTTGCGCCCGCGGCGCCAGCCGACGACGAACTCGATCGCGATCAGGCCGAGGAAAACCGGCGTCGCCAACACAATGACCTGGGCAGACTGCATGATCCGGCGATCATGCGGCAAAGCCGGCCTGCCGGCATGGCCGACCTGGGGAAAGCCCGGTTCGGGATGTCACGTCAGCGGCCTGCCGCAAGGGTGCGGCGCCGGCCGATGCGGGCCGTCACAGCTCGTCGAGCGCGGCGTCGTCGTTCAGGTGCTGCGTGTCGCCCCAGCCGACCAGCGTGAAGCCTTGCGGCGTGTAGAGCAAGCGGTTGACGCCGGTGTTGGCCAGCTCCCAGGTGCGCGGCGCGTTCAGCTCGACGCGTGAGGCGGCGCGGTACAGGCAGTCGAGCACGCCACCATGGGTGACCAGCAGCAGCGTGCGGCCCGGATGGCCTGCCGCCAGCCGGCTGGCGGTCGCCACGCAACGGTCGTAGAAACCTTGCAGCGTCTCGCCCCCTTCGGCGCCGAAATCGGGCTCGCGGCGGCGCCAGCGGGCGCTTTCCTCTGGCCACAGCCGCTCGACCTCGGCGTAGGTATGGCCCTGGAAGATGCCGAAGTGGCGCTCGCGCAGGCCAGCGTCCATCGCCAGCGGCAGGCCGGTGCGGTCAGCCACTGCTTGCGCGGTATCGCGGGCCCGCACCAAGTCGCTGCAGACGATCGCGTCGAGGTCTTCGCCGGCCAGCGCTTCGGCCAGGCGGCGGGCCTGTTCCTGGCCGACGGCATTGAGCGAGATGTCGGTCTGGCCCTGCAGCCGCGAGTCGACGTTCCAGGCCGTCTCGCCGTGGCGCACGGCGAGTATTCGTGTCACTTCATCAAACACTAGACGCCCCAGGTGACGGGCTCGTCGGCGGCCAGGGCGCGTTTCATCAGCTCGACCAGCGGCCAGGCGCGCTGGCGCAGCGAGATCGCGTCGCGGCTGCCTGCAGTCGCCTCATCGGGCTTCGCATCGCCGGAGGCAGCGCGTGCGGCGTCGTCGGCGGCGACTGCATCGGCCAAGGCCTGGATGGCGGCCGGCATCTGGGCCGGTTCGATGATGCCTTTCGGCGTCACGTCCTTGCCGATCAGGCCGAGCACTCGATCGCCCGTCGGGCCGAGCATGATGACGTCGCCTGCGGCTTTGCTTTTGAACTTGTAGATCATGGCCCGGCGATCATCGCACGGGCCGTGATTGATGCCTTGCCTGGGCCTGATGCGACGCCCGGTTCAGGAGCGGGCGCGTGCCAGGCCGCCGCTGGACTTTTTCTCGTGCGCCAGGCGGGCCAGCACGCTGGCCGCGTCGAGCGGGCGGGTGCACAGAAAGCCCTGCCAGCCGGTGACGCCCAGGGCCAGCAGCGATTGCCGGTGGGTCTCAGTCTCGACGCCCTCGGCATAGACAGTCAGGCCGCAGGCGCGGGCTGCGCCGGCCAGCGCCACCGCCAGGCCGGCCTCGGGCGTGGCACCCTTGGCCAGGCCATGCACCAGATCACGGTCGAGCTTGACCGCGTGCAGCGGAAAGCGGCGCAGCAGGTTCAGGCTGGCATCGCCGCTGCCGAAGTCGTCCAGTACCAGTTGCACGCCCAGGTCGCGCAGCGCCGTCAACTGCGACCGCACGAGCTCGGGGTCGGTCTGCAGCGCGGCCTCATGCACGTCCAGCTCCAGCAACTCGGCCGGCCAGTCGGCGACCTGCAGCGCGGCCGCCACGCGGCGCGCCAGCCCAGGCTGCTGGCATTGCCAGGAGCTGAGGTTCAGCGTGACGCGCCAGACGAAGCCGGCCGCGCGCCAGCGTGCGGCCTGGTGCAGGGCATGTTCGAGCGCCCAATCGTCGAGCGGGCCGGCAAGCCCGGCGCGGGCCGCCAGCGGCAGGAACTGCGCCGGTGGCAGCAGGCCATGTTCACCGTCGTGCCAGCGCAGCAAGGCTTCGATCGCCTGGACGCGGCCGCTGGCCATGTCCACGCGCGGCAGGTAGCGCAGGCGCAGCGACTGGCCGGCAGCCCCGTCACGCAGCGCGCGCTGCAAGCGCGCCAGGCGCGGGCCGTCGTCGGTGGCATCGAAGGCGTGCACGCGCCAGGCCGAGCCGCCGGCATGGCGGGCCCGCTCGAGCGCGTTCTCGGCGTGTTCCAAAAGATCTTCGGCGCTCAGGCCGGCCTGCGGGTAGGCGGCAACGCCGATCGACACCATCAGGCCCGCCGTGGCCAGCAGCCCACCACCGGCCGCGGCGCGGCCCTGGTCGACCAGCCGGCGCGCCAGCGCCTCGGCCGAGGCCTCGCCGCACTGGCGCAGCAGCACGCCGAAGCGCGCGCCACCCAGTCGGCCCATCGGGTGCTGCACCGGCACATGGGCGCGCAGGCCTTCGACGATGTCGCTCATCGCGCGGGCCTGGGCATCGCCGTCGAGCGCGAACAGGCGGTCGCGGTCGAACTCGATGCACAGCAGCGCCATCGGCGTGCCATCGCGGCGCGCCGTGCCGACCGCGTCGTCGATCTGCGCGACAAAGCCGTTGCGCTCGGGCCAGTGGCTCAACTCGTCGCGGGCACCACTGCGCAGCACCCGCGCCGCGCCACGGCGGTGCGGATTCAGTTCACGAAAGGAATAGACACGGCCGATCGGCCGCCCCCGGCTCCATTGCGGCTGGATGTGGCGTTCGAGTTGCGCGCCGTCGAGCAGGTGCACGTTGTCGACGGCTGCCAGCAGCGCATGCGCCTCGATCTCGGCCAGGCGCGCCTGGTAGGCGGCCGGGGCCACGGTCTGGCCGCTCATCCAGCGGTGGATCGCCTCGTCGTCGCGTTGGACCAGCGCCGATTCGGGCAGCGCCCACAGCGTCGCGAAGCGGCGGTTGAAGGCCTGGATGCGGCCATGCAGGTCGGTCACCAGGATGCCGTCGGCGGTGGCTTCGAGTGTGGCGCGCAGTTCCGCCAGCAGCGAGTCGCGTTCGCGCTCGGCGCGGTACTCGCCGCTGCGGTCGCGCAGAAGCACCAGGTAGCCAGTGACACCGGCGCGGCCGGCGCTCAGCTCACCGATCGGCACGATGCGCCGGTGCACGCAGGCGGTGCTGCCATCGGGGCGGGCCAGCTCGGTTTCGCTGTCCAGCGCGCCGGGCAGGCCGCCGCGCACGTCGGACCAGAAGGTCACGTCTTCGAGCGTCGGCAGCAAGCCGTCGGCGCGCCGGCCGGCCATCGCCGCGGCGTCGAGACCGAACCAATCGGCGGCCGCCCGGTTGGCGTGCAGCACGCAGGCGTCGGCCGCGTCGACCAGCCAGGCCGGGTCGTCCAGGCTGTCGATCAGCTCGGCCCTGGCGCTCGCCTGGCCGGTGAGCCAGGCGATGCCCGCATCGGCGCCGCTCATCACAGCTGCTCTTCGACAGTCGGCGTGGCCGACACATCGAAAAAGTAGGCGACGCGTTGGCGCGGCGCCAGCACTTCGGCGGCACGCGCGGGCAACTGGGTCGGCCGCAGGCTGCGGCGGATGCCCAGGTCGGGGCAGTCTTCGAGGTTCAGGTGCTGGCCATGGGAGCGTGCCGGGTCGTGCACCCGCACCTGGGGCTTCAGCGGCCGGGCGGAGTTGACCGAGGTGACCATCGCGTAGCGGTCGTCCGACAGCTGCACCAGCGAGCCGGGCGGGTAGATGCCCATCATGTGGATGAAGCCGTTGAGGATCGTCGCGTCGAACTTGTTGCGCGACTGCGCGAACATGCGCGAGAGGGCTTCGTGCGGCGTCAGCGACTTCGACGGCGTGGCCGCGTTGCACAGGTTGTCGTAGTAGTTGACCAGCGACACGATGCGCGCGCCGACCGACATGCGCTCGGACGTCACGCCCTTGGGAAAGCCGGTGCCGTCGGCCAGCTCGTGGTGCTGGGCCACGATCAGCAAAGCGCCCGGCGCGAGGCTCATCCGGCGGCCCTGGCTGATGCCGTGGCCGACGTGGTCGCGGTACAGCGAAGCTTCGGCGCTGGTGAAATCGTCGTGCGGTAGGCGCATGCGGTCAGGCAGCGACAGCTTGCCCATGTCGTGCAGCAGGGAGCCTGCGCCCAGGTCGGCCATCTCGGGCTCCGGCATCTTCAGCGCACGGGCCAGCAGCAGCGAGACGACGGTCACGTTGATCGCGTGGGCCGAATGGCGGTCGCCGTTGGGCTCGCCCAGCACACGCACGCACAGCTCGGCGTCGATCAGCATCTTGTCGAGCAGGGCCCGGGTCAGCGCCTGTGCGCCGTCGCGCGCGCGCTCGGGCTCACCGGCCAGCGCATCGTTGACACGGCGCAGTTCACGGCAGGCTTCCTGGTACTGGCGCTCGCACACCCGCAGCGCGGCGGCTTCGGCCTCGGCCCGCGCTTCGGCCTGGCGGCGCGCGCGGGCGGCGGGGTCTTCGGCCGCCGTGATCATCACGATCGGCTCGACCGCCGCCGGTGCGGTGGCCGCATCGGCGACGCTGGTGGCCTCGGCGGCAGCGGCTTCGGTTGGCAAATCGCTGCGCTCAGGGCTCCAGCGAACTTTCCGCAGGCCGAGCGAGCGTATCGTGTCGATCTGCTCGGCGCTGCTGATCTTGAAGCTCGACAAAGGAAAAGGGTGCGACATCCACCCCCCGTCGAGGTGGATGAACATGCCGACTCGCAAGTCCTGCGGTTCAACGGTGCTGGTCATGTCGCAAAGTCCCTGAGTGTTGCGTGGCCCGTATCGGCCGACGCCAAGACGCCGGGCTGAAGAGCCCTCTGTCACAACATCGGCACCGTGTCCCCGCTACTTGAGCGGCATGGTCATTGGCCGCTCACATCTGCTTCACCGGCACGCGCTAGCATCGCGCCGACGTTTTTGCACCCTTTTGGCCCAACCTGCCGCGCCGGACCCGCACCGGCCCGCACCACCCATCCCACACCCCATGACCCACGCCTACATCTGCGACGCGATACGCACCCCCTTCGGCCGCTACGGCGGCGCCTTGTCGCCGGTGCGTGCCGACGACCTCGGCGCGGTGCCGATCCGTGCGTTGATGGCCCGCCACCCGAACCTGGACTGGGCCGCCGTCGACGACGTGCTCTACGGCTGCGCCAACCAGGCCGGCGAGGACAACCGCAACGTCGCCCGCATGGCCGCGCTGTTGGCCGGCCTGCCGGTGGACGTGGCGGGCAGCACGATCAACCGGCTGTGCGGCTCGGGGATGGACGCTGTCGGCTCGGCGGCCCGCGCCATCCGCGCCGGCGAAGCCGAGCTGATGATCGCCGGCGGCGTCGAAAGCATGAGCCGTGCGCCATTCGTGATGCCCAAGGCGACAAGCGCGTTCGCACGCGAGAACGCGGTCTACGACACGACCATCGGCTGGCGCTTCATCAACCCCCTGATGAAGGCCCAGTTCGGTGTCGACTCGATGCCCGAGACGGCCGAGAACGTGGCGGCCGACTTCGGCATCTCGCGCCAGGACCAGGACAAGATGGCGCTGGCCTCGCAGCGCAAGGCCGTCGCGGCGCAGCAGCGCGGGTTCTTCGACGCCGAAATCACGCCGGTGACGATCACGCCGAAAAAGGGTGATCCGGTCGTCGTGAACAAGGACGAGCATCCGCGGGAAACCTCGCTCGAGTCGCTGGCCAGGCTGAAGGGCGTGGTCCGGCCGGATGGCTCGGTGACGGCGGGCAATGCGTCAGGCGTCAACGACGGCGCCTGCGCGCTGCTGCTGGCGGGTGAAGCCGCCGCTGCACGCCATGGGCTGACGCCGCGTGCCCGCGTGGTCGCCATGGCCACCGCCGGCGTGCCGCCGCGCATCATGGGCATCGGCCCGGCGCCGGCCACGCGCAAGGTGCTGGCGCTGGCCGGGTTGTCGCTGTCGCAGATCGACGTGATCGAGTTGAACGAGGCTTTCGCCGCGCAAGGCCTGGCGGTGCTGCGCCAACTCGACATCGCCGACGACGACCCGCGCGTCAACCCGAACGGCGGTGCGATCGCGCTCGGCCACCCGCTCGGCGCCTCGGGCGCGCGGCTGGTGACGACCGCGATCAATCAGCTGCATGCCAGCGGCGGCAAGCGCGCGCTGTGCACGATGTGCATCGGCGTCGGCCAGGGCATCGCCCTGATCCTCGAACGGGTCTGACGCCCCCGGGTCAGCTCTGGGCGGTGCTGGCCGGCGTGGTCTCGGCTGGCTGACCGGCCGGGGCGGCAATGGTCTTTGGTTCCCCCAGGTCGGCCAGCAACTCGTCGACAGGCAAGGTCAGCGAGCCGGACGGCGGCAGCGCCGAATGGTTCAGCTGGTCCACCGGCTTCGGCCGGGCCAGCAGGAAGCCCTGGAACTCGTCGCAGCCCTGGGCCCGCAGTTCGTCCAACTGCGGCTGGGTTTCGACACCTTCGGCATTGACGCGGATCTCGAGCGAATGCGCCAGCGAGATGATGGACTTGACGATCAGGTTCACCTTCTCGTCGCTGCCCAGGTGCTGGGTGAAGGCGCGGTCGATCTTGACCTTGTCGAACGGGAAGCGCCACAGGTAGGCCAGGCTCGAATAGCCGGTGCCGAAGTCGTCCATCGCGATCGACACGCCCATGGCCGACAGCACCCGCAGCGTGCCCAGCACCTGTTCGGTGTTGCTCATCAGCAGCGATTCGGTGATCTCGATTTCCAGCCGCGTCGCCGGCAGGCCGGCCTCGTCCAGCGTCTTGGCGATCAGCTCGACCAGGTCGTCGTGGCGGAACTGCGCGGCCGACAGGTTGACCGCCACCGCCAGGTGATCGGGCCAGGTCACCGCCTGGGCACAGGCGGTGCGCAGGACCCAGCGGCCGAGCGGGCCGATCAGGCCGGTGTCTTCGGCCAGCGGGATGAACTCGGCCGGTGACACCGGGCCGCGCACCGGGTGGTGCCAGCGCAGCAGCGCTTCGTAGCCGGTCAGCGTGCGGCCATCGGAGCCCCACAGCGCCTGGTAGTTCAGGCTCAGCTGGGTGCCGCTGCCAATCGCCTCACGCAGGTCGCGCGTCAGCTGGCGCCGGGTTTCGAGTTTTTCGTCGAGCGATGCGTCGTAGAAGCTGAAGGTCGATCGGCCCGAGGCCTTCGCCCGGTACAGCGCCAGGTCGGCCTTGTGCATCAGGTCTTCGTCGTTGTCAGAGTCGGTGCCGAAGATCGCCGCGCCGGCGCTGCAGCCGCAAAGCACCGTCTGCCCACCCAGCTCGTAGGGCTGGCCGAGCGATTCGACCACCCGCTCGGCCAGGCGCGTCACCGCGTCGGGGCCGTCGACGCCCGTCTGCAGCAGCGCGAATTCGTCGCCGCCCAGCCGGGCCACCACGTCGCCGTGGCGCACCAGATCACGCAGACGTGCGGCCACCTGGCGCAACACCTCGTCGCCGGCGGCGTGGCCCAGGCTGTCGTTGATCTCCTTGAAACGGTCCAGGTCGATGCACAGCACCGCGAAGTTGGGCCCGCCGCAGGTCTGCCGCCAGGCGGCCTGGCGCAGGCTTTCGCCGAAGCTGGCCCGGTTGAGCGAGCCCGACAACGGATCGTGCCGCGCCAGGTAGCGCATGCGCTCGTCGGCCAAGCGATCGCGCCGCCATTGGCGCCAGACCACCGCACCGACGATCGCGCCGGCCACCGCCAGCATCGCGAACACCGTGGCCGCCACGCGCATGAAGGCCTGGTTGATTCGCCGCTCGCGCTCGACCTGGTCGACGTAGACCTCGACCACGCCCATCACCCGGCCCGCGCGCAGCACCGGCACGTAAGCCTCGCTGTAGGTCGCCGGCCGGTCGCCGTGGACATCGCGTTGCAGCTCGATCACCGGCGCTCCGCCGAGCACCAGCCGGCGCACCTCTTCATCGCCTTCGCCGGCATCTCCCTCTTCCTCGTCGGACGACGACGTGGGGGGCTGCAGCTCATCGGACACCAGCACCGGATGGCCGGCACGGTCGTACAGCTTGAAGCGGAACACCTCCTGCACCTGCAGGAAGTTGCGCAATTGCTTGCGTGCGGCCTCGCTGGCGCCGCGGCCTTCGAAGGTCGCGTCGAGGTCGGGCACCGACGCTTCGACCAGCCGGGCCCAGGCCATCGCGGATTGCTCGGCATCGCGCTCGAGCACGTAGCCGGCACTGCCGCGCATCAACACGGCCAACAGCACGCCGGCCAGGCCCACGCCGGCCACGCAAGGCAGCAGCAATCGCCACTGGTTGGACAGAAATTTCATCGATGGCTCTTTCGACACCCGGCCCGGCGACGGGGCCGCGTGTGTGGAACAACGACCAGCGCCCGCTGGTTTGGCGCGCTCATCGGTTCTTTTTCGGCCCCGAACGCTGCGGGTTGAGGGCGGCGCCAGCGCCGTTGGCGTGGCTTTCGCCGCGGATTCGAGCGCGTTGCCGCCCACAAACCGCCGCAGCGGCCGCGGTTAGCCCTGCTGCGCGCGGCGCCGCCACGCCGTCGGCGACAGGCCGCACAGGCGCTGGAAGAAGCGGGTGAAGTAGCCCGGGTCGGCAAAGCCGAGGTCCATGCCGATGCGCTTGACGCTCTGGTTCGTGTAGGCCAGCTGGCGCTGCGCCTCCAATGCCAGGCGGGCGTGCAGCAAGTCGAGCGCGCCCTTGCCCAGCTGCGCTTGGCAGATGCGGTTGAGCTGGGTGGCGCTGATGCCCAGCTCGGCCGCCAACGACGCAACGCTGGGCTGCAGCCGAAAACGCGTGTCGACCAGCGCCCGGTACCGGGTCAGGTGGGCCAGATGCGGCGGCGCGCCGGCCGCAGCGCCATCCGCCGGCCCGGGCCAGGCCCGCGCCAGGGCCAGCATCAGGCGGGCCATCTCGGCATCGATGGCCGCATGGCGCCAACGCTGGTGGCCGACGAATTCAGCCGCCAGCGCCGCCACCGCGTCGGCCACTGGCGCTGGCTCACCCAGCGCGCGAGGCGCGGCGTCGGCCGCCCACGCGAGCACACCGGGCTGCTCGAACAGCGGCCACAGCCCCGGCTCGGGCGCGAGCAGTTGGCGCAGGTGCGGCTCCTGCACCGTGACCACCCATCCGTCGATGCCCGATTCGAAGGTGAAACCATGGGCCGTCGCGGCCGGCACGGTCACGGCGGCCGGGCCGGCCAGCCGGCTGAGCTGGCCGTCGACCTGGGCCTCGGCGCGGCCCTCGGCGATGTACAGAATTTGAAACAGCAGCTCGTGCCGATGTGGCCGGATCTCCCACTCATGCAGCCGGCTGCGCGACGAGATCGTCTCGATGTGCAGCTTCTCGCCCACGGCGGCGTGACCGGGCTCGCCGTAGAGCTGGTAGGCCGGCAGCGCGGCGGCGGCGCGGCGGCCATGGGTTGACGAAGCCATGTTCGAATTGTGCAAGTTTTGGCCGCAATCCTCCATTGAAGCCATCGCCGCCCGGTCCTACGCTGACGGGGTTGTTGCTGAGGTGGTGGAGGGCAAAACCATGCGAATCCAAGTGGCCATCATCGGCGCCGGCCCCGCCGGCCTGCTGCTGGGCGCCTTGTTGCACAAGCAAGGCATCGACCATGTGATCGTCGAGCGCCAGACGCCCGACTACGTGCTCGGCCGCATCCGCGCAGGCGTGCTGGAGCAGGTGAGCGTGGACCTGCTGGACGAGGCCGGCGTCGGCGAGCGCATGCACCGCGAGGGCCTGCCGCACGACGGCTTCTCGCTCTGCTTCGACGACCGCCACCACCGCATCGACCTGCACGCGCTGACCGGCCAGCGGGTGATGGTCTACGGCCAGACCGAGGTCACCCGCGACCTGATGGACGCACGCCGCACGGCTGGACTGACGACCGTCTACGCGGCCGAAAGCGTGCATCCCGAAGGCTTCATCGGCGGCACGCCATCGCTGCGTTATGCGCTGAACGGCGCGCCCCACAGGATCGACGCCGATTTCATCGTCGGCTGCGACGGTTTCCACGGCGTGGCCCGCGCCAGCGTGCCGGCCAAAGCGATCGAGACTTACGAGAAGGTCTACCCCTTCGGCTGGCTGGGCGTGCTGGCCGACGTGCCACCGGTGCACGACGAACTGATCTACGCCAACCACCCGCGCGGCTTCGCGCTGTGCAGCATGCGCAGCAAGAGCCGCGTGCGCTACTACGTGCAATGCTCGCTCGACGACCACGTCGAGGACTGGAGCGACGACCGCTTCTTCGCCGAGCTGAAACGCCGCCTGCCCGAAGCCGACGCGGCACGGATGATCGAAGGCCCGTCGATCGAGAAGAGCATCGCGCCATTGCGCAGCTTCGTCGCCGAGCCGATGCGCTTCGGCCGGCTGTTCCTTGCCGGTGACGCTGCCCACATCGTGCCGCCCACCGGCGCCAAGGGGCTGAACTTGGCGGCCTCCGACGTCGGCATGCTCAGCCGCGCGCTGGCCGAGCACTACCGCGGCTCGGACGTCGGGATCGACAGCTATTCGCAGCGCGCGCTGGCCCGCGTCTGGAAGGCCGAGCGTTTCTCGTGGTGGTTCACTTCGCTGATGCACCGCTTCCCCGAAGCCGGCGAGTTCGGCCGCAAGATCCAGCACGCCGAGCTGGACTACCTGGTGCAATCGGAAGCGGCGATGAAGGCAATGGCCGAAAACTACGTAGGGTTGCGGCTTGACGCTTGACGCTTGACGGTTGGCTGGCGTGGCAGTGTGCAGAGCGCGCGGGAAGGCGGGGCCTCGGGGGCTCTCGTTAGACGTTCACCCCCGAGGCCCCGCCTCCCCGCGTGACCACCTTCGTGCCTTTGCCAATGCGCTCGTGAGATCGAGGTAGCCGCAGATCAACGAGCGCGTTGGTGCGCCAATGGCGGTGCTCAGCGGATGGTGGGGTGCCGGGCGTGCGCGCGTCTAACGGGCGCACGAATGGCACTCCACCGTCCGCCACGCCAACAACCGCAAACCACCAGGGCTTTCCCCATGTCTTTCTACAATCGACCCCATGAAGCCCACCCCCGCCTACACCCGCGGCGCCGCGCTGCCCGCGATCCTTGCGCAGCGCATTGCCATCATCGACGGGGCCATGGGCACCATGATCCAGCGCTACAAGCTGGGCGAGGCGGACTTCCGCAATGAGTCGCTGAAGGACCACCCGAAGGACCTCAAGGGCAACAACGACCTGCTGGTGCTGACCCGGCCCGACGTGATCCAGGAGATCCACGAGCAGTACCTGGCCGCCGGCGCCGACCTGATCGAGACCAACACCTTCGGCGCGACCTCGATCGCGCAGGAAGACTACGGCCTGGGCCACCTGGCGCGTGAGATGAACGTCGTCGCGGCGAAGATCGCCCGCGCCGCCGCTGACAAATACAGCACACCCGACAAGCCGCGCTTCGTTGCCGCCGCGCTGGGCCCGACGCCACGCACCGCCAGCATCAGCCCGGACGTGAACGACCCCGGCGCCCGCAACGTCACCTTCGACCAACTGCGTGCGTCGTACCGCGAACAGGCTGAAGGGCTGCTGGAAGGCGGCGCGGACCTGTTCCTGGTCGAGACCATTTTCGACACGCTGAACGCCAAGGCGGCGATCTTCGCGCTCGACGAGCTGATGGAAGACACCGGCCAGCGCCTGCCGGTGATCATCTCCGGCACCGTCACCGACGCGTCGGGCCGCATCCTCTCGGGTCAGACCGTCGGTGCCTTCTGGCACTCGGTGCGGCACGCGCGGCCGCTGGCGATCGGCCTGAACTGCGCGCTCGGTGCCGCGCTGATGCGCCCCTACATCGAAGAGCTGTCGCGCCTGGCCGACGACACCTTCATCAGCTGCTACCCGAACGCCGGCCTGCCTAACCCGATGAGCGACACCGGCTTCGACGAGACGCCCGACGTCACCGGCGGCCTGATGGAAGAGTTCGCCAAGAGCGGCTTCCTGAACATCGCCGGCGGCTGCTGCGGCACGACGCCGGACCACATCGCCGTGATCGCCCAGCGGCTCAAGGCCTACCGGCCGCGGCACCGCAACGACCCGCTGCTGACCTCGCTGGTGAAAGCCGCGGCATGACGAAGCAAGCGCTGTTGATCATCGACGTGCAACGCGGGCTGTTCGAGCCAGCACCCCACGAAGGCTATGCGGTGATGGAGCGCATCAACAGCCTCGCCGAACGAGCGCGAGCGGCCGGCGTGCCGGTCGTCTACATCCAGCACGAAACGCGCACCGGCGCGTTAGCCCATGGCACCGATGGCTGGCGGCTGGCGCACGGGCTGCAGCCACGCGACGGCGATCACTTCGTCCGCAAGACAACCCCCGATTCGTTCCTGCGCACCGACCTTGCCGACAAGCTGACGAGCTGGGGCACCGAGCAGGTGGTCGTCTGCGGCTACGCGAGCGAGTTCTGCGTCGACACCACGACCCGTCGCGCCGCGGCCCTGGGCTACCCGGTGGTGCTGGTCGCTGATGCGCACACGACACACGACAAGCCGCACATGGGCGCCGCGCAGATCCGCGCACACCACAACGCGACCTTGCCGGACATCAGCAGCTTCGGCGTGAAGATCGTGGCGACACCCGCCGCCGAGGTCGTTTTCTAGACCAGCTTCTGCAGCTGTTCGAGATTCGGCTGCACGCGCACGTCGCCTGAGGGCACACCGCCCTCGACCTTGTACTTCGGCAACGCGGTGTGGCGCAGCGCCGGCACCGCGAGCGGCATGCCTTCGCGGTTGACCAGGCTCACCACGGTCAGCGGTGCCTTCGGGTTAGGCTGGCGTTTCATCACCAGCGCAATCTCGCCGCAGGCCAGCTTGACCCAGGCACCCGGCGGGTGCAGGCCCGTCTCGGCGAGCAGGGCTTGGCCGGCTTCGTCGGGGTGGCCACCTTCGTCGAAGAACGCGGCTTGCGCGGCGGCCTTGGCCGAGAGTGCGGCGCGGTTGCGGCGGGTGCTCAGGCGCGCGGCGTAGCGGTCGGCGCGCTGGATCAGGCGCGCCAGGCGCACGGCGGGCTCGAGCTTTTCCAGCGGGCCGCTGGGCGCGTCATGGTGATGGCGCATGGCGCCGAGCCACAACGGATCGTCGACGCCTGCGGCCTGCAGCAGCTCGACGCCGCGCTGCGCATGAGCCTCGACCTGCGTGCGCTGGGCCGGGTTCAAAGGCTCGGCCTGGCGCACCAGCGCCTGTTGCAGCACCGTCATGCCGACGTTCATCGTCAAGGCGGCACGGGTCAGCGGCCGGCGCCACTCGGGCTGCCAGCCGGGCACGCGCGGGCCGGCCAGCGCGCACAGCAGCATCACGAGGATCGCGTGGTGGGTGCTGTAGTCCTCGGGCCGGCTGCCAGCGATGTGGATGAAGCGCAGCAGCGTGGCATCGACCTGGCGGTCGAGCCGGTGCAGCATCTCTTGCGCCAGCTCGTCCAGGCGCGGCAGCCAGCGCGACGCACGCGTGTCGCCCAGCAGGACGCGGGCGCGGCTTTCGAGGTCGGGCCATTCGAGCGGGCGCTCGACCAGCGGCATCGGCTCGGTGGCACGCTGGTCGAATTCGGGCCGCAGCGCGGCAATCGCACCCAAGGTGCCGCCGCCGGTGCGGAACATCTGGTCGACCTGGGCGTTGAGCTGGCGCTGTGCAATGTCTTTTTCGCCCTCTTCGATGAACAGCGCACGGGCGAGCAGATGGCCCAGCTGCTGCTGGTCGGCGATCGGCGAGCCACGGTGCACCAGCACCTGGCCGTTGATGTCGCGCAGCGAGAACGGCAGCGGGTAGCCGGGTTCCAGGCCGTCGGGGGTGATGGGGACAAGTTTCATGGTGGCAGGCAGGCCCGGACCACCACAAGGCGGCGGGGCTCCTGCGGGTCTTCGGCCGGCCGCCGCTGAACTTGAGTCGAAAAGTGACGTTAGCGCCTACTTAACGGCCTTTGCCGCTCGCCAAGTGGCTGCGGGGCCCTAGTGCGCCGTGCCACTGCCCCCGTTGGGCGGCGGCAGCACGCGGCCGGCCGAGGTGGGCGCCAGCGTGCCGTCGTCCAGCATGCGCACGCCCGCCGGCGGCGCCACCAGCCGGAACAGCATCTGGTCGTCGGCCGGCGGGCTGGCCGACGCCACGCGCCAATTCGGCACGCCACGCGTCGCCAGGTGGCTGCGCACTGCGGCCAGCCGCTCGGCCGACCTGGGACCGGCCGGTGCCGAGGCCTGCAGCTTGGCAGTCGGCTGGCGCTTCAGGCTTTGCGAGAGCTTGTCCAGCACCGCCTGCAGCGGCGCCTTGGGCGCCACGGTGACGGCTGCGCTGGATGGTGCCGTGGCCGTCGGTGCGTCGAATGCGTATTTCATCGGCACGCTCAGGCGCACGCTGCCATCACGTTCGCCCACCACCTGCACCGGCGTGCCGGCGAACAACTCAGTCAACCAGCGGGCTTCGCCGGCCAGCGGGGTCTCCAGCGGCAACGGGGGTTTGGCCGCCGTGGCAGGCGCCTCGGTGCCGGCCGCAGCGCCGGTACCACTCGACGCGGTCGGGCCAGAGGTCTGACAGGCCTGCAAGGAAGCCAACAACACGACGGCGGCACTCAAGGAGAGCCAGCGCCTCGACAACAGCGCGAAGGGCATGCGCGGCCCAAACTTGTCCATGTCGCCATTGAAGCAAACGAGACGCCCGACAAAGTGCACGGGTTGTAACAGCGGTCAAGCGTCGTAAGCCTCGCTTGCGTAGAATTCGCGCACCGTCCGAGGAGCGTTGCGACGGCATGGCACTTTCTGCAGAAAGCCATGCCGCCAGGCTCGGCACGGGCACGCTGGCGACGACTGTCGTCGCGTGCAGCAACGGCGCTCACCCGGGCCGCAGCGCGGCCGCCGCGGGTGAGTTGCGGCGGCCTCTTGGCCCGCCGCCTTGACCGCTGATTGCCGCCATGACCGATCGCTCCGCGCCCCTTCCCCCTGAATCTACCGTCGTCGCACCGCCGCCGATGCGGTTGTCCGGCCTGGAGCCGGTGGCCATCGGCGCCGGCTCGCTGTTCGTCAACGTGGGCGAGCGCACCAACGTGACCGGCTCCAAGGCCTTTGCCCGGATGATCCTGGCAGGCGAGTATGAGAAGGCGCTGGCGGTCGCACGCCAGCAGGTCGAGAACGGCGCCCAGGTCATCGACATCAACATGGACGAAGCCATGTTGGACAGCCAGGCGGCGATGGTGCGCTTCCTGAATCTC
>Ga0307516_10000951_pt1 | contig 39945 bp, 35 predicted proteins | sample 19_EM_MG_FD_203310 | JGI IMG/M metagenome (GOLD analysis project Ga0307516, IMG submission 203310) | Populus trichocarpa ectomycorrhiza microbial communities from riparian zone in the Pacific Northwest, United States - 19_EM | ecosystem: Host-associated > Plants > Roots > Unclassified | place... | reverse complement strand
CTTCCTGCAAAAGACTGCCGCTTCCGTTTTCCCGTGGTCGAAAGCCACTCCGTTGTTTGCCGCCCAAATTCTCCTGCTTGAGGTGTGCATGAGACCTAGGGAGGGTCATTAGCCGTGAGCTGACCTAGCCGTGAGCTGACCGATCCGAAAACCGCATCCATTCCACCCCTCGCGATTCTCCCCATGAACCCCTTTCCCATTCATCGGCCTTCTCGTTGCCTGGGACCCTTTTGTGTGCAGGGCACAACCGGATTTCGATGGTTATGTCCGGCCTAGCTCTCCGTAGCCCGGCGATATGCTTCCCGGCCTGGGTTACGTAAATCTGGCCGGCCAGGTTCCTCCGAGGCCATGCGCTTAGTGGCTGCCTGGGCATGGGTATAGATTGTAACCTTCGCTGGTATTGTCTGTCGCCTTGCAGTATTTTGATACCCACCCACCGCTGACCATTCTGCCAGATACCCGGCCGCTCCTCTGTCCAATCGTGACCCATCTCTATTCCATTGACCCCAGCGACAAACGATATCTGGCGCAGCACGAGTGACACTGTGTGTTCGTGGCCGGCCATGATAAAAGCCCTCAGGGACTGGAAATAAGAGCCGCAGAACACAGTTCGACAATACCATATGAGACCTACCTACCCAAGGGCCAACTCTGATGGTAGCCCAAACTAGATACATATGTAGATAGGTACTTACTCCGGGCTCATTGGTCACCGCTACCTTGCGATCTATCGCTATATATACAGGACGATAGGTTCCTGTCCACCTGGGATGTGTGTCTATCTAGATGGGTGGAGGTGCTCGACTCGTATCTCGCATCACCGCCAGCGAGCCAGCCAGACAGAATAGGAAAGAAAGAAGAAAAGCAAATAATAAAGGGTTCAAGTTTAAACCTTGCCTCCCCCTCCACCTCCGCCCCCTGCAAAAGGAATGAAAAAAAAAGAGGAACAATCTTTCCCCCGCTCTCAGCTGAAACAATGTTTCCAGCGCCATAACGGCTAGATATGTAAAGCAGTGCCGACGCTACACTCTCAGCCGCTTAATCTGTAAGCATTCTACGCAGATGCGGCGGTCGCAGATTCTGTGCGGGGAGTTGGTGGTGGGGCAGAGAAGCTGATTGGGGCTGATGCTGTGGCCCCTTCATTCGTTCCGCTTCGTGTTCGCAGACGGTAGTCGTCGTCACGGCAGCCACAATCACGCAAGAAACATCGGTTTTGTGCAACAAATACTCCCCTTGGTTTTTTTTCTTCGAATATCCTTTGCCGCCAACCAAGTAAGTACCCAAGATGTACGCACAACTTTGGTTTGTACATGAATGCTTGGCCTTCATATCCATCCCATTGTCCAAGACATCGCAATCAGCCCCTTACATGCTGCCGAAGGTGATGTCCCGCTGCTCGCCCTTGTTCCCGCTGTTGTCGTTGTGCTGCTTTTTGCTGTTGTCGTGAGTAACGTTGTTCGAGTCTGTCTTGTTGTAGCTGTCGGTGGTGTGCTGGTTGTTGGAGTCGCGGGTGTCGGTCACGTCACGGCTGGCCGCCTGCTGCGTGAGGCTGCCACCGGAGGGGATAGAACCTTGGGCCTGAGGCATTCCGACTTTTTTTTGTGTGTGTGTGTGTGTTGGGGGTGGGGGGGTGGGTTCTGAGGAACCGATGTCAGCGAAGAGCGAGGCGGGGAGGAGGGGGAAGGAAAATACGGTTTCTTGGGGGCAAGGAGTTTGGGAGTGTTAAGTGGTGGTTACTTGAGGGCTTGCGGACTGCAGTCTGGAGGTCCGGAGAGGGAGCTCCACCGGTGGTTTTATAGCAGATCTGTGAGCCCCTCCTTTTCACTCATTCCCATACTCAATCCCTTTCCCCGCAATTCCTTTCACGATACTCTGCCTTTCCGCCTCGGTCTTCCCCACTCCTCTCTTTTTCTCCCCATAGAACTCCACGCAGTCGATCATCCGACACCACCGAGCCAGTCATCCGGATATGTTCCCTCCAACTCTCGAGCGCTATCGCTTGCATTTTCCGGGCGGTCCGGTCTCCCTGCATAGCCGATGCAATGGGGTTTGTCTTCCGCCACTGCTCGACGTCGCCTCTCTATTATTGACACAATTCCCTCCCAAGCACACCATCGCCGGTTTATTTTCCCTTCGCTTGCTCCCCGCGTTAATTTGGCTCCAGATTTACCGGCTGTGCACGTTTCCTACGCGTATCTATCTGTTGGCCGTTGTGGTTTCTCTTTATCGTGGTGCGTACGGTCAGCTGTCCGTCTGTGCCTGACGATCTGAGTGGGCGGTAGGTACTATGTATGTATTTACTACCTCGAGGACGTACATACGTGCAGACTGCAAGCCTAACCACTTGCCGCTTGCCTGGCACTGTCTCGGACAGCACAGCCCCGTAACCAGACCAATGCCATCACGGATGTGCTTTTGGACAGGGACTGACCGAGCTCACCGTCTGAATGAAGCAATTCTTCTGTTTCTCGGATCAGACCAGCTCCGAAGGGGGGAGATGGAGCAATAATAGCTAGGATTAGGGCGAGGTAAACCTATCGTGTGGGTTGTCTCGAGATACGAGCTTCACGTCGGTGAGGCAGATAGTCAGTTACCGAAACGCCATCCACGGAAGGACGTCGACTCTGCACTGCTCTCGACTCCACGCCAATCCATCCTACAAAAGAATTACCCACCAGGCGATCGATTCTGCTGCCACTTCATTGCACCGCTCTGACGGAGACTTTTACTCCCAGCCCGCCGACTGCACACGGTACGTATGCGTCCAGCGGGGCGGGGCAGCGGGGCGGTGGGTGTCTCTATCGTTGGTCCTCGCCGAGGCACTGCGTCAGTTCCAGTCATCCAGTTTAGTGCTGTGCTTCTAGAAGTTCGCAATGAATCGCGCCAGCAGCCTGCAGATAACCCCTGCTATTGATCGATCATATACATACTCTAGCTCTTCACCGCCCCAACCCCTGCACCCTGACGCTCACGCAGTTAGATATCTACGTCTTCTTGGATAGTTGCATTATCTAGCTGCTTAGCTACATATATAGTTACCCCGCAATTCGAACGGATGTGGCCATCGTTTGCACCACCCATTCGAGATGCCTCGCGTCGCCTTGGCCCCAACATCCAGTGGACGTCGGACGCATTGCTAATGGGACGACATGCGCGATAGTCAATTCCTGGACAGTCGGCCGCTGCGGTGTGACGGGGCGAGGGCTGTGTACAGGAGAGGGGGGAGGAGACAGAAATAGAGAAGAGGGGGGAGGGGGCTAGATGAGGCTCCAAAGAGCTACAAGACCACTGATCTTCCCTGAGCACAGCAGATCTCCAGACAGCCGTCCACAGTCCACAGTCCGTCCTCTGTCCTCTCCAGACCAACACAACCGCCTCCAACTCGTACTCTCACCACTCCCCCCTTACTTCTCCTCCTAGCTAACCCGACCCCTATCTAGAACCAACCCTAATCAAAAACCATGCCTTACACCACTGCCAACGTCCCGACCGGCGGTTACCTCAAGCAGCAGGCCGCCGGCCGCGACGTCACCAACACGACCAACTCGGGCAACACCACTATCACCAACTCCTACAACACCACCGACTCGCACAACATCCACAACGACAACAGCAAGACCCAGCACAACGACAACCGTGGCAACACGGGCACTCAGTCCGGCTTCACGTTCGGCAGTATGAACTAGATTTCCAGTCGGTTTTCCCTTTTGACTTGGACGGCGCGTGGTGGGGGTGGGGAGAGTTTTGCATCTTTGTCATTCTTTATTTCACAACGTGCCGTCGATCAAACAGTTTGCGGGTGACAGGTTGAAGGAAACAAGGCCATGTAACGGGCGAGATAAATCTCGGGAATGAGATAGATTATTTTTCCAGTTGACTCTGCTGTGCCCCTGTTGAAGGTTGTGGTTGTCGCTACGACCGTGAATCGCATGTCCTATTCGAACGGCCGCTCCCACCCCGGTCGGCAGGGTCTTCACCTCCCTTCGCCACGGCTGGTAGCATGGGTTTAGGTTTGATCCGATAACCTTGGCGAGGAGGAGAGCTTATCTAAGCTCGGGCTTTCTGACGAGTTGAACATTACTAAAACTATGTGCCAACGCCCATGTTCTCGACGACTCTCATGGCATCCGCAGAGGAAGAGTAGGGGAGGCCTGGACGGAGGGCCAAGGGGAGCTTGCTGCGTTGACTGGGATGGGAAAACTAGAGACAGTGTGTACCTCGCTATGATCCATCTAGTCTAGAATAAACAAAAAAAAAGTTCCGCAATGACCCGTTCGGTCACCCAGATATTAAATAACACGCCACGTACATGGAGGTTAGCTAGTCTCTGACCGGCTTTTTACAGCAGCGACGTGGCCTTTCCTGTTTACACAATCTATCGGGATAACCATGATATCTGCATACTGTATGCTTAGTCAGAGCACGTGGCTGTGCCATCCGTATAGAGAGCAGTGGCGTCAGTCCTAGAATAGATTTCAATCTCAACTACAAATCTTTTATTATTTATTCATCCATTATTCGCATGCGACCTAGCTAAATCATAGTGAGAAAAACTGTCCGTTTCCCGTCGGCAGTCAGCGCGCGAAGCTGGCGGCTCGTTGCAAGCTCCCCATTGCCCTCCGCACAGGTCTGTGCTGAGAGTGATACTGTGATAGAGCGCACCAAGGAAATCACAGAAGAAATGGCAAGGGAAAGGCAAAGGAAATCCGCCCCCAGTCACCTTGCTCCTCTCCTGCAGAGACCATGAAGGAGGGCGTGGGAAGAAACAGTGGCTGTCCCTCACCCTCGGCGCCCACCTCCTCGCCCTCTTTCCTCTCCCGCCTCTCCCGAAGTTCACACTGCGACGGGTCACTCTGTTTGTCTTCCTCAGCTGAGGCTGGAGCCCGCCTCCCCACATCTGTGGTGGAGAGGAAGTCCAGAACCGCCTGGCTGGTCCTCGCATCGGCGGTGAGGTCCCGGATCCTGAACCGGTCCTCACCTCTCCCTGTCTCCCTCCGCTCCTCTGCCCACAGTATTATCTGCTGGCGTTTCCAGTGGGGGCAGCACTTAAAGAGATGCTCCCGCATCGGATCCTGTACGGGGCACCACCAGCATTTGGCTGTGGGCTTGTTCCCCTTCCACTTCAGGTACTGGCCGGTTAGGCAGTGGTCCGCCTTTAGCTGGTAGAGCCTCGAGGCAAGCCTCTTGGAGCTACCCGCCACTGCCCCATCCGGCCGCTCTTGGTCAGCAACTTGTACTTCCCACCAGTCGCCCGGCCTGCAGCCCCCAACGTTTGGCTTCAACCCACTTCTTTTCTGATATCTCACGTTTGAGGCGCGCAAGGGACCTGGGTGGGGGAATCTGCCGTGCGCTTCACCGATCTAAGAATTGCATCCATTCTACCCCACGAGTGCCAGGCTCCTCCACCGCTAGCTTGGCCCATTTGTTGGCTTTCTTGTTTCTGGGCTCACATCTACATTTTTTTTAATTCATTAGTCGCATTCGACCTGCATAGATCATAGCGATGTATATACACTCCAACTCCCGTCCACAGTCCAACCCCGACCATGATCAGTCCGCAGATGGCTCGTCGTGGCTCCCCCGGCCCTCCGCCATAGCCTGCTCTAACATAAAAACCACCCACTCCCCTCTCCTCCTAACCTCACCCCAGTCCAGCCGAAGGCACAACCCCAGCCCCCCCGCCATTGCCTCCTTGCTCTCCTACGTCTTCCCCTTTCTCCTCTACGCCGGCTTCCCCTCTGGCGTTTCTTCCCTCTCCCGCAGCTCCCCATTCCGATACCTCACTCTGGGCATCCTCACATTTCTCAGCCAAATCCGGAATTCTCCGCCCCATCAGGAATGGCTAGGCTGGAGGCCGGACCTCCAAGACAAAGTACCGGATGCCGAAAAGCCAGAGGCCGGGCGGCACGGTGGCTAGGAGCACCAAGAGGCTGGCTTCGCGGTTCCACCAGATCAAGACGGGGCACTGTCTGTCCAGGCAGTACCTCAATTGGACGAAGAATCGGCCCACCCCACAGTGTTGGTGGTGCCGGTACCCGAGCCAGACTCGGGAGCGCCTCTTCAAGGTGTGTCCGGAGTGGATGGCCCAGCAGAAGATCCTGTGGGCGGAGGTACGGAACGAGACCGGGAGGACCGGTGGAAGATCAGGGACCTCCTGGCGGATGAGAGGTGTAGCCGGGCGGTACTAGACTTCCTCTCTCACGGATGTGGGGAGGCGGGATAGGGGAGAGACCGAGGAGGTGGGTACCGGGGGGAATCACCACTGTTCCTACCCACGACTGACTTCAAGGTCTCCGCGGGAGAGGGTTAGGCGTTTTCACTTGTCTCTTCCCTTTGTCCTTTCCTTGGTTATTTTCATTGGTGCGCATCCCATCTTCTTGTGACAAGCCTGGGCGGAGGCCAAAGGGGAGCTTGCAACGTGCCGCCACTGCGCGGACAGCGGACGGGAAAAACGGACTGTGCATTATCTCGCCATGATCTAGATAGGTCGCATGCGAGTAATGAATAAACATAAAAAAAATCAGGAATGGCTGGAAATCCAGGATCACCTGGCTGCACCTCTCTCGGCGAAGAGGTCCCGGATCCTGAAGCGATCCTTCCCCCTTCCAGTTTTCCTCATCACATCTGCCCACAGGATCTTCTGTTGGCCCTTCCCCTGGAGGCAGTTCCTAACAGGCGATCCCGGGTCTGGGTCTGGTATGGGCACCATCCGCACTTGGCAGAGGGCTGGCTCTTCGTCCACTGTAGGTACTGGCCGGTCAAAGCATGTCCAGTTTTAAGCTGGTAGCACCTTGAGGAGATTATCTTCTCGCTAGCAGCCACCGTCCTATATGACTTATCTGCATATCGCGTACTATTGTATGACTGGTTTTTTCTAATTGGTCGACTGATCGTTCGTGCCTCTGAGTTTTTCGGTGAATTTTGGTCGTCGGGGCTGCTATTTGCCGCGAAATGCTTGGGTACTAGCTCGAAATTTCCCTCTAAAATAGGCTGTTTGCGGGCTCTCCCGGGCAACCGCCAACGGCGGCTCATCTCCGGTATGGGGGGGTGGTTGGGGGTGGTGGACATCGCTACCCGCTCGCCATTTTATTACTTTCTTGCTCGGCAAAGCCCCCCAAAGCCTTGGCCAGGCCACTCTACGTGTTACGAACTACATCCTATGTCTGCTAAGTTTGCTGAGTTAGGGTATAGTGGCTTTGATGTTTTTCTTTCGCTGCCGTACTGTTGGGCAGCCCGCAAAGCCCAGAGCGCTAAACTTACGATCCAGGGAATACCGCGATCCAACGTGCTTCTATTATTTCCCACTGCAAAATGTAGCGGTTGCCGGTAGCACCAAGAGGCTCGCTTCGCTGTTCTACCAACTCAAGACGGGGCACTGCTTATCAGGGCAGTACCTCCACTGGACAAAGAACCGGACCACCCGGCAGTGCCGGTGGTGCCGGTACCGAACTCAGACCCGGGATCACCTATTTAAGGAGTGCCTCGAATGGAAGCCGCAGCAGAAAATCCTGTGGGCAGAGGTCAAGAAGGAGACCGGGAGGTGGAGGACCGGTGGAGGATCCGGGACCTCCTGGCGGACGAGAGGTGTAGCCGGGCGGTGCTGGACTTCCTCTCCACCACGGGTGCGGGAAGGCGGGTGCCGGCTGAAGAGGACGCCGGGAGTGAGGTGCCAGAGTGGGAGCTCCGGCAGCGCAGGGAGCGGGAAGAGGAGCAGGAGGCGGAGGCGGAGGAGCTGGGTGCCGCGGGGAATTGGGCGTCGGGGAACAGCTACCGCTGTACCTACCCACGCCCCCCTATATGGCGTCAGCAGGCGAGGAGTATGATTTGGGGACGGCTTCCTTTTTTCTTTTCCTTTGTCTTTCTTTTGTGATTTCCTTGACGCGCTTTACATCTTCTTGGGACAGGCCTGGGCCGAGGGCAAAGGGGAGCTTGCAGCGTGCCGCCACCGCGCGGACAGCGGACGGGAAAACGGATAAACTGTACTCCGCCATAGTCTAGATAGGCTGGGTGCGAGTATGATTAAACAAAAAAAAAAACTGCAAAACGTAGCAAAAGCAAATACCACATCGGGACGGTTGAGAATTTTGCAAGCGGGTGGAAAGTGACACCTCTTTCGGCGTAAAAATAATGCGCCCAGTGTAGTATATATGTACAAACTTTTAGACTTGAAAAGACGAAGAATCAGTTTACTTGTCCTTCCAAGTGTAAACGTGCCGCGAACCAAAATGCAAAGATAAGTGTTTCTACAAGTCTACTACAACCTGCTACTCACAACAGGACGTATCTTCCTCGAAACTGGAAATTCTATCTCGTGAAAGTGACAAGCACTTAAGATTGAACTCGCTATTCGATTCTGGCCATGTTTATATGTCATTAGTGATGATGAAAGAACACATTTCAAGCGTCAATCACAGATGGGTGGACTGTATGGTTCAATGAGTTCTACAGGTAAAAATTTAACCGTCGGACGACGGTATGCTTGCTCGTATACTCCCCGAGTAGAAACCGCTCTCCCGGCTTTACGATCAACTAGAAATGGTCGTAAAACACAAAGAAACCGGTTAAGCCTTCTCCATCGGTGAAAGCACTCGCAAAATACGGACCTCAACCCACTTGTATGATGCAGCACCATGCCAAATGTGTTGTACCCAGAGCCACGAGGTGCAGCCCGAGGGGAACGAGAAGGCCGACGAATGGGTTAAGCTCGCGGCGGAGGAGCCAGACGCCCATGGGGTGAAGTGGCTAGGTTACTCGGACCGGGTGGAAGCACGCGCGATGCCGCTTCCCAGATCTCTCGCGCACCTCCAGCGAGAGGTCTCCGAGAAGAAGTGGGGTGGAAGCACGGCAATGGGTGGGGGGCCGCACCTCCAGGAAAAGGTATAGGTTGCCGAGCAGGCAGAAGCCCGACGGCACGGTTGCGGGTAGTTCCAAGAGGCTCGCCTCGAGGTTCTACCAGCCGAAGACCGGTCGCTGCCTCACCGGGCAGTATCTATAGTTAGTGGACAAAGAAACCGCACTGCCGCTCACTGCTAGTGGTGCCGGTGCCAGATGCACATATGTTATCACCTCTTCAAGGCGCGCCCAGAGTGGAAGGCCCAGCAGAAGATCCTGTGGGCGGAGGTACGGAAGGACAGTAGGAGGGGATTGCACCGGTTCAAGATCCGGGATCTCCTTGCCAATGGGAGATGCAGCCAGACGGTGCTAGGCTTCCTCTCCACCACGCATGTGGGAAGGCTGGTCCGGGACGTGGGGAGCGAGGTTTCGGAGTGGGAACTCAGGGAACTCAGGGAGCGCAGGGAGCTGGAAGGCGAAAGGAGGGCGGAGGCCGAGGAGCTGGGTACCGGAGAGGAACCACCACGGTTTCTCCCCACACCCTCCTTCGTGGCATCCGCAGGCGAGGAGTAGGGACGATGGGGTTTCTTTTGTCCTTTCCTTGGTTCTTTCCTTGGTTCTTTCTCTTGCTCTTCCTTTTACTCTCTTTGGTGCGGTTTTCTTGGTGGGCTTCTACTTTCTGGGGACAGGCCTGAGCAGCGCAAAGGGGAGCGAGCTTGCAACGTGCCGCCGTCGCGCGGACAGCGGACGGGAAACCCGGATAAAATGTGTTCCGCAATAGTCCACATGGGCTGAATTCGAGTATGATTAAACAAACGGCTTTTGTAGACCACTTTTCTCGAGTATTAGCTAGCAACACCCACGCTCGCCACGCCAGCAAAACCGACGCCGGTAACAACCCACCCTCACCGCCGCCAGCAGCACCCAAAATTCCACGTTCCTTACATACACAACATCGACACATCCAATACATCTCCCACCGACGGAAATTCTCCAACCCCGACGGCGAATGAGATATCCGCGGCCCCTTCGATAGCCATTCCATCTACTCAAGTCAGAGTGGAAGACGGGATCTTCGATGGTAATGAAGAGGGACCTGAGGTACCTGGAGGAATCGCTGCTATGGAGAGGGAAGCTATACAATGTGGGCAACCGAAGACACACATACCCAGAGGACGACCGGCAAAAAAGGGGATGAAGAAAGGTGAAATGAGGAGTAAACTGGGAGGACACAAAATTGGAGGGCTCCCCGATATTCGTGACCGGGCCCCGCCACGTTGCTCAACCTGTAAAGGCCTTGGTCACTACGTGCGTTCATGCCGCAAGGCACATACTTAGCTGCACTAGCTTTAGTCTTCGTCTTTCCATAAAAGCTATGTATTTGTTGCGAGACGCGAATCTATGAGGCGCAGCGGCACGGCGTGCTGGCGCTGATGTTAGGTGTTTGCTAGCTAATACTCGAGAAAAGTGGTCTATCCTAGGTAATAAAAAAAATCGCCTAAAAAGTGGTCTATCCTAGACAAAAGCCGTTAAACAAAATAAGACGAGATGCAGCTTGAGCACGATAACGTCGCTAAAAGGTATATTTGCATAGTAATGGAGATTTTTCGGGATCATTTAAGATATGGACTTGAGTATCGCGACTTTTCTGTCGTAAATGTTGCAAGGTTGTCATGCGATGGGTTGTGGTCACGTGGTGAGCAAGAATGTCTTAGCGTGCTTACTGAGGCTATCTAGGGCTTGATTTTGCCAGGTGCTTCTCCTCTCTTCTCTTCTCTGGATACTGTTCGCTACACTAAGAAGTAACAACCCCTCTTTTTCCGTCTCCTGGCTATCGGCCCCGCAACGAGCAATCAACGAAAGTTTCTTCGACAGCCCAGAAACAGCAAATCGAAGCAAGCGAGAACTACCTGAGCAAAAGCATAGCACAGTGGAAATGCTACCCTCGGCGGTTGAGATATAGTCACTTATCTCAGAATTTCTTACACTTAGGAAACGGCAAACTTACAGTATCAGATCGCCCCAAGCCGTTCGTAATAAAGCGGGTGGTTACCAAGACTTGTTGACTGAAGCAGCCCGGATCCGGAATATGCCAAAGAAATTACTACACGCCCTCCTCGAGTCTCTCCTTGACCACCTCTCTTCGACACCCTCTAGGAACGCCGGGATGCTCTCGAAGCATATATCGCATCTCCTCGAGCACTTGCGCACTGCATTCTACGCCGACGCCAGCGCGAACGGTTCTAGGTCTTCGGCCGAGGTACGATCCTCACCGCGTGGGAATCCACATCTCGCCCTCTGCAGCCTTGCACTTGGACGACTAGAGATGACCACGAAACCGCTCGCGGACTATCCCCAAACTCGCAGACGCGTTGAGACAACACCTGCTCGTGACTCGGGATTTCACCACCGTTGTCAAGTCTGCGGGCACGGAGAAGGAGCTGGACAGGATCACCGTCCACCGGGGAATTGCTGGCCGTGAAGGTACTGTGCTTCCGTGAACTGTTCTCTTCGGGTTTCAAGGACTCTTCGGGGGGGTGAGGTTACGCCGTTGGACGACGTCGTCGCCGCCTCCGCGACGCGGCCGCTTGGTGTATGTTTGACTACGACAACTTGGTGGCTCCGGGACCGTTGGCAGTGGCCGGAGATCTGGAACTGTTCGCGTTGACGTCGGCGTGGGATGCAGTGCACAAGTGCCCGAGGAGATGCGATATGTGCTTCGAGAGCACCCCGGTGTTCCTAGAGGGCGGGGGGAGAAACTAGGGCGCGCAGCAACGCCTTCGGCACGTCCCGGACCCAGGCTGCTTCATTTTACGAACAGCCCGGGACATAATTTGGGTGTTCGGCTGCTGTAGGTTTGCCATTTCCTAAATATAAAGAATTCTTTAAGTCCAGGAGAGGAAGAGGAGTAGGGGACAGGGGAAATATCGCTTTTCTTTTGTCTGTCCTTTCAGTGTTTCCTTTGTCTTCGTTTTGTCTTTCTTGTGTCTTTTGAAGCGGGGATAGGCCAGGCGGGGAAGGAGTTGACGCGGGCCGCCTGTGGACTGCTCGAGGTCGGGGCGGGCGGTGAATGGGAACGGACTTTGTATAAAATAGCCAGATCCGCCGGCGTCGCATGCGATTAATGAGACGTCGCAACCATCACCGTCGGCGTTCGGCATAGACAGATTTCCGAAGATGAGCGACGCTCGACCGCGATCATGGCCTATTTGCGGAAGACGGATGTTGGAAGGCTGGCCCCTCGAGCAGTGAGGCTGGGAGGGTCGGCTGTGGCATGGGCATAAGAAAAGGGTCTTTTCTTTTCATTCCGTCTCTTCTCTTTTCTCTTTTCTCTTTCCTTTTCTTCTTCTTTTGTTTACAGAGAATTAGCCATGATCTATGTTCATAGATAGCTCGAATGTTTTCTCGCACCCTCACTTACTCGTCGCGTGGTATTTGCCTCGCCCCTCGGCTGATATCACTAACTACATACTCGTTGGTGCTGAAGGCAAAAATTCGCAGACTGCCAAGGCACGCCACGCTGGTGCGGGGCGGGGTCGCATGCCAAGATGACGAAACAGGAAAAAAAAACCGTCGGCCCCGTCAGGCGGTCGGGTGAATCATCACCGCCCTCGTCGTCGTCGTCGTCATCAATGCTGTTGCAGCCTTCCCGGGCCGTACGCGGTGTGAGCTGTTGTCGTCATCGTCGGTATTGGTGTCCGATCGTCGCGCGGTGCCCGCAAAGCTCACTGGCCAAAAAAAAGGCTGTCCTCGGGCCGGCTGGTCCGCAGTACTAGCCTCCGTGCGGTTGTCGAGTGGGTGTTCGTCTCCGGGCATGAGCTCTACTTCGCCCACTGCTGTGTAGACCTGCCTGCTCGCTGTGGCGCTGTCTAGTCTGTATCCGCGACCACGGAGTGAGAGTCCTACGAGCAGTCGGGACGCAACAGGATGTAGTGGCTAACTATAGCACTGCGGTCAGAGCCTTTGAATCCCCCGATGCCAAGCCACAGGCGTGCACAGTACAGCATTCGGCCGTGGCCCAGTCCAGCCACACCGGACGCGTGTGCCACGGTCGGTGCTCCATGCGCCGCGCAGGTGTGCAGATATGTCGGTGAAGGTGTGCAAATATGTCCGTGTGCGGGCTTCCAAACGGTCCGGCCCGACCGTCCGGCGCGAACCTGACCGCCGACCATCTGGAGCGAAAGAAAGAGGCCTACACGATACATTGCAAAAACTGATTTTGAAGAAGCAAAGACCTTTGGAGTTAAGATGGCCAATTTAGGTGCCGAAAGCACAGGCAATCCTCATGGACCGCACCCAGCAGGCATGGGGGGAAAAGAAGGTGGCAGGCGCACTGTTCATGGACGTCAAATCGGCGTTCAACAACGTGAGCAAGGCGCATCTGGGAAGACGCATGGAGGCACTCGAAATCAAGCCGGACCTCATCAGGTGGACTGGCAGCTTCATGTTCGACCGCCAGGTGAAACTCGTCCTCGACGGCAAGACGGGTAAGGCAAGCCCAGTGGTCACCGGCAGCACCAATCCTCTTCACCACGTACCTGTCAGGAACCTTCGACGAGGTGGAGCGCATGGCCCCAGGCATCAGAGGCCTATCCTTCGTCGACGACATCGGATGGTGGGGCGGCCGGGCTGTCGGGGGCAGCGGAGCCTCCATCTACCAGGCAGCAAACAACGGAGTTGCCTTCAACCATGGGAAGCCGGAGGCGGCGATCTTCCGGAGAAAGAAGTCTCCTCCCACGGCAACGGTGAAGGTTGGCCCCAACACCGTCCCATTTAACAAGGAGGCGACGCGGTGGCTGGAGATCTGGCTGGACTCGCAGCTCACACTCAAGGACCGTCACGCCATCCGGCCGAAAGACGGGAAGAAGGCGATGGGAAGGCTTCGCCGGCTTGCAGGGCAGATGGGGCTTGCGCCAGCCAACTGCAGGAAAGCTATGACGCCCTGCATCTAGTCGGTTGCTATGTTCGGGTCGGAGCTGTGATGGAAGGGAGACTAGACCTGGGGCACCATCGAGATACGGAGGTGCCCGGCACACAAGGGAGTCATCGGCAACGAGAAGGCTGACGAATGGGCCAAGCTCGCGGCAGAGGTGCCAAACGCCCGCGGGGTGGGATTGCTGAGCTACCTGGACCGGGCAGAGGCACGTGCAGTGCCTCTCCCAAGATCTCTCGCGCATCTGAAGCGGAAGATCTCCGAGAAGAAGTGGACAGAGGCACGACAATTGGCGGGAGGTCAGACCTCCAGGAAGAGATACGGGATGCCGGAGAGCCAGAGTCTTGCCTCGGGATCACCTTTCCAAAGTCTGCCCCGGCCCCCGAGTGGAAGGCCCAGCAGAAGATTTTGTGGGCAGAGGTGCTGAAGGAAAGTGGGAAGTGGAAGAGTCGGTGGAGGATCTGGGATCTCCTAGCCGATGAGCGGTGCAGTCAGGCGGTATTGGACGTCCTCTCTGCTACAGATGTGGGAAGAAGAGCGGGGGTCAGAGGCAGAGGAGCTGGGTGCCGGGGAGGAACTGCCGCTGTTGCTACCCACGCGTTCTTTCATGGTATCCGCAGATGAGGGTTAGGGACCGGGGCATGATTCCGTTTGTTCTTTCGTTTGTTCGGACACACCCACTCTCTCTCCTTTGTAATTTCCTTGGTGCGCATGATATCTTCTTGGGACAGGCCTGGGCCGAGGGCAAAGGGGAGCTTGCAGCGTGCCGCCACCTCGCGGACAGCTGACGGGAAAACCGGACAAAGAGTGCGCCGCCATAGCCCAGTTAGGCTGTATGCGAGCACATAAGTATGAATAAACAAAGAAAGAAAAAAAGAAAACCTTCCGGCGCGATCGGGCGAGTGCTGCGTCGTGATTCGTCCGCCGGACGGCACACATCCCACGATGCTGCTGGCAACGATGGCTTTTTATTCTCTCTCTTTGCTCCTGCATACCTCGCGCTGCCCATCGCAATATTTTCCGGTGAGCGAGTGAGAGTCCGTCCCTGGCTCTATTTGTCGTGCAGGTCCCACTTGCGAACCTGCCCCGAGCGCAACTGCTCTACTGGGGATACCACGAAAGCTGCAGCCTGGTACGAGTGATGGGAAAACATGCCGATGCTGACGATGTCTCGACAGCGACAGTTCTTCTAGCTACCACTCCTCTCCCCACGAATTTGGTATGTATGTATCCCTCTGGCATCCTCCGCTATTACGACTCACTACACACTTTGTAAAAAAAAGAAGACAGAAAGGAAAGGCATCAGACATGAACCCCCCGCGCAGCACACGGCCGCTATGCTTCTCCAACCGATCTGCCAAAACAACAAAAACGAACGACTATGAGTCCCCAAAACGCCAAAAGAATGCAACCCCTCTCTTCCTTCGCCACCGATGTGGGATTAGGCCCTCGTGCCGCGGCCGAACCGGGGGTACCGCGATGGCCGCGGCTGCTTCTCGACCATAGGCACCTGGCTGTCGCGCCAGGACTCCTTGCGGCTGTGGCCACCACAGCAGCAGACGCAGCACCAGAGCAGCGACACGAGCAGCATGCAGACGACGGCGGCCCAGGTCATGCCGAGGAAGAGGACCGAGTGCGTGGCGAAGACGTTGACGACGGCGGCCCTCTGGTTGAAGACGTCCTTGGCTCTGATGGCGATGGTGGTGGCGATGGCGGAGCCGACACCGAGGAGGACGAAGGCGAGCAGCGCGACGAGGTGGTTGACCGCCTCGAGGAGGCGGCTGGGCCGGAAGGCGACGAGACCGGTCGCGATGCTGACGCCGGCAAGGATCGTACCGACAAGGTAGCAGATGCTCATGGCCTTGTACGCGGCCTCGAGTGCCGACACAACACGGTCGACGTCAGCGGTCGGGAAGCCGACCTGCTCGAGCGTGAGCCCCTGCAACAGCTCGCTCTCGAGGATGGCGACCGGGTTGAACGAGAACGGGAAGGTCGGCGGCGTGCACACCGTCACGCGCTGCTCGGCGTCGGACGAGTTTGCCGCTGTGGCCGCGTTGTCGCCCAGCAGCAAGCCCTCGCACCACGTCGACACGTGCGCCGAGTAGAAGTCGTGCAGGCCCAGCTCGTGCGCGGCCGTGTTCAGCCGCCGGCCCAGGTCTTCTGTCGACAGTGACGCGATGATGTCGTCGAGCTGCGAGATGCCCGTGTTGTTCGGGTCGATGCCGGCGGACCGCAGCACCGCACTCGGGTCGATGTCGGTCGCAATCTGCGAGGTGTCGATCTGGGACGGAGGGTCAGCACGGACGGACAGACGGACGAGCGGTGCAGAGTGCGAATTTACCTTTAGCACGTAGACGTCGCTCAGGAACGAGATGTCCTTGCCGGCGAGCAGGACCAGGATCGACAGGGCAAACGCGGCGATGGAGAGCACGATCGGGAAGATGGCGGTGAAGCGGAACATTGTGGCGCCGGTGGAGAGGCCAGGCTGGTGTCGGTTGCAGTTGTGGTGGCGGGGGAGGAGGTGGAGGAGGAGGAGGAAGAGGAAGAGGCGGAGAAGGTGGTGGTGGACGACAGCAGCACGGTGGGACGGTGGATGGGGGGATCGGATGCGGGCGAGCGGTTCTTTATAACAAGAACAGACGGGAATCGAAGCGGCGAATCCAGCGCCTGCAGCTCGGTTGCCCTGCCCTGTTTGCTTGCCGGCTGACAGGACGGCGCAGCATTGGGCGGGGCAGGCTGAAGTCCATGACGTGAGGCGTAGCCAGTGGACACGAACGGGGAAGAGCGGGCAGCTTGGCGTGATGTCGGCTGCCAAGACATCGGCCTCCTGCCGCTGTTGTCTCGGGGCGACGACTTTCTCTCTTTTCCCGCCCACACGATGGACGCATTAGCGCATGCATGCCCGTGACACATGCACGCTTCCGAAAATAGAGTTCATCGCAATCCTGATCCCGGTCAGCCTTGTGGCCGTGCTGCGGCTGCATCATATGTACTATGTAGACTATCACAATGGCAGACATCGCCGTGTTCAGCCCCAGGCCGCCTCCGCACACGCAAACAGTCTGCAGAGATATGTATGTATCTTGCATCGTCTGCACGTGCACGCACACACATATGTAGAGGATGTACTGCATCCGCTCGTAACGAGCTGCTCCCCAACGCACTAGCGCTTACATCCATCGGCCGATTTGTGCGGCTGACGATTACGTAAACCGGTTGCTTAGTAACTACCAAGCCACGCGACACGACTGCGCCCACATGCATTCTGGCGATCTCGCGGCGGGGTGCTTGAGCCACGGGCCTGCGCTGTGGAGCGAGCAGATCTCTCGACCTCTGAAGCCGACCGCAACGGACGGGCCAGAGCGCGCTGAGCTGGCAGTTGCGTACAGCTGCCCAATCTCGCTCGCCAGACGACAGTACACGGAGCTTCTTCCGTAGCGTTCGCAGTCTGCTCGCTCATCGCAACGCGCGTACTCTCCCCGCCACTAGCACTGCGCATGATGGGCACGCAGGCTTTCGCCTTACGTATTCCCATCCCGGTTTCCGCCTCCACACACCGGCGTCTTCCCCGCCTCGAATCGCTGTGCAGTACAAGCTGACGACGACGACGAACCCGCACTGCCGGACAGCCGCGACAGAGCAGTCGTTATCGGCATGGCTGTGCTGTGGGGCATGCTGCTCTCGGGCGATGAGAGTGGGGGCCTGTTGCTGGTTGCGTATGTGCGGGTCGCAGATGATTGGCCACGAACTGCCCCATTCCGGATTCGACGCGTGTCTGTATTTTTCGGTACATATCTAGTCTGCTGGGCGGTTAGTCCGGTGCACTCTGGAAATGCGGGTGGGAACTCTGCTTGTTCGATCCCGCAAATCAACAGCGGCGCTCTCTCCGCTGCGACAGCCAGAAACCAAAGAGGGCTTCAACGTTGGCTGCTCTTGTCGCCCGTGGTTACATTGACAGTTCTGTGCGTAGATAAGTGTGCGGCGCAGTACTGTTGGTAGTTATGCAGCGCTGACAGGATGTGTGTCTGGCAGTGCGGTAGTACATGCGTCCCTGCTGTCCCTGTGCAAATCACGCTGAGCTCACCGACAATCAACAACCACAGCCATCCCTATCCGAAGCGCATGGGTATCTACATTCGCAGATCATATGTAAAGCAAACATCTCCGCTTCCATCCACCCGCGACGAAACAAACACCACGATGAGCTCCGCCCGCCACAACGCCAGCACCAGTGCCGCTGTCGGCATCCCCACGCTCAAGAATCCACGGGCGCAGGACTGCCTGGCCGTGTAGCCAGGCCACTCAGCACCGCGGGATACGCTTCCACAGCTTAGTAAGCACCCTGGGATCTTATTGCTCGACGAGCTCCCTACGAACAGATGTCGACGACACGAGCTGGAGCGGATCCGAGAGCGGGAGCGTGAATTATCGCCTACAGCCTGCGTCTACGGCTACCAACCCAACGAGTGCGAAGCCATGTCCCCAGCCTACGCCCTTCGCGCCCAGTCCCTCCAGGCGAGCACGCAGGCGCGCCAGCCCGCCGCCCTCAAATATCCGCCGATGGCGACGGCGCCGACCACGAGAAGCACCAGCTGCGTCCGGAGCGGCAGCGCCAGCGTGACGCACAGCAACCACGTCAACTTCGAGACCACGAACGGCGCCAGCGGGACATCCGCGTGCGTCACGTGCAGCACGCTGGACGTCACTGTCCTCGCCGTGGCGGAAGCGGAGAAGGAAGCGGAGCAAGTGGTGGGCGCGGGAATGTGTAGCGTTAGCGTCGAGTGCGGCATCGCGAAGCGTGAGGTGTCGGTCAACTGAGGTCTAGTTGCGGTGACGGAAGGAACGGGTTTTACCCCTGGATGGCTACCTCTGAGTCGTTAGGAAGACCGGTGCGTTGCGGGATCCGGACGGCGCGGTTGTCGGGTAGGAGCGTCGGTCTTGGTCTTTCATTGCAGTGATTGGTTACGTAATGGTCCCTCTCTGCTAGGGCTTTCTGTGCACAGACGAGTCCCGTGTTGTGTCGATGCATGGGGCCGTGTATAGTGCTGATCGACTACCCGCAATCACAGATAATCACCCGGCTGTTCTCGCTGCGTCGTATGTAAGAGGAGGATATATTTTCAAAATGCACAAATCATCATTTTTTTCCGCAGAGAAAGGTCCCGCAGAATGCCAGACTCGCCGTGATACCTATGTACAGGCTGCCGTATCCACAAAGTTCTGTCCCGCCGGTACATAATCTCGTGAACGGGATGCGCCGCCAACCCCGCTTTCAAACCCCGCTATCACCAACGTGCGAACACTCTTCTCCTCACCACCACACCACACCACCACCCACCACCCACCACCCGTCACCCATCCGTCCGCGACCCCTCCATACACAAATGTCGCCGCGACTGATCCTCGCGCGGCACGGCGAGACCGCCTGGACGCTGACGGGCGCACACACGTCGACGACGGACCTCCCGCTGACGGCGCGGGGGCGGGCCACGATCTCGCTGGTGGCCGGGCAGTCGGTGGGCGCGGGGCGTGCGATCGACCCAGCGCGGCTCTCGCACGTTTTCGTCTCTCCACGGCTGCGGGCGCGCGAGACGCTCGACCTGCTGCTTCCGGCGGCGGCGCGGACGGGCTCGACAGTGGCGGTCGACGAGCGCTGTCGCGAGTGGGGCTACGGCGAGTACGAGGGGCTGCCGCCGGCCGAGATCCGCGCGCGCCGGCGGCAGGCGGGCCTCGACACGCTACGGCCGTGGGACATCTGGGTCGACGGCACGCCGGGCGCCGACGGCGAGACGGCGCAGAGCGTCGCCGACCGCATCGACGACCTCATCGCCGACGTCCGGCGCATCCAGGCGCACGCCCTCCGCGGCGGCGACAGGGAGGCCGCCGACGACAGGGACGTCCTCATCGTCGCCCACGGCCACTTCCTCCGCGCCTTCGTCAAGCGCTGGGTTGGCCTGCCGCTTGCCAGTCCGCTCCTGCTCGTGCTCGATCCCGGCGGCATCGCGGTCATGGGCTACGCCCACGGGCGCGTCGAGGAGCCTGCCTGGGTCGTCGGCGGTGTTTTTGGCTTGGCTGATGTGCCCGTCGGAGATGGGGGGAATTGATGCGTGCGGTGGAATGGAGGCTGGATCTTTGTTTCTGTGTGGTTGCTAGACGTAGGCGATATGCGAGCTTCAGTTTGTGTATCGATTGGGTGGCATTTAATTCGATGGAAGACGGATAGCTGCTTCCGGTGTGGGTGTGCGGTGCGAGTGATTCCGACAATCGATGTGGTGAGTGGGTGCCTTCCATTGCCCCGACTATTGTAGCCAGTCCAGCGGGAGTGGAAACGCAGCATAGATGTCCACGGTCCTCCATTTCCGCGCTGAGGGAGCTCGTTTTGCAACGTTGTTTTATCTCAGCAGAAGCCCCTGTGCATCAGTCCCGTCGCTGTTTCCATCCATGCATGCGGGCCGGATTCAAAACCCATAGCAGGTTGGGGTACATTATCGTCGAAACGGACGCTATGCACGCGTTTCGAACGCGGCAGGTAAGGTTTGGGGAATGGCAAAGTCCGCTTGGAAAGTGTGAAAAAAAAAAGATCAAAAATGAAGTCCTGAATCTAGAAATAATGTCCATTATAATAGCCACAAGTGAATCCACAAAACAATAATCCGAACAATACCCCCCCCCCCCCACGATATGCCTGCCTCCCTCCTGAACTCCCAAGCACAAATCACGCCTTCCATGAGAAATCATAACTCTCATCCATCTTTGTACCTTGCCGTATCGAAATCGCCCATATCGCTTCGGCCCCTCATAATCCATCCTTCTGTAATCTTCCATAATGAAACCGTCCATCCCACACCAGTCTCCTATCAACGGCAACGACGAAAATCAAAAAGCAAAGAGTCGCTCAAAGGGAAAAACAAAAGAAAAACTCCCAGCCACACGCTCACTCCAGCAACCTGCAAGTGCCGCCCGCACCGAGCGCGGACCTGAGCTGCTTGCACTTGTCCAGGTTATGGTTATGCTTCTTGCCGCGGACCCTGACGGTGACCATGACCTCGACGGACTCCTCCTCTTCGTCGTCATCGCACTCCACGCGGAGGTTCAACATCGGCGCGATCGCCGCCGCCGCCGCGTCGCCTCCGCTCCTAGACTGCAGCTGTCCGAGCAGCAGCTGGAGCTGCTGGATCAGATCCGCCGCCGACGCCGCGTTGGGCACGCACTCACTGCCGCCGCCGCAGTCGCACCGGACGAAGCCGTGGCCGCAGAACTCCGTGGGCGTGGTGTGCATTGCGGTGCTGTGGACAAAGTGCCCGGGGCTCTTGGTTAGCGCCGCCGGATCGAACTGTGTCACGGGCTCTTTCTCGGGCGTCGCTGGCGGCGTTAGTGCCGCGTTGGGACCCAGTGGACACTGCGGAATTGCCGGCTTCATCGGCGGTGTGCACGGTGCCACCGTCGGTGGTGTTACGGCTTCTTTCTCGGGTGCGGGGGTCGGCTCGGCCTCGGAACTGGAAACAGGTTCGTCCTTGGGAGTAGAAACAGGCTCGGTCTCAGGGCTGGACACGGGCTCGTCCTCGGGATCAGAGACAGGCTCGTCCTCGAGATCGGAGACATGCTCGTCCTCGGGATCAGGGACAGGCTCGTCCTCGAGATCAGAGACATGCTCGTCCTCGGGATCAGGGACAGGCTCGCCCTCGGGATCAGAGACAGGCTCTTCTTCGAGAACGGAGGCAGGTTCTTCGGGAGTAGACATAGGTCCGTCCTTGGCACTGGAGACGTATTGCTCCTCAGGATCGGAAGCAGGCTCGTTGCCAGGCACAGGAACAGGCTCACCCTCGGGAGCGGGCACAGGCTGATCCTCAGGTGCAGGCGCAGGTTCGGCGGGGGTTGGGGTAGGGGGTTCTTCCTCTGCAATGGGCTCCGGATCGGCCCCGGCGACGGAAACAAGTTCTTCTTGGGTATCGGGAACAGGCTCGTCGTCTTCGCGGGTGTCCACAAGCTTGTCCTTGGGACCGCAAACAGGTTCGTCGTCGGAGATGAGCACATGCTCGTTGTTGGGGGCAGGCACTGGCCCCTCCTCAAGAAAGGAGCTGAAGTCGAGTTCGGGAACACTTTTATCCGGCGCAGGCTCGTTCGCAGGAGGGGACACCGACTGACCCTTGGCGGGGAGATAAGTTTCCTCCTCGGGACTAGACGCACGCTCGCCCGGAGTAGTGGACGCCGGCGCCTCCTCAGGCGTGAATGGCTCGTCATCAGGAGCATCTTCCTTTGGAGCACCACGCTCGGGAGGGGGCACGACGGGGACGTCGTCAAGTATAAAGGTGACTGGTTCATCTTCGCACGGTTCAGTCTTGTCGTCCGACGCTTCTGGCTTTTTGGGGGGCGGTGCCAGAAGCTCGCTGACACCATCTGGATTCTCTGTAAGAGTCTCCAAAGGAGCAGTGGGCAGATCTGGGGCTGGGGTCAATGTGCCACTGGGAGGTAGCGTCAGTGTGGCAGGCACATCGAGTAGCTGTTCAGCCTTCGCCGGCGGTGTCAGTGGTGGCGTCAACGAATTCTGGGGGATCTGAGCTGTCTCTGCGGGCGTCGTGGGCTCAGTAGGCAACGGCATATCGGGCCCTGTGGGGGGCTCCTTGGGATCTGTTAGCCGTGGGGCCAGCTTCTCTTCGGGAGAGGATGTTACCGTCTCATATTCCGACTTCTCGGTCTCTGCTAGATCATCCTCCCCAGGCGCATCAACCTTTGGAGGCTCCTCGTCCGTATACGGGGGAGCGGTAGGCTGCTGTGGTGCGGGCGCTTCTGCTTTGGGGTCTTCTTCCGCAGGCGGCGGCGCAGCTGACTGGACATTCGATGGCTCCGCGGGTGGTGGCACAGTAGGCTCATCCGCCTCGCATGGTGGCGTCACTTGTTCGACCTCCCCCGGCAACTCAGGCCCGCCGACCTGCGGCGCCGCGGGTTGAACCACCTCTGATACCTCTTCCTCGGGCGGTGGCGCCACGGGTTCGTCCACTCCCCGAATCTCTGGTTCGCCCACTTCCGGTGTCTGTGGCTTGTCCACTTCCGGCGCCTCTGGCTCGTTCACACCCGGCTCCCCTGGTTTCTTCTCCTCAGAGGTAGGCACCATGGGCTCGTCGGGAGTCTCGGGCTTCTCCTTCGGTACCGGGGCGGCGGGCTCTTCTTCCTTGGGCGACGTTACGGGTTCTTCCACTTCGGGCTCATTTCCCTCCGCCGGCGGTGTTACCATTTCAACCACCTTGGGTACTTCAGCCTCTCCTTCGTCAGATGGTGGCGTCGCGCCTTCCTCTACAGCAGGTACTTTGGGATCGTCCACCTCTGGATCTTCGGGTTGGTCTACCTCAGGTATGTCGACCTTCTCCTCCGCTGGTGGTGTAACAGGCTCGTCTGCTGTCGCCGCCTCTGGCTCATTGTTCTCGGGATAGGCCACGCCTGCGCCGTCTTCAGGATACTCAGGCTCATCAGCAGTGGGTGCTTCCGGTTCCTGTTCCGTCGGTGGTGCAACCGGCTCGTCGGATTTCGTCACCTCTGGCTCTTCGTTCTTGGGAAGGGCTTCATCGTCCTCCGGGTAGTCAGGTTCGTCGGCAGTGGGTACTTCCGGTTCCTGTTCCGTCGGCGGCGGCGTGACCGGCTCGTCGGATTTCGGCGCCTCTGGCTCTTCGCTCTTGGGAAGGGTTGCATCGTCCTCCGGGTAATCAGGTTCGTCAGCAGTGGGTACTTCCGTCTCCTGTTCCGTCGGTGGCGGTGTGACCGGCTCGTCGGATTTCGTCACCTCTGGCTCTTCGTTCTTGGGAAGGGTTTCATAGTCCTCCGGGTAGTCAGGTTCGTCAGCAGTGGGCACCTCCGGCTCCTGTTCCGTCGGCGGCGGCGTGACCGGCTCGTCGGATTTCGGCGCCTCTGGCTCTTCGCTCTTGGGAAGGGTTGCATCGTCCTCCGGGTAATCAGGTTCGTCAGCAGTGGGTACTTCCGTCTCCTGTTCCGTCGGTGGCGGTGTGACCGGCTCGTCGGATTTCGGCACCTCTGGCTCTTCGTTCTTGGGAAGGGTTGCATCGTCCGGGTATTCAGGTTCGTCAGCAGTGGGTACTTCCGTCTCCTGTTCCGTCGGTGGCGGTGTGACCGGCTCGTCGGATTTCGGCACCTCTGGCTCTTCGCTCTTGGGAAGGGTTGCATCGTCCTCCGGGTAATCAGGTTCGTCGGCAGTGGGTACTTCCGGCTCCTGTTCCGTCGGCGGCGGCGTGACCGGCTCGTCGGATTTCGGCACCTCTGGCTCTTCGCTCTTGGGAAGGGTTGCATCGTCCTCCGGGCAATCAGGTTCGTCAGCAGTGGGTGCCTCCGTCTCCTGTTCCGTCGGTGGCGGTGTGACCGGCTCGTCGGATTTCGGCACCTCTGGCTCTTCGTTCTTGGGAAGGGCTTCATCGTCCTCCGGGTGGTCAGGTTCGTCAGCAGTGGGTGCCTCTGGCTCCTGTTCCGTCGGCGGCGGCGTGGCTGGCTCGTCGGATTTCGTCACCTCTGGCTCTTCGTTCTTGGGAAGGGCTTCATCGTCCTCCGGGTAGTCAGGTTCGCCGGCAGTGGGTGCTTCCGGCTCCTGTTCCGTCGGCGGCGGCGTGACCGGCTCGTCGGATTTCGGCACCTCTGGCTCTTCGTTCTTGGGAAGGGCTTCATCGTCCTCCGGGTAGTCAGGTTCGTCAGCAGTGGGTGCCTCTGGCTCCTGTTCCGTCGGCGGCGGCGTGACTGGCTCGTCGGATTTCGTCACCTCTGGCTCTTCGTTCTTGGGAAGGGTTTCATCGTCCTCCGGGTAATCAGGTTCGTCGGCAGTGGGTGCTCCCGGCTCCTGTTCCGTCGGCGGCGGTGTAACCAGCTCGTCGGCTTTCGGCACCTCTGGCTCTCCGTTGTTGGGAAGGGTCGCGGCTGCATCGTCGTCCGAGTAATCAGGCTCATTAGCAGTGGGGGTTTCTAGCTCCTGCCCCGTTGGTGGCAGCGTAACCGGCTCGTCCGCCGTGGGCACCTCTGGCTCCTCGTTTGCGGGAGGGGCCGCGCCTTCACCCTTGGGATACTCAGGATCATCAGCGGTGAGTGTCTCCGGCTCCTGTCGCGTCGGTTGCATTGGTAATTCATTCTCGTTGGGGAGGTAGAGGATGGGAGGCTGCCCGTTCTTTGGAAGGTTAGCGAAAAAAAATCCACCAATTCGGGTATACGGAAGGATCTCTACCTGTGCCTCTTTGGGCAACTCAGGCTCATCCTTCTCAGACGTCTCAGGTGTCTCCTTGGATACCTCAGATTTAGCCACAGGAGTTTCCTTCGGCACCTCGGGTCCAACCGTGGGGTTCGCCTTGGGCGCCTCAGCCTCCTCCGCATCGGGTGCGTCCTTCGGCGCTCTGGGCTCAATCGTCAGAGGGACCTCGGTGGTCTCTTCAGGAGACTCAGACTCATCGATATCAGGAGAGTCCTTGGACGGCTCTGGCTCAGCCATCTCGGGGGTCGGCTTGGGCGATGGAGGCTCGGTGCGCTTTGGGGTTTTCTTGGGGGGCTTCGGAGAAGCCGTCTCGGGGGTGCCGGGAGCGTCCTTCGGCGACTCGGGATCGCCCTTTTCGGGAGTCTGTTCGGACGCCTCGGGCTTCACAGCAGTGGCTTCCTTGAGTGACTCGGGCTCATCCGTTTCCGGCGAATCCTCTGGCTCCACTGGCTCCGTGATCTCGGGGCTTCCCGTGGGTACTTCCAGGTCGGTCGTTGCATGGGGCTCATTAGGCACCTCGGGGGTCTCCTTCGGTGCATCAAGCTTGTCGGGAGTGTCCTTCGGTGTATCAGGCTCATCTGTCGGAGGCGGTTCGAGTTCGCCTTTGTTGGTGGCCTCGAGCTTGGTGGTCTCGGGCATCTCCTCTGGGGTGACAAGCCCGGCCGTTTCGGGAGCCTCCTCGAGCGCCTCAGGTCCATCCGTTCCGAGAGTCTCCTTGGGTGCCTCCGTTTCATCTGTGACAGGAGTGTCATTCAGCAGCTCAGGCTCGACCGTGGGGCGTTCGTCTTTATCGGGGATCTCCTTGGGCGTTGGTTCCTCGGGTTCATCCGCGTCAGGCTGGGTGGTTTTGGGAGTGTCGGCCGGGACGACAGGCTCAACCTCGAGGGTCTCCTTGGGTGTCTCCGGCTCTATCGCGGGTGTCTCTTCAGCCGCCTCAGGTTCATCTATCTCTGGTGTTGTGAGGGTCTCCTTGGGTGTCTCCGACTCTATCGCGGGTGTCTCTTCAGTCGCCTCAGGTTCATCTATCTCTGGTGTTGTGAGGGTCTCCTTGGGCTTCTCTGGCTCATCCACCTCTAGTATCTCGGGAGCATCCTCGGGTTCCTTAGGCGCGACCTCGAGTGTCTCATTCGGCGCGTCAGGCTTCTCCGTACCGGGAGCTTCTTTGTACGCCTCAGGCTCATCCACCTCAGGAGTCTTCTTGGGGGTCGTCACCTCAGATTCATCTGTCTCAGGTGTTGCGGGGGTATCCTTTGACGCTTCAGGTTCGACCTCGGGGGTCTCCTTGGGTGCTTCCGGCTTGCCTGTGGAGACCTCGGGTACGTCAAGTTCATCCATCTGCGGTGTCGCGGGGGTCTTCTTGGGCGCCTCCGGCTCATCCGTCTCGGGAGTGTCCCTATGTGGCTCCCGTTCATCCAAGGCAAGACTCTCCTCCGGCGCCTCAGGCTCGACCGCGGGGGGCTCCTCAGGCTCCTCAGGGTCATCCATCTCGGGGACCACTGGAGCCTCCTCCGGCGTCTCTGGCTCGACTGTGAGGGTCTCCTTGGGCGCCTCAGGTCCAAGCTCGGGAGCCTCCTTCGGCGCTTCCGGGCTACATGTCTCGGGGACTTCGGGAGCCTCGGGAGTGTCCTTTGCTTCAGGTTCATCCGTCTCCGGTGCCTTCTTGGGCGACTCGCGCTCAACTTCGGGAGTTTGTTTTGGCTCTTCAGGGTCGGTGATCTCGGGAGTCTCCTTCGGCACTTCATGTTCAACTGTTTCAGGGGCCTCGGGGGTTTCATTGGGTGCCTCGGGCTCGACCGTGGGAGTCTCTTTGGGCCCGTCAGGTTCATCTGTATCATGAGTCTCCTTGGGAGTCGGCGCGTCAAGTTCGACCGTCGCAGATGACGCCGGTGTCTCCCTCGGCGCCCCAAGCCTCTCGGCATCGGGAGTCACTGGAGCCCCCTCGGGTTCTTCAGGTTCAACATCAGGAGTTTTATTCAGCGTCTCAGGCTCGACCGTGGGAGTCTCCTTGGGGGTCGGCACCTCAGATTCAGCCGTCGTTGGTTTCGCCGGTGTCTCCTTGGGAGCCTCAGGTTCAACTTCGGTGGTCTCCTTCGGCACCTCAGGCTCCTTCGTGTCGGGAGTCTCCCTCGGCGCTTCAGGGTCAACGGTCTCAGGGATCTTTGGAGTTTCCATAGGCTCCTCGGGCTCATCCGTCTCAGGTGTCTCCTTTGGGGACGGCACGTCAGGTTCATCCGTCCGTGGTACCGTGGGGGTCTCCTTGTGCGTCTCTGGCCCAACCGTCTCGGGAGTTTCCTCGGGCGCCTCAGGCTCGGCCATGGGTGTTTTCTTCCGGGCCGGCATCTCAGGTTCATCCGTCTCCGGTTTCTCAAGAGCCTCCTTGGGAGCCTCAGGTTCAACTTCGGTGGTCTCCTTCGGCACCTCAGGCCCCTTCATGTCGGGAGTCTCCTTCGGCGCCTCAGGTTCAACGGTCTCCGGGATCTCCTCAGTATCCATAGGCGCCTCGGGCTCATTCGTCTCGGGTGTCTCCTTGGGGGGCGGCATGTCAGTTTCATCCGTCGGTGGCATCACGGGGGTTTCATTGGGCGTTACTGGTTCGTCTGTCTCGGGGGTTTCCTTGGGCACCTCAGGTTCGTCTGTCTCACGGGTCGGCGCCTCAGGCTCAACTGCCGCTGGCGCCGGTGTCTCCTTGGGCGCCTCAAGCTTCTCGGTGTCGGAGGTCTCGGGAGTCTCCTCGGGAGCCTCAGGTTCAACCTCAGGAGTTTTCTGCTCCTCATCCTCGACTGGGGAAGTCTCCTTTGGGGGCGGCACGTCAGGTTCATCCGTCCGTGGTATCGTGGGGGTCTCCTTGGGCGTCTCTGGCTCAACCGTCTTGGGAGTTGCCTTGTGTACCTCAGGCTCGGCCGTGGGAGCCTCGTTGGGCCCTTCAGGTTCATCCGTGTCACGAGTCTCCTCAGGGATCGACACGTCAAGTTCGACCGTCGCCGGTGTCTCCTTAGGCGCCTCAAGTTTCTCGGCGTCAGGAGTCTCGGGAGTCTCCTCAGTTACCTCAGCTTCAACCTCAGGAGTTTTCTTCGGCGCCTCATGCTCGACTGTGGATACTTCCTTGGGTACCTCATGTTTATCTGTCTTAGGAGTCTGCTTCGCGGTCGGCACCTCAGGTTCATTCGCCTCTGGTGCTTTGGGAACCTCCTTGGGAGCCTCAAGTTCAACTTCGGGGGTCTCCTTCGGCGCCTCAGGCTCCTTCGTGTCGGGAGCCTCCTTCAGCACTTCAGGATTACCAGTTTCAGGGATCTCCGGAGTCTCATGCATAGGTGCCTCGGGCTCATTCGTCTCAGGTGTTTCCTTGTGGGGCGGCAAGTCGGTTTCATCCGTCGGTGGTATCGTGGGGGTCTCATTGGGCGTTACTGGCTCATCCTCCTCGGGAGTCTCCTTGTGTGCCTCAGGCTCAGCCGTGGGAGTCTCCTTGGGCACCTCAGGTTCGTCTGTCTCACGCGTCGACACCTCAGGTTCAACCTCAGGAGTTTTCTGCTCCTCATGCTCGACTGTGGAAGTCTCCTTGGGTACCTCAGGTTTATCTTTCTTAGGAGCCTGCTTCGTGGTCGGCACCTTAGGCTCATTCGCCTCTGGTGCCTTGGGAGTCTCAGGCTTTGTCTCGGGAGACTCGGGAGTTTTCTTGGGCGTCTGTACTACTGGAGTTGCAGGAACTTCTGAATCTCCCGCTAGTGACGATACCGGATCTGTGGGAATCACTGGCGGTGCAGCGATGTCCTTCGATGTCTTACTTTCCGTAGGGAGAGTCACTGTCTCTTCGGGCGCTTTTGGTGGTGGAATAGGTGTGCTCTTCAGCGGCTCGGGCTCCACTGGCGCAGGGATCTCCTTGTCCACCCCGGGGTGTTCAGCAGGCAGACTGACAGTCTCACCACGGGTCAGCGGCAGTGTCGGTGCATCAAAGGGTTTCTCAAGCTTCTCGATCGGTGGCATTTGGGGAATCTCAAGTCTCGTCATGTTGATGATCAATGGCTCTTCTGGATGTGTCGGGATGTCCCTTGGAACCTCCGGCTTTGGGGCTTGCATTGGCACTGGCGGCTCCTCGGCAGGTGGTGTGATAGGCTGATCAATTGCCCCCAGTGGCACGGGCTTTGGTCCTTCCGGCTCAGCTGTCGTGGGGGATTCCTTCGGCGGTTGGGAACACGTATCATCGGGTTTCTCCAGCTGTTCCGCTTTCGGCGATGTCTGCGGAGGTTCGTCTTCGCGTTTCTCTGGGGCGCTTGGAGGGCAAGTTGGCTTCTCGGAAGGATCAGCTGGCGTCTGGGGCACATCGGAGCCCATTGGCAGAGGCTCCCCGGGTCTCTTCTGGGTTTCGGGTGTCTCCTCGGGTTTCTTCGGCGTCTCCTCGCTTTTCGCCGGTGCCTCATCGCGTGCCAGCTGTTCCTCGGGCATCGGCGCCTGAGGCCCTGTCGGTTTCCCCAACGACAGCTGTGGGAGTTCCTCCTCTGGGATCGGCGGCGGTGGGGGTGGCAACAACTCGACCTTTACATCGTCGAAGTCCTTGTTAAAAAGCTCCTTGATGATCTCCTGCACCTTATTCTTCTGCTCCTCGAAATTGGTTCTCGCGTTGTCGTTGACGGCGGCTACTAGTTGCAGCTTGACGACCATCGTCAACGGACCCAGAGATGTGATGGATACCGCGTTGTTGATATCCGGGAGTTCCTTGGCTGCTCCAGCACAGCATTTAGAACTCTTGCAGTCGGTGCAGCCAGTCGCCTTTCGAGGAGGACAACACCCTTTCCCATGGCAGTAGTGCCATGTTGGTTCGCACAGCTCAATGGGTTCGTGCGTGGCACTGTCGTTATGGGAATGAGAATGGGAGTGGGAATGAGAATGCGAGTGCGAGTGGGGGTTGGTGTCTGTAGGATCTGGATACCGTAAGAAAACAGCCTTTGTCTGTGAATTCGGGTTACTGACCTTTGGCATGATCTGGTTCTTTCCTCTCTGGTGGTGGGGGTCTCACAGGCTCCGTTCCGTTCGGTGGCTGAGGCGTGCGCACTGGCGCTGCTGGTTGTGGCGTGCGTACTGGTTGCGGTATTTGTGGTTGGACAGGCTCTGGCTCTGGCGCCTGCATGGGCACAGCCAAGGTCTCGGGTTCATCATCGCTCCCACCCACCGTAGGCTTGCGATCGTCTTCGCTCGTGGGCATGCTTGTGTCGCTCGTGGCCATGCTCTCATCATCCGAATCATCCTGGTCGCTATCTGGGAAATCATCGTCGCCGTCGTCCTCCTCCATGGTGACCTTTATCCAGCGGCGCAAGTTGTCGATCGACAAGTAGTACGCCTTGTGCGGGTGCAAATCGAAGTCGTCGAAGAAATCGCCAAACAGGTCTTTCAAGCTCAGCTTGATCACCTGCAATGGCTGGTCGTAGTCGTCCTGCCAATTCATCGTCTGCGGTCACCGGCAGGCATTAGTCCGCGAGATCTAGCGAGGTTTTTGGATTCGACGTACCAAATGCTGTACGAGTTTCCCTCCGACGACTAACCGTCCATAATCGTCCTCCTCCTCTCCTAGCAATGGCTCGTAAACCTCCAGCGAGCACCCGATCATGTTGGGCCGGATCTCGCGCCACACGAGCAGAATAACTTTCTGCACCATTCTCCTACTGTGTGCCATCCATTGGTGCATCTCCGATACGATCAAGCTCCGCTGTGACACCCATGCCGACAGCATGACGACTGTCGGAAACTCACTGTCCGCCGGCCGAATGCCAACATCGTTCTGTGCACGGGGAGCCCCCTGAAGATTCAAGGTTTTGTAGACTAACACGATCAGATAAGCCCGATCCACCCACAACACCACAGAGAACTCGACGAGGTCGAGCAGAATACAAGTACACACCGTTTCCGGTCCAATGCTTTAGCTCTTCCGCGTGGTCTCTGTCCAACACACCGAACTTGACGATGTTGGCCTTTTCATCGAAAAACCACCGGTGCGGCACCATTCTTACAGCCGTCGAGACTGCATTCGAAGTCATTGCGCGATAGAATAAAACAAGAACTGCTTGTGGTTTGATGTTTGGGGGAGGGAGTATGGAATCTGTTTGTAGTCCGAAGTTACAATCGGCCCTTGATGTTGACGCTAAAACTCCAGAACTGTACAGTATTTATCAACTACATAGCCATCAAAAAATTGCCACCGTTCACACCACCACTGGCACCACCGTAACACCTCGTCCAGGAGACTTCACTGCGTCTACGCGCACTATCCCGGATGCTGGGCGCTACGCTAGACCTAGCGGTGCAAGCAATCGTCATAGTCCTATTTTTTCTCCGAGCAGCCGAGACAATAACTCGGCGAAGATTCGACGGCAGAATGTGTGCCTCTAGATGACTCCAATCATCGCAAGCCTCCCGAGGGAAGGAATTGCTTTCTTTCTTTCTCTCACCGAGCCTCAACCACCAACTGCAATCTGAATGCAAGGCTTCTCCGGTAGGCTGAGCTCGCACAATCGATTCGCTGTCGTCGCAATGAGCAATAGAGTCAGGGTATCTAGTACTAATCTCCAATCACCCGGGGAAGCACCTACCGAACTAGTTACTGGGACGCATCTTTCTCGAAGTAGCGGGTAATATAGATATAGGTAAGTATGTAAGTCATCCTCTGTCCACTCTAATTGCTCTGTACGTCCATGGCTAGCGCTGACCCAATCCATGCACCCCGGACAGGCCCTCTTTTTTCTTCTTCTGCTGCTATCCTTACGTGTCAGCGTGTGGATCCAGTCATTCCAGCCGCAAAAGCGGGGCTTGCGACAAATAGCGCCAAAGACACAGTGCATGTGCATCCCAACAGCTGAGCCTGACGGGCTCGACTTGCTTTCCAGCAGGGAAGGAGACTTGTGGCAGGCTGGCTAAGGTGTCATTCTAGATGGCTGCAGATGGTGATGATGGTGGCAGCCGACGACGGCATTCGAAGCCAACCATCAGCCACCTTATGACAACATACAGTGGTTTTGGCCAAGGTGGTATTGGCCTTCCCCCGATTGATCCCCCACTAATGAGACGAACTCTGATCGACCCAGCATTTGAGTGGACTGTTTGCCGAATCCTTCTTGCATCGCGACGCACGACGATTCGAAGAAGACGACGACGAAGACGACGGCTCACACTTGCCCCTCGGACTGGCGCGATGCGGCGTGACGACATTGTCTCAACGCCGTTCGTGTCGATATCGTAGATGGTCTCTCCGGCCTGTTCGATGCCCGGCGCTCCCTACGGTCACCGTACCACTACCGCACTCTGCAAACTCACACCGCACTGCACTGCGCTGCAGAGTACAGGTGCAGGAGGGCGAGGCAGACAGGCAGAACTCCCTGTCGATCGTGATAGCATGCAGCCCCCCACACACAGGATGAGGGTAACCCATTTCCCCCGTCATCCCAGAAGCACCCCAGTGCACGTTCTGCCACTTAGGCAGGAAAGAGTCGGGTTGAGACGGCAGAGGTGCTCGCCCCGGGGCGACATCTCCCTAAGACCCAAGACCCCGTAGTAGCTTGCGCTTCTGGTGCACTTGGTACACACGGGGAGGAGAAAAAACCCCCACCCTTCGCAGCCTCCCCCCATGGGGCGCAAAAAGATATAACTATGTAGTTTGGAAATCGTCCCCGTCTTGCCATCCCCGTCCGTGTGTGTTTGCCACCGCTGTTCGACGTGGCCTAGTCCGGACCAGAAAGCAGCCAAAAAGCAGGAGCATGACCTGAGCGATATCCCCCATCCCCCCTCCTTTACCAATCCCACCGAGTCTTCTGCGCCGTGCACCTGATCCCTAACCCCATCTCCCCAATCCCCCCTTCCTCATTGCAACAAGAAGACCAGAAATGCCGAGTCTTGAGCTCCCTGAGGCCCGCATCAGAGACCTTGACACCCGGATAGCACCGCTGTTGGACAACTTCCACGTGACATGGCTAGAAAAGGAGAAGGATCGGTGGGTGGAGGGGGGATGGATCACAGAGGCACACAAGCAATTCCTGGGCACGGATATTGGCTTTGGTCAGTTACAATCCTTTCCTTGTTACCATGGATGCGAGCAAGCCTCGGAAGTGGTGTTGACGAAGAACCATGCTATCCAGTGCCCAATTTCCCAAAATTGGGGAAGAAGAATAAAAGCAGCAAGCGAGCTATCCTCGATGTCTTCGTCGTCCCGAGGGACGCTGGCGCGCCAACGCTGATCGTCGAGTGCGGCGGCTTGCCGGACGAGAAGGACATGCTCAGCGACATGAGAACTTGGTTCAGGAAGGGGCGCGGCCTCGTCAACAAGGTCATCCTCATGATCTGGATCATGCTGCCGGGGAACATCATGGGCGGCCGGATCGAAGTCTACGAATTCGATAATGCCAATAACAAGGAGAATCTGGTCCAGGAGTGGGTGAGTATTGAGGAGTCCCTTTGCGAGTGTAGCGGGTTCGGATTGGAATCGTGTTGGCTGAAGTTCTTCCCCCTCCCCCAGATCTACGTGCCTGAGAACGAGGACTCCGGCGGCCAGGCGGTGCGCGTGACGCTCGGCGAGCTGTACGGCATCAAGGCCAACCTGCTTCCCGAGCATGAGCGCGGCATCATAATCGACATGTTCATCGAGAACTTATACGACGACTCGATCGAGGCGATCCGGACGTCATGTCTGCATCCCGCGGACGAGCAGGTGCCTCTCGAATGCTTCCAGAACAAGAAGCGGCTGGCCATTCGCCCCGGTGGTGGATTCGGACCAGGTTCAATGAGCAATTGCCACAACCAATACGACAGCCACAACGTCAGCTATGACAACTCTCAGCACACCACCCAGCACTTCACGATCAACGTCTTTGTAAATTCTCCCTCCCAACCCCTCCCCTGAGGGGGGTCAGCTAACACGGGTGCGCATCGCAGCCTCAAACGCCCGCAGAGTTCCTGAATGTCATCCACAACCTGAAGCACAAAAACCCTGCCTTCGCGGACAACACTCAGAAGAACGAGGCCGAGGCGCGCAAGTTCGCCAAGAACATCAACCCGGCGTTGGAGCACCTGCAACTCGAGCGCGAGGACACGATCGATCTGGTGAACGTCGCGCTGTACGACGTCATCTGCCTCTGCGGTACGCAGTGTCCCCTCCTTCTCGCTGAACCGCCCCCCACTGACCTCCCGCAGACGACAGCGGCTCGATGAACCTCGACAACCGCAACGACCTGCTGGCGGAGACGATATACCGGATCCTTCCCGTGGCGACGCGACTCAACGAGGCCGGCGTGTCGCTGCGCTTCATCAATTACAACCTGGACAAGAACTTTGACGACCTAACGACGCCGAAACAGGTGCAGAGCGCACTCAGGATGGTCCAGCCCGCGGGAACAACCAGGATCGGAACCGTGCTCAAGCACAAGATCGTGAAGCCTATCCTGACCAAGGCTAGAGCCGGCACGCTGCAGTCGCCGGTGCTGGTGGTCATCATCACCGATGGCGAGGTGCTACCTGAGCCCCCCAAGTCTTCCGAGGGAATAACGAGATAACTAACACCCACGACAGCCGTCCCGGGAACCGCTGAACACGCTCAAGAACACGATCCTCGAGTGCAAGCGCGCGCTCGATGAGATAACGAACAAGAACGGCTGTCTCTACGGGAAATCCTGTACTTGTTCCCCATCCCTCATCCCCACCCGCTGCCGAGGTCCTGTGCTGACCCCAACAACAGCCGTGGTGTTCCAGATCTCGCACGTGGGAGACAGCGTTGACGCCGGCCGGTTCGTGCATCACCTCTCGGTCGACCCGGAACTCCGGGGCATGGTATACTGCAACAAGACCAAGCTCGACGAACAGCTCGCTGGCAACTCGAGCACGCGCAAGAACCGATCGGTAAGCTTTTCCTTCCGCAGAGGAGGGAGAGTGTGAGGCTGACGAGACCGCTCCCGTAGCTGCTGCAATTGCTCATGGCGGCGATCAATAACTGACCGCTAGCGGACGGGAGAGGGGGTGAACCGAGGAGTGTATGATCGAGTGTTATGATGCCTACGACTTGATGAATCACGAGGGCTGATGACTGCGATGACGATGACGATGACGCTTACGCCGAGGGTTTTGGTGGTAAGGTTTGGGTTTGGATTTTGTTCAACGGAGCTGAGAGCAGGAACGGGGGATTGGGATAGGCGGATGGTGGATGGGAGGTACGTACACAGAGGGTTCGGAACTGGCCGGGCGGCGGCGATGTGGGTGGCAGGGCTAGGACAGCGACACGGGATAAAGGGAAAGGATTAAAGGGAGTTTCTGGTTATCTGGGGGCGCCATTCTCATCCCTAAGTGTTTTCCATCTCTTCTTCATTTAGTTTTTTTTTCTTGTAAATATATTTTTCGCCTATTATTCATCCGTCGTCTGATATTCTCCGTCCGTGCACCTGGCACCAGCTCCATCACGCCATCTCGCTAGCCACTTCCTCCATTCCCGCACTCGCCTCGAGATGTCGAGATGTCACTTGTCGCCAACCATGGAACCAGGCAACCATGCGCTGCCATGTAGCTCGCCGCAGTACTACATAACGATTCACGGCGACATCGCCGCCCGCCGCTGGTGTCGATCGCCGCCCGCCGCTAGTACGGATCGCCGCCCGCCGCCGCCGCCGCCCCCGCCCCGCACCCATGCACTGCCCCACTGGACCCGCCAAGCCATCGATCCGCCGGCGGCGACATCCGAGACGAGACGCCAACCCCAGGACAGGATTTTCTGCAGCAAAGACCGCGATTCGCCGCCCATGGCCAGACTGGACGGGCTGGCGTGCGATCGCCATTCCCCGCACCCCGCTCGCTGGCGGGGCACACGAGGAAAGGGTTCGGCCGTGAGACCATACGAAGATGCTGGGCGACTCATGCCGTTTGCGGAGGCACTCCGAGCCGGCCGTGAGGACGTCGGCCTCCAACGCGCAGGGCATGTACATTAATTTCTATTTTTTTTGTTTAATCATGATATGTACATTGATTTGCTGATGTGTAGATACATACCCAGTCGCGGGGTCGCTAGCATGCCATCCGCTCCGGTGCCCCTGGCAGCAGCTGCAGCAGCCTACGTTTCCCCGCAGCGGTTAGGCAGAAAGAATCCCAGAAGCACATCCGGTTTGGGTGATGCAGTCTGCTACAATGGGTGCTGGTCTGCGTGCTTGAATGCAGCCGGTCGTCTGGCGCAGAGTGACGTCTCGAAGCTGCTGTGTTTCTCGGCACATTGGGCGCGTTGGCCGAGCATCGCATGCGCTTCTCGGTCGATCCAGGTATCTGCGCATGTAGTCTGCAAACGCAGGATGGAGTGAGGCAGTAGGCGGCGAGGTGGACTACACAGCGCAGCATGGAGAGCGACTGCGGAAACGGAAGCAACCGGGTAACCCGATGCATCCCGCTGTGCTACCGGACCGGGCCGGCCGGACTGGATCGGAGCGGAGGATTACGGATAGAGAGCAAGCACCGTGGTTGTCTGTTCCGTGGAAACTCGCTTCTGATATCGACCGGTTCGGACCCCGACGGGTTTGGGTGGCCCGATGCCTCGCACCAGGCTCGCTGCTACGACCGGAAGTGAGGGGAAGGGAAGGGATGGCCGGATGGCGCAGCGGCATCGTCACCACCGCTGACTCCGTAGGCAGAACATTCAGTAGCGCGAGCTATTTCCAGTATCCACGAGCACATCGACTATCGCCGCTGGGCTGCGATGTGGCTACCCACCTCTGCATTTAGCACAGCTCCGCTCCGGCAGTTCCGCCTGCGCTCCTGGAGGCACGCCTCGACTTGCCCATGCAGTTGCTCAACGTCATTTATGCACGTGTGCTGTTTCGACACCCTACCGACCGCGAGGGCCATGTCGCAATCGCGAGATGGTGTTCTCGACAGATCTGTTCGCACCGTGGGGGTCACAGCTGGAAGTCGTGTGCTTTTCCGCCGGCACCCCGTACGCGGAAGCACCGGAGGCATCCAATCGGCATCGCGAGCCAGTCAAACGGCCCCGGAGTATTTCCAGCATGCGCTCCGAACACCCAGACCGGCCTTGGCGAAACGCGGGGGGCAACGTCCACCCATGCCAAACCGTTTTGTTTTGTTTTGTTTTGTTTTGTTTTGCTTTCCTGGGTCCAAGGAGCCCTGCATGCACTCACACGACGATCACGACATGGGCCGGCGCAAGCCATGCAAGAATGCGGATCGATGATAGCCACGGCAATTGCACCCGCGGTGGCCAGACACACAGTGCACAGAACACAGAAGACGACAGCGCATGGCCGCCGTATTCAGCGGGCTGTGTTTTTCAGTTGCGTGCGGTGCTGCCGTACTCTCTCCCCTGACTCGCCGCTGGAACAACTGCAGACAGGAGCGCCAGCGGTTGCAATTACTGGCCATATTCTGCGAATTCGATGCTGCGTTCCCCCTTCACCCATGCGAGCTGGGCATTCCACCGGCTGCGGGATGACGCCGTCAGCTCTACTTCCGAAGTGGGGCGGGCGTGACTGCTTTTGTTCCCCCACCCCCCCCGTTTCCACTGGATCGAGTTTCCAGGCATCGGCCGCCCGGATCTGATATTTGATCCGAACCCCACTTTCGGAGCAGCGCGGCATTGGCATATCCATCCAAGCAATCGACGCACGGCGCAATGCTAAAGTATGTGGTGATCCAGCTCGCGACCTGCAGGATTCCGCAACCGCTAAAGGCGGTGTCGGCGCCCTTCGATAAGTCACTAACTATGCTTGCGGAATCGGGTGCATCAAATCGCATTTTGTACCGCTTTTCTGTCTACATACAGTACGTACCCCGCTTCTCGGAGCTGGACACACTCGGAAGGCGAAGAGGGGGGACTCCGACTCCGCCATAGAGGTTCTTGAGCTATCCGTGCACACACCCTTATGTGAATCCCCACCGCCGCGGCAGGGCGTGTGGATCTCCGATCGCTGGCACTGCGTCTTGCAACTCGATTCCCAGAACGGCCTTGTCGTCGCAACTGACTGCATACTCACCTTCGTATCAGCTGTTGTCGGGCGAATACACAACTGAGACGTTCTGGATTCAGTCCGACAGACTCACTTGCCTCCCGGGACTCCACCTCAGAAATCATGCACGACATCGGTGCGATATCTCACCCTCTCGCTCGCCCCAATCATTCGAGCAGAACATTCGGCGACGGCCTCCATTCGCTTCTTTCCTCTTCCCTTCTCCCCGTGGGGTCTTGAAGGATATCAAGTATGTTGAGACGTGTATTGGTGGCAGAGGTGAAGGCGCCCCACGCAAACGAATGCTGTGCGGTGTACGAACCGTATGTACTATGCAGATGGATACACAGGTAAGCAAGTATGCATGTCTCAGACCTGTTTTACGCAACGGGGGTGGATCATTGCCTGTGGTGGCACTTCCCCACCCAGTGGGGGCGGCGGAGAACAACGGACTAGTGCAGGATCGCCACTAACCCAGTAGATATCTACATATCTATGCGGACTGCAGTGAGTGGATCGGTTCTAGGCCGTTGAAACACCCATGGCCGGATCGGATGAACTGGCGGGTGTGTGATCGGCTGCTGCCAGCCAATGGGACCGAGATCCAATCGCTGCGGAATACGTTGCAACGCGGCCTGAGAGGGACAGACGGAGGGAATAAGCGGGGGAGAGGGCGGCGGAGGCGGCGGGTGAGGGCGTGCGGTGGCGAGTGTTCCGTGCGGCTGCGGATGCGGGGCGTGAGCAATGCCCTACTGCATACGTGTATGTACATATGTAGGTATGAGGCGGACTCTCGGCTGTCGCCCTCATACTCCTTCCCCATCAGCACTAACACCACCACGATCACGATGTCGCGCCGCCCCACGACATTCCGTATCACCAACATCCCGTCCGACACGACGCTCTCCGCACTGCGAAATGCGCTGCAGTCGTGCATGTTGGCCGACGAGCGCGCCGCGATAACTGTCGAAGCGACGCTCTCGCCGTCGGCAACCGTCGAGGAGGACGACACCGCCACGGCGCTGGCCACGTTCTCGCCGCGGACGCCGTCGTTCCTCGATCCGCTGGCCAAGGGCGCCGACGATGTCCAAATAGAAACCGATCTCGGCGACCTCTCGCTCGACAAGATGTTCTACGGCCTGACACAGCTGTATCCGACCACGCCCGGCGCACGGATCGTGGCCGAGTGAGTTCCCCGCACATGAGTGACGAGTGATGACTTGCTGACCCACGTGCAAGTATCGTCGCCGTGACGGGCCTCGACGGCCACGCCTTCGGTTCCTGGCGCGGCAAAGGCAACCTCGCGCGCATGTGGCTGCGCGACTTCTTCGCGAAGGACCTGCCCACGTGTCGCACCATGGCGTTCGGCTACAACACGAAGCTGGGCCACCACTCGATCCACACGCTCGAGGACTACAAGCTGGACCTGCTCGAGCAGGTCCGGAACGCGCGCACGACAGCGGAGGTGAGCCCCGCGCGTGCGCTGAGTGAGAGACCGTGATCCTGCGCTGACGCCCTGAACAGCAAAGACGCCGGCCGCTGATCTTCATCGGCCACAGCTTCGGCGGCATCGTGACGGTTCAGGCTCTGGTCAAAGCGGAGGGCGCGATGGAGTGGGACAACGACGCGGACACGCACGCCATCTTCCAGGCGACGCGCGCCGTTCTGTTCTTCGGCACGCCGCACCGCGGCCTGCCCACGGACGACATCCTGAGCATGATCGACACCAAGAACAACGCCGAGCGCGCCAAGCTCGTCCGCTCCATCGGTGTCGGCTCGCCCGTGCTCGCGGCCGAGCTCGGGAAGTTCGCCCATATCGCCGACAATTTTAAGCTGTTCAGTTTTTACGAGCGCCAGAAGACCAAGAGCATCGTCCTCGTTCGTGGGGGGGGGGGGGGGGCCCCCCCCCCCCCCGCCCCCCCCCCACCGGAGGGGGGGGGGGGGGGGGGGGGGGGGGGGGGGGGGGGGGGCGCGCGGGG
>Ga0307516_10000950_pt1 | contig 39967 bp, 47 predicted proteins | sample 19_EM_MG_FD_203310 | JGI IMG/M metagenome (GOLD analysis project Ga0307516, IMG submission 203310) | Populus trichocarpa ectomycorrhiza microbial communities from riparian zone in the Pacific Northwest, United States - 19_EM | ecosystem: Host-associated > Plants > Roots > Unclassified | place... | reverse complement strand
GGGGTCACAACGAGCCGCAAGGACAGTGGACGGGAACCGGTACAGGTGTGTGGTTCCGTGATCGAGAAGGCGCATGCAATCACTGAACAAGCAAAAAAAAAAATACAAATAAATGGGAGTTCGAATGGCGACGGAGCCGGGTCCAGGCGCAAGCGGCTCGCCTGAGAGTTCCGGGTGGGAACAATCACTGGATAGGTAGGTGGGATGGAAGGCGGCGTCCCGGTGATGGCAGCTGCCCAGCCGCCCGCCGTGGTCGCCAACGGCGGTGCGCATGCGGGCTTGGCGACGGACTCCCTGCAAGAGGAGGAGAGCCACCTCCGCTCGCTCCGCCGCACCTTATGCAGGAACATGACCACAGGCAATAGATAGGAGACTGTCGGTAAGATTGAGATGGTGGCAGACTAGACATGGGCACGCCGCAACAGCGTCTGCAGTGCAACGGCGACAGCAACGGCAACGGCAACGCAATGACAACAGCAACTTCGCGGGGGAAGCACGCCACCTGCACGCCCCGTCGTCGTCGATCCGCCCACAGGTTCTAGAACCGGCCAGAACGAAACCTCGTGGCCATCTCGTGTCGGTGCCGGCTTCGAGAGCTATGCATGCACATACATACATGCATGCATGCATAGACACATACATATATACACACATACATATGCACACGCGGCGATTCCCACGGTACGGCGGCTGTCCGAAGCGGTGGGCGTGCAGGTAGACAGGCCGTGCGATTCGGGATCGTGCAAAGAGGCCGGTTTTCGAGGGGGCTTCCACCGGTGTATCGTGGAGCAATGCTGTGGGATTCCTCTGGCGAGCTGCGAAACGCCTTCGGCTGGCGGAGCGTGTCCCGACGCGACATGCTCGGCTCGGCCGGTCGGCCAGAGTCCCAGCGACGGACTCAGCGGCTGTTCCGTGAACGAGTCTCTTCTCGCAAGGAATGCGCCAAGCCGAGTGATCTCGAGCTGAACGCGCCGGGACGAACCGAGCTATGCATCATAGGGGGGGATTCGCAGACGCACGTGCCGGCCGGCAATACGCGGGCCGGCGGTAGTTGCTCGACGGCCGTGACGGTCGAGACTCGCGACTTCGCGTTTGTCAGCCGGGGAGTGGGGGCCAAGACCGCAGCAATCGCCGCTGCCAAGCGCCGAGACAGGGATGCGAGATGCCGAACGTCGCACTCGTCTCGACTCGCGAGCTAATACTCTAGTAGCGCCGAGTCCGCCTCCTATCTAGCTTGGTTGGGATGGGGGGGACGTGTAACGGGAAACGGGAACGGCGCGGCGCGGCGCACGCGTGCGATACGTGGTACCCACTGCCGAGTCGCCGTTCCGATTGGCGCAGCGCCAGATCGAACGATGTGCCCCGCATCGGTGGGTGCTCGCCCGCTCAGGGTACGAGCACGTGATTCGAGGGCGCCGACTTCGTGGATCGGCGCCATCGTGAGGACTCGACGGGCTTTGCCGCCGTCCGGCAGTATCCAACGTGCGGGCAATCAGTCCACACCATCGTCGTGGTGGTGGTGATGCGGAATGGCGAGTCAGGATCCGGGATGTGGCTGTCGGTAGGGATGTGCCTGGCGAAAGACTGTACGCCGGTCCTTTAATTCCTTCCATTCCGATCGACGCCTAGCGGACGGCCGGGCCCCATCGCCCTGTCGTTTTTTTTGATTTCCGGTTCGCTCCAACTGCCCCCCCAATCGACTCGTGGTCGAGGCCTGGTTCCGTTCAGCAGCGGAAGACGGGTCCCACAGCCACCGCCCAGCACTCGCAAGCTTCTCCCTCTCGCCAGCACCAATGCAGCCCGCAATGGAATACTATTTGCTTGCTCGCAAGTCGGCGCCATCTGACGGTCGTCTGCCGGAGCCTCCCGCCGTCGGGCGGTGTTACAGGGACGTCGGAAGCGCACTTGTCCGGTGGTTGCGTTCGGGGATGGGGATGGCTATACATACATCGCCATGGACTTTCCCTATCTCTCTCTCTCTCTCTCTCTCTCTCTCTCTCTCTCTCCCTTTCCCTCCCTCCCTCTCCCTCTCCCCCTCTCTCGGCCTGTTCGTAAATACTATTTCCGGAAGCGAGAGCGCGCTGTTTCGGGAAGAAGCTTGGATGGCCCTCGTATATATATGTGGAACCGGCTGATCGTCCAGTGCTATTGCTGCCCTGACCTGGTCCTGGCCGAGAATCCTTCCCTCTCCATCAGCATGTCCGGGCGAACAACCCATGTATGGCTTTGTGGAGGGCTGTCTGTCTCTTCCAGTTCGGCGCGCAAGGTGCTCGATGTGCTCTGTGCGTAGCATCGCGGTGCCCCCCCCCCACAACGTATGTATGTCTTCGATATGTCGACCAGATGCGCACGATAAAAAAAAAAAAAAGGAAAAAAAAAAAGCTGAGTCCGCGGCTGCACCGACTCCGATTACTGAGCTGCCGAATCTGGCTGGGACTCGTCGCTCGAGAGCAAGCTGCAGCGATCTCAGCAGCCGCTCGATAACGGATGTTCTGCACCTGCAGAGTACGCACATACATGAGCTGAGCTGACTGGACTGGACTCGACTGGACTACGCCGCCGCTGCTGCTGCTGTGTCCCTTGACCTGCCTCCCGATGATCGAGCATCTGACACATGGCTCCCCTTACACCCACTTACTTCTACCCGTTGATCTGATCCTCCCCTCCCTCGGAATCTCCGCCTCGACGCATGGCTGGAACATCCTACCGAGGATCGCTGAAGATGTCGACACCGTCCGTTGGAAAGGGCCTTGACTCTGCGCTTTACATCCACACCCAGCGCCGTGCAGCCTCCCTCCACTCGGCCTTCTTCCTGGGCGTCGCTCGGGCTCCGGTGTGCTACCTCTCCCTGGGCCGAGAGCTCATCCGTCTCTCTCGAGCCCTCCAGCATCTGATCGGCGAGATCGAGAACCCCGATTCGAAGTCGATCCGCGCGGACAACGGGCGCTCGGCGGCGGAGGGGCTGGCGATAGCGCTGGGCGGCGTCGATGGCACTCTCGTCGATATAGAACGGACGCTCATCTCGCTGCATGTCGACCGCCACGCTACCGAGAGATGGATCTACTTCGCCATAAAGACCCGGTTCCACGGCAGCGACGAGCGGCTGCGAGGCTTGCAGCAGCGGGTCGGGCACCATTGCTGGACTTTCGGAGTGGTGATGCGGACGTTGACGGGGTTTTGTCGCCCTCCTCAGCGTGCGAGCTACTGTCTACCTCGGACTGACTTGTGGGGCCACAGGAATGACTCGCTAAAACTGGTGGCCGCCGTCCAGGCGATGGCCGTCTCCGAGAATCTCCGGCGGGCGGTGTTCGAGCAGCTCCGAGGGTTTGAGCAGGACGTGGTCACTCGGAGACTCGAGAATAACTGCATCCACGGAAGAGCCCACCTCTTCGAGGACTTTCCGGCCTATGCTATCGTGCGCATAATCATGTTCTGGGCGTTCAAGGCCATCTCGAGACTCTCCCATGTGCTGGAAGCGAAACAATTTTGCTCCATCGGCTACCTCAATCTCCTCAAGTCGGCCTGGCTGCTGCTCAAGATGCAAGACATGCCGTCAGCGTCCCCGATAATCAGCGAGACAAGGGCGGTTGTGGCGCTGGTGTCAACCGTAGGTTCTTGCTTTCATCCTGCGTACCCGTTGCGAAGCTCACTCTCCCACTCCAGGAGCTACTGTTCACATTCAACGCTGTGCTGAAGGCCGGCCATTCTTTGGATAGGGAAATGGTGTCACGGCATGGCGATTTCCGGGTCTTCCCGGAACACCTTGCGGACCACAACATAACAACAACAACAACAACAACAACAACAAAAACGACAACAACAACAACAGTAATCTCAGGGGAGAAACCAAAGCGTCTGGAGCAGGAGATATTTGATGGCCTCTCTCCCGTTACCGTTCCCGATCTCCCACGGATAGTCACGGCGAACACTGCACGTAGCCATCTAAATACGAAGCCAGGGCACACACCGGCGGTGTTACTGCCACCACCATTGGCCCAACCGCCTCCGCCACCTTATACTCCCGTTGGCACAGAAGAGAACCAGGGGCCAGCCTGTCCTCCGCCGCCGTTTCCGCCCCCGAGAATCCCGCAGAGTTACCCGGGACGGAAGAGAAAACAACCGAGCCGCCTTCGTGTGAATATCCATAAAGATCTCGAGGTCTTGAGGATCGTTACACGCTCGGAAGACCACGCGATCGGGAGATTGCCGACACCTCCTGTTTCTGTGGTCTCGGCTGAGGACATGTCGCCAGGCCGTAGGGCGGCACGTCTACCGCCGGATGCGTCATATTCATATCGTCGAGACAGGCCAGCTAGTCTCACGCCTAGTGCGATCATCGACGAGATATATTGCGACTCTCCGACGCTAGGCCTGGAGGATTGCTTCGATATTCCCATCAAGATAGAACCATGGACACCCGAGTGTGAATCGGATCGAGCCCCGCGGAAAAAAGCCACATCATCGCCACAACCGCAGTCTAGCGAAGATCAAGCCGTATCCGACCGACATTCATCTTCCCCCCGATGCTCCTCGCCCTCCCCCCCGTCTCTGTCAGTGGTTGGCCCAACATCGGCAACCACAGCGCAAAATCCCCTCGATCCAGTCACGTTACCGAACGCCGCATTACGCCGAGGTTCAGCCAACGATGCACGATCACCGTCCTTGATCGAATCCATTATCAGCGAGGACTGGAACGCCGACGTCGCGGTAGAATATGGCTCGAAACCAGGAGAGCGGGAGATCATGCCTGAAATTTTCGGCCCCATGTATGCCTGTTTCCCCTCCGGCTTTTCAATCCTCATCTCATATACTGACGCGGCCCGAAAAGGAGATTGATGGCATCACAGACTCTTGGCTCCTCGCCCGAGTGGCAGGACTGCAGCGTTCGCCTTTTCGAGAGCCAGTCCACAGGCAGATATCGGGTTCTGACGTTGCAGGGTGGAAATGCTGATCAACGAAATGGTTTGACCAAACATCGCCCCTTGCCTTGCCCTCAAGCTAACAGCTCGACAGTCTCACTATCGACGACGGAGCTAGTCCCTGAATATGGCTACCATGAAAACTTGCCCGTCATCTATCTCCGGTCGGCGGGAGAGGGAGCCTATTCTGCCCATAATTTCCCACGGGACAAGAAGCACTATCGTAAGGCATCGATCAGCAGCAATTCGGGGCCATTACTTGCCGCGTCCCTGTACTACAAGTTCCTTAATATTTACGGTACATCCCTCACTACTTCTTGACCGTCGTTTGCGATGCTAAAGAACTCCCAGATATGTTCAACTTCCAACAGGCCTTTATGGGCGAAACGATCGAGGCTGACGTCCAAAATATTCGGTCCGTACGCTACACCCGTGGATTTCTGTCTGGTGATCACACAGCCCACAGAGCACGAATCCAGCTGTGGAAACCGTCTGCCACCGAACTCAGCGGCGGCACGTCCACTCACCGCAGCTCACTCGTGCTTGGAGGTCGAGTACCAACCATGCGCTCCACCGCACCAACAGAAGTAATGCGGGTCAAGGCTACCAGACTTGTTATCTATCTCGACGGAGTCATCGTCACCATCTTCGTCACGGACGACCTGGTGCACGCCATCCCCGCGCACTCCAGCTGCACACTCCGCATCAGACCCAGTTCGCACCGGACATTCAACAACCCCAGCTCGGTGAAAGCCCGCGTACTCGGAGATCCGAAGCGAGATATCATCGGTGGATTCAGACTGGACAAGGAGGGAATTGGGATCGAGAGACAGGACACATTCGAAGACTTCAAGTGGTTCGAAATCGAGTTTCAGACGGAGGCGGAGTGTCAGTGCTTCGGCGAGGATTTCTCCGCTGCGCTGCAGCAGAGACGGAAGGAGCGGTTGGTGGTCGAGGAGCTCAAGAAGAAAGCTGGGCGAGGGGTGAAAGCTGGAGAGGCCATCTGGTAATGTTTCTTTTTTTTTTCCAAAGGGTTGTTTTTTATTTTTATTTTTATTTATTTTTTCTTCGGGGTGGGGGAGGGGCTTATGGGGAGGCGAAATGTACATATTGATCTGTTGCATGGTTATGATCGAACTCGAAGCTACATAAAGTGGATGGGTGCAAGGTATATAGGTAGGTACATAAGTAGTTAGTTGCGAGCCGTAATCCTCTATCTAATAGCTACTTATCTACTCTAAATACTCAGCCATTAAATAATTTATGCTAGTCACTGGAAGTCAAGGGGGCCCGACTTGCCTGGCACCCACTCTGCACACAACGGTCCTGGGTGTAGGCCCGTCCTTTGCAGTCTGGCTTCGGGATGGTCGATCCTGATGCTGTGGCTGGTTAAGCCTACATACGACAATGTTTTGTTCTTTTTTTTCTTCCATCAGTCTGCAAGGATAAGAAGTAGTTATCGGCAGCCACTGAGCGGTACATACGCGCAGCCCCTTGCCAGCCACGAATCGGACACAGTGCGGGGAACCGGACTGTACATATGGGCGCGCGCCCCTCGTCATGATCTAGATAGGTCGCACACGAGTAATGAATAAACAAAAAAAAAAAAAAAAAAAGAATCGGACACAGTACGAGAAGTACTTATGTATAGGATGGGAATCGTACACCAGTCGTCACTCATGCTTGTGGGGGGCTTTGGTGGCTTTTCCAGCCTTCCAATGCTTCGCGCCTCCGATATTACGGCCGCCATTCAATCTCCAATACTCATTCATCCTCTGCGACGGCTTCGCCTCATGAGCACTCGACTCGGCTGTCACTTGTCACTTGTCACTTGCCACTTGCACTGCCCTTGACCCCGCCTTGCCGATCCCGAAGCTGCAGTTCAGGTTCGCTTACTCTTCTGTAGTATGTATGTTCTATGTAGGAAACCCTACATCCCGCCATGCCAGCATCTGGGCCCGTCCTCTATCTAACACCAGTTGTCTCAGTCCGGTGGGTTGGTCTGCCCCCCCCCTGGAGCACGGGCGGCAGAAGGATGAGAGGCCCATTATCTCTCTCTCTCACTTTTTGTTTAACCATACTCGCGTGCAGCCTATCGCTGTAGACTGTGGCGGTGTCCATTTTGTCCAGATTTCCCGTCCGCTGTCCGCGCAATGGCGGCTCGTTGCAAGCTCCCCTCTGCCCTCCGCCCAAGAAGATGTACTTAGCTAGTACCTACGCACCAAAGAAATTACAAAAGAAAAGAGTCCGAACAAAACCAGAAAGGACAAAGGAAACCATGTCCAGAGACCCATCATATTCTATGCCGTTGACATCGCCCCGCAATCGATCGTTAGACTCTCGATCTTCCGTCCGTTTCCCAACCCAATGACCCACGCTTCGTGGCTGGCTCTCGGTTGCATATGTACCACCCCAGCTTTTTTGTTTGCCTGTATGTGTGCCCACGTAACTTATTAGTACTTTACACAAGCAACCTCACCGCTACCTACAATGAAACATGCCGATACACTTGCACGAATTCACCTCCAAAATCCCCGCCACCGATCAGAGAGGATCTTTCGCTGAACTGCACCTGGATTGCGGACATCGCCCTGAGCTACAACCGCTCTCCCGACCCGCTGCGCACATGGTGGGATCTCCTTTCCATCGACACGTTCAATCGCAGCATCGAACCCGGCCCTGTGACTAAGTCGCCGCCGCTGGCGGGATACTCTACCACCTTCAAGGCCCTCAACAAACACCTATGCCGGCCCAAACATCCTATACGATGTCGCCAAATCGTGCGAGTCGTACGTCTTGCTCGGTTCCTATCGGGGCGAGCGGAAACCCCCCGACATCGGCGGTATCGGCGTGAGTACTCGAACCCCCCACCGCCACCATTGCATTTTGGCCCCAACAAGCCGAGTCCCCCCCCCCCTCGGGGTCTTTTTGCAGACGACGATCGTGTACGTGTTCGAGCTCATGTTCGTCACTCTATGTTTCGCGTCCTCTATTCCTTTCTCGCGGACGCCAACGGCTACGGTGGGCGGCGCACGCTTCCGTCACGATAAAGATCATGGACACCTTCCTCGACGCGACCACGTTCTTCGCGCTCTCCATCGCCATCGCCACGTTCGGCTATCTCAATCGGAATCTCACCGGTTACGGGCGCGACATGCTGCACTATGTCTCACTCCTGACCATGGGCTCCGTCTACAAGACGCTGCGGGCTCGTAACGGTCGGTGCGCTCATGACGTCGACCATGTATCTGATCGAGGCCTACCGCAGACCGATCAAGGAACCGTATTATTTCATCGGATGCAAGAGCGTCGACACCTTCTTCCTGCGATTACAGACCATCATCCCGGCGAGTGCCTGCATCCTGTTCGAATCAGCCGAGATAGTGCTCTCGGTGACCAGCTGTATCCGCCGTAAGAAGGGACGGAACGTGCCGGTGGACATAGGCCTCCCGCAGGTTGCGGATTGGGTCCCGGTCGCATGGGCGTACCTGAGGCGCAAGGGACTGTTGGCGCAGAAGCCACCTACCGTGAACGAGCATTTCGGCCGCCTGCGGAGGGCGCGCGGCATGACGCCCGGCCTGTGGGCGATCGCGACCTTCGGCCTGCTGGTCTCGTGGGCGTCCGGGATCGCGATATTCGGCGCCCGCAGGGAGTTCCAGGCGGCGGCTGGCAACTGCCACAAGGAGAACGAGATGGGACACGGACAGACACCGGCCTCGCTCATCTGGTTGCCTGTGGTCGTCGAGTGTGTTTACTTCGCAGTGTTACATGTAAGTTGGCGAAATCTCATCGTGGGGACCGTGCTCCCGAGGAAAGGATGTGTTGCTGATTCGATCCCGCGGCCGTGCAGTTGGAGCGTCCGAAGGCTGGGGAGGGAGACTGCCGTGGAACATCGAAGCTCTCGAGCGCGAGACTGTTCGATCGACGACGAGGCTTTCATTGTCGGCGAAGAGCTGCGGCAGCAACACAATCGTCGGTAGAAGCACATTATGAATAAGTGAGGAGATTTTTAAAAAAAGACGACATTTTATCCCGCTTCCCTGAGTCATTCTATCACCGGAGGTTATTCCGTTAAAAAAAACGGAGCAATATCTTTGAGCTCCCTTCTCAATAACCGATCAAAAATACTTGGAAGAAAACACCGCGCAGGCACCGGTAAATTCAGACCATGCCGTCCGTCTCCTCTGCCGACAGAACAGATACTCGGCACCGACAGCCAGTCTCGCGGAAGGCCGCATCCAAGTGGACCTGCTAGTGCTACCGCGTGCCCATGTCGCTGCCTTCCACTCGCTGTATCTCCGCAACCCAGTCCATGCCCCGCTCCTCGCAACCGGCACAGCGCACCGTCCTGCCAACGCCGCTGCCGACCACGCCATTCGATCTCCGCACCGACATCCCGCGCTACAAGATCTATTCCGCCGGCAAGTTCATCCGCGCCGGCGAGCTCTCTCCGTCGCTGTCGGAAGCGGGGCTCATGCCACACCCACATCGCTCGCCGCCGCAACCCCGGCGGGCGTGTTCGTGGAGGGCACATAGGTGGTCTCGGTGCGGCCGTACCCGCCGGAGAGAGGGACGTCGAGGCCGTGCGGGCGACTACCCGGCGACGATGCACGGGGAGCCGATCGCGTGGGGGCTGGCCGACCTAGCGCGCCCAGACTTTGGCGACCCCATCAGCGCCACCCCGCAGAACGCCATCGTGCGCCGGCGCGGAGTACATGGTACATACGACTGTGTACATATCTATAAGCAGATTAGTCCCTCAATAGGCTCGTGCAGATCACTGTTGATAGCCGTGATAGCTCATGAATATTGACGCCATGGGGATGACCAGATGGCGCAACGGGAGCGTCTCCTCACCACCAAAACCACAAAACAATGTACCCGCTCCACCCCCAAGGAAACCGCGCAAGCCGTATCGCGAGATAATAAGAGGTGAGCTTTCTCCATTCCAGTTAATAGTAGGTCGTGGGGTACAAAGAACGGGGCATTACTGATATTGTGGATACTGGTATCGTCCCAAAAAGCTCGTGGTATGTCAGAAGCAAAGATGGGCTCGTGAAGATCACTGGTGGCATCCATGGATCCGGCGATAAACTCATGGTAATGGCTGCCGTGGTGTTACCATCAGAAGTGCCTCATCACCAGCCCGAAAACGATATGATTGCTCAAGCCGTATTGCGCAACGTGTGCTTTTTACTCATGAGACGTGATATCAATAGCTTCAATTCAAGTCAAATATATGGGTAATATAGTATAAATAGTAAATTACATTCATAAGGTGGCACCATTCTACTTCATTCCCCCCCCCACTCCTTAATTTCTACTGCTACAGCTACTTACCCAGAATACACGATCGATATACCATGGAATCCTCTTTCTCGGCAGCAGTACAAAGCCAACTACCGGACTCTCCAAGCCAACAGTTCGAGTGCAAGGTTGCAGTCAACAACAGCCATGACTTCGCTGGAGTTCAGACAATCGCTTTGGAAGGCTCGCTGTTCGCACTGCGCTGCTACAATTATTGATTTGCAACTAAGAATTCGCTTCGCTTTGTTCATGGGACGATTCATCAATCGGGAAGACTCCCGATCCGGGATACCCCGATGTCCGGCCACGGAAAGTCCCCCCTCTCCACTCTTTCCAGTAGGTATATACATATAACACTGGTTTTGATATTTAAAGCTGATTGTACATGGATCTCTTGGCAATTTTGACGACGATGACCACACCGACCCACCGCCGAACCTACAACCGGCCGGGCATCCCGCAAGCAACCAGAGTAACCTGGAAGACGTTCGACCGATCCTTTTTTTTTTAGCGAACAGTCGAATTCTCGGTACTTCGAACTGCGACCCACGGCGTATGATAAGAACTCTCGAGAAAGGCTCGCCGGCTACAACGTTCTCCCTTCGTTGCTATCTCTCTGCACGAGGAAGGTTTAGCGAGAATCCATGTACGGTTTTGTGGAGGAGGGAGTAGCTAAGGGTGTGTAAGACGCGCAAGGGTATGGGACGAGCGAGATGTGTGGGATGGTGTGTACGAGCAAGCAGACTGGTGTACGTATGGGAAGTGGTGGTAGATACGATCGAGCAACTGGTGGAGTGGTAGGTAGCTGAAGCGTTGATACCTACGCAGCAACACGGTGGAGTGAGCATGGCACATGGATTTAGGAACGGAGAAAGGAGGCGCAACTTGCACCACAGAAAACGGTAGTGAATGAGGGCGGAGAATGAAATGAGATGGTGTGTACGAATGACGCGTGTGAAAAATCCCTTTTAAAGCGTCCTACAACTTATCGTGGCCCATGGTGCTCCGGCCGAAGGCCGGACCTTCGCTTGTATATGTACGTACCTACTTATGTATATATTTCCTGTTTCGACGTGTGGAAAGGGTGGCATATCACTGGGTAGGGAGGGTGAGAAGGGTTTTTTTTCCCTTTCTTTCCGTGGCGGAAGGGTGCCTGTTTCAAGCAACAGTTGAAGCTGAAATCTCGATACCCGAGTAGCATAGGTCTTGAGGGGGGGGGGGGGGGGGGAGTGAGAGACCGAGGGATAGAAGTGTAAATGGCGGCTTGCAGCCCGCCGCGGCAAAAGAAGAACACGCGCAAGTCCAGCTGCAGGACGTCTGAACCAATTCCCCCCCCTCCCCAAGCGCCCGAATCATGAAATCTCAAGCGTTATTCGATCCGGTAAAGGAGTGATAAATTGTGATGCTAACGGGGGAGCGGGGAACGTTCGTTTTGGTCGATATGTGCTCTGGTCCTGTCCGCGACTACCACTACTCTATACTTGGACATGCCATTTCCGCGGCGCCTACAGTTCCTTCTTTCGCTTCTCGACGAATGGCTGCGTGCGTACCGTCAGCCGATAACATCCCCTTTGTGACTAGGACCGTCTTCTGGAGGTATGTATGTTGGGGGGGTTTCTTGCTCGCAGCCATCGACACCCACCACCACAGGACTACAGCGTTGTGGGGGCGGCGGCGGGTTCGATGGTCGTGCTCTGCTATGGTCGACATCTCAAATCCTCATAATCTCATAACCCCGCCACAGTATATATATCGTACAGTTCGTTGAGAAGCCCCCACCGCCAGCCCCACCACCACCTGTCATACACACACCACCACGCAGACAAGCAGTCGCCAAAAAACACGACCTTGAGAAGGGAGTTGGGAATCATAATCACATCGAAAAACCCGAAATAAAAAATACAAGCATGGTCATGGGTATCTTAAGTAAGCAACAACCTCCCCCTTAGCAACCAAGCAACCGTAACTTAAACTCAATGAGTAGTCTCGTTGCCAACATTAACATCAGTCCCCCGTGTTTCCCCGCAACCGTGCCGTGTGAAAAAAAAAACCCATCCCTATGCCGTAGACTGACCGTAACAAAGGAAAGAAGAAAAGAGGAAAAGAGAAAAAAAGACACGGAGGATAACGCAAGGCCAATGTAACAAGCAGCAGTTGTGAAAGGCCGACAACATTTCACCAAGAGCATATACAGAGAATTACCACCGCCTCTGCTGTCCGGGTTGCATGGGCTGATGTTGGGGGTGCTGCTGCGGTTGGGGGTGTTGCTGAAGTGGATGATGTCTAACGGGCAACGCTTCCTCTTCCTCTTCGGCCTCGACCCTAACGAGCACTTCCTCCAAGAATCCCTCGAGGAATCCGCTGACCTCACTGCCCATTCCCACAGGTGCCGCTTTGTCCCATTCCTCGATATCCTTGAAAACTTGTGCAGCTTTGTAGACCAATCGCTTGAGTTTGTCGTGTGCATGCTGATGCTTCTCCTGATTCTTGACACCCTTCCGCATCGACTGCTGTTGGAGGTGATAGGTGCGTCTGGTCAGTGCCGCCTCCAGGGCAGGGAGAATGACGCCGCCCAGTGCAGTGACTTCTCCTTCGCTTCCCGGGAGTAGATTATTGCTAACCGGCATATGATCTGGAGGGGGCGGAGGCGCCGACTGTCGTCGGTCATTACCGGACTGTAAAGTCTGCGTGGAGGGCATGTTCCGAAGTTGCGAAGAGTGCGATGGGGGTTGAGGAGGCACCAGCGCACCACCCGGGGGCCGCCGTGACTGATGGCCGAGTCCAGGAGGCGGCTGTATCGACCTCAGCTGTTGTCGTTGTTGCTCCTCAAGTCTACCCTTGTTCTGCTGTTCCATCTGCCGTCGCATCTGCTCCTGGGCTAGATCGTGTGACGTCTGTCTTCCAAGCTGCGGGTTGGGGAACGCGGTCAGTCCCCCGTGATCCGGAAGAATATCTGGACCACCCGCGGCTCCTCTGCTTCCCGTTGGCGTGCGATCGCGGTCAGGCATACCCGGCTGTCCCTGAGCAAGTCTCATCCTGCTAACGTCTTTCGCCAGGTCTGCCTGCAGCAGTCGCTCGCTCTCGGCGGACATGCTAACTTGTCTGCTGTGGTTATGATGCTGAAGTGGCTGCATGGGCAGAGGCTGCCGATCGTCTCGATATGGCGGCGGTATCTGATGCGCAGGCAGAGGTGTTGGCGGCAAAGGTTGATGGGATTCCAGCCGTTTCATGCCTCTAACAGTGTCCGAAGTCGTCCCATATCCCGAGTCTTTGCCATGGGGCGGCACCGGTGGAGACTGCGGCTGTTTGCTGTTTTCCTGGGCTCTGGTTTGGGGATGGATGGGCGAGGCTCTCTCTTCGCACCGACGGTCACGGCTTGCCTTCGGTGTACCTGGGCTCTCAAAGTCATTGGTGTCGACGGTCTGGGCGATATATCTCATATTCGCTTGCGCCGCGCTCAAACTCTTCAGCCCCACAGTGTTCCGACCACCGCCTACTGGCCGTATTGTTCCGAAGTCCCACAAGTCATTGTCGTCCTCCTCTTCGGATGATTTGCTGTCCCTGGTATCCATAGTTCCTTCATCCAAATCCTCATCGCTTCCCTTCTTGTTGCCATTCTCCATCACCCATCGCTCGTTTCGCTCGATGAGCTCGGTGAGGTAAGTGGTTCTCTTGGCACGCTTCACGAATGGGTGTTTCAACAGCTCCTTTGCCGACGGCCGATCTCGGGGATCCCGCTGCAAACATAGGTTCACAAACTCCTTGAACCGTTCCGAAAAGCTGCCTTCTAATTGGGGTGGTTGATTCTTTGGAATGAGGAAGAGGACCTTCATGGGATGGATGTCGGAATACGGCGGTTCACCCATAGCAAGCTCGATGGCCGTGATACCAAGCGACCAAATATCGGCCTTCTGATCGTATCCGGATTGCTTGATGACCTCCGGTGCCATCCAGAATGGAGTTCCAACGAAAGTATTCTTCTTCGTCATCGTTGCCGTCAACTGTCCCGACACTCCAAAATCCGCAAGCTTAACCTGGCCATTTGACGCCAACAAAACGTTTGCCGCTGCGAGTTCTCATCAGCTTTCCTGCCTAACCCAAACTGCACAAAAGGGGCAAGCGCAAACCCTTAATGTCCCGGTGCAGCTTGTTGTCGCTGTGCAAATACTCTAATCCCATCAACAGCTCCCGAATAATGATCGTGATGTACTCTTCTGGGATCAAACCAGGCTTCATCAGATCCCCGCAACTTCCACCGGAACAGAACTCCATTATGATCCATAAGTCGGAACCCTTGAGGTATGAACCGTGGTACTTTGTGACATAGGGCGAATTGAGCTCGGAGAGGATATTGATCTCCTGGATGATGTCATCGACCTCATCTTCGGCGTTCTCGACATCGATGACCTTTATAGCTACAGCCTGGCCATTCCGCTTGTCGACGCCTTTGTAGACCTTTCCAAAACTACCGCCGCCTGCAAGAGCGAGAGACGCAGTTGTCAGTACTAGACCCGGCAACAGCAGCAAACGCCACTCGGCCCTCCTCTTCCCCGACCCCCGCGATCTGTCAGAATGCAAACCCACCTATCAGTCCCTGCTTAGTATACAGCGACTCCGGGTCGACGAGCTCGTTTGTAGGACCCGCCGCTACACCGATTGTCGGACCGCCACCTCCGTTGCCTGTCGATGGCTCATGGTAGCTCGCATAGCGAGCAGATGCGATACTCATGTCGAGAAGATGTAGGGAGGTTGGTGTGAAATGCTCGGTGGTCTGCAGTGATGGTTTGTGCGTCGCGATCAAGCGTCCGAGGAGCGTTTCTCCTGGAAGAATATCGACGGCTCGGGAAAGAGGGAATGGATGAGGGCGGCGAGATGTTTCTAATCGCGGTGGTGCAGAGGTGATTAGGTTGGTGAAGGTCGGTCGGTTCGGAAGGCGACTCAACGCCTCCAAAACATAGGCGAGAGCACCCCAAATGTGAACAGGGTATTTATACCGGGAAAAAAAGAAGAAGCAAAGAGGGAATGTGAAGTTGTAGGTGAAAGCCGAGCGAGTGTCGTCGGTGTTGTGGTTGAAGAGGAGTTGAGTACCAGTGATTGTGGATGGTGGAGGAGATGGAGGCGATTTTACCTACCCACTCGGTGAGCACTTAGAGAGACGTGGGGGCGGTCGTTGTCGTCAGGGGGGACTGACCGCAAATAAACGCTCACACGCCATCTAAACACGACAATGCCTGTAACCACGTCGACGCTATGACAGAGTTCGAGCGTGCAATTTCATAGGCAGTCAGGAGAGCCCTCAGTCAAGCGCGGTAAATCCTCAGCCACACCAATCAATCCATTATCGCATGATCGAGGGAAAACAAAAACAACAAATCTAGCTAGATACAACTGAGGATCTTGCATTGTCGCGTTGGAAAAAACAGGACAAATACAACCACAGCGAGAGGGGAAAGAGAAAGAAAAGGAAAACACACATCAATGTTCGCAACGCCTCGCAGCAATCTCAACCGTAGTAGCTGACTGACCAACCCATACCCAGAGCTTACAGTAGTACTATTCCAAGCAGACACAAGAGACAGGAGGAAATGTATAAGCACCACAGTTTAGTCTTCCAGCGCCTCCACCATGATGGTGCCCATTTTGAGTCCAGCCTCCTCAACGGTTTTGTCCAACACTTCAATCAACCGCTTGCCCATGCTAACCAGCTCAAACTCTTTGTTGGGGTTTCCTCCGCCCTCTTTCTGCGCTTCTTTTTCCGGCAACAGGTCTGCCTTAACGAATTCGAACAGCCGTTCGACGGTATCCTTAAGGAGGAACCTGCGGACAACTCTGCTTCCATCGTGGAGCATGAATTGTATCCTCGTAGAAGCAGGTCCCTGGGCCGGCTCTTGGTGGTGGTTGGAGCCGGATATCTTCTGAAAGGGCGTCTGCTCGATTGCCTTGCCTTTCGGTTCTGGGCGCCGCTGCCCGGGCTTTTCCACCTCCATCAGATCACCGTCACCCCCCGTGATGTCGATTATCTCATCACCAGCAGTCGCTCCAACGTCCATGGATTTCTGCAGAGCAAGCTCCACCTGTTCTGCTTCGGTCATAGCCTCGAGATTGACAGGTTTTGGTTTTGGTTTTGGTTTCAGCGCACGCTGAACAGGATTCTTGTCATCATCCCGAAGCGAATACCTTTCCAGGAATTCGTGGACCGTGTGGACAAACTCGATGGGGGTTTTGGGCATTTCCTTCCACACCTTGACCTGCTCTCCGGTTCGAGGGTCGATGATAGCAATGTGCGGAAAAGCATAGGCGTCAGTTCCAGACAAGGCATCAGGCATGTAAAGCCTCACGTAGTCTCGGCCATCTCTGCCGTTGTTGAGCCACTGCAGGAAAATGAAGTTCTCCACGATAGTCTGTTGGACTTCCTCGGCCTTCCAGATATCGCGATTGAGGACCTGGGAGCTAAAATTCGCCTCCTCCTGGATGTTGATCAGGATCCATTTCTGCTGTATCTTGCCCTCATCACGAGCCTCCTCGAAACCCAGATGAGAGATGATCTCCGCAGGTGGTCTGAACAGTTCTGCCAACCGCCCAGCGTGTGGTCCTACTGCCGAAGCGCCTCCGGTAGCTAAAGCCAAACGCCGCCGACGTTCGTCCAGAGTTAGTTCCTGGATCGGCCGATCCCACACTGAGGGCTGCTGGCTGAAAATTCCTGCTCGAACTACCAAATCCATCAGACCAGTTCTCCAACTCAAATCATCTACCGTGTGGATACGAACCTCGCCGCTGTCGCACCGGAATACCATATCCATCATCACCGATATCCGATCCAATAAGCGTCTCCGTAGTCCTCGCAATGGGGGCTCGGACTTCATTCATAGCTCCCCGACCTCCCACTGCGTAAAACTCATCCTGTAACCTCCTCGCCATCGCCTCGTCGCTCTCGTAGGCATGTGGCTGAGACGTGGAGCCCGTAGGGCCGCTAGCCCTCAAGGCTTCCCGAACGTCATCGTCATCGTCATCGATCTGAATGGATTGACTATGTCCCGCAGGGCGCGCGGGGAGCGGAGGCGGAGATGACGGACCGTCGTCTTCTATGTCTACACCACCGGTCTCGAAGAAAAGAGCGACGGCATTTCCAAGATCATTGTCCGAGACCTTGAGATACGACTGCGCCTTCTGAGGAGAGCAGCCTGTCACTGCGGTGAATTGGGCAACAAGGTCGTCCATGTTGGCACGGGGAATCTGTCGACCCTACCGCGAGCTTCGAAGGACCTAGAAAGTTTAAGCGAGCGCGCGACGGGTAGGTGGATGGATGGCTGTCGACAGAGGGGGTAGAGAATCGCAGTCGGGGTAGGTTGTGATGGAGAAGAGGTTGCGTTGTTGGTGGGGAGGGGGAGTTAAAAAGCAACTTTTACTTACGGTGGGTTATTATGTTGGTAAGTTGCTCTAGCGTTGGAAGGTATGAGGGGCAACAGCTAAGGATGAGTTGATTGGTGGTTTGAGGCGGCCCACCGCAAAATAATTATAGGACGGCTGATTATTTATCTTACTCTAGATATAGAAAGTAGTCGAAACTTGATGGAACACAGACTAGCAAATTAGATGTCGACATTAATGATGGAAAAAAAAGGCAGAAAGACAAAGAGGCCTGTGGTGACGCGGCCAACAAGCGGATATGCCAAGATTATCAGGCAGTCACGTGCACTGGGCGGCTGAAAGCATGTGCTTCTCGGGAGATCTTTGATGAACTCTGTTTTGGAGAGACGATGGGTCTATGTACTCTACGGTATCAAGCAAACGCCAGAAAGCCCAGCTCTACAGCAAACAAATCAACATCTTTAGGTAACGTTCTAGACAAGATATCAACCATGAATGAAGCACACAGAATACCAACCACTACGCCTTGATCATGAGAATCTGAAGGATTGTGGTTAGATACCGCCAATGCAAGGGTTATGTTCCAAAGAGATGGAGACCAACCTCATTCAGCGATGCCGTATCCATCATAGCACTCTTCTTTGCGGCAATAAATCGGTGGCGGAGCGCATGTCTACCGTTCATCGCGCTCGCGGGAGTCACGGATCCGGATGCTGGCTCGGTTTCAGACTCAGAAGAGCTATCAGAACCTGAATAATTCTTCCCCTTCTTCTTCTCCTTCTTTTTATCCTTCCTCCGAGCTGCTCTCTTCTCCTTCCTCTCCTTCTTTAGCCGCTTCTCTTCTTTCCGCCGGCGCTTTCGTTCTTCCTTGGATTCCGTCTCATCGCCGGACGCGGACGTAGATTTAGATTCCCGGTCCGTGGTCGCAGGTGTCTCCACTCCGTCCTCCGCCAGATCGCGTCGCTTGCCCTTCTTCTTCCTGTCCTTTGATTTCGACTTCTTCAATTCCTTCTTATCGTTCTCCTCGTTGTCGGAGCACCTCTTTCTCTTTTTGCCAGAACCCTCCTCCCCAGCACTCTGATCCTCCGAGTTCTGACCATTCTCCTTCTCCTCTTTCGCTTTCAGTGCTTCGGCCTTCCCTTCCTTCTCTTTAGCCACTCTTTCCCTCAACTTCGTAAGATCATCGGCCACCCAGATCTCACCCCTCACGAACCTCATGCCCCACTTGCTCTCGATCCATTCATGCTTCTTCCTGTCCTCCTCGAGCTTCACTTGTTCGACCATTTTATCATCGCCATTCAGCCTTCCCAGCAGTCCTTGCAATCCCAATAGTCCTGTACACTCATCACTTTGTGCGCCCTTCTTAGCACCAATACCTAGCGTATCATCCTTCAGCACGATCTTGATTCCGGTCGATGACGCGTCGGTAATGTGGCCCGAGGTATGATACGAGGAGGTAGTATCACCAAGGTTCTGTCCAGGGACCCAGCCGAGATTCGCGAGATACTGGTGCCCGAAACGTGAGGTGTCTTTGGACCAGAAGGTGTTGCGTGGGTCTTTACTAATTTTAGTACTTCTACGGTAGAGGTGTCAGACACGGCGACCGGGAGAGGAATAAAAGGGAGAAATACGCTTTTGGACCTGCGAGACCCATGGCAACGGCGAGTGGGAGTGCGAGGGAAAGGTAGGAGGAGGGTTCGTTTGGAAATTGAGAGCACGACGACGTGAACTGGTGACAAACTTTTTGACCGTGTTGGACAGGTGAAGATTTCAAGCGGGATGGGTAAGGGTTTCTACTAGTACTAGCGGGGCCGATCGCTAGCATCCTTTCTATGATATCCGAGAATGGCGACAAGTTCAGCAGGTTCGCATGAACGACGAAACAAAGGAAAAGAAGCCATTATGAAGGTATAGTAAAATCTATCGGTACACCTGCAACAATTCTCGGTTTTTTTTTGTTTATGGCCATCTTCGCCGCATTATCACATCTAATCCTCGTTCATCTCCATCTCCAACTTGGCCTTCTTCCTCGCGAAGATCCTCGCCATCGCCTCACCGCGCTCCTCACGTAAAGTGGTGTGAATCTGGGTTCGAATACATGGTCAGTTTCATTCCTTTAAATGAACATATCGAAAGAACATACCCAAAACCACCAAATCGCCTCCATAAACGCCCACGAGAAGATTGCGCTATTGATCAATGGGTGATCGGAGGTCGCACTGATATTCCCACGTCCAGGCTTCAGAACATATGTGTATCCGGTAACAACCGCGAAAAAGAGTGTGCGAACCGGAGCTATAACCCTAATTGTGAGCCGCGGTCTTCCATCGGTGAGAAATATCTGGCCGTACCTTGAGCACCCCAGTAGTCCCTTGCGACGTCCTCAGCTCCGGAGACTGTGGTGAGATCGGAGATGGCGGAGAGGATCAGAACAAGACCGGCGAACGCACACCCCAGGGGATTTTCGTAGAACGAGGACTTTGGTTGTTGCTGAGAAACAAAGAGTCAGCAATAAATGTCACCATACCACACCAAAGAACACGTACTAGGCCGAGTGCTTCTCCGAGGATGAAGATTGTTGACTGTGTTGCAATCTTCTGCGGAGCTACGATGAGGTAGTATCCCATAACCAGGTGGGCAACGGCCACGGCGCTGATGAGGTAATATGCTCTTATCATGTCGTTCAAACTCGCTGAAGAGGTGAGAGATGAGAACACAGATGGAGAGCTCAGCACAAGGGGCGGGCCGTTTTCAAGTGGTACTTAGTTACATAGTTAACTAATAGACTTGATTTTACCCGGCAGTTCAAAAGAACGTTACGTTTCCACTTTTGATTCTCACCCCCACTTCCGACCTCTCACTCGAATATTCCCTTCCTCTTCTTCTAGCTAATTGTGCATAATCTTTTCATCCCTCTATTACCAGCGCTCGGGCGTGCGTGTTGTTGTCTCCCTGACTGTTTCCACCACTTAGCAGATTAACACCGCCAATTACCACCGTCAATGGCCACTGCAAATTCCTCCACTGAGCGCAAGAATCATCTTGTCTGGGACCAGCTAGAGCTGGGTGCATACAAGCAGGCGCTCCAGCTATGCAACCGGCGTATTAAGAAAGGCGAGAAGAATGAAAATCTCCTCGTAAATCACCTCTCCCTCCATCCTAAAAGCCTGATTAATTGACATCCCCCGGGTTTGGTCGGGTTAGGCACTAAAAGCATTCGTTCTTACGCACATCAACAGTCCTGCGACTACCGAAGAAGCTATACAGATTGCGCGGACGCTCTCCGACAGGTTTCCACCGACACAATCTCTTGAGGTCGTGCGTTTGCTCGGTCGTGTGTGGTCGACCTTGGGCCCGAAGTATGCCGACGAGGTCACAAAGCTCTGGGAGAAGGCCGTCAAGGCACAACCCCACAATGAGGATCTGGCACGAGACTGGTTCTGGGGTACTGTCAAGACGCTGGATTGGCGCGGGGCTCAGAAGGCAGCTATGCACCTCCAAAAGACCTACACCAAGCGTAGGGAATACTGGTTTTGGGCTGTAATCTCGAGTTTGATGTTGCATGTATGTTTCATCCTATGATCTGCCGTTATCCGGTAGTGCTGAATTGGTTTTCGTAGAACTCTCTTCCAGTTGGTTCCTCGGAACGCAAGTTGTTCGGCACACTCGCCTACCGCATGATCGATAAAGCCCGCACCGACACTCCGGTCAACACCGCCGTGATACCCCCGCGCGCTATACAAACCAGCCAGGAGATCAATTTGCTACTAGAACTTCTGCCATACGTTTCCCCCGGCGACGCGGCCAAGGAAGCCCTTGAGGTGCTCAATTCGGCCAACCTTGGAGTCGATTCTATGGTGGGGAGCGGCGACTGGTGGGGGCTGGCCAGGAAACGGCTGGACCTTCTCGAGAGCACCAAGAATTGGAGGGCGTTGTTCGAGACTTGCATATCGCTGCTGCCGAAGGCTAATACCGTGACTGAAGCTAATGGGAACGGGGAAGAGGTAAAGGCTGACAAGGAGAAAAGAGATCCGAAGCCAGATGCTATCCAGCAGGGACGAGGCGATGATTGGCGGGTTTGGGACGGATTTGTGATGGCTGCCGGGAAGCTATACGACGATGGTGACAAGACCGTTGCCAAGGAGTCTTTGGAGACGATCCTGGAGCACCGTAAAGCTCTCCCTACGGGTTCATCGCGACATGGAGACCTGGCGCTCGTGAAGTTCTCTAGCCTCTTTCACGACAAAAATGACGGGCCAGAAGGCACACCTACTCTGCTGGAGGCCGTTGAGGAATATTTTGTCAATACTGGTAGCAAGAGTTGCTGCTTTGAGGATGTCCAGAAGTACCTCGAGATGCTCGAGGATTCAGAGAAGAAAGATTTCCTGAAATACGTCGAGGCAGCAGTTGAGAAGCTCCCGGAGGAAAACGAAGTATGTTACTAGTGAATCTATACATCAAGGATATGCTGACCTCCAAAAAACAGAAACAGCGAATCGACAGAGTGGCTTCTGCCATTAATTTTCAAAAATTCGTTTACCTTCTCACCATCTCACCCCTCAACACTGCGTCGCCGACGACTAATAAAACCATCACGGCCTTCATTACCGGGACTCTGAAGCTCTATGTCTCTGCGCTTTCTCTCGGCAGCTCTCTACTGGTTACTGATAACCAGTATGGTGACGATGCCGCTCTGCTGGCTATCATGGGATTGATCCGCCTTTACACACTCTCGCCCAATGACCAGTCTCCCCTCTACCAGTCGGTCCAGATTCTGGAGACTCTCCTCCAAAAGTCAAAACACAATTACCAAGCTCTCCTCCTCTTAGTTAGGATTTACCTCCTGCTCGGTGCCATCGGCGCCGCGATCGACATCTACCCCCGCCTCAACATCAAACAAATCCAAAATGACACACTCTCCCATTCCGTTCTGACGCGTATCTCTACCCTTTTCCCTAACGATGCCCGAACCTCTTCGTACCTCCGGAATGCACTCGATATCTACGAGTCCTCGCGAGCCCAAACTCCAAACATGTTACAGCTTGCCTTCGAACGCGGAGGCTACGCACAGATGATGGGATTCCTCGAGTTTTCCGAGCGTGTTGAAGGGAGCGTGTGTCGAACTATGTGGGAGATCGAACTCCGACGACTTGCCCGAATTGTCTCGGGATTTCCTGAGCAAGACGTCCCGGCTGAGGTGGGCTACAAGGGTGCAGTCTGGGACAACCGCGACTTCGCCGTCATAATCGACTGCGAGCTCACCTCTGTTGGTCCGTTTGAGCGCTCTTTCCGTATTGGCCCTACACCAGCAGAAAACTGGGTCCGTGGATTCGCAGCCGCTGAGGAGGTTTCGGAGTTCTTTCGGACATTTTTGGCTGCTGGCAAGGACTCGAATGGTGCTGCCATGGCCAACGAGAAGCCGACGTTTGCTGCCGACGTGGCAGGCCGCATTGCCGTAGCACTCAAAGCCGGCGACCAACATGACGAGTTTACGGAGGCAGAGAAGTCGCGACTTCTACTTGCCGAAGCTATCGCGGAGCTGGCTACAGCTGCTCTCAAGAAGGACGGAGAGGCAGTTTCGAAAGTGCTCGAAGGTATCACCGCAGAGTTATTCCCCAAGACCTTTGTCGCCCCCGCGGCCGACGAGACTCCAGATTGGAGGCAATTGCATGCGCTGTGGATGGGTCGTGAGGCGACTTCCGTTGCTGAGAGCCTGGTTAAGTTTTTGAACGCTATTAAGGGTCTCAAGCCGGGTGTTCCCAAGCCCTCCATAACTGCGCTGACAGAGGCGGCGAAGAAGCGGAAAACGGAGGTGCTGGAGCTGGCAAAGAGCGCGCTGAAGCGTCTTGAAGATGAAGACGCAATTCAAACTCTCGTCGATGACGTGCTCAAGGAGGAGGGTGTCGGCGGTGTTCTCAGACGGCAGGAGGCGGTATTCGGAGGTGTGGAGCAGGTGGCAGATAATGTGGGGAAGACTCGGAATGCAATTGTGAGGTCATATGAGAGTTTCTAGTTCTGTTGGTTATGTACTATTCCGTTTCTTTCCCAATTTTCTTCTAGGCGGGGTGATGGGTGCGAAAAAATGAAGGATCGGAAAATGGTGTTTGGTGTTTTCCCTTGTCACTTCTTTCTGTTCTTTGGGCTGGATCTGAGCGGATACCTATTTTTGTTGTACTTACTGGGCAGAATGACATTGCGATGTTTGAATGTGTTTAGCTGCACGCGAATATGACTGAGAAAACATGGTATGATTGGAGAAAGCAGGAAGCTCTGCTACTCAATGGCGCTATGTATGATGTTCCTCCTCAGCCCAACTGGTCACGGGTCACGTGACCAAGCGTTGCCAGCTTTTCAAGCGCGTCATCCCTCAATATCACCCCACTCACATATACTAGCGAAATCCGAAATGCCTCAAAACCGATCTTCCCGTCACCGTCCACCTCCGCCATCTTCCGAGTCCGACGAAGACTCCTTCGCCGATCAAGAAACCATATCCCAAGCTGACTCGGGCGACATGTCTGCTGCGCCCACACAACGCGACCACACCACGCCCCTCGATGAGGACTCCGATGAAATGGAAGACCCAGAAGACGACGACGAGGAAGAAGATGAAGATGAAGATGAAGATGAAGATGAAGACATCCACTCGACCACTTCTACCGACGCCGTGACCAAGTCACTACCCTCGCTCGCAGGCCTCAAAGAAATCGGCAACCTCGCCTCCTGGACGGTGTCGACGGCGAAGCCCGGCAACGGTGTAGAGCAGCTACGCGATGAAGATACATCACTGTACTGGCAAAGCGACGGGCCACAGCCGCACCACATCAATATCCACTTCGCAAAGCGCGTAAAGGTGAAGCGCATGAGGATTTACCTTGACTTCGAAAACGACGAGAGCTACACGCCGACGAAGATGAGCGTGCTCAGTGGAACCGGATTTCACGATCTCGTGGAGGTTACGAAGCTGGATCTGGAGCGGCCAACCGGATGGATCGAGGTGCGGCTGGACGGTGTCCACGAGGATGGCGAGCTCAGGACTTTCTTGATCCAATTCGCTATTCACGCGAATCATCAGAACGGGAAGGATACACATGTTAGAGGACTTCAGATCTTTGCTGCCGAGCCGTAGGGAACCCTTACGCTTCCCCAAAACTGTAGTCTGCTAACGGCGCCAACAGTCCCGGATCCGCACCTGGAGAAATAGAGTTCTCAAACATCAGCATGCTCCAAGAGCTCCAGATCCGTTAAGGTCCACGCCCCAGTCGTACTACTTCACCGATTAATGGCATAGTGGTGTTGGTGTTTCTGGCGTTCGGGGAGGGGAAGGGTTTCTTTTTGATTTCTAGATACCACCTACAATTAAACTTCTTGCATGTAGAGCACTTACTTGGGTAGATTAATGGTGTCTAGGTTCTCTACTTTGCGCATCCCCGCGATGACCGACAGACAAAGCTTCTCGCTTGTGAAAGCTTCTGTCACATCCCTCAACCCCACCGCCAAGCTGCGGCTCCCCTCCTTCTACCCCGCAATAGAGTAGAGTAGATACGCATATACACACGCTTTTGCTTCTCCATTGCAAACCCAACCGCCACTTCGCACACACAGTAAAAGCACCATGGTTCAAACTTTCGATATCGTGGTTTTTGAGGGTCTGTCACCTAGTGGAGTCGATTGATCGTGCTTCGTCTGACGATGATAGGTGACCATTGCGGCCCCGAGGTCATTGCCGAGGCTATCAAGGTGGATGGTCTCCCTCATCCTTCTCTTTCTGGCCCAAAGGCCTAACAACGTAGACTCTCGGTGTCATCGCTGCCAACACCCCTGATGTGGCCTTTAACTTCAACTACCAGCTCATCGGCGGCGTACCTCTCCCCCGTTTCCTTCCGTCCATACACTTGTCTGACTCCCGCGTAGTGTTCGATCGACGCCCACAACACCGCCCTGACCGACTCCGCGCTCGCGGCCGCGCAATCCGCCGACGCGGTCCTCCTCGGCGCCGTCGGCGGCCCCAAGTGGGGCACCGGCGCCGTCCGCCCGGAACAGGGTCTCCTCCGCATCCGCAAGGAGATGGGCACGTTCGGCAACCTCCGGCCGTGCAGCTTCGCGTCGGAATCGCTAGTCGAATACTCACCGCTCAAAGACTCGGTCTGCCGGGGCGTCGACTTCAACATCATCCGCGAGCTCACGGGCGGCATCTACTTCGGCGACCGGACCGAGGACGACGGCAGCGGCTATGCCGTGGACACGGAGCCGTACTCGCGCGCCGAGATCGAGCGCATCGTGCGCCTGGCCGGACACCTGGCTATGGCCACGGATCCGCCCATGCCCGTCACGTCCCTCGACAAGGCCAACGTTCTCGCCACGTCGCGGCTCTGGCGCAAGACGGTCGACGCCGTCATGACCAAGGAGTTCCCTCAGATCAAGTACCAGCACCAGCTCATCGACTCGGCCGCGATGCTGATGGTCAAGAACCCGCGCGCGCTGAACGGCATCGTCGTCACGAGCAACCTCTTCGGCGACATCATCAGCGACGAGGCGAGTGTCATCCCCGGCTCGCTCGGCCTCCTGCCGTCCGCGTCGCTGTCCGGCATCCCCGACGGCAAGGCCAAGGTCAACGGCATCTACGAGCCGATCCACGGGTCCGCCCCGGATATCGCCGGTAGGGGGATCGTCAACCCTGTCGCGGCGATCCTGAGTGTGGCGATGATGCTGCGGTACAGTTTGAACTTGCCGAAGCAGGCGAAGGCGGTGGAAGACGCGGTCAGAAGGGTTCTGGACGGCGGTCTGAGGACGGCGGATCTCCAGGGTAGCGCGAGCACCAGTGAGATGGGCAATGCTTGTGCCAAGGCCTTGGAGGAGATTTTGAAAGCGTAATACTGTTGGGGTCGCTGTACGACTCAAAATTGACATGATGTACGTACGGAGGACAAAAAAAAGCGGGTGATAATTGACTTCATTCTTTCTCACTCGTTGAGTGATCCCAAGGTCCAGTTACTACGAAACTGCTGCAATCGCAACAAACGCTTCTAGCAAGCAACGAGAAGATTGTTCAACCGATGATGCAACCGTAAACCCATCCCAGCGTGCAAAAGCGTTGGACAGCATCAGATATTGCTCCGCTCCTTCTCGAGTTTGTGCATCTGCGCGGTCTCCTCCGCCTTACCAGACTCGGGCAGGGCACCGGGTCCACCGATGGCGCCTTCATTGGTGCTGTCGATCGCCGCCGTGAGTCCGCCCTCCGTTACCGCTGCGCCCTCCTTGACGAGGGGGAAATCCCAGCTCTCGTCGCCCTGGAACCACCAATTGCGCTCTTCGCCGTTCTTGAGGAACGAGCAATCGCCATTCTGGATCTGGTCCCACCCGCCGGCCACACCGTTGCCGCCGCGCCAGTTCGTGTCAGGGATCGGATCTTCGGTCGACGGGAGCGGGAGCGCGTTGGGCGCTGGAGGTGTGGTGTTCGCCCGGCGGCGGTAAATACTCATGCTGCACGTTCCAGCTCGGATATCGCGGGTTTCATCACCTACTCCTCCCGCATCAATCGCCACCCGCTATCGCCATCGCCGCCACATAATGGACAGGGGACAACTACCGATCAGCACCCTGCCAATAGCAACAATTGTCGCCGCGTGAGAGGTCAACAATATCGCGCGCGGACCCGTGCCCGTCTCCCCCCACTCGCGGTCGATATCACTGATAATCTTGGCGCACGCATAGGCCGTGCGGTTGTGTATCTCGCTCTGGGTCTCGCCCTTGGTGCTCGGGATGATGGTGGGGGCGTAAGTGGTACGCACACGCGGGAAGAAGCGGTGGAGGATCTCGGGGGCCGCGGGGGAAGGGTGATCTTTTTCCCCCCGCATTAGTAAACCAACTACTAGGGTTTGTGGGGGGGGGGATCACCGAAACGCGCGACACCGTACCACTCGCCGATACCGTTGTCGCATAGGATCGGGAGATCGAGAATCTCGGCGAGCGGGTTGATCGTCTCCAGACAGCGGTAGAAAGGACTAGAATATATACGCTCGATTTTGGGATCCAATCCTGCGGCGTACGCGGCTAGCTGGTGGGCCTGCTTGACGCCATGGGCAGCCAGCGGAGGGTCCGAGGCGATGCCGGTAGGTGAGGCGATTGTCGCGGCGTAGTTACCGTCGTTGTCGGCCGTCCAGTTGCTGCGGAACTGGAAAGGTCACGAGGGATGATTAGAGAGGTCTGGGGTGGAAGGGGGGGGAATGTACGCCGTGACGGGTAACATAGATCGTTTCGAGCATCTTGGGTGGTAGATTTGGCGAAATCGAGAAGTTTGGTGATGAGTTTGATGGGGTTGGCGTACTGGTTGTTGGTGGTGTTGGTCTGTTAGTGGGGTATGCAGACGTGGTTGTTTGGGAGCACAGGGTCCAGTGCAGGATTAGCATAGGAAGAGCTTTTAGTGCGTGAACACCGAGCATCACTCGGACGCAGCCAGTGAGAGCGATCGAATGACTGGTCAGGTAATGAGTGGCTAGCATCGCTCTCGAGTGGCCATCCGAGCCGCAAAGGCAGCTTCCCCTGTTCGATGACGGTCCGTACTTGGGAGTTGGTAGTCAGAACATATACCTAGGTTACTCTACCTCCACTTAAGGCGTGTTGCGAGAGCCCTGCCGCCCACGCAAGAACCCCACCGGCGGTTCGGCCAGACACGGCAATCCTTTCCCGTACAAGCTCGCGCTCCGACTCAGCATTCTTCTCTCTGCTCCTCTTCCGAGTGACCCCCCATGCGTAATCACGTGTCAGCGGAACAACAATATATAGGTATGTACATATTCCATGCCAACAGCCCACAACGCCGCAACGGAAGGCTCGCCGAACCAACCAGCAAAACAAGTTCAGCGGCCTTTCACAAGCCGACAAGCCCCCATTCGATCTTCCCGCCTTGTCTGGAGCGGCGCACCTGTTTTTTGGCTTTTCTTTTTCGCAAAAGTGGGTGCGCGCGATCGTACGCAGACGGACGAGGATGTGGTGGTGGCGGATGCATACGAATACCCTGCCTCCTCCTCTCTTCTCCCCAGCGGATGCGGCACGGAATCATCTACTCTATGTAGATATCCCGAAACGTGCGGCAGCCCCTAGAAACCACCGCCCAATCATGAGAAGATGCCAAAAAAAAAACAATGCTGCACTGCGACGTCGTGCAGCGAAAAGCAGGGAACTTTGGATGTAGTTACCGGGTGTTGGGGTATATATACAATATCTAATGTAAGTATGTGATGTCCAACCCCCTAAAACTCAGCCGCAAGTCCCCTATACTAAATGTTCATAATACTCACTCGGTTCGCTACGCCGGAGTAACGCGGTCTCAATCAGGACTAGTGCTTACGCGCGCCTATAGTAGATAGAGTACTCTACAGTCGTAATGGAGGTGGACATCATTTTTGCGTTTGTCCTCGTACATATGTATGGCGGGGAATTTTTTTTAGGACTCGGAGAGGCGGGGTTACGTCGGCTTGCAGTTCGCTGTTAGCACCCTGCATGTGTGTCGGTGTACGTTTGCTATGTAGCTGCGGTGTGCTTTGGAGTGGCTCTGCGGCGGGCGCGCTAAGCTGCTAGGCTGGAGGATTGCCGTTAAACGCGGGAAACGGTGTTCCCAGTGAGCACTCTCGGCGAGAGTCGATGCCCTTCTCCCGGCAATTCGGCTTCGGGGTTGGGGTCCTGAGTCTTGGTACTTAGATAAGGACTCCACTCGAGTGAGGGGTGGTGGTTTCGGCGCCGACCTCCAGAGCACGGACGCCGAGTGCGGCCAAGCTGAAAGGAAGGCACGCCGAAGAAACGCTCGACGAGGCAAAGACGAAATGGCGCGTCTCCTCCAAGCACGGAGGACGGAGGCTAACTCTTGGCGATGCGCAACTGCCAGTCCTGGACTTCCCCGTGATGTTCGAACTGCTTGCCACACCCGAGCCACAGCGCTGACGCAAGCCCGCCTCCCGAACGAGCTCGGGCCAGGAGTTGAAGTAAGGGCGATGTCTCCTGCCAAGCGGAGGACCGGGCCACCAAACCGGAGCTGCCCGAGGTCCCCGCGCTCCCGTGACGCACCAAGACTCATCCGGGGCGAGGATCATGTCGGGAGCGACTGCGTGCCAGACATCCGAGCGAGATCCGACGGAGTCATCCGCCATGAGCCGGTTGGGCGAGCCAGAGTCGTCACCAAGTCGTCAGGCCAGACCAGCGAGCAGGCCTCTCGAGCACTCTGCTCTGGGCAGCTCTCGCGAGAGTTGTGGTGGGACCCTCACGATCCAAATCACCGTTTCGGCGGCTGCGTTCGAGCCAGGCCTCCTCTGCGCGGTTACTCCACCGAGATTGGTGGTGCATCAGCGATGGATGGATGCAGTCGATCCGCACCCCCCCGTCCTGAAAAACGATCATGGTCGTCGCCGAGGGTATGGTCGCGATTTAAATAAGTAGTGTCTTCCCATGTATGTATGTGACATGAATCCTGTAGATCGGTGGTGACCTCTGGCGGTGTTCCCCGCGATCACCCCATCGCCATCCCTCGGAAAGCGATTCCATTCGTTGGATACAACAAGCCCACTGCCCACCTTCGGGACGATGACTGGCTGTAATCGTTCAAAAAAGAAAATCCTCCCCGTATCCGAAGCAGAGAGCCGGCTCTTTTCGAAGATCGCATTTGTTTCACTCAATTTTTTTTATCTGCTGTTCGCTCCAGGGTCGTCGTCGTTCGTCCGTTCGTTTGTTGGCTTTTGAGATGCCGTCATCGTCATCATCCCCTCTTCATCATCGTCAATACCAAACAACGTGATTTCCATCGACGAACAGAGGATGCGAGTGGGGCCGGTGGATGCCAGTGCGTGATCGAGCGGACGACCTCCATCTGTCAGTACACAGTCACTGGCATCGAATGCTGGTGGGTTCTCTTTTTTCTTCTTCTTCGTCTTCGCTTTTGAATGTTGCGCTTCTCTTGACATCGGCCATTGTGGTACACAGTCACGTGAAGCCACAGGGGTTTCTTCTCGCTCCGAGAGATGCTAGCCCACCGAGTCGGGCGCGCGCAGATTTCCACGGTCCGTCCACAATAATTTGAGCTGTTGCTGTTGTCGCTGCTGTCGCTGCTGTCGCTGTTGTCGCTGCAGATACCGGCGAGCGGAGATACCGAAGGTAGTTGCCCTGGCACGAGACGGGAGCGCAGAACAGTTGGTGGTGCTTGTCGTAAAGCGTAGAGGTACAGCCTCAACGATGCAACAGAGTACAATCGAGCCCGGGCAAGTGCCCGTACCAATCGCGAGTTTGTCACGGGCAATAATCCCCTCTCTGACAATCCAACCCGTGGGCAGGGGGCCGACTCCGGCTCGGCCAAACCCAGCAATATGGTAGACAAGCCGGCGAGCGGGCTGGCTGGCGGGCGGACGGCACGGCAAATCGAATCATGTGCGCGGGCAGGCACGCGGAGAGGCTGCGAGGTGCCTCGCCCTCTCTTCCTTCTTTCTTCCATTCCTTTCTTCCGCGCCCACGCATTCTGCCCATTTGCGACAGCGATCATCCGAGCAGCGGCCAGCGCTAGCTTACTCGGTATCCCGCCCCCCTCGCTTCCCCCAATCAGATCCAAACACCAACTCCCAGGAAGAAGCAAAAACCGACGGCTCCGTCATATCTGAGCAGCATCCGCAACGCTCACCAGAAGAAAAAAGACGGAAAATAAATAGAGGGAGACGCGCACCCGCAGAAGCAGCCAGCGACAGGCACGACTGGCCGCGAGAAGACCTCCAATCACCATCACCATCGCCATCAATACCACCATCATCATCACCATCATCATACATATCACCCAGCGTCACCCTCTCAAACCCTCCATCCCTCCCCGCGTATCCGCCATTCCTTCAAAGTGTCTGCCTCCCTCACCGCCATCACCACCACCACCACCACCACCACCACCACCACCACCACCACTCACCACCCACTACCACCATCCAGCCCCCCACCCCCCCAGCAGAATTACCCCCGCCTGCCCGCTCGCCTTCTATCGGACCCACTGGGAGAACACAGAGAGAGTCAGACAGAGAAAGAGACACCTGAAGAGAAAGAGTTCCTGATAGGCTACCCATACACCCATAAACTAAACTATCCAGCCCGTCCGCGTGCCCCACCTCTTCCGGGTCCAACAGCACTCCCATTCGCAACTTACAACTCCTTCTCCTCCCCACCACCACCTTCTCCCAGGTCGACTCCCGAGCTACTGCTTGCTGTAACACTGCTGCCGCCGCTACCCTTACTACCAACTGGCCATTGGCCCCTCTGTGCACAGTAACGACAGCAACCGGGAATCCATTGCATCAACGTCACGAAATCCAACCCGAAAAGTCATCGTCACCATCCCCCACCGCCGACTTTTGACCTCCTCTTACTACCCTCCTTTCCTCTACCCCTCTAAATCTTACCTGCTCCCTCTTCAATATAATACCCTCGACCATTGCTCTTCGCCTTCACTACACCAGCTTCCCCGATAACCCTCGCAAAGCTGGCTGACCTCGGTGGACGCCCGCAGTTCCCCCGTGCTGTCGTGTCCTCGCCGGCTAACATGGCGCCAAATCCCGAATTTCCCGTCACTCCTAGCGATAGTGCCGACGAAGAGTTTGACATTCCTCCGATACCTTCTCCAACACCCATGTCGTCGTTCACTCTGCCGCGTGTGCCCTCCTTGCGCTCCATCTCGGACCCGCCCATCAAACCGTCATCATCCACACCACTCGGCCTAGTCACCGACGCCCGACGTGGTGGAGGACGAGTCGCGCCTCTTGCGAATCAACCTTTCGCTTCGTCCATCACATCGTCAAATCATTCAGATCTTCAGGCGCGATTACAAGCGTTCCATAAGTCGAGGATGGGCTCGCCTCCAGTCATCTCGGGGATGCCTGGCGGACCCGGATCGCCGATTGCTGGTGGGCGGATGGTCATGGGCGGTCGCCCGGCCGGCCCCACGAGCTGGGGTTCGGCGCCCGCGCTCCCCGGCCGGCGGCAGACTCCGTCTCTGGCACAGAGACGGATGAACGTTCCGACCGCTCTTCCGGGCAGCGACGCTCCTCCACCGACACCAATGGGCGAGATGGACAACCCTGCGGGGGGCAGTGCTCCGGCTATTGGACAACGCGCGAAGAGACCTCACCCCGGAAAGCTACCACCAGCTGGTCTGGGCGGACTCCCGGGCGGCGCCAGCTCTACTACCGCCGGATCCAAGTTTGACCAGTACGCCCAGTTCGTTGACAAGGACACTGGAAGTCTCAAGTTTCCGGGGAAGGCGGTTCTTCATGGTCACGGTGTCGACTTCACATCTGGCAACAGTTTCAGGATATCGTTGGACGAGATTCAAACGCTGGAGGAACTTGGAAAGGGCAACTACGGAACAGTGTACAAGGTCATTCACTGGGCAAAGCGTAGGGGGTTCAGTCGGCGCGGAAGTGCGTCTAGGGAAACGATATTCTCGCCGGGCTCACCCCAGACACCCTCTTCGGGCAACCTGACACCGGAGGAGCAAGACCGCGCACCGCCCTCGCGCGGCAACAGCAGCATTGCACCCAACGAAGTCATCATGGCCATGAAGGAGATCCGACTGGAACTCGACGAGGCCAAGTTCGCTCAGATCATCATGGAGCTTGATGTCTTGCATCGATGCAGGTCGCCGTTCATCATCGATTTCTATGGCGCCTTCTTCCAAGAGGGAGCCGTGTACATCTGCATGGAGCACATGGATGGTGGATCGATCGATAAGTTGTATCGCGGAGGTGTTCCGGAGGGTGTACTGAGGAAGATCGCTTACGCGACCATCATGGGACTGAAGACTCTTAAAGAGGACCACGACATTATCCACCGAGACGTGAAGCCGACCAATATCCTGATGAACTCTCGGGGCGACATCAAGCTGTGCGATTTTGGTGTTTCCGGCAATTTGGTTGCGAGTATCGCGAAGACGAACATTGGCTGTCAGAGCTACATGGCCCCTGAGCGAATCGCTAGTGGCGGTACGCACGCGCAGCTCGGTGGCGGGGGCCCAGCTGGCACCTACGGTGTTCAGAGTGACATCTGGAGTTTGGGGTTAAGCTTAATAGAGTGCGCTATGGGTTGCTATCCATACCCGCCCGAGACCTACAATAACATCTTTAGCCAGTTGAGCGTAAGTCAATTCTCCCCCGCAATGCTTTGGCTTCCAGTTGCCTGATGATCCCGATGCTTTAGGCCATCGTTGACGGCGAACCACCGGATCTCCCGGAGGAGGGATTCTCACCTGCGGCTCGAGAGTTCGTGAAGGGTTGCCTGCACAAAATCCCGAAGCTGCGACCTAGCTATACGATGTTGCTCCAGCATGCGTGGATCGTGAATCTCACAAAGCCCGCTATCATCTCCGAGGAACCGGAAGACTTGGAAGCAGCGGCGGAGAACGGTGCTGATTTCCATGCTCCGAAAGTGTTCGTTGCCGGAGATGCTGAGGTGCGTGAGTGGGTTACTGGAGCGATGGAGCGAAGGAAGGCGAGCCTGGAGCAGGGCGATGCGGGTCCCGAAAAGCCAGCTCTCCACGCCGCACCGTTGGATGCGGTTGCCAGCCCCATGGCTACAGCCACTACGGAAGAGGAAACAGCCGATCCTACGGTCGAGGAAGTTGCCAATGCGATAGAGGGCCTAAAGGCGGATGAAGCATAAATTTCCTAGTTGTTGTGAGCTCGAGGGCGACAGTCTTGTACTAACTATTGATTTGTTTGCTGCCTTGCTGGGAGGAGAGGGATAACATCTCACTACGTTCTCATTACTTTCCCTCTTTTTCTTTCTTTTTCTTTTTTTTTGTTCTGCGGCAGTTCATGATCCGGGGAATCTTCTCCGCCGCTTTCTCCCATACACGGTCTCTTTCGATTCCCTTTTCTCTTTGGATTTGCTGGGTTTATTTGACGGTGTATTTCGTTATGGTTCGCTTTGACTTCTGGGTGGCATTTGAACTTGACGGTTTTTGTTTTTTTTTGTTTTTCGCGATGTTTCTTCCGAGTGCTGGCGTTACTGGCCATGGAGAGGAGTGCTTAGGGGGGACTGGGCACGTCCGCCTCGGTGCTACTCTACCATTATTGCTACTCCCGTTGTGTTACTACTACATATTGCACCGGTTCCGTGGTTGATGTTGATGCGTTCGTTGGAGAGGGGTGTGGGGAGATGGTCGCTCCCTTACGTTGAATTTGCGAATCGAACTTTACACTACATATCTAGAACCTATCTAGATACATCGAGCTTCCGCTGTAAGGGGAATTTGAAATCCATGTCGATCGAAAGAATGACGTAGATACCCGCCCCATCCTTGTACACGTAGATATATCTATCTACATAACATATATAGCTCCAAGTAGCGCTCCCACCTCCGCCGCAACCATCCACTCAAACGTCGCAACATGGCAGACTTACCGCCCGCTCCACCGCCGTCATACGCCTCTTCGGCGGCCACAGCATGTTCTGCTTGCGCGCGAATATCGAATTTTCTATTCGAGAGGGAGGAGAAGTGGGAGGAGGAAGAGAAAAAGCCGCCGCCCATGCCTTTCCAGCAGAGCTGCTGTGGAAGGTGGATTTGCGGGAGGTGTGTGCGGGTTTGTCTCTCCCTCTCTCCTTCCATACCTCTGTCCCTCCCTCTCATTGGAGGGGGAAGCGGGTGGACGAGTACTGGTGGGGCTGATCCGAAGACACGGCGGAGATCTAGAGGAATCGACGGTTTGCAGAATACTGTCCGTACTGCCCGCTGCCGCTTGGACACGAGGCGGCGGCGGCGGCGGCGGAACAGGAGGAAGAGGCTCCCGGGTTTGTCGCTGGGGGACCGGACGGCAAGAGGAGCGAAGGCAAAGAGCAGCAGCAGCAGGAGGAGTATGTGGTTCATTTCGTGCGTCCGACGGACACCATGACCGGGCTGTCGCTGCGTTACGGAGTCCCGCTCGCGGTGCTCCGCAGCCACAACCGGCTCTTCGCCGACTCCCTGCTGCCCGCACGCCGGACCGTCGCCATTCCGGCCGGACACTGCGCGGGAGCCTCGGCCAGCACCGCCGCCGCCGCCGCCGCCGAGGACAGCGGCAGGAGGGCGCGCGTCAAGCGCTTCCAGCTGCGGACCACGTGCGTCGACGCACGCATGGCCGAGGCCTACCTCGCCTCCGCTGCCGGTGGGTTCGAGGGCGCCGTGACGCAGTACCTCGAGGACGAGAAATGGGTGCGCGAGCAAGGTGGTCCTTAAAAAAATAATATCGTCAACACTCGTTGTCAAGAACACACACACACACACACACACACACACACACACACACAAAAAAAAAAAATGAACAAAAGCGGACCGTGAGAATACCGTCCTCCGTGCGCAGGTAACTAGCGCCCGAAACCATGAGCGACGGAGCAAGGGAGTCATCGGCGGTCGGGGGATACATAGTAGTTTTTGCTTCGTCTGCAGTCGCTGTTCGACACTTTCCACATGCTGGCGGACCATGCCAAGCCGTAGTTCCTCGGAACGCCACATGGCGATCTCTCTCTCGCCAGCATCCCAGGCGGCGGGATAGACAAACGGCCGTCCCTCCAGCGTTCGATGCACAGCCCCGTCGCGCCACGCCTCCTCCTCGCAATCCTTCTCCCCCGCGCGAGTCGATCTCGTGCGTCCACGCCCCGTCTCCGACGACGCCCCCGAGAACGTCCAGCAGACTCGCTGCTGCTGCGCCCCCCCGCGCCGGACACAGCCAGACGTATGTATGCACATGTGCCCGCGACCCAGCAGGAAAAAAAAAAAAACCTGCGTCCGAAAAATCAACACCATCACCATGCAGCGCGGACAACTACATGCCTGTTTTTTCTCTCTCTCTCTCTCTTTTCAGAGACCGCGGCGATCGGGGGGTTAGATATAAGATGCTCTCGTCCCCCATTTCTTCCAACTCAAACCCTCGCTTCCACACTTTGATCGACACTATATCTATACATAAACAATTCATACTTGCCACCCTGGTCGTCGTCACCCAAGTGACGCCATCGTGCATCCAGCTTCGAGCACGGATCACAGGCTGCTCCCAAGCTACGCAATTTCACCGAAGCAAGACTCCTCTCCCCCTTCCCTTCTCGCCACAGCTCATCCGAGGCCTCCTCGACGATGGCCGGCTTAATCGCGAAACTCGTATTCGGCCGCATCCTGAAGGAGACCCGCGACAACCACCAGGGCCACGATGATGATCCCTACTTCGAGACCGTGCCGACCAAGAAGCTGGGCACCTCCACGGACAAGCCGCGGACGAAGAAGCGCAAGAAGGCGCTGCCGCCGGGATTGTCGGAGGAGGACCAAGCCGTGCTCGTCAAGGTGAAGCGGCGTGCTTACCGGCTCGACATGGCGCTGGGCTCGTTCTGCGGGTTCAAGATCGGTACGCGGTCCCCCGCCTCTCTCTCCCTCTCTTGTCGGTGACACCGAGAGCTGACGGATTACAGGCTGGGGGAGCGTTATCGGGATCGTCCCCGTTATCGGCGACATCCTCGACGGCATGCTCGCGCTGCTCGTGGTCCGGACCGCGGCGGCCGCGTCGCTGCCCAGCAGCGTGCTGATTCACATGCTCTTCAACGTCGCATTCGATTTCGTGATCGGGCTCGTGCCTTTCGTCGGCGACCTCGTGGACATGGCGTACAAGGCGAACACGCGCAACGCGCTCGTGCTCGAGGACTACCTGCGCCAGCGCGGCCGGGAGAACCTGCGCAAGAGCGGCATGCCGGTGCCGGTCGACCTGAGCCTTGGCGACGTCGATATCGAGGAGGGCGCCGTCGACGACCGGCAGCCGATCGCCCACCCGCGGCCAACGTATGGCGGAAGCTCGAGGGGATACACGGGCTCGCGCAGGGAGTACGATCCCGAGAGCCATCGCGGAGAGAGGAGCGATCGACGCGAGAGCTCGAGGCATAAGAGCTCGAAGAGTTCCCGCGACAAGTCGCACCGCGAGAAACACTCCCGCGGGCACGCGAGATAGTTAAGCAAGAAGACGGGGACAACGGGCTAGGGGATCGCAGCATTTCGGTTTTTTTTCTTTCTTTCCGGCAAACCTCTAAAATGCCATCTTTTCGCCACTTGTATAACTAGGTACATAAATGCCGTCATTCCACCCCCCCCCCCCCCCCCCCCCAAATGCCCCTAGGCGGTATAGCAACGGGCAGCAGTAGGATCAAGCTTAGCAGCAGAAAATCTATTTCCAAACAGATGGCATAACAGCCGCTCACAGCCCTTCAGCAAAGCGTGGATTTTGTTGTGCCCTAGTTACCCATCACTCGCTATCCTCGGGTACTATGTACATATCAGGAATGGTCAGGCAACATTTCCAATGGCGGCAGCTCTTCGCATAGATAGAGTCGCGGTGCTTGCGTTCTCCTTTCCTCAGCCGCTTCTCCACGCGGTTAGGGGGGGTGATGTTATGTATATCAACCGCTTTGGCGCGGCGATATGCCGAAGAAAGGGGTACGAAATCACTCGGTTGCCCATGCAACCAGTCAGTCCCATCCATAGATATTTGTTGCTGTGCATGAACTACATAGTTATACCACTTTCGGGAATAGGCGCGGCAAAGGGCTGGTATAGGGGGCAGCCGCGGCATGGGGCGGCGGCGTGATGAGCGATGGCTGCGCTGCGCCGGACGTGAGGGTACCGCTTCTTCTGGAGGGCAGTGGAGTAGAACCAAGGATCCGAAACCCAATCCTTCCAATTCCTTTCCCCTTCTTCATCCCGAGTTTAAACTTCATCTGCTTCTGCCAGACATCACGACAGTCCCGTACCCGGTGAGCCCCCCACTACGATCGTGATCGCCACAAAAGCTTTCGTTTCCGGTACATATGCTTACGGGCTTCCACCTTCTCCCCATCGGGCCGTGGCTGCTGACCGTTGTCGTTCTTCTTGCGTGCCTATGTTCTCGGCGGAGACGTTGGTCTGCTTGACAAGGTTTTCCCAATCCGAGTCCTGCCACAGCAACTGAAGCACCCTAGGACAGTTGAGTCTATCCCCCCGGGCTCGAACCCTTTCAGACCCACGGGAACAGTGCTCCCATCGCTCTTCTTCCTTCTTTCTGTACTGGCCCCTCCTTTGGCGGCATCGACGGGCGATCGAGTTCCCACTGATGAAACTGGCAGCGAGTGGGTAGTGGTGACGGTAATTCCAGCGACGATGGCGGGATATAGAGAGAGAGAGAGAGGTCACGCCCGTGCTCTAGAAATGCCTGTCTCTCGCCGGGACGGGAAACCCTGGAGCGGGGCATACAGGAGAATTACAAACGCCCCGCGGCTTCTAGAGTAACTGCGCTTATCTAATCGACCGAATTTGGAATAGTTCATGTAACCACATGGTTGCAGCAACAAATAAATACATATACATACACCCGCGCGAGTTTGAGGGTACATAGAGCCGTGGGGGTTGTCCGGAACGAAGTTGACTAAACTTTTAGTCAAAAGCTAGCCCCAGAGGCGGCGACAGTGGGTGTTGCACAAGCAGGTACCTAGGTAGGTAGGTGGCACGGCTATATGCAGACACTCTGCGAGGATATCGGTTAGCTGTGGTAAGCAGCAGTTTTCACCCCGCTTGGTGCTGCTAACCTCACCACCGATAGTATATATTTGAGAACTTTGCCGTTTTTTTCTTTTCTTTCCTTATTCATCGATCGTGCGCGACCCAGCTATCTAGATCATGGCAATATGCGCACAGCGTTCGCGGTTACCGTCCACTGTCCTTGCGGCCCGTTGTGGATTCCTCCCCCGTGTCTCCCCCGCACCTCCCGCCCGCAGGATTTCCTGCTGTGCTTCCCGTGCCTTGGGCTCGGCGGCCGAACGCTACAAGGAGATCGCCCGGGCGTGCGGCCGTCTCCCAGTTCCCGGGCAACGGCTGCGCACTCGGGACGTCATAGGCTTCGTGGGCGGGGGGCCCGTGTGCGCCCTGCGGCCTTTCCACTGCCCTCCCTGGCCGCCGTAGCCCGCCGCACCAGAGGCCGTCCGCGAGCCGTCCGCGAGCCGTCCGCTGGCACGGCGCTTTGCTGTCCCGCCTCGTCGCCGGTGATGACGGTCGTCCTGCAGAGAGGAGGACCGTCCGGAGTGCCCCAGGGTGGCTGCCGTTCGGGCTCCCAAGCCGGCGCTGGCGCCCCATCGGCTCCCTGGCCCGGCCGCCCTCAGGGAGACCGAGGAGCCGGGAGAGGGAAGCCCTTGGCCTTGCCGTTGTTGGCTGTCCTGCTCACGGGACGACTCCCAACGACCAGGCGATGTCGCCGACAGAAGGACAAGGCTCTCTCCCAGCCTCGCCGAAGTTGCCGGAAATTGACCGGGGGGGGGGGGGGGGGGGGGAAGCATGGTTAAGGGACGGGTAATGCCCAACCGGGGAGACGGCAAGA
>Ga0307516_10000949_pt1 | contig 39979 bp, 36 predicted proteins | sample 19_EM_MG_FD_203310 | JGI IMG/M metagenome (GOLD analysis project Ga0307516, IMG submission 203310) | Populus trichocarpa ectomycorrhiza microbial communities from riparian zone in the Pacific Northwest, United States - 19_EM | ecosystem: Host-associated > Plants > Roots > Unclassified | place... | reverse complement strand
GTCTCACTCATCGTCACCAGCACCGCGCCGTCCGCTTGACGCGCGAGTTCGCCCGTCTCGATGGTTACTGTGTGATCACCATATTGAAAACTTTTCTTCGTAGCGCTCACGTAGAGCCCCTTATGTCGGAATGATTTTTCGGAAGCAACAAGACGAGCCGACCCCATGGGGTCAAGCGGCATCCGTCAGCGGCGTAGCCCTAGGCGTTCGACCAATTGCGTGTACTTGTCCGGCGTCCTGGACTTCAGGTAATCGAGCAGCTTGCGGCGCTGATTGACCATCTTGAGCAGTCCGCGACGCGATGCATGGTCGGCTTTGTGCGTGGTGAAGTGCTGGCTCAAGCCGTTGATGCGCTCGGACAACAAGGCAATTTGAACTTCGGGCGAACCGGTGTCCTGCGCGCTGCGCTGGAATTTACCGACTACGTCCGTCTTTTCTTCGCGAGTAAGTGGCATTGAAATCAAACCTCAATCAATAACTTAGACCTTTTAAGAGGCGCGCATTGTACGCGTCACCGCCCCTGCGCTCAAGCGCCATGCTTCGTGGACGCGACCCCGTCAGGCGGAGCCGCTTCCCTCAAACCCCAGACTTCGCTGACGACACCCCGTCAAACGGAGCTTCTTCCTCAAATCCCAGACTTCGCGGACGACACAAGGCGAAGCGGGACCACCCGGCCGGCCGGCTCGATCGCCCCCAATCCCAGAAAGCCGACGCCGGCCGCATAAATTCGCACGTTTCCAGGAGTTTCGGGCTCGATCGACACCGTCTGCCCCTGCCGAAAAGCACTGACCCCGCCGGGGGGTAGATCGAGCCGCCTCAAGGCCGCCAGCGCCGCATCCACGGGTTTGAGTACGGCCAGGCGCTGCGCCGCGGTCATGGCTTCCAGGGCCTCGAATGTCCATTGCGGTTCCGCCGAAAAGGGCGTCACGGCCAATCGCCGCAGACCGGCCAAATGCGCGATGGTACCCAATTGCGCCGCCAGATCCTCGGCCAGCACCCGGATATAGGTGCCCTTCGAGCACCGCACATCGAAGATGAGGTCCGGCGGCTGCCAATCGAGGAACAGCATGTCGCGGATCACGATGGCGCGCGCCGCCCGCTCGCGCGTGATGCCGGCGCGCGCGTATTCGTAGAGCGGTCTGCCGTCCTGTTTGAGGGCCGAATGCATGGGCGGTACTTGCGCGTACTCGCGCGGAAATTCCTCGAGGGCGTGCTGCATCTGTGCCGCCGAGAAATCAGGCAGCTCGCGCCTTTCGATGACCTCGGATTCGCGATCGGCGCTGGCCGTGCGCTCGCCCAGGCGCACGGTCACGCGGTAGGACTTGTCCGCATCGAGCAGCTGAGCGCCGAACTTGGTGGCCTCGCCGAAGCAGATCGGCAGCATGCCCGAGGCCAGCGGATCGAGCGAGCCGGTGTGTCCCGCCTTACGGGCGCCGAACAACCGTTTGACGCGGGCCACGGCACCGGCGGAGCTCATTCCCAAGGGTTTGTCGAGCAATAGAATGCCGTCGATGTCGGTGGGCATCAGTCGGTCTTCTCGGCCCGATTTTCCGCCGGATCGTAATCGCCCTCGTCGACCACGTGACCGTCGTCATCTCCATCGGCGGGTTCATCGGGGCCGCCCGCGGGGGATGCGCCCGGCGCGGACGCGCGCGGCGTGGCGACGCCCGGTTTGTTCACCGAATCGATCAATTGGGTCAGGCGCACGCCGTGCTCGATGGAGGTGTCGAGTTCGAAACTCAACGTCGGCGTGTAGCGGATCATCAGCGAACGCGACAGCGCGTTGCGCAGGAATCCGGCAGCGCTTTCGAGACCGCGCTGAACCTTGGGGTCCGGGCCCTCTTTGCCGAACACCAGGTAGTACACCCGCGCCGTCCGGAGGTCGCCCGTGACGGATACCGCCGTGATGGTGACGTTGCCGATTCGCCCGTCCTTCACATCGCGGCGCAGCAGGTCGGTCAGCTCACGCTGGATCTGCTCGCCCAGCCGCCGGGCCCGCGGATTGTCTTTAGCCATAAATTCTTCCACGCTCGCGCAGCGAGCGCTATCGCTATCGGTCGGGGTCGTTTCGACCCCGTTGGTTCGGCGCGCAAGCGCCTCAAAGAGTGCGCGCCACCTCGACTCGCGAATAGCACTCGATCTGATCGTTTTCCTGGACATCGCTGTAGTTCTTCACGCCGATGCCGCATTCCGTTCCGGCGCGAACTTCGTTGACGTCGTCCTTGAAGCGCTTGAGCGACTCCAGGGCGCCCTCGAAGATGACGACATTGTTGCGCAATACGCGAATCGGAAAGTTGCGGCGGACATAGCCGTCGATGACCATGCAACCGGCGACCGTGCCGAATTTGCTCGAGCGGAACACGCTGCGAACCGCGGCCAATCCGACGATCGATTCCTTGACCTCCGGCGAGAGCATTCCCGTGAGCACCGCCCGGATATCGTCGATGGCCTCGTAGATGATGCTGTAGTAACGCACATCGACGCCATGATCCTTGATGGCGGCGCGCGCGGCGGCATCGCCGCGTACGTTGAATGCGATGATGCGCGCCTTCGACGCCGCGGCCAGGGTGATGTCGGACTCGGTGAGTCCGCCCACGCCGGATGCGACGATGTTGACGGCGACTTCGCCGGTCGACAGCGCGTTCAACGCGTCTCGCAACGCCTCTACGCTGCCTTGAACGTCGGCCTTGACCAAGAGCTGGACCAGGTCCGCCTTGTTCTCGCCCATGGTCGAGAAGACATCCTGCATGTTGGCGCTTTTCTGAGCCAGCTTGACGTCGCGGGATTTGGACTGGCGGTGCATGGCCACTTCGCGCGCCTTACGCTCGCTTTCGACCACCAACAACTCATCGCCGGCATTGGGCGCACCCGACAATCCCAACACCACCACCGGAATGGACGGACCCGCCGAATCGATCGGCTTTCCCGCCTCGTCGAACAGCGCGCGCACGCGCCCGAATTCCTGGCCGATCAGTAATGGATCGCCGAGCTTCAACGTGCCGCGCAGCACCAGCACGGTCGCGACCGCGCCGCGCCCCTTCTCGAGACTGGATTCGATGACGTAGCCCGCAGCGAGGCCCGTGGTGGGGGCCTTCAACTCGAGCACTTCGGCCTGCAGAAGGAGGCTGTCGAGGAGTTGGTCCACGCCCTGTCCGGTTTTTGCCGACACCGGCACGAAAATATTCTCGCCCCCCCACTCCTCGGGGATCACACCGTGCTTGGTGAGTTCCTGTTTGACCTTCTCCGCGTCCGCCTCCGGCTTGTCCATCTTGTTGAGCGCAACAACGATGGGCACCTTCGCCGCCTGAGCGTGCTGGATGGCCTCGACGGTCTGCGGCATGACGCCGTCGTCCGCGCCCACGACCAGGATCACGATATCCGTGACCTGGGCGCCGCGCGCCCGCATCGAACTGAACGCGGCGTGGCCGGGCGTATCGAGAAAGGTCACCATCCCCTTGGCGGTTTCGACGTGATAAGCGCCGATGTGCTGGGTGATGCCGCCGGCTTCGCCGGCCGCAACCTTGGTGCGCCGGATGTAATCGAGCAGCGATGTCTTGCCGTGATCGACGTGGCCCATCACGGTGACGACCGGGGGCCTCGGCAGCACTTCGAGCGACGAATCGGTCTCGCCCTGCAGATCGTCCTCGATGACGTTTTCCTTGCGCAGCACCGCCGTATGGCCCATTTCCTCGACCACCAGCACCGCCGTGTCCTGCTCGATCATCTGATTGATCGTGGCCATCACGCCCATGTTCATCATGACCTTGATGACTTCTGTCGCCTTCACCGCCATCTTCTGCGCGAGTTCGCCCACCGTGATGGCCTCGGGAATGGCGATTTCGCGCACCACGCGCGCCGTCGGCATTTCGAAACCGTGCTTGGTATCGCTGTCGCCGCCCACCGAGCGCCTTCTGCCATCGCGCGATTTCTTCTTCTTGTGGCGCGAACTGACGTCGCCGACGATGTGCAGCTCCTGCCGGCCATAGCGCGTCGCCTTGTCGTCGACGACCTCGCGCACCGCCTTGCCGGGCTTCGCCGCGGCCGCCTTGCGTTCGCGTTCGGCCACTTCACGCGCCTGGATCTCCGCGACGCGGCGCGCCTCCTCTTCAGCGGTGCGCTTGCGCACCTCCTCGTCGGTGCGCCGGCGGCTCTCTTCCTCGAGGCGCTCGCGGTCCAGCCGCTCCTTTTCCAGCCGCTCGTGTTCGGCGCGCTCCAGTGCGGCCTTTGCCTGTTCCTCTGTTTCGCGCTGCTTCTCGATCTCCTCCTGCTGCAGGCGCGCCTGATCCTCGAGCACCTCGCGCTTGACATAGGTCCGCTTGCTGCGCACTTCGACGTTGACGGTGCGCGCTCGGCCTTGCGGGCTTGCCAGTTTCAGTTCGGACTGGGACTTGCGCCGCAGCGTGATCTTGCGGGGCGCCGCATCGGCCTGAACGTCGTCGTGGCCGTGACTGCGGCGCAGGTGCGTCAACAGCTCATGCTTCGCGTCCTCGCTGATCATGTCCTGCGCACCATCGACTCGAATGCCGGCCTGGTCGAGCTGCTGCAGCAGCCGATCGACCGGCACCTTCAGCACCTCGGCAAATTGCGCGACGGTTACATCTGCCATACTGCTGCTCCTAAACCTTAGCTTCTTCCGCGAACCAGTGTTTGCGGGCATCCATGATCAATTCGGCGGCCTTCTTCTCGTCGATGCTTCCCATCTCCACCAGCTCGTCGACCGCGAGATCGGCCAGATCCTCGCGCGTCTTCACGCCCTTGCGCGCGAGAGTCTTGCCCAACGCCTCCCCCGTCAGTTCGAGGAGATCGGCGGCCGGTTCGGCGCCGTCCATCGACTCTTCGCTCGCGATCGCCTGCGTCAACAGCACGTCGCGTGCGCGGGTGCGCAATTCCTTGACGATCTCCTCGTCGAATTCCTCGATACCGTTCAGTTCGCTGGCCGGCACGTACGCGATCTCCTCGATCGTCGAGAAGCCTTCCTGCACGAGGATGCTGGCAACGTCGGCATCGACATCGAGCTGTTTCATGAAGGTCTCGCGCAGCGCCAGCGATTCGGTCTCGCTCTTTGCCTCGGCCTGCGATTCGCTCATGACGTTCAATTCCCACCCGGTCAATTCGCTGGCCAGACGGATGTTCTGACCGCCCCGGCCGATGGCCTGGGAGAGCTTGTCCTCGGAGACGGCAATGTCCATCGAATGCGAGTCCTCGTCGACCACGATGGAAGTGACTTCGGCGGGCGCCATGGCATTGATGACGAACTGAGCGTTGTTGTCGTCGAACGGAATGATGTCCACGCGCTCGCCGGCGATCTCGTTCGACACCGCCTGCACGCGCGAGCCGCGCATGCCGACGCACGCGCCGACCGGATCGACGCGCGGGTCGTTGCTGCGCACCGCGATCTTCGCGCGCACTCCGGGGTCACGTGCCGCGGCCAGGATGTTGATGAGGCCCTGGCCCACTTCGGGGACCTCCAGCTTGAACAGCTCGATGAGAAATTCCGGCGCGGTGCGCGACAGAAAGAGCTGCGGCCCGCGCGGCTCGGTGCGCACTTCCTTCAGGTAAGCCTTGATGCGGTCCTGGGAACGCACGGGTTCGCGCGGAATCATTTCCTCGCGCGCGACGAAGCCTTCGGCGTTCGCTCCGAGATCCACGTACACGCCGTTGCGGTCCACCCGCTTGACGATTCCGCTGACCAGGGTGCCCGACCGGTCCTTGTACGCATCGACCACCTGGGCGCGCTCGGCCTCGCGTACCTTCTGTACGATCACCTGCTTGGCGGTTTGCGCGAGGATGCGGCCGAAAGGCACCGACTCCATCGGCTCCTCGACGAACCCGCCCGGTTCCACGTCCTTGTCGATATCGCGGGCGTCGTCCATGCGCAGCTCGCGCTCCGGAACCTCCAGCTCGGTCGAGTCGTCGGCGAACACCTTCCAGCGGCGGAACGTGTCGTAGGCACCCGTCTTGCGGTTGATCGACACCCGCACGTCCAACTCCTCACCATGCTTCTTGCGGGTGGCGGACGCCAGAGCAGCTTCGAGCGCCTCGAAGATGATTTCCTTGTCGACACCCTTCTCGTTGGATACCGCGTCGACCGCCATCAATATTTCTTTGTTCATTGCCCTAAAGACTCCTGAATCATTCCGGCCGTAATCTCGCCTTCTGAATCCGTTCGAGCGGCAGCTCGTGAGCCTGGCCGTCGACTTCCATTACAATCGAGTCGCCCGCGATCGATTTCAACACTCCGGCGAAGCGCCGCCGTCCGTTCATCGGCAGCTTCAACTCGGCGAAGATCCGTTCGCCGACGAACCGCTCGAAGTGCGCCCGCTTGCGCAAAATCCGATCGAAGCCCGGCGAAGAAACTTCCAGGGTGTAATGTCCCTTGATCGGATCTTCGCTCTCGAGCAGTTCGCTCACCACGTGACTCACGCGCGCGCAGTCGTCGACCGTGACGCTTGCCGGCGGACGGCCGCCATGCTCCTCCGCTCGCCGATCGATGAATACCCGTAAAACTCCGCCCCGCCCTTCCCGCGCGTACTCGATATCGACCAACTCATAGTCCAACGCCTCAATCGGCGGCTCCAGCAGGCGCAGCAAGGCGTCGCGCATTCTCGTAAAACCTTCGGCGGACGAAACTTGAAAACAAAAAAGGGGACCATCGGCCCCCCTTCTTCCAAAACGAAAAAGACCCCATCGGGGGCCTTTCAAAAAAGCCGACTTGAACGTTCCACCGTGGACCCGTTCGCGCGCGAAGCCCCAAGTGGGTCCCCGACCGAGGGGCGCGATTATAGGCAAAGCCGACTTGGGCGTAAACCCTGAATACAACAATCTTCCGGGACCAAATCCACCGGGCGGCCCAGATGCGATCGGGGCCGCATCGCTGCGGCCCCGATCATCACTCAATCCAAAAAAACGCCTTTACCAGCGCTTCGGACCACGCGATCCACCACCACCACCACCGCCGCCACCGCCACCGGTGCGCTCCTGGGCCTCGTTCACCTTCAGCGCTCGCCCGTCGACATCGTGGCCATTCAAGGCCTGCATGGCGCGCGCAGCATCTGCGCTTGCCATCTCAACGAAGCCGAAACCACGGGGCCGACCGGTGTCGCGATCATTGATCAACGCAACCGACTGCACTGCGCCATGCTTTTCGAACAGCGCACGAACCGCGGACTCGTCCATTGAGAACGGGAGATTGCCAACATACATTTTCGTCATGTGAAGAATACCTACTAACAGATAGAAGCTATCGGCCGGTCACGTGTGCCCATTTATTTGAAGCAGAAATGCCAGCCACCTGGATCGAAGAAACCTGCTTTGTGGGTTGTGGCCAAGGTGACGCCGGAGCGGCGCGGTGACCAGAAACGGACCAAGTAGAAATTCACGAGCCGGTGCGGATATTACAGCAAATCGCTGATTAGTACGAATATTGTTCAGCGGCGACCTGGGAGCCTGCCTCGAGTATTCCACCCGAGCCGCGTTGGCCCGGCTCTAAACCCGCGTCCAGCAGGACACCGAGGCGGTACTCGCGCGATGGCTGCTGAAGGCGCCGGATTCGGCAAAACTCGACAACGGCGTCAGGCCCGCTGCACTGCACAATTCCCGTGCGATCGCTGCTTCGGCGGCGCCGTGATTCACCAGGACCAACAGGCCCCGGGACCGCAGATTAAGGTAAATGCGTGTGAACAAGCGTTCCGGGGTCAGCATCGACAGCGGCAACCGCCAAGCCAACAGGGCCGTAGCCGTCACGAAAGGAAACCACGCGGTAATCACGTCGGCGGGCAATTCGCAATCGGCGTAGTCCGCCAGCAGGAACCGCGCACCCGGTATCTGCGCCACGTAGCCGGCGGCATAATCGATGCGCGAACGGCCATCCTTGAAAAGCCGGTGTCCCTCGACCTCGACGCCCACGAGTTCACGCGGCCGAAAGAAGGCATGGAGAGCGGCGGCGTACCAGAAGCTGGCGCATCCCACATCGCAAACCACGCCGCCCTCGGGCCGCGGCAGGCCGGAATCGGCCCACGTTCGGTCGAGGATGTCCAAGTACTCATAATTGTTGATGCTCGTCGCAGCACTCAGTTTTTCCTCGAAATGCACCTGGTAACGGCATTGCAGGGCGGCTATTCTCTGCGTCTGTTCGAAGGCTACGCCTGGAAGGTCGCGCGCCGGTGTTTCATGAAAGACGCCCCGCGACCAACGTACGCGCTCCGAAATGCCGTACCAAAACCGGTGTCGGAGAGACCGCAATCGTTCCAGCAGTGAGTACACCAGCTAAATCCTATGCGGGACCGGCGGCAGCGTCGAGTGCGCGGCTCCGGTAGTGCGGCTGGAGTTCTTGCGGCCGCGGTATTGGCTGACCTGGCTGGGTCTCGGGGTGCTGCGCGGCATCGAGCGGCTGCCCTTCGCCGCCCATCTTCGTCTCGCCACCGGGTTGGGACACCTCATCCGGCGGCTCCCGCTGGCCTATGTGCGCATCGCCGAGCGCAACCTCGCGTTGTGCCTGCCGCACTTGTCACCGGCCGAACGGGAGAACCTGCTCGAGCGGCATTGCCGCAGCCTTGGGATGGGACTGTGCGAGACGGCCACGACCTGGTGGAGCAGCGATGCGCGGGTCGGCCGGCTGGCCATAGTCGAGGGGCTGGAGCATCTACAAAGCGCACTGGCCAAGGGTCGCGGTGCGATTTTGATCGGAGGGCACTTCACCACCATCGAGATCGCCACCCGGATCCTGGGCACCGTGGTGCCGATGAACGTGGTGTATCGTCCGACCAAGAACGCACTGCTCTCGCACATCATGCACGCAAGCTTCTGCCGGCACGGCAAGCCGATTCGCCACGATGACATCCGCGCCATGATCCGCGCTCTGAAGAACAACGAGGCGGTGTGGTACGCACCCGATCAGAGCTACCGCAACAAAGGGGCGGCGATGGTGAAATTCTTCGACATCCCGGCCGCCACCACCACGGCCACCTCGCGCCTGGCGCGGATCTCCGGCGCCGCGGTGCTTACCTATTTCCCCGAGCGGCTGGCCGGCGCGGGCGGCTATCGCGTGGTCATCGGCCCGCCGTTCAAGGGGTATCCGGGCGCCGATGCGGTGCAGGATGTCGAGCGCTTCCATGCACTGCTCGAGGCGCAGATCCGCAGAATTCCCGAGCAGTACCTGTGGATGCACCGGCGCTTCAAGGGCCTGGCCGCGGATTACCCGGAGTATTACGGCCGCGATTCGCGGGCGTGCGCACCGGTGAGCGCCGCCGCTGCGGCCCCCGCCTCCGCAAAACCCGTCACCTGAAGCGAGATCGACGAAGAGGCGCACCGCTACAAGGGCACGTGCAGCTCTTGCCGCCGCTTTGTCTCGAGGACGGTACCGTAGAGCAATCCCGCGGCCAGCCACGCTGCGCCGACTTTCACGGCGAGCGCACTCATTCCGGAGAAAACCGCCAACACCACGACGATGCCGAACAACGGCACCGCCCAATGCGCGGCCCAGGCGCGGGAATGCAGCCCGATTCCAAAGCGGGCAAGCACCGACACATGCAGGAACAAGAAGCCGCTCAAGGCGCCGAAATTCACGATCGACGCGAGGTCATCGAGACGGTTCTTCATGAACAGCGCCACCGCCAGCGATAGAATGGCCGTGAACACCATGCCGACGTACGGTGTGTGATACCGCGGATGAATTCGCGCCAGCACACCGGGCAGTTGCCGGTCGCGCCCCATGGCAAACACCACCCGTGCGACTCCCACCTGCATCGGCAGCGCATTCGACAGCCCGACTATGGCCGCATAGGCCCACGCCAGCACCAGCGCGGTCCATGGACCTGTGGCCCAGTCGGCCAGTTCATAGATCGCCGCAGAGGGATCCTTGATCGCGATGCCGGGCATCAGATTCCCCAGCACCCATGTCAGGCCGACGAAAAACACGGCGGACAGCACCAGGACCGCAATGATGGCGCGCCCGACGACCCGTCGGTCGCCGCCCTCCACCTCCTCGGCGAGCGTCGAGACCGCATCGAAACCCAGGAACGACATGATGCAGATGGACGTCGCACTGAAAATCTTACCCGCATCGAAAGCCCGCACGTCGAAAACCGGCCGCAATGTCAGCGCCCCATTGCCCTTGCCGGCGTACAGGGCGAGTACACAGAGTCCGACGAATCCCACGAGAATGATCACTTGCAAGGCGACCGAGACGAAATTGGCGCGCGACGTCACGGTGATGCCGAACCAGTTGACGCCGGTGGTGACCGCCACGAGCAACACGATCCACACTCCGCGATCGATGCCCGGCAGCAGCGTCTCGAGCGCCACGGCGATCAATACGTAGACGAAGGCGGGAATCAGCAAGTAGTCGAGCAGAATCATCCACCCGGCGATGAACCCGGGAAAGGCGCCCAGTGAATGCCGCGCGAACCCGTACACCGAACCCGCCGTCGGCAACGCCTCGGTCATGATCGCATAGCTCTGCGCCGTGAAGTACATGCAGATGCCGCCCAACAGATAAGCGAGGACGATCAGTCCGTTCGATTCGCTATAGACGAATCCCAGGGTGCCCAACGGCGCGAACGGAGCGATATAGGCCAGCCCGTAAAGAACGAGATCCCAGTACGTGAGAGAGCGCTTGAGGCGCGCCCCGCCTGCGGCGCCCTCCGGCGTCACGGCGCCGTGGACTCGTCGGCCTTCTTCAATAGATCGCTGCGCATCTGCGATGCCTCGAGACGCAAGGGCTGCTCGCGCAATCGTCCGAGTTCCTGCGCGGTGAACGGCACAAAATCGGTGGGCAGATGCTCCTTGTCGAAACGCCAGAACATCCAATTCATGAGTTCGGCGAGATCCGGGCTGGGAAGCGCCGACGTCGCGACTCCGGGCACGCGGCCGAGATATTCGCGGCCGCCGGGCACGGTCAGGAACTTCGACACCGTCCCCGCCAAGCTGGGAGCGGTGCCCGCCGAACCCGTGCCATCCGGGCGGTGACAGCCCTGACAATTGAGGGTCCAATTCTGCCATGCGCGTTGTGGGTTCACGACGCCTGCGGGAGCATCGCCCGGCGGCGATTGCGCCGCAGCGATTCCGGCCGCCGTGGCACCCAACACCACCATGGCATCCAACATCATGGTGGCTGCAAGCGCTGCAACGGCACCGAGCGCGGCCGCCGCCCAGGGCTGTCGAGGCCGCCTCATTGTGCCGGCAGCGCCGGGCGCAAGGCACGCGTGGCTTGCGGCGATCGATCGGGATGGCGCTCACGCGCCGCGGTCACATCGGCGGCGGCCAACGGCGGCGTTGCAGCGCTCTTGCCGCGGTCGCTCGCCAGGAACCCCAGCACGGCGGCAATCTCTTCCTCGCTCAAACCGGATTGAGGCGGCATGACGCCGTTATAGGAGACTCCGCCCACCTTGAGTTCGCCCATGAGCCCGGTGGTGACCACCATCACCAGATAATCACGCCCATCGGGCGTCTTCGCAAACGCCGCGATCTGCTCGTGCAATGAGGGAAAACTACCGGGTATGCCGGACGCCTCCGGGCCGTGACAAACGGCGCAGCGGCCGGCAAATACGGCGGCGCCGGAAACGGGCTCATCCGCAGCGGCGGGAAGCATGGCCGCCGCGATCGCCACGACCGCCGAGACGACCGACGCCGACAGAGCGGCGAGCCTACTACTTCTGGTCAATCGCGACACCCAGGATGACGGCGGTGGAACAAGTATACGACTGGCTCTTGGTCCCGAAACACCAGGTGACTTCGTTGTTGTTCTGCGGCCGCACCACCGGACGATCGCCCTGATTGTTCTGGCAGGCACAGCGCCCCCAGGCCACGCCACCGCAGCAGTCATTGTATGAAATGATGTAGTTGCGCTGGTCCGCAGGGTTGCGGCAGGTCCCGATCCAGGTGATGGGCGACATTTCCGTTCCCGGCGGACAGGAATTCACGCTGCCGCCGTAACAGGAGCATAGAGATCCGTCGATGGCGCAGTAACGCCAATAGTCGCACTTCGTCGGATCGCCCGGGTCTTGCGGATTGCCCGAGCTTTGCGGAGGGGTCTGCCCGGAACTCGGATCGGACGGCAAAGTACCGGGCTCCTCCTCCGCCCCCCGGGCCACGGGCAACAGGGGCAAGGCAGCCGCACCGGCGAGAAAACCCCCGAGGATGCTGAACACGCTGCGCCGCGAAGTGCGGCTCGCAAAACCGCGCAGCATCTTTTCCGTCAAATGATCGAATTGAGCCACTTTATTCTCCCGAAGAGGCACGCCTCTGCCCACGCTGGCCGAGGAATTGTTGAATGTTGCCGACGCCGGTTTCCTTGGCGACGAATAAACTTTCGAGATGCTCGCGCGTATTGACCAACCCGGTCGACGACAGCTTGCCCGCCTCATCGATCAGCACTGCATACGGTAGTTTCGCGACCCCGTAGCTGCGCCCCAAGTGTTCGGACACGACGTACGGAAACTTGCTCAAGTGTTTCTCCCGGACGAACTCGGCATGAGCGTAGGACTCGCCGTCGCTCGCCAATACGATGTCGAGCCATTGGCGCTCGGCTCCCTGCGCGGAGCGCACGGCGGGCAGCAGCGCGTCGCAGACCCTGCAGTCCGGTGAGAGAAACAGCAAAAGCTGACCGCGGCCGCCGCGCACGCCGCCGATTTGCACGGTGGCTCCGTCCAGCGCCGTCAACGACATCTCCGGAGCGGGGTCGCCGACCTTGAGCGGTTGGCGCAACGACAGCGCACCGGCCGGGGCGATGCGCTGATGCAGCACACCGATCTGCCGCGCCAGCGCCATGCATACGACGCCCAACACCAGGAGCCCAATCCATAGCGCGATCTGCGATGCAATGAGGAAACTCATGTCAACTCTCCGCTACGCAACGGCTGCAGAGCCATCACTTGATCCAACGCGCCGTAGAGCGCCAGAAGAGCGAGACCGCCCAGGAGAAACGTTCCCTGAGTGGGAACCGTGCCGCGGAACGCCGACACCAAGGCAATGAATACCGCGAGAGCCGCCAGTACGAGGTTCCTTGCAATCTGAAAGGAACCCAAGGGGCGCGACGTCGGCCCGAAACTGCAGCCGCAATCGACGTCGCGGCGGCCCTGAACGATGGCGCGCACGATGAGCACGGCATACAGCGTCCAGATGAGCGCCGCCAACACCGCTCCCGTCGTGCGGTATGCCGGCAGCATGAGCAGTGCGCCCGCGGTCAACTCGAAGGCCGTCGCCGCGGCCAAGGAAGAGCCGGCCAGGACTTCCGGCACACCGGCAAACTGACGCATGACGGTGAGCGAATGGGTCCATCTCACGGCCTTGTGCACGGCCGACGCCGCCAGCAGCAGCGCTTGAAACGCGGCCATCTGCGCCGCGAACGACTGCACCGTACCGGCCAGGGACGTGCCGCCCATCGTCAACGAACCGGTTCGATGTTCATGCGCGATTTCAGTCCGGGCAAATCCAGGCTCCGCAACAGCATTCCCTGAAGGTCGTAGACGTCGAGCCGCTCGCCCGCCTGTACCAGCAGGAGTGGGTCGGCACCGTGCGTCACGGCGATGGATTGGCCCCGGCGTACCAGCCGCAGACGCTTGACCCGCGCCTTGGTGGCAGGGTTGTAAACCCACACTTCGTTGCCCGAATCCTTGTGCGTGCCTTCATGGGCATCGACCTGCATGACGATGTAGAGCAGCTTCTGCTCGTCGCTGGCGATGAGTTGCCAGCCGCTCGGCCGCCAATGTCCCGCCGCGTCGGCAGCGGGAACGAGCGGCCAATCGGGCAACACCTTGACGTCGTCGCCCTTCATGTCGATCGGCTGCAGCCGTCCGTGCAAGCTCGGAAAATATCGCACGCCGCCCAAACTCGCCGACTGCGTGAACAACGGATCGGTATCGAGCGGATTGAAAGCTTTGGACTCGCTGCGGCCCGCGACCGCGCCGTTGGCATCGAGCCGGATACTGAGAAGAGTGCCGCTCGAGCACAGCGTGGAGAATCCGCGAACGCCGCTCGGGTAAACCAGCGAGCAGCCGGGGATCTCGATCTCGCCGAGGGGCTTGCGCTTCACGAGATCGACGACGGTGACCGACGAAGCCGGGGTGAAATTGAACACCAATGCCATGCGCTGCTCGTCGGTAAACGCGATCAATCCCTCCATCGCCGTGATGAGTGCCCGCTTGGTGCCGGGCAGTACGATCTCGCCGATGGCTTCGAAGGTTTGCTTATCGTAGATCGTGATGAAGTCGGTTCGCGTACCGCGCGCGCCGCGCGACCAGACGGTATCCGCGACGTAAATCTCGGGGCGATTGTCGGCGATCAACAGGGTTCCGGAGTCATGCGCCACCAATTGACCCTTGACCTCGCGGGTATCGCTGCCCACATTGCGCAGTTCAATCCGGTCTCCGGCGTAGTTGAGCCAACTCCACGTGGCCGGATAGTGCGCCGGGAGCTTCTCCACTTTCGGAATGATCTCGGCCGGCAGAGGATTCGGAAATTCGACGGCAGGCGCCGCGTACGCCGCTGGGGCGATACCGATGGCGAGCCAGGCGGCCGCACCCAAGGTCGCCGCCCGAAAGATAGTCATCGTCATTTGATAACCCCCAATTGTTCGCTCCCTTTTCTGATGCGCGACCGCAATTGCGCCGGGTCGGAGTGTACTTGAACGACCGCTAAGTGAATACTCCGACCCCGCCAACGGGTATATTCGCGACATGAACGCAGCTCAGCTAGCATTTTATATCGCCCTCGGCGCCGCAGGCGTTGCCTTCTGCATGGTCGGAATCAGCGCAGCACGCCGCAATCTGGCCGCCGCCAAGGCCGGGGCCGCCGCCGAAGTCCGGGCGCCCGACCAGATCATCCGGCGTCCCAGCGCGGAGGAACTCGCCATCGGTGCGGTCGTCGCATTTTTCGATACCCTGGGAATAGGGTCCTTCGCTCCCACGACGGCCATCTTCAAGCTGCGCCGCATCGTTCCGGACGAATTGATTCCGGGGACCCTGAACGTGGGGTTGACTGCCGCCGCATTGATCGAATCCCTGATTTTCGTCACTGCAATCGTCGTCGAGCCCCTTTTGCTGATCACGGTCGTGATGAGCGCGGCGATAGGCGCATGGTTGGGCGCAGGAATCGTCGCGCGACTGCCGCGTCGCGCGATTCAAATAACGATGGGAATCGCGTTGCTGATCGCGGGCAGCGTGTTCACGGCGAGAAACTTAGGGCTACTCCCCGGCGGCGGCACGGCCATGGCGCTCGTCGGATGGAAATTCGGCCTGGCCGTGGGCATCAACTTCGTACTCGGCGCATTGATGAGCGCGGGCATCGGACTCTATGCGCCGTGCATGATCACCCTGGCCCTTCTAGGAATGCATCCGCTGGCCGCCTTTCCGATCATGATGGGTGCCTGTGCCTTGGTGCAGCCGGTGGCGAGCCTTCGCTTCTTTCAGACGAACGCCTTCGCGTGGGGACCCGCCCTGGGACTTTGGGTCGGCAGCATCCCGGGGGTGCTGATCGCCGCCTACATCGTCAAATCGTTGCCCTTGGGGACTCTTCGCTGGCTGGTCACCGTCGTGATCACTTACGCCGCTTTTGCAATGCTGCGCTCGGCCGCACGCTCCGAAGCGCCTCGAGTTTGAGATACACTTCGAGCTAATGAAAAGTCTCGGTCTCCGCAAGACGTCCGGCCTCTCGTGGCTCGCATTGTCCGCCGCCGCCTTCATCGCCGCTTCGCCCGGCCATGCGAAGGACTTGGTCATCCACGCCGGCACCTTGCTCGATGGCGTTTCGGACAGCCCGCGGCATCAGGTTTCAATCACCGTCCGCGACGACAGGATTCTATCGGTGGACTCCGGATTCCTCGCACCGCCGGGCGCCGAAATCATCGATTTGTCCACCGCCACCTTGATGCCGGGATTCATCGACTGCCATGTGCACATTTCGGCGCTGTTGCCGACGCGCACCAATGCCACGGAATATTGGCTGACCCATACCGATATCGATCGCGCGTTCGATGCCGCCGTATTCATGCGCGAGATGCTGCAGCAAGGATTCACCGGGGCGCGCGACCTGGGCGGCGGCGATGAGACGGTCGCGGTGCGCAACGCCATCGAGGCGGGAAAAATTCCAGGACCCCGGCTCTGGGTGTCGCTCGAAGCCTTGGGCCCCACCGGCGGACACGCCGACCGGACCAGCGGTTTGGATGCCGGATTGTCGCACCCGGGATGGGAGCGAGGCGTCGTGAATTCCGCCGAGCAGGCGCGCTTGCGCGTGCGCGAGCATCGCAGCCGAGGGGCGACTGTCATCAAGCTGGTGCCATCCGGCGGCATTGCCTCGACCGGCGATGATCCGCGGCAACAGTTGATGACCGACGAGGAAATGCGGGTCGCGGTGGAGACGGCTCATTCCTTGGGCATGAAAGTGGCGGCGCACATCTATCCGGCGGCGGCCATCGAAAACGCCGTCCGCGCGGGCGTGGACTCCGTCGAGCACGGCTCCTTCGCCACCGCCCAATCGTTTGCGCTGATGAAGGCGCATGGTACGTACCTGGTGCCGACCTTGAGCGTCTACGACCTATTCTATGCCGCGGCACGCGACCATCCGGAATTGCTCACGCCCGGCACCGCACAGAAGGAACTGGACAACGACCTGCTGCCGAAACGCAATCTACCCCTTGCCGTGAAATCCGGAGTCAAGATCGCCTATGGCACGGATCTGGGCCAGGGCGATCACACCATGGAATTCGCCCTGCTGATCGGGAATGGAATGGCCCCCATCCAGGCGCTGTACGCAGCGACGCGCAATGCGGCCGATCTGCTGGGCGCCGCAGACAGGGTCGGGTCGGTGCAAGCCGGCCGTTATGCCGACTTGGTCGCGACCGCGCGCAATCCGTTGGATGACCCCGCACAATGGGGCCATGTCACCTTCGTCATGAAGGGCGGCGCGGTCTATCGCCGCGACGGCGCGCCAACCATCCCTGGAATGAACTGAATCTCGAGGGCCGCGCACGTGTCCATTACGCTCCGCAAGGCGACGCTCGACGATATACCGGCACTCCAATCATTGATTGCAAGATCGGCAAGAGGCTTGAGCACGGCCGAGTACCGGCCTGCCCAAGTGGAAGGGGCGCTGCGTGGCGCGTTCGGCGTCGACACTCAGCTGGTCAATGATCAAACCTATTTTGTCGCCGAAGAGAACGGTGCCATCGTCGGCTGCGGCGGCTGGAGCTTTCGCTCGACGCTGTTCGGCAGCGACGCCCGCGGCGGCCGCGACTCCTCGCTGCTCGATCCACGGCACCAGGCTGCCAAGATCCGCGCTTTTTTCGTCGATCCGTCGTGGGCGCGGCGCGGCATCGGTACCCTGCTGCTCGAGCGCTGCGAACAAGAGGCGCGCGCCCGTGGTTTCTCCGAGGTGGAACTCATGGCGACCCTGCCGGGGGTCAAACTGTACGCGGTCCGAGGGTACGTCGGTTCGGAAATGGTGCGCTACGACGTGGGTGCGGGAGAGAGCATCGAGTTCATTCCCATGCGCAAGACCCTGGCCTTCGGTCCGAGCCAAAGTGACGGTGATGGCGAGAGCCCGGGAGTCACGCGCTGAAAATCAACTCTTGCGCCCGTCCGACCACAAAGCCTGCCACCCGACGTACCCCAGTTCACGCAGCCGCCGGATATTGTTCTGGTAGATCGAATCGGGGTCGGGCACCGCTGCCAGCGCACGCTCGACGCTCGCCTCCCGCAACAGATGCAACGTCGGGAACGGCGACCGGTTGGTGTGATTCTCGATGTCGTCCGGCTGGGTTCCCGCGAACTGGTACTGGGGGTGAAAGCTTGCCACCTGGATCTCTCCCTCGAGGTCGAGATCGGCCACCGTCGCGTCGCATAGCTGCAGGAAATCATTGAACTCGATGAAATCGGTCAGCACCCACGGATGGATCAACAGCGTGGTCTCGCAGATACGCGGGTCCGACGCATGCAGAAGATCGAGCTCCGAGCGAAGCTCTTCGAGCAAACCGGCCGCCGAGCGCTGTTCGCTGACATGAAAGCGCACGCCGCCGGATCGGTAGACGCCCTCGGCAAACGGGCACAACCCGAGACCGATCACGGCCTTCTCCACCCATCGGCGGGTCGCCTCGATGATTGACGGGTTGTCGATGGGTCGTTTCCTTGAGGTGGACATCGCAGTGTAATGCGCCCGAGTTCTAGTATCCTAATTCCCTCCCCTCAATCAACGAGACGATATCGATGCAACAGCCGATTCCTGCCACGCTGATCCCCGGAGACGGGATCGGGCCCGAAATAGTCGACGCAACGCTGGCCGTCCTCGATGCGCTCGGCACTCCGTTCCAATGGGACACCCAGGTGGCCGGACTCGAGGGGGTCAAGTCCGCCGGCGACCCCCTGCCGCCCAAAACCATCGAGAGCATCCGACGGACGCGATTGGCGTTGAAAGGGCCCCTCGAGACGCCGTCGGCCGGCGGCTACCGCTCATCGAACGTGCGCCTGCGGGAGGAATTCAAGCTGTATGCGAACCTGCGTCCGGCGCGCACTTTGGTTCCCGGCGGCCGCTTCGACAACATCGATCTGGTGGTGGTTCGAGAGAATCTCGAGGGCCTCTACATCGGCCACGAGCACTATATTCAGATCGATGACGATCCCCATGCGGTCGCCATGGCCACGGGAGTGAACACGCGTCAGGGCAGCCGGCGCTTGCTGGAGTTCGCCTTCGCGCATGCGGTCGCCAGCGGCCGCAAGAAAGTGACCATCGTGCACAAGGCCAACATCATGAAGGCCCTCACCGGTATTTTCCTGGAGACCGGCCTGGAACTGTACGAGCGAAAGTACAAGGGCAAGTTCACCCTCGATACGGTGATCATCGATGCCTGCGCGATGAAACTGGTGCTCAACCCCTGGCAGTTCGACGTCCTGGTATCCACCAATCTCTTCGGCGACATCCTCTCGGACCTGGTCGCGGGATTGGTCGGCGGATTGGGCATGACGCCCGGCGCCAACATCGGCATGGACGCCGCCATATTCGAAGCCGTGCACGGATCGGCTCCCGATATCGCAGGAAACGGCATCGCCAATCCGATCGCTCTCATGCTCGCGGCGGCAATGATGCTCGAGCACTGCAAATTGCCGGAATTGGCGGCACGCCTGCGCAAGGCGATCGGCGACACGCTGAATGTGGACAATGTGCGGACCGGGGACTTGGGCGGTCGCGCCAGCACAGCGGACTTCACCCGTGCCCTGGTCAAACGCATCGGCAATGGCTGATCTCTTCCGACGGATTCGCGAAATGCCGCCGATCATATCGATAACCAACCTGACGAAATCCTATGCGTCGGGAGTTCATGCGCTGCATACGACCAATCTGGACATCAAGAAGGGTGAAATATTCGCCCTGCTGGGTCCCAACGGCGCCGGAAAGACCACTCTCATCAGCATCATCTGCGGCATCGTGACCGCGACCAGCGGTTCAGTGACCGCCGACGGACATGACATCGTTCGTGACTACCGCGCGGCGCGCACCAAGATCGGACTCGTGCCCCAGGAACTGACCACCGATTCCTTCGAAACGGTGTGGGATACCGTAAAATTCAGCCGCGGCCTGTTCGGCCGCGCGCCCAACCCGTCGTACATCGAAGGCATATTGCGCGATCTGTCGTTATGGGAGAAGCGCGATTCGAAGATCATGGAGTTGTCGGGCGGCATGAAACGGCGGGTGATGATCGCCAAGGCCCTGTCCCATGAGCCGGAGATTCTGTTCCTGGACGAACCGACGGCGGGAGTCGACGTCGAGTTGCGCCGCGACATGTGGAATTTGGTGCGCCGCTTGCGCGAGGGTGGAGTCACCATCATTTTGACCACCCACTACATCGAGGAAGCCGAAGAAATGGCCGACCGCATCGGCGTCATCAACCAGGGCAGCCTGATCTTGGTCCAGGAAAAGAAAGAGTTGATGAAGACGCTCGGCAAACGCCAACTCACATTGCATCTCACACAGCCGTTGGCGGGCATTCCGCCGGAACTCGCGCCGTGGGGCCTGGAACTGAAAGACTACGGCAACAATCTCGTCTATACCGTCGAAGGCAACGCCAGCATGGACATATCCACGCTGCTCAAGCGCATGAGCGAGTCGTCCATCTCGATCAAGGATCTGCAGACCCATCAAAGTTCGCTCGAGGACATTTTCGTGAGTCTCGTGAGCACCCGCCGATGAACCACCCCGCCGTTCGCATTCGGTTCAACGGACACGGCGTCTGGGCCATCTACAAGTTCGAGATTGCCCGCGCCCTGCGCACGCTCGTGCAGAGTCTGGTCACGCCGGTGATCACCACGTCCCTGTATTTCGTCGTCTTCGGGGCTGCGATCGGGTCTCGCATGAATGCAGTGTACGGCGTGAATTACGGCGCCTTCATCGTGCCCGGACTCATGATGCTGGCACTGCTCACCGAGAGTTCGCAGAACGCCTCATTCGGCATCTTCTTTCCGAAATTCACCGGCACGATCTATGAAGTGCTGTCCGCGCCCATCTCGTATGCCGAGATCGTGCTCGCGTATGTCGGTGCCGCGGCGACGAAATCGATAGTCCTCGGGTTGATCATTCTGGCGACCGCATCGCTGTTCGTTCCGATCACGATCATGCATCCCGCATGGATGGTCACTTTCCTGATCATGACGGCGGTGACCTTCAGTCTGTTCGGATTCATCCTGGGACTCTGGGCAAAGGGCTGGGAGCAGCTGCAGTTCATTCCGATGCTCGTGGTCACACCCCTCACCTTCTTGGGCGGCGCATTCTACTCCATCAGCATGTTGCCGCCGGCATGGCGGACTTTCAGCTTGTTCAATCCGATCGTGTATTTGATCAGCGGATTTCGATGGTGTTTCTACGGAACGGCCGACGTGAGCATCGTCACGAGCTTCTTCATGACCGTGGGATTCCTCGTTGCATGCCTCGCGGTCATTTCGTGGATCTTCAAGACGGGGTATCGGTTGAAGAATTGAGTAAGGGCGGCCGCGTCGAACACGCTGCCGCCCTCGTCAAAACGCCGCTTGCCGGCGGCGCCGGTTTCCCGACTCAGAACGAGTAGGTTGCCTTGGCGTAGTAGAATCCGCCATTGATGCCAAATGGCGAGAAGCCGGGGTATTGAGTCACACCCGCGTTGTCGCCGTAGATCGGGTTATCCTCATGCGCTTGCTGGATGCCATTGAGCTTGTTCGGAAAGCGGTTGAACAAGTTTGTGGCTCCGATGGTCAGCTTCAGGTGCTCCTTGAACATATAGGACAAATCCAGATTGGTTATGGCCGTGACGCCGATCTTCGACTGATAGTACGACGGCGCACCGTTACAAGGGCCGTAGGAACAATTCACGTCAGTTCCGGCAGCACCATTGTCTCCATCGTCGTTGTCATATTCGGACGAAGGCCCGTAGATCTTCTCGACCAAATTCACGGTCAACCTGTCATACGTCCACAGAGTACCCAGGTTGACCACATACTTCGGATTCGCCGTGGTCAAGTCAGACAGCGCCGTCGCGTCGTAGAACGACTGGCCGGCCAACGACGCCGGGGCAACTGGGACCTTGGTCAGCGTAGTGCTGTTGTAGGTGGCGCCGATCGTCCAATCGACTTTTCCAAACGTATATTCTACTGGGAAGTCGAACGTCAAGTCCGCACCGCGCGTACGCGTGTCGATGCCGTTTGCAAATACGTTGACGCCCGTCGAGCCGGTCAGCAATACATCCGGGTCGAGAGAGTTGCCATTCGCCGCAATCGCCGCGTTGACGGCCGCGGACGCCGCGGTTGGAACACCGTTGACCGTGCCGTAGATGTTGCCGGTGCCCACGATGCGATTGGTCACTTGAATCTGGTATACGTCGAGAGTTGCGCTCATTCCCGGGATCGGTCTCCAGACGAGACCCAAGCTCAAATTGACCGACTTTTCGGGCTGCAGGCCATCGCCCAAGCCCAGCAATTTTCCGCCCGCGGAGTTGGGCGGTAGTTGTACGAATGCCGTGGTGGGACCGACATTGGTCGACGAATAAAATTCTTCAGCAAGCGTCGGTGCCCGAAAGCCATTGCTCACCGTGCCGCGCAAGGCGAACTGCGGCGCAAAGTCATACCGGGCGGTCAGTTTGCCGACATGCGCATTACCGAAGTCGCTGTAATGTTCGAAGCGACCTGCAACGTCGACCCGCAAGTCTTCGAAGGGTTTTGCGGCGAAGTCCACATACCCCGCGTAATTCTTGCGGCTGTTGATGCCCGCGTCCGTCGGGGTCCATCCTGGAAACGATGAAGCGCCGCCGTTGGTGTAGGAGAGTGGAATGCCGGCAGCGATCGAGTAGGTTTCGCGACGGTACTCACCACCGAAGGCTACGTTCAGGGGGCCCGCCAAGCCTATATCGAAGTCGCGATTGAAATCCGCGTTACTGGTCCATTGCGTCGTCTTTAGAGTACCGTCGTAGTAGTCGGAGGGCGTCACGATGCCGGTGGAATTAAAGTAACCGGTGTTGGCAGTGTGGATCGTGTAGACCTTCACCGTATCGCCGCCGTAGGTGGTGCCCAAGTCCCAATTCCAGGTGGCGATCACCCCTTTCACGCCGGCCGTCAACGAGAAATCGGTCTCGTGAGTGGACTCTTGCGGCTGAAAGCCGAAGGGGGTTGGATAGGTGGTGACACCGGTCAGGGGATCGGTATAACTCTGCTTGGTGGGCATACGATAATTTTCGAACGATGCGGCATGCTTGTCGCCGTACGATCCGAAGCCATAAAGCTCTGTACCGCCGTCAAAGTCGAACCCCGTGTTGAACATCGCGAGCTTGGTGTGCTGCTCGCCGTCGCCGGAGATCTGGTTCAAGTACGGATATCCCGCGATGGAGGGCAGATTCGAGCCGGGAAACGTGGTTTGATTTCCCGGATCCGTCACTCGAGGATCGATGTGGCCCACGTTGCTATGACCGTGGCCGTGGACTTCGCCGGTCAGGGTGAAATAGCCGCCTTCGGTCGGTTCCAAGCCGGCGGTACCACTGACGTCATTGGTATTTCCGCCGCCATTCATGTAGTTGCCGTAGGTGCCGCTCAAACTGCCGCCGGAGGAATTTTTCTTCAGAATGATGTTGATTACGCCGGTGATGGCGTCAGTTCCGTATTGCGCGGCGGCACCTTCGGTCAACACTTCGATGTGATCGATGGCATCCAACGGGATGAAATTCAGATCGACGCCCGCGCCGCCCTGATAGGGAGACCCGACGTCGACCGCGAGATTCGCCGTCGTGTGGCGGCGCTTGCCGTTTATCAGCACCAACACGTGGTTCGGGCTCAATCCGCGCAGCTTGGCGAGCAACGTCTGGCCTGCCATGTCGAATCCAAACGCCTGCATGGTGAGCGACGGGACGACTTGAGCCAAGGTGGACATGAGGTCGGGGCTTCCCGACGCTGCCTTTAGAGCATCGGCACTCAGGATCTGGATCGGCGCCGGACTATCCGATGCCTTCAAACCCGCCTGGCGCGACCCGGTCACGATGATCTCATCGAGTCCGGAAGCCTCGGCGGTGGCTTCCGATGTGGATGTCGCCGTGGCCGTTTCGGCTAGGGCTCTTGAGGTACAAATTGCTGAGACGCCCGCACAAAGCATCGTGATCGCGAGCCTCAGACAGAGTTGTCGGGCCTTGCTGGAACTCATTGACATGAATGGTCTCCTTCATCGAACGTCGTAATTGCCGCTTCCGCCGGGTAGTGAAAATTTGCCCGGGGTTTAGAGAGACCCAGGGTGCAAATAGCAGGCCAAAGCGCGACAACCGGAGTGGTGTTGCCCGCGAGCAAGCGCCATACAACTAATCAATATCAATTAGTTCAGTCGGTTACATTCATGTCATCACGTTGTAAATTCCTCGCTTGGTTGTAGCTATGCCACAACAAGGTGCATACGCAGGACGGTCCATCGACTTCTGGTGGTGCAATGCAGCGAACCGATCGCTCCAATTGTGTGCGTTGCTTACCATCGCCAAGTAAGCTGCCCGCCTCTTCAAGATGAGTTACCCGACGTGACCGAACTTCGAAGGAATCGCATCGACAATCCGCCCGGCGCCAAAGTAAAAATCTTCGGGGGGTTGGGTCACGACCGGTTCTGGAAGAAGCCACGGGGTATGGCAGAGGTCATCACGGATTTCTTCGCGATTAGGTTCGTCGGCGGTCGGGGGTGAGGAATCACCGACGATCAGGGAGCCGCGCGCGGCCCAAGATTCACAAGTGATCTAAGAACCACCGGCGGTCGTAGCAGCCGACGTTTCCGCGGAAACGTCCGTTATCCGCTGGACGGTTGCCATTGGCGGGCCAGCATCGGGATCGAGTCCGATGTCGGCCTCGTAGGCCTGGCGCCGGTCGGCCGTAAGATCAAGCGAGCGGCACGCCCAGATATAGACGAGCGCCGATACGGGCAGACCCACCAGCATCGCCACGTCCGCTCCGCCCAGCGCCTGCGCAATCGAGCCCTTGAAGTGAACGGTGCTGAAAAACGGGATCATCACCACGAACCCGATGCCGTACGCGGCGAGCCCGCGCCAACTCCAACGTCCGTACATGCCATGTGGGTTGAATATCTCTCGCACCGAATAGTGACCCTTGCGCACCACGTAGAAATCCACCAGGTTGATGGCGGTCCAGGGAGTGAACAGATACAGCAGCACGGCGAGGAATTCGCCGAATTTCTCCGCAAAATTCTCGTTCGACGCGAGAGCGATCAAGGATGCCGCCACGGTTGCAAAGAGCAACGTCACGATCCGCTTGGCCACCGTCGGACGCGTGGGCTTCAATGAATCGACGACGCTCAACAAGGTCAAGGAGGCTCCGTAACAGTTCAGCGACGTGATGGTCAACAGACCGAGCAGGGAACACAGCAGCAGCGGCTTGCCGAAGCCCGGAATGACTTGATCCGCCGCGGCCCGCAGAGCGGTGGCGACTTCGAGCGTGGGAAAGAGCGCCGCGGAGAGCGTACCGACCAGCATGGTCCACGTGCCGCCGACGAAAGCACCCAGGAATGTCCACCAGAATGATGCGCCTACCCCCACGTCGCGCGGCAGATAGCGCGAATAGTCGGACACGTAGATCGACCAAGCGATCTGGTACGAAGCGGCAGCGAACAATTGCGCAAGGAAAGGCACGACCTGAAAGTTTCCGAGATCGAGCTGCTCCGCCGGCAAGCGGAACTTCACGATCACGGCGACGGTGAACACCAGCAGAGCGACGATGAGAACGTAGGCGATGAGCCGCTGCGCCAGATGAATGAGATCGTAGCCGACGACGGCCAAGGACACGGCGAGCACGGCAAATACCAGCATTGTAGCGGTGGGATCCGACCCGTACAGGTCATGCATCGTCTGCGCCGCCAGAATTTGATTGAACGCGTTGAAGCCGATATAGCAGACGAGCGCCACCCCCCAGACCAACATGGCGCCGAGGTAGCCGAACTGGGGTCGGGATTGAATCATCTGCGGCAGGCCCAACTGCGGGCCCTGCGTGGAATGAAACGCCATGAAGAACGTGCCGAAGGCCGAGCCCAGCGTCACCGCGATCGCCATCCAAACCAGGTTTCCGCCGAGCGCGATGCCGACCACGCCGGTCGCGACCGTCGCCAGGTGGGCATCGCCCGAGAACCATACGGGCCACAGATGCCAGACCTTGCCGTGCCGCTCTGCGATGGGCACGTAGTCGATCGATCGCTTCTCGATCAGCCGATCACTGAACTTTGCTTCCATGGGAAAATACTAACATCAGCGTGAGCGACGATGTCGGATTCTACTCCCGCTACTTCGCCGGATTTCCCTTGGTCGGCTTCGATTCCTTCGATTCCCGCAAGCCCTTCGTAAGGCCGACTTCCTCGATCGCGGACACCACCCGGGCGGTGTCCGCGCGCTCCTGCAGGGCCGTCGCTTGCGCATCGTGGCGGTCTTTGACCATCGGCAAGTCCCGTCTCAACTCCTCGATCAGATGGATCAGCTTCGTGACTTTCTGCTCGGTCAACAAGTTGACCTGCAAGGCCAGATGGGTGTGCTGCTGTTCCAGCTTGGCCTGCCTGTTCTGGGCAATCAGCACGATGGTGGTCGTTATCAGCGCCACGAGACTCATGATGCCGTCGAGCATTTCGAAAGGCGGTGCATCGAGGGGCTTCAGCCCCCACAACGCGGCTGTCGAGTTGTACACGACCCACGCTGCGATCATCCCCAACACGACAACGAGATATATCGGACGCCCGATGAAGCGGCTGAGACGCTCGACGCGGCGTTGCGAGAGACTTACCGTCTCCCATTCCCGCCGCTGCATCTCCACGACGCTTTCGATATTCTGATCGATGTGTTCGGACAGCGAATCCACTTCGCGGCGCGGTGCATCGACGGGTGCACCGTGGGGCGCTTCGCCGAGTTTTCCTTCGAGTTTGCCGGCCATTAGTCCTTGCCCGTTCAATACTCGAACTGATACGACAGGCCGATGCTGCTTCCCGGATCGTTCTCCGGTGTCGTGCCCTGTGTGGTCGCGCTGCCGTTGCCCAGGCGCGTTTGCAGCTTCAGGTGCTTGGTCAAATCGACGTCCACCTGCACTTGACTGGTTCCGGTCGTGGTCTGCTTGCCTTCGATGTACACGCGCTTGGAAATATAGCGTCCGGCCGCGATGGAGGCGCCGGAATTCTCCGTGCCGGTAGCGGTGGTCGAGGTGTTCGATCCGACGCTCAACCGGTCGAGGCCGAGGCTCTTTTGCAACTTCGCCAGTGGACTGGGTCCGCCACCCCCGACGCCGCTCACCGTCGCAAGGGCCGCGGCAATCTGCGCGTACTGCAGCGCCGTGAGTTGTGACCCCGGCACACCGAACAGCAGGCGCGCCATGATGTCGTCCTGCGGCAGCGACGGTGAGCTGCTGAACTCGAATCGCGGTGCATCGGCGACGCCGCTGATTTGCAGCTTGATGGTGTATTCGGCCTGCGTCGTTTCTGCCGTGAAGTCCAAGGTGGGATCGATCTTTTTGCGCAGTCCCGCGCCGTCGAATCCCACCCTGCCCTCCTTGAACTCCAACCTCGTGCCCGCAAGAGTGAACCAACCGCGCAGCAGATTGAAATCGCCGCTGGCGAGCAGCTGGTCGGAAGTTCCCTGCAAGTGAATTTCGCCGCCCATTTCCGCATCCAGGCCGCGGCCCTGGACGATGATCTCCTGCGGCGCCCGGATGGTGACATCGATTCCGACGATGAGCGGCTTGCCCCCCGGAACCGGTGCGGCCTTGCCGCGACGGCGCACGTCGAGTACCGCCACGTCGGGGGGCAACGAATTGGGAATTCCGATCTTGGCGCGGATGACGTGAATCGTGCCGGCGGTGTCGATGCGCTCGCGCGCCTTGCCGACGACATGTAGATCGGCGTCGAGAGTCGCGGTGAGAATGTTGCTCGTCACCGGTTGGGCGTCTTTCGCAGTGATCTTGAGGTCGAGCGGCATGCCGGGCTGGAGCACGCCGAAGCTTCCTGTCATTGTCACCGGGCCGGTCACGGCCGTCGCCTTGAAACTCTTGACGAGGAGGCCCGCCTCGTTGCCGACGACCTCGGCCTCGATATCCGACAGATTCACGCCGCGCGCATAGTCGCGAAGACTCCCCTGGCTCAGGGTGATTCCGCCCCCCACTTGGGGTGCGCCGGAGCTGCCGGTGACGGTGGCATCGACGGTGAGCTTGCCCGTGCCGTGAAGACCTCGCGCTTCCAGCAGCGGATTGGCCATGCCCACGTCCAACTTTCCGCCGATCTTCAAGTCGAGCGCACCATCGGGATTGAGCGGAACGTTGCCCGAAGCCTTCAGTTGCGACCCCGGACCCGCATTCAGCGTGGCGTTGAGCGCGGCGGTGTCATCGGCGAGCTGCGCAGTGGCATGCAGTTGAACGGCAGGCAATCCGGTGGCGGCGTCGTCCGCAAAACGCAGATCGTCGACGTCGGCCTTCACCGACCCGGTGGGACTGGCGACGGTGCCCTGCAGGCGGGCCTGCGCTTCAATGGTGCCGCTGGCGAGCAGGCCCGGCGCAAACGCGTTGACCAAGTCCGGCTTGACGTGCGAGAGCGATGCACGCAAGTCGAGCGTCGGCGCGACCTGGCCGATGAGGTCGAACACTGCCCCCCGGTCCCCGATCTTGAGTTCATCCACCGACACCCCGTTCGCGAAGGAAAGCAGCGCCGGCGACAGCAACCGGTAGGTCTCATCCCGGTAGCCCACCGCAAGACTCGAAAGGTGCAGCTGTTTGGCGTCGAGATTGAGCGTTGCGGCAACGGTTGCAGTTGCAGGGAAATCATAGAGTTTGGGCAACTGCGCGTTCAATTGCACCGCGATGGCATCGGCTACTCCGTCCGCCAGCAAATGCACATCGCCGGTAAATTGCCCGACGCCGACATTGGTTCCGTCCAGCGTCAGATGCGCCTGGGTGTGCCCATTTGCGGGAATGAACCCGAGGCTGCCGTCCACGCTGCCGGTCAAGTTGACGCCCGAGAGCCGGGCGAAATCGCCAAGTTGTCCGGCATGCAGGTGCAGCTGCCCATGGCTCTGCGTGAGCGCGGCGTCCGCCGTCATATCGCCTTCCAGGTGCGCACTCTTCCATTCGGCGCGACGCACCAGCAGTCGAAACGCCTCATTGCCGCTGCGTTCGAGCGCCGCGTCCACGTCCAAGGGCGCGCCATCGAGCATGCCGTGCGCTTGGATCGCGCCGCTCGGCAACTTAGGCAGGCCGCGCGCATGCAATGTGGCCTCCACGGTTCCGCTCGGGGATCCGCGCACCGAGAGATGCGAGGTCACGTCGGCTTCGGCCGCCAGGGCCGTCGGAGCGCCGCTGAGATCTCCGGATGCTTTAAGATCTCCGGCGACGTCGTGCGACAGCACGGCCACGTCCGCGACCTCGAGCTGCCAACGCACCTTCAATTCCTTGATGAAATCGGCGGCTGCAGCCTCGGGCGGCCCCCGCGATGCGGTGCCGCTCGCCGTCAGCGTCATGCCGTTTCCGGCAACTCGCAGGGTTTGCAGCTTGATGCCGTCATCGGTCAGACCGCCCTCGACCTTCAGCATCACCTTCGGCCCGGCCATGGGAATCCACGCGGCGGCACCCCCGCTCAAATCCAGTTCGACATCCGCCGCCACCGTGCTGCCTGTGCGCCCATGCGCCAGACGTGCGTCGATGGCGGCATTGCCCCGTACGTCCTGTCCGGCGAATGCGGCGAACGGAGACAGATCCGAGATGCTCAACGCGACGGTGGCGCGCTGCTCCGCCCCGCTCGCCGGCGCCGTTTCCGCGTGTGCGCGCAGCTTGAACAGGGAATGCGCCGCGGTCAGATCGAGCGGGCGGGCCGGCGCATCGAGCTGCAGAGATGCATCGATGGTCAACGGGCCCTTGGCGAGAAGGTTCGGCTGAGGTCCCGGGATCTCGAGGCCATCGACCACTCCATGCACGACCAGCTTCCCGTCACGGGCTGCAAGCTCCGCGTTCAAACGTGGTATCCGCGCATTGCCCGGGACTTTCAGTCCGTGGACTTCCAGACGGCCATCGGCCGTCGGCGCCGTCAGCGTGCCATGCCAGTTGCCCGTGAGCGCAACTTCTTCCCAGGCGACATCGGGCCTCGGCGCCATCGCAGCGGACTTCAAGGAATATTGCAACTCGGCCGACTGATGCGCGAGATCCACGCTGCCGTGAACATCGGCATGCAACGGTCCGGCGTCGAGAAGGACATCGACGCGCTCCGCATTTCGCGGGCCTTGCACGGTTGCGGTTGCCGAGAGAGCTCCCAAGCCCGGCAACGACAGCAGATTCTCGAGCGGCCCGCCGGCCGGTTCGTGTACCGCCAGCGTCCCATCCATTCGTTTCGGATCGAACTTCAGGTGCAGGGTGTATTCGCCCTCGCCGTCCAGCCGCCGCGCCTCCACGTCGGCATCCGCATTCTCGAGCGAGCGCAGCTCCAATTTTCCTCGCAATGACAGCGTGGTCGGCGTTCCCACCAGCGGCGCGCCCAGTTCGACCGCGTCCATCGAGAATTTCCCTACGTCGATATGGGGAATTGAAGTGCTGCCGCCGCTCTTCCCGTCGCCGACCGGCGCACGTTCCATGTGCAGGCGCTTCAATTGCAGCTCATCAACGTAGATCCGCCGTTCGAGCCAACGCAGCGGCGACCAGCGCAGCGATATATCGTCGGCCGTCAACCATACGCCGCTGCGGTCGATGAGTTCCAGGTGATCGAGAGTGAGCTGCGTCGGGAACGAACCGCCAAGACCCGACACCTTGACGTACCCGGAGGTCAGTCGATAGGTCAGCCGCTCGATCCACACCCGCCCGGGATCCGTGTTCCCGGCAATCCAGACGGTGCCGAGCAGCGCCGCGACCAGCAGAACCGATCCCGCCAGAACCCACGCCGATATTTTGGCGGCACGGCGCATCAGAAGGCCTGGCCCAGTCCGATGTAGATTTCAAAGGCGTCGTCGCTCGGCTCCCGCTGAGTGGGAAGGGCAGCGCCGGTTTTGGGGTCAGTGGGCGTGTAGTACCGTCCCGTCTTTCGCGCCGTGGGAATGGCCACGTCGAATCGAATGGGCCCGATGGGCGTGTAGTAGCGGATACCCGCGCCGACTCCCACCCGAAAGTCGCTGGGCAGCGGTTTGAGGCTGGCGCTCACCTGGCCGGCGTCGACGAAGACGGCGGCGCCAAAATTCTGCAGGAACCGCTGGCGCCACTCGAGGCTGCCCGCGACGATGGCCGTGCCGCCGATCGGATTCCCGTCCACCGGGCATGGCTGGCCGGGCACGTGGACATAGTTCTTGACACAAAATTGCGGCCCGACGCCTTGGTATCGGAAGCCCCGCACCGTCCCGCTGCCGCCGCCATAGAATCGTTGGTCGGGCGGCAGGCTGAATTCGCCCGCACCGGACGCCTGACCCGCCAGCACGCGGCCGGCCAGCACGCTGCGTCCCGGAGCGGCCAAGCCCAATTCATGCAGATCGAAATAGGCGGCGAGTTTGACCTGGCTGATGATGAAGGTGGCGTTGGGATGCCCGATTGCCAGGGTCGGCGTGACGCTCAACGAATCTCGCATGCCGTGCGTCGGATCGTCCAGCGGCGACGCGAGATTCGTGGAGTCGTAATTGACGCCCAGCGGCAGCATCAGCAGCGTGTAATTGTAGTTGACGCCCTCCTGGATGATTTGTTCGTTCGATGTGGCGACCCCGGCGCTCGCGCTCCACACGCTCGACAGCTTCCGATTTAGCGTCACCCCGGTGGTAATGGCTTTTTGATCGTATGCCAGCAGGGATTGCTTGATCGCTCCCACGGAGACCTGCAGCGATTGATCGCGATGGCCGAAATCCGGCACGGTGAATTTGGCGCTGGTGTCGTAACCGATTCCCGTGGTGGAACTGCCGCCGAGGTTGATGATGGACGCCGCAATCTTGAGCTGCTCGGCATTGCCGAATACATTGCGGTCGGTCCAGGTGATGCCGCCGCTGCCGCCCAGATCGGTGGAGTAAGCAGTGTTGACCGTCACCGCGTGACGCGCTCGCTCGCGCAGAACGAACGTGACCGGCACGCCGCCGGCATCGGCAGCAGTCCCCAACTCCACGCTGATCGCCGCGAACGGTCCCAAAGTCAACAGATCGCGGCGTGCCGCCTCGATGGCGGCCGGGTTGTACCGTTGCCCGGAGCGCAGCGTGAGCCGGTGCCGCACCAGCTTTTCGTGTACGCGTTTCAGGCCGACCAAGCGGATTTCCCCGATGTTCACCCGCGCACCGGGATCGACATGGAAGGTCACGTCGAGCACGGGCAGAGTCTGGTCCTCCTGGGCGGCGGGAGGATCGACTTTCGCAAAGGCGTATCCCTGATCCTGCAATGTCGTCAGAAGGCGCGCACCGGCTGCGAGCACGTCGGCGGCCACCGCGGGTGCGCCTGACTGCAGTTTGAACGAGCCCGCGGCGGATTCCGGGATCGTTCCGTCGATGGTGACCTTGCGCAAATGATAGAGAGGTCCGAGTGTGAAAGAGACGGCCACGCGTGCCTCTTGGCCCTCGGGAAGCGCAGCCAAGGATTCGGCCAGCCCTGGGCTGCTGAGACCCATGCCCTCGATATTGATGGTAACGGCGGACTGATAGTAGCCGTAGCTTTCGACCACCGTCTTCAGCCTCTCCACTTCGCCGCGAGCGCGGGCGATCAACCCGAAGGGACTGACCGGAGCGCCGCCGCGAAGCGACAGGAGTTCGGAGGTCGCGCGCAAGGCCGCGTCCATATCGTCGTCTCCGGTCGAATCCAGGTCGACGCGGTACGGCACCGGATCGGCCGCGCCAGCCGTCAGCATTGTGCCCAGGGTCATCGCAATCAACACGCAGATTCTTGCAATACTGGCACGCATCTCGACCGGGAGTTTACACGCCTTGGCACTCCGTCCTCGCGTGAATAGGTGACGGACGCCGCCGCCGGTGGCGGTCGCCCTTCTTCCTGCGCGGTGCGGGAAGGCTCCTACGGGGGATGAGCAATGCCTCGGAGGAGAAGTATGGCTCCGGCGTGATACCCTTACGCGAATTATGCTCATTGACAGGATGGGTCGGGCACTTCGAGACATGAGCGACGGGCGGGGATGTCGTCGCTGATCGTCTGCCATGCCTGCGACCTCGTGCACCGCCGGGATGTCGTCTTGGCCAAGGCCCGCGTACGCTGCGTGCGTTGCCGGGCCGAGTTGTACAGGACCAATTCCGCGAGCCTCGACACCGCCGTCGCCTTAGGCGTGAGCGCGGCGGTGCTGCTGCTGCTCAGCAACTTCTATCCGCTCGTCGCCTTGCAGCTCAACGGCACTGTCCGGGCGACGACGCTCGTGGGTGCTGCGATCGGTTTGTACAATCAAGGGTATGCTCCGGTTGCGGCTCTCGTTCTACTGACAACGCTGTTGGTTCCGTTGTTCCAGATATCCGGCCTGCTGTATGTGCTCGTTCCCCTGCGTGCGAACCGGCGGGCTCCCGGACAGAACGAAGTGTTCCGGGCGCTCAGCTACTTGCGTCCATGGGCCATGTCGGAAGTCTTCGTGCTCGGTGCACTGGTGGCTCTCGTCAAACTCGCCGCCTTGGCCGAGGTCATCCCCGGGGTATCGTTGTATTCCTACGGCGCCCTGATGTTCGCCTTGTCGGCGCTCACCAGCATCACCCCCACGGAGCAATTCTGGCGATGGGTCGATGGAGGTGGGCGATGAGCACGTTCGTGATGGGCCGAACCGTCGGCCTGCTCGTCTGTACGCACTGCCGTGCGACGGTTCGTGCGATCCGGAGCTCCCCGGCACTGTGCCCCCGTTGCGGCGCCCGGGTACATGAAAGGAGACCGCACAGCCTTGCGGCGACGGCGTCATTGGTGTTGAGCGCAGCCATGCTGTACGTGCCGGCGAATCTGCTGCCGGTCATGCACACGCACACGTTCTTCAGCGAAGATGATGACACCATCATGAGCGGGGTTCTGTCGTTGATCCAGGAGGGTTCGTGGCCGCTCGCCTTGCTGGTATTCATTGCCAGCATCGTCGTGCCGCTGTTGAAGCTCATCGCGATGGGATGGCTCCTGATCTCGGTGGCCCGACAATCGTCCGGCAATGCGCTGCAGAAGGCCCGTCTGTTCAGGCTGGTGGAATTCATCGGCAGGTGGTCCATGCTGGATGTGTTTGCCATCGCGCTGCTCGTCTCGCTGGTGCAAATTCGCTCGCTGGCGACCATCCAGGTGGGTCTCGGCGCCCTGGCGTTCGGCACCGTGGTGGTGCTGACCATGCTGGCCGCGCAGTCGTTCGATGAGCGGCTGCTGTGGGACTCGCACTCCGATGGCTGAGCCCCCGGTGTTGCCCGACGACCTGCCGCGCGCGGTTGCCGATCCGCCGCGGCGCAAGCGTCTGCCCTTCGTCTGGATTCTGCCGTCCCTGGTGGTCGTCGTTGCGGCCTTCGTCGTGGTCCAGCAGAAACTCGCGCAGGGGCCGAGCGTCGACATCAATTTCCAGGGGGCCGACGGTATCGAGGCGAACAAGACCAAGATTCGCTACAAGGACGTCGACATCGGCGATGTCACCGACATCCATGTCTCCAAGGACCGCAAGAAAGTGGTGGTCACCGCACGCATCCACCGCGACGCGCGCGAATATCTGATGGAGGACACGCGATTCTGGGTGGTACGTCCCCGATTCTCGGGCGGCAACATTTCCGGCCTCGGCACGATCGTTTCCGGCGCGTACATCGCCGTCGACGTCGGCCGCTCGAGCACTGAGCGGCGCAGCTTCGACGGTTTGGAAGTGCCGCCCATCGTGACCTCCGATCTGCCGGGCCGCGAATTCGTGCTGCACGCCGACGATATCGGCTCACTGAGTGTGGGATCCACGGTGTTCTACCGGCATATCTCGGTTGGACAGGTGGTTGCGTACTCCCTCGATCCCGGCGGTGCCAGCGTCACGATCAAAGTATTCGTCTACCAACCTTACGACCGCTACGTGACCGCCACCGCGCGATTCTGGCAGGCCAGCGGCTTCGACATGTCGGTCAACTCGGACGGCGTCAAGTTGCGCACCGAATCGCTTGCCTCGATCCTGGAAGGGGGCATCGCATTCCAGGGCTTGCCCGGCACGGCGGATGCCCGCGCTCCGACGGACACCGCATTCACCTTGTTCACCGACCAAGAGCGCGCGCTGCGCCAGCCGGATACCGAGGTGCGCACATTCATCATGTACTTCGGCGGGTCGCTGCGCGGACTGTCGGCCGGCGCGCCGGTCGACCTGCGCGGCATCACCATCGGCGAAGTGAAGGGGCTGTCTGTGGAGTATGAGCGCGAGGCCGGCCGACTGCGCTTTCCGGTGGAAGTGGATATTTTTCCGCAACGAATCCGTGGGCTTGGCCGGCGCGGCGACCGCCCGCCTGCGGCGCAATCCGACACCGCCGGGCGCGCACTCCTCGACAGTCTGGTGGCGCACGGCATGCGCGCGGAGCTCAAGACCGGCAGTCTGCTGACGGGGCAAAAATACGTGGCGTTGGACTTTCACACCGATTTGCCTCGGGATCATGTCGGCTGGGACGCCAGCCCCCCGGTATTTCCGACCGCGGCCGGCGCACTCGATGAGATTCAGGACTCCGTCGGGAGCATCGCCAAGAAACTCGGGAAGGTGCCTCTCGATCAACTCACGGCACGCCTGATGGCCACCATGGCGACGTTGGACGACACGCTCAAGAACGCGGACCGTCTGCTCCGGCAACTCGACGGCACCATCGCTCCGCAGATCAGCGACACACTGAAGGAGGCGCAAGGAGCCATGAGAAACGCAAAGGAAGTTCTGGGTCAGGATGCGCCTCTGCAGAGCGACCTCTCCGCAACGCTGCTGGAATTGTCGCGTGCCGCGAAGTCCGTGAGTGCCTTGGTCGACTACCTCGAAAGGCATCCCGAAGCGCTGCTGCGAGGTAAGCCGGGAGAGTCGAAGTGACGGCTGCGCGCCGCGCGCGACTGTTGGTCTGCCTCGCGCTGTGCGGATGCGCCGGTCAAGCCGATCATTTCTACACCTTGAACAGAATGCCCGAAGCGGCGCGTGCGGCGGGGGCGCCCACGATTCATGTGCGCCTTCAGGTGACCATACCCTCGTTGTTGGATCGAAACGAAATGGTCCTCCAAACCAACCGCAATGGAATCGTAATCCTCGACCACGAACGCTGGGCGGCTCCGCTCGCGGATCAGGTGTCGGACACCTTGGCGCGCGACATCGAGGGGAGGCGCAGCGACATCTTCGTCGGCGACCGAGGGTTCGACCGCGCCGCTGCGCCGCCCGTCTTGCTGAAGGTCGATATCGTGCGCATGTCGGCCCAACGAGGCGGACAGGCAAGCATCGAGGCGCATTGGCGCATCGTCGATACGAGCGCGGGTGTGGACGAATTGGGCGGCGGCTCTTTCGAGGCAGCCGTAACCCGCGACGAGTATTCAGCGGTCGCACAGGCTTTCAGCCAGACCTTGAGCGACCTGGCGGAGCGCCTGGCTCAAGGGGTGCGCCGGCGATAGTTCTCGGGGGACAATACGAATCGCGCACCGCGGGGCCGGTGTAGGATTCGTCCGACGCCGGGCGGTATTCGTTCGCAGTAGCGCCGCGGGTCGGGGTCGTCTATATCGTGACAATATGAAGCGGGTGACGAGACGGGGTGACCGATGGAAATTCAAAAAATGCGCTGGGCAGGGATCGCGCTGCTGACGGTAATGGCGGCTTGCCACTCCCACAAGACACCGCAGTCCACCGCGCAGGACGTCGAAGCCGCCAAACAGGAGGCGCAGCACGAGGTCGAGCAGGCGCGCGCAGAGGCCGCCAGGGGCGTCAAGAGCGCGATCAAGACGGGGGGTGGGACCCGGGACGTCGCACAAGCAAAGGCGACCGCTGCCTATGACATCGCGATGATCAAGGCCGAAGGCGATCACGATGTCGCTACGGAGAAGTGCCAGACCTTGCAGGCGTCGATGATCCAGGCCTGCAAGGATCAGGCGGATGCCGCATACGAGACGGCAAAAGCAGCGGCCAAGGCAACGCGTACGGCCCGCCAGCAATAGCGCGGCATTTGCACTCTCGAGGCCCGGCGCGCAACTGGTTCACGCGCTGCGCCTAAATTGCCGCGTTGCGCCTAAACTGCCGCGATGAAAAGCCGGACTTATCTGTGTGCCGCAGCGCTAGTGCTGGCGGCCACCTTCCCCTCGATTGCCGTGGAGCCTCCCTCGACGGCGAATGACCCGGTTGCCCGAGAGTTCCGCGCGGCCATACAACGCATCCGCCAGCGCGCACCGGAGCCGCCGGATTCCCCAGAGCTTACCGCTTACGTCATCCACGACTACCTCGTCGCGGCCCGACTACGCCGCAGCTTGGCGAGCCCCGGCGAGGATCTCGATGACAGCATCGATGACTTTCTTCACTCTCATGCGGGTCAGCCGGTGACCCATGGGCTCCGGCATGATTGGCTGCAGAGCCTCGCCGATCGAAAGCGTTGGGACTGGTTTCTACCCCGCTCCGCCGATACGACCGATCCCCAGTTGATCTGCGACCGGTTGGCAGGCCGCCTTGCCACGGGCGAGACCGCGGGTCTTGCGCAAGAGGCGCTGGTGCGCTGGATGGTTGCCCAAAAGCAGCCCGATGAATGCAATCCGGTATTCGCCTGGCTTCACACTCAATCGGTGTTGACCCTCGAACTTGCGGAGAATCGCACCCGCGCGGCGCTTGCCGCCGACAACCCCCGGTTGGCCCGCGATTTCGTCGGTGAGGTACCGTCGCCGCGCTCGGCGCCGTTGCTGCAATGGATACAGCTGCTGGAATCGCCGAGCGCGGCCGTCGCCATGCTGACCGTGAATCCGGGGACGCCGGTGGAACCCGACGCGCTGGTAGCCGGCTTCACCCGTTTGAGCATCGCCGATTCAACTGCGTCCGTGACGCTTTTGCCGGCCCTCCTCAAGCGGCCGGATATGACGCCCGCTGTGCAGACCCGGTTGCAGCGTGCAGCCGCGCTCGGCGCCGCCTACGCCCGTGCACCGAACGGCGTCGCCGCCTTTGCCGTCGTGGCGCCGGATCCCGGCGACGCTCAGGTGCTGGAATGGCGGGTGCGGGCTGCCTTGTGGGCCGGTGACTTTGCGAAGGCCCTGGTGTGGATCGACGCAATGCCGGGGGGCCTCGCGGCGCAGCCGCGCTGGCGCTACTGGCGGGCGCGAGCGGTCGCCGCCACCACCGGCCCCGCCGCCGCCGCGCCCCTGTATGCCGAGATCGCCGGCATGCGCGACTACTACGGCTATCTTGCAGCGGATAAATTGGGTGAGAACTACAACCTCAATATTCACCCCTCGCCAAACGACGCTGAAGCGCAAGCGACGCTTGCGGCGGAACCCGGAATGGTCCGGGCGCACGCGCTGTTCGATTGCGACCTGGCAGATGAGGCAGCCGCGGAATGGACCCTGGTGGTGGGGCCGGCCAAGCCCGCAGCGAAGATTCAAGCTGCGCGGCTCGCGTCGCGCTGGGGCTGGTTCGCGCAGACCATTGCGACTTTGGCGGTGGCCGGCGAATGGGATGACGTGCCGCTGCGCTATCCGCGGCCCTACGCGGCGTCGGTGCTGAACGCCGCCAAGGAATCGCAGGTTTCGGAAGACTGGCTGTTTGCCATCATGCGGCAGGAAAGTCTGTTCCGGAAGGACGCGGTGTCGCGCGCCGACGCGCGTGGATTGATGCAGATGCAGCCGGCGACTGCGACGGCCGTTGCGCGCCGATGGCAGCTCCCCCCGCCCGCCCGCGACGACCTGTTCGAGCCGTCCGTGGCATTGAAACTCGGCGCCCGCTATGTTCGCGAACTTTTGGACAAGTACCGCGGACAGCTCGCTCCCAGTCTTGCGGCGTACAATGCGGGGCCGATGTCGGTGTCGCGCTGGTTGCCGAGTGATCCCATTGATGCAGACGTTTGGATCGAGAATATCCCCTACAGCGAGACTCGAGGCTATATTCAGCACATCCTCGAGCACGTTGTGGCTTTTTCCAAGATGCGCGACGCCGCACCGCCGCGACTTTCCAACCTGCTGCCTAGAGTCGAGCCATTAGTTCCCCGCGGGCCATGACGGCGGCAACGCCCGACCCGACGGGAGGCCGGGCACGCCTGCGCGCGATACTGAGCGGTTCCGTGGGTAACCTCGTCGAGTGGTACGACTGGTATACCTACTCGGCGACCGCCTTGTATTTCGCGCCGGTGTTCTTTCCCAAGGGCGACCAGACCGCCCAGCTCTTGCAGACGGCGGCGATATTTGCCGTCGGGTTCTTCGCACGCCCCGTTGGTGCATGGGTGATGGGCCGGTATTCCGACCGTGCCGGCCGCAAAGCAGCGCTCACCCTGTCGGTCGCCATGATGTGCGGCGGATCGCTGGTGATCGCGGTCACTCCGGGAGCGGCGCGAATCGGGATCGCGGCGCCGATCATCCTGCTGCTGGCGCGGATCTTTCAAGGACTCTCCCTGGGCGGGGAGTACGGTGCGAGCGCCACCTACATGAGTGAAACTGCCGGACGCGCACATCGCGGTTTCTGGTCGAGCTTCAACTATGTGACGCTGATCGGAGGTCAGCTCGTGGCCTTGGCGGTGCTGATCGTCTTGCAGCGCCTGCTCTCTCTGCCTCAGATGGCGGATTGGGGTTGGCGCATACCGTTCGTCATCGGCGCCGGCCTCGCCGTCGTCGCATTTTGGCTCCGCCGCAGCATGCAGGAATCGCAATCTTTCCTGAATGCCGACGCGCCGGCAGCCGAGCGCGGCAGCCCCCGCCTTCTCCTGCGCCGTTATCCGCGCGAAACGCTGACCATCCTCGGGCTGACGGCCGGAGGTTCCATGATCTTCTACGTCTACACCACGTACATGCAGAAATTCTTGACCAATACCGCCGGATTCTCCAAAGCCGGCGCAACCGAACTCAGCGCTGCAACGCTCATCGCCTTCATGGCGGCGCAGCCGCTATGCGGCTGGTTGTCGGATCGAATCGGCCGCAAGATCATGCTGTTGATTGCCTTTGGAGGAAGCGCCCTCATCACCTGGCCGGTGATGACCCGGCTCGCGGCAATCGGCAGCATCGAGGGCGCCTTTTTGCTCATTTTCGCGGCGGTGTTGTTCGAGTCCGCCTACACGTCGATCAGCGCGGTCGTCAAGGCGGAGCTCTTCCCCACCAACCTTCGTTCCCTGGGCGTCGCCCTGCCGTACGCCCTGGCCAATGCGCTGTTCGGCGGCACCGCCGAATACGTGGCACTGTGGTTCAAGTCTGCCGGTACGGAAAGCGGGTTCTACATCTACGCATCCGCATTATCGGCCATCAGCTTTGTCGCGGCGTTGACCATGCAAGACACCCAAATCCACAGCCGCATCCTCGAGGACTAACCCCGAATAATGGCATGGACGCCCCTGCTTTAAACGGCATCACGTGTGCCAAAGTGGAAGTGCAAGCAACCACTTAAATCAGCAGGAGCGTCCGCGATGAACATTACGCAGGTTGGGATCGATTTG
>Ga0307516_10000948_pt1 | contig 40013 bp, 40 predicted proteins | sample 19_EM_MG_FD_203310 | JGI IMG/M metagenome (GOLD analysis project Ga0307516, IMG submission 203310) | Populus trichocarpa ectomycorrhiza microbial communities from riparian zone in the Pacific Northwest, United States - 19_EM | ecosystem: Host-associated > Plants > Roots > Unclassified | place... | reverse complement strand
CCACGATCTTCAGAACATAGTTGCGCGCATCGGCGGTGCGAATGTGAAAATTGCAGTCCCGCTCGCCCGACAACGGCGACAAGGTGACGGCCAAGCCGTAGACGTCCCGGGCGATCCGCTCGGATTCGGCGACTCCGAACACCGGCGGAGCGCTGCGCAAGGCCAGCAAGGCGGCAGGCCTAGGAGCCTGTCTGAGTATTTCCCGTGGCCGCGACCGCGGCAGATTTCCCCTCAGGCAAGGCGGAGCCGACGCGATTGGGTAGTGACCCAATAAGGAGGCGACAACGCCGCATGAGGGGAAATCTGCCCGGTCCCGAAGGGTTGGCAAGGAGAGGGGCGTCTGCGGCGTTGCACGGCTTGCCCGTGGTACCACCACGGGCCGCGCCGCGCGCCTTGCATCCGCTCCCTCTCCTTGCCAACGCGGCTCACGCGAGATACTCAGACAGACTCCTAACCTCGAATGGAGTCCCCTATGACCTACACGGAGGCACGATGTTCCGCTCGGTGATGTTGCGCTTCGTGTTGCCTGTCGCGTTTGCATCCTGCGTCGTCGCTTACTTCGGCCTGCCGTATATCGAGCGACTGCTGGCGGAGTGGTTTCGTTCCGACGTGGAGCTGCGCTCGCAGCTCGTCATGCATTCCATGGAAGAGCCGCTGGGCGAACTGGTGGGCAAGGGCAGTGAGACCCGGCTGCGCGCTTATCTGACGAAGGTCACCGCCGACGAGCGGTTGCTCGCGATTCTGGTGTGCCGTCCCGATGCCACGTTGATATTCAAGACCGAGCGCACTCCCTCGGCCATTACCTGCGGGGAGAATACGGCAAAGAATTCCGCCGAAGCGCGTGTGGTGCAGCTTCCGTCAGGCTCGGTACAGGTGTCGCGCTTCGATTTCGACGCGGCCGTCCCGACGCCGTACCGCGTGCTGATGCTGCACGACCTGAGCTTCGTCGATCGGCGGCAGCGAACGGCGCGCGACTTCGTGCTGGTGTTCATCGGCATCTCGATGCTGCTGTTGGCGCTTTTGGTGGTGCTGCTCGCCTGGCTGCAGCTGCGCCGCTGGGTCAATGTGCTGATCGGCGATATCCGCGGCAAACGTTTCCTGGACAATGCCAAATCGCCGCGATCCTCGCTGCCCATTCTGTTCCAGGTACGTCAGGTGCTTGCCGAAGCGGAACAGAAGCAGCGCCTGGAAATCGATTTTCGCGAGAATTGGACACCGCAGGCGCTCAAGCAGGTGGTTCACGACCACCTGAATTCCTCGCAGGTTCTCATCGTGTCGAACCGCGAGCCGTACATCCATAACTACGATGCCGATCAACGGCCGGTGGTGCAGGTTCCGGCGAGCGGCATGGTCACGGCGCTCGAGCCCATCATGCGGGCGTGCGCGGGCACGTGGATCGCCCACGGGGCCGGTCTCGCCGACCGTGAGACCGTGGACCGGTTCGATCAAATCCGAGTACCGCCCGACGATCCGTCGTACACGCTGCGCCGCGTCTGGCTGACCCCTGAACAGGAACAGGGCTATTACTATGGATTTTCCAACGAGGGTCTCTGGCCGCTTTGCCATCTTGCCTATGTACGGCCCGCGTTCCGGCCCACCGACTGGCATTCCTACGAAGAGGTGAATGCCAAATTCGCGGACGTGGTGGCTGCCGAAGCGAATACCGACAGTCCCGTGGTGATGATTCAGGACTTCCACTTTGCGCTGCTGCCGAAGCTCATTCGGGCCAAGATACCGAAGGCAACCGTCGCGCTGTTCTGGCACATTCCCTGGCCCAATGCGGAGACATTCGGTGTCTGCCCCTGGAAGCGGGAGATTTTGACGCACATGCTCTCGGCGGACATCCTCGGATTCCACACCCGCTACCACTGCCGGAATTTCCTCGAAACGGTCGATCGGTTCGTCGAATGTCAGATCGATCACGAGCAGATGACCGTCACGCTGCAAGGCCGCGTGTGCCGGGTGGCGGCTTATCCGATCTCGATCGAATGGCCGCCGCGCTGGCTGAAAGTCCTGCCGGATGTCGCCACCTGCCGCACGGACGTCCGGGAGCGCCATCGGATCGGACCCGATGTCGTGATCGGCCTAGGGGTCGAGCGTTGGGACTTCACCAAGGGGATCATCGAGCGTTTCCACGCGCTGGAAGCCTTGCTCGACAAGAATCCGCGGCATCGCGGCCGGCTCTGTCTCCTGCAGATAGCCGCCCCCTCGCGCAGCACATTGCCCGCCTACCACACGCTTCAGGAGCAAACCTACGGCGAAGTGAAGCGCATCAACGAGAAGTTCCGCGAAAACGGCTGGCGCCCCATCATCTTGATCGACGAGCATCAGGAGCCGGCCCGCGTTTTCGAGTTGTACCGGGCGGCGGACTTCTGCCTGGTGAACAGCCTGCACGACGGGATGAATCTGGTGGCCAAGGAGTTCGTGGCATCGCGCGACGATGAGGACGGCGTATTGATCCTGAGCACCTTCGCGGGTGCCTCGCGCGAACTTGCGGAAGCGGTGCTCATCAATCCCTTCGACGTCAATGAAACCGCCGACGCCATGGAGATCGCGATGCGTATGGGACGCGATGAACGGCGCGATCGCATGGCTCTCATGCGCCGCACCGTGAAGGAGAACAATGTCTACCGGTGGGCCGGCCGCATGCTGATGGACGCCGCCAGAATCCGGCAGCGCCAAAGTCTTCCGTCGGTCAAGAAGCGCTACGGAACCTAGCGCAGCCTGCGCGAAATCAGGCTCCTTGAATCCGAGCGGCGAAGCCGCGCAGGCGTTCGGCTGCCGCTGCGAGCGTTTCATCGCGCTTGGCGATGCACAGCCGGAGCAATGTCATCGGCGGCGCAGCCGCATAAAAGGGCGACAACGGGATGGTCGCGACCTTGGCTTCGCGAATCAATCGGTCGGCGAATTCGATGTCCGCGGACACGCTCAAGGCGCTGTAGTCGACCAATTGAAAGTACGTTCCCGCGGCGGGCACCGGCTCGAATCCCGTGCCCCGCAGCAGTCCGGCCAACAAATCGCGCTTGGCCTGGAAAAAATCGGACAACCCCATCCATGCATCGGGAAACCGCGAAAGATACCTTGCGATCGCGTATTGCAGCGGCGATGCAATGCTGAAGGTATTGAATTGATGGACCTTGCGAATTTCACGCGTCATCGCTGCCGGCGCGATGCAGTAACCCACCCGCCAGCCGGTGGCATGCAGCGTCTTGCCGAACGAGAAAACCGCGAAACTACGCTCTCGCAATTCCGGATGGGCGAGGACCGACGCGTGACGCCGGCCATCGTAGAGCACGTGCTCGTACACCTCATCCGCGAGAATGCTGATGGGGCGGTCGCGTACGAGCGCGGCAAGTGCATCGAGGTCGTCCGAGCCCGCCACCGTGCAGCTCGGGTTCTGCGGGCTGTTGATGATGATGAGACGCGTCCGATCGCTCAAGGCACCGCGGACGGCATCCCAGTCGAAGCGGAACGTGGGTGGGGCCATGGGCACCCGCACGCAGCGTCCGCCGGCCAATCTGACGGCTGGTTCGTAGGCATCGTACGAGGGATCGAAAATGATGACTTCATCCCCGGCGCGAACCACCGCTTGGATCGAGTCGTACAAGGCTTCGGTACCGCCGCAGGTCACTGTGATTTCGGATTCCGGATCGAATCTGCGCGGGTAGCTCGCCTCAAGTTTGTTCGCGATCGCGGCCCGCAGTTCGACCGCGCCTTCCATGGGAGCGTATTGGTTGCGTCCCTCGGCGATGGTCTCGATGAGCGCTTGCGACAAGCGCGGATCGACCGGGTAGTCGGGGAATCCCTGGCCCAGGTTGACCGCGTCCTCCTCAAGAGCGCGGCGCGACATCACGGTGAAGATGGTGGTCCCGACGTCGGGCAATTTGCTGTCGAACAGCACTCCTCAGCCCCCGAGTCCTTGAAGGCCGCCGGCAAGCGAGTGCACCTCGAGACCGCGTTTGCGCAATTCACGGGCGGTTGCGAGGCTGCGCTTGCCGGATGCGCAGACGAGCAGGTATCGGCCGTCACGCGACAATTGATCCGGATCCTCGAGCAAGGCCGGCATTGCGATGTGACGCACCGGCGCCGGCCGCGCGGCCACTTCAGCGGCGGTACGGATATCGATGACCTCGAGATGCTGTGCCGATGCCGCCGCCAGCGAGGGCAGGGTGATCTCGAGGCCGAGATCCTCGGGCGCGATTTCACGGATCAGCGTGCAGTTGGGCGCGGTGCAGGAGCCGCGGCGCGGCGCCTTGAGTTTGAGGTTCGAAAAGTTCATGAAATCGAGGAGCAGGATTTCGCCGGCGAGCTGGCCTTCGAGTCCCAGGAGAATCTTCAGGGTCAGCAGCGCCTGCAGGCTGCCGAAAATGCCCGGCACCGGACCGAGTACGCCGGCTTGCGCACAGTTGCCGACTACGCCGTCGGCGGTTGCGTCCGGCCACAAACATCGCAGGCACGCATGCCCGGGTTCCGGTTTGTAGACCTGAAGCTGACCTTCGTACTGGTACACGCTCGCGAACACGGCCGGCCGCCGGGCCAGTACCGCGGCGTCATTGATCAGGAATTTCGCACGGAAATTGTCGCTGCAGTCGACGACGACGTCGTAGTCCAGAACCCACCGCAGTGCGTTGTCCGCGGTGAAACGCGCCTCGTGCGTCTCGACGATCACGCTGGGATTGATCGCGGCCACCGCGGCACGCACCAGTTCCACTTTGGATTTGCCGACGTCGGCCAAGGCGTAAATCGGCTGACGGTGCAGGTTGCTGGCATCGAGAGTGTCCGAATCCACCACACCGAGATGGCCGACACCCGCGCCCGCCAGATACTGCAACACGGGGCTGCCGAGGCCCCCGGCACCGATCACCAGCACGCGACCGTTTGCGAGCTTCGCTTGCCCCTCCGGGCCGATTTCCTTCAACAGGAGCTGACGGGAGTAATCGGGCGCGGCGGCCATGCTACTCGGAACCCGGCAGCACCAAGGTTTCCGGCGGCTGATGGATCCCTGGGCGGTCGAGCGAAGCCGCTAGGCCAAGCTCCCGAACGTGATCATGATCGTGCCCAGGCCCGTGGGTCTCGCCCGCTGCACAGCGTTCGCAGTTGACCCAGCCGGAGTCCCCGCTTCGATAATGTTCCTTCTTCCAGATCGGGACTCGGTGCTTCACTTCATCAATGATGTATCGGCAGGCATCGAAGGCCTCGCCGCGATGCGCGGAGCTGACGCCCACCCACACCGCCATGTCGGTCAGGTCGAGAGATCCAACCCGATGGATGCAGGCAGCACGCTTGATGGGAAAGCGCTGCACCGCCTCCGTAAGGATTCGTTCGCCCTCCTTTAGGCCTAAGGCTTGGAAGGCTTCGTATTCGAGGCGCGTGACTTCCCGACCTTCGTTGAAATCCCGGACCCAACCCTCGAAGCTGACGTAGCCTCCGGCGCCGCGGTCGAGCAATTCGCGGCGGGCGGCCGGAACGTCGATCGCCGAGTCGGTGAAGCGAAACCGCATCATCCGCCCGCCACCGGCGGGATGAACACCACGGCATCGCCGGGGCTCAGCCTGCGCGACCAGTCGGAGAACTCGGTATTCACCGCCACCTTCAATTGCTCGCGCGACAATGTGAAGCCATATCTCGCGGTCAACTCCTCAAACAGGTCGGCGGGGGTTGTGGCGGAAGTTTCCAGCGTTTCATCGGAGCGGCCGGCCTGTTCCCGCATCAAGGCGAAGTATTGGATCTTGAGTTGCATGGGATTGGCACCAACGTGGGACTCGAGATCAAGCCGAGCAGCAGTATATTCCTCCGGCGTATTGATGTTGTCGAGAGCCCGGCGGTCGCGCGGCTCGATCAGTGACGCCGGGTAACGACGCAGGAATTTGCGCGGACAATGGCCGCCCCCGCCGTGATACTCCGACAGGGCCGCCGCTGCCGCCGGTTCCCAGATCGCACACAGCGGCTCGGGCAATCCATCGTGCGCACTGCGGAATGCGGTGGCCAGCACGCTTCGATCGCGCTCCCGCAGGAGCTGCGCGAGAGCGGCATCGGACAGGAACGGCAAATCGCATGCGATGACCAGCCACGCGGCCTCGGGATAGGCGGCCATCGCTGAGCGGATGCCGACGATGGGCCCGTCGGGCCCACCCAAGCCCGCCAAATCCACGATAAGAGGTTTGCCGGAGCGGGTCGGTTCGCCGGCCTGGCTCGCGCGCACCGACACGAATACCCGATCGACGTGACCGCTCGCGAGGTCAAAGCTGCGGTCGAGCTGGGTCTTGCCCCCGTAGAGGAGCGCGGCTTTATCTCGCTGCATGCGCGTGCTGGCGCCTCCCGCCAATATCAACCCGTACACCGGAGCGGCAACCGTATTCACGAAGCCTCCTGCACCACGTGCGAACTCTTCCCGCCGTCCTTCGAAAGCAGGCGCGTGTCGCTGATCACGATGTCGTGCGACAGCGCCTTGCACATGTCGTAGATGGTGAGGGCCGCGATGCTGGCGCCGGTGAGGGCTTCCATCTCGACGCCCGTCTTGTGATGCACGCTGACCGTGCAATGGATCACGGCCGTGTCTCCTTCCATCTCGATATTGATGCGGCAGCTTTCCAAGCCGAGCGGATGGCAAAACGGGATGAGCTCATGGGTCCGCTTCGCGCCCATGACGCCGGCCACGATGGCCGTGTCGAACACCGGCCCTTTCGGCGAGCGCAGACCGCTGTCGCGTAGTGCGGCGCTCACGGCGGGCGGAAAACGCACGCGTGCCTCGGCCACCGCGGTACGCTTGGTCGGCTGTTTCTCGCTGACATCGACCATGGTCGGCCGTTGCTCGCTGTCCAGATGTGAGAATGTCATTGATCAGCCGCCGATGTAGTACATCTCTATTTTCTTGGGCTGCGACTCGGCGCCGCGCAACTCATCGCGCAATTCGCTGTAGCGGTCGGTGCGTCCGAGCCATCGACCGCGGATCAGATTATCGAGGTCCGCGTCGCTCGCACCGGCGCGCAGCGCCGCTCGCAGGTCCAGGCCCTGGGTTGCGAACAGGCAGGTATAGAACTTGCCCTCCGACGATAACCTCGCGCGGCTGCAGGCTCCGCAGAAGGGTTGCGAGACCGAAGAGATGAAACCCACTTCGCCCGCGCCATCATCGAATCGCCAGCGTTGCGCCACTTCGCCGCGGTAATTCTCCGCAACCGGATGCATGGGCCAACGGGCGAGGATGCGGGCGGCCAGTTCGCGCGACGGCACCACCATGTCAGGCCGCCAGGCATTGCGGTTCCCGACATCCATGAACTCGATGAATCTCACGATCACGGGTTTCCCGCGGAATCGTTCCACCAGATCCAGCGCCGTATGGTCGTTCAAGCCCCGCTCGATCACTGCATTGATCTTCACCGGCGTGAGGCCCGCGGCGATGGCGGCATCGATTCCGTGCAGGACCTGGTCGAGAGCGGCGAATCCGCCGCTCATGCGTGCGAAGATTTCCGGATCCAAGGTGTCCAGGCTTACCGTGACGCGGCGCAGACCGTTGGCGTGCAGGTCGACGGCGTGCTGGCCCAGGAGGACGCCGTTGGTGGTCAGGGCAATGTCCTCGATGCCGGGGATCATCGTCAAGTCGCCGACCAGATCGGAAAGATTCGCCCGCAACAGCGGCTCGCCGCCCGTCAGCCGCAATTTACGCACCCCGAGTGCCGCGAACAGGCGCGACAACCGAAGAATCTCGTCGAACGAGAGCCGGTCCTGTGATTTCAGGAAGCGGTAGTTCTCGTGAAATTTTTCCTTCGGCATGCAGTAGGGGCAGCGAAAATTGCACCGGTCCATGACCGAAATGCGCAGGTCGTGTAGAGGCCGCGCCAGTTTGTCGACGGGATTGCCGGCGCCGCGGATGTCGTGAATGGTGTGTTCCATGGTCTCTTGAGATCACCAGCGGTAAACGTTGCTGACGAAACCTTTCGGGTACGTGTTGGGTCCCGGCGGCAATTCCACGAATCCGTCTGAGCCCGCGAGGCTGAGAAAGTCGCCCGATCCGTTGGGCGGTCGCGGGTTCACCCACGGGCGCCCCCATTCATCGTGTTCGATGGCAACGGGGAGAAAATACGCCAGGGGAGGCTGGAACGTGACCGGAGAGGCGAGGGCCAGCCGCTCCGGCGGCAGCCGGCTCGTCCCCATGGCTTCGGCGATCGCCGGAATGACGTAGCGGATCAGACATACCAGAGTGGAGACAGGATTCCCGGGCAACCCGAACACGGATTGGCCCTGCGGTCCGATCCCGAACCACATGGGTCTGCCGGGGCGCTGTGCCACATTGTGAAAGACCTCCTGTACGCCCAGCTGCACGAGCACCTTGGGAACGAGATCGAACTTACCCATCGAGACGCCGCCGCTCAGGATCACCACTTCATGGGTGGTCAAATGCAGTGCGAGACGCTCGCGCAGGATTTCCTCGTCGTCCAATAGATGGTCGTCGCCAACCCGTGCGAACCCGCGTTTTCTCAGGGTGGCGGCGCAGGCATAGGCATTCGAACGGCGCACCTGATAGTCGGCGATGGGATCGCCCGGTTCGACGAGTTCATCACCGGTGGAGACGATCATGACGGCCGGTTGGCTGCTCACCCGCACGCGGGCCATCCCGGCCGATGCCGCCACTGCGATCTCGGGGGCGCGCAACAGAGTTCCGGACTTCAGGAGCAGCGCCCCCTGACGGCTGTCGCTGCCGCGTCGATGAATATTGTGATAAGGCGTCGCGGCAACGGCCGATTTCAAGGACACGACGCCATCCACGACGTCGTACTGCTCGACGGGAATCACGCAGTCGGCCGCGCCAGGAAGCACGGATCCCGTCATCACTTCGATGGCGTTTTCGCCGGAAGCCAGCTTCAAGGCCGGCGAACCGGCCGCTTGGGTGGCCTGTATCCGGAAGCGGCGTTGTCCGCGCCGCAATTGTTCGCTGTCCACGGCGATGCCGTCCATGAAGACGCGGTCGTACGGCGGGGCATCCCTCTCGGCATAGATGTTCTCGCGCAGAGTTCCACCGACGCACTGCGTCAAGGGCAGTGATTCGATGGGTAGGCACGTCAGCCGAGAGTTGATCGCCTCTTCGGCCAGACGCGGAGTAATGAGCGTACTAGCCTGCATAGTTCTCTAAAAAGGAGGCGGCGAAGGGAATTCGCCGCGCCCGGGTTACTTGGATTCTTGACTCTTCGCCTTGAACGCCTTCAATTGCTCGTTGAATCGCCCAACGTTGGCCTGCAATTCGTCAACGGCGGCGTTATTCTTCTGCACCAATATTTTCTGCTGATCGTCGGCCTTCTTCTTCTCATCCGCCGACAGCTTCTTCGGATCCTTCGGCGTGGCCGCGTCCATTTCGAGCTTGATGCATTCGAGGTACGCATTCATTTCGGTGTTGTAGCGGGTGAAGTCCGTTTTCGCCGCAATCATTTGGTCCTTCGTTGCGGTGGCGCCATCGGGGGGCGCATCGGGCGCGCGCGGGTAGGTGCAGTCAGCCTGCGAGTGAGCGGCGAAGCCTAGGGAAACAACGAGCGTAAGCGGTATCCAAGCCTTCATCGGAAGTCCTCTATTTTATCGGTGCGAATGTTTGTAGGGGCGTCTACGATCTTACGGCCAAGGCTCAACGCCCGCCAGCGTTCCTGGAAGCGCGCGTAAGTTGATGATTTCATGCCTCAATTTGGACCGCAACCCAAGGCGATTGGTTCCCCGGACGGCCATTCGCCGCCCGGCAGAACCATTTTCCAGCCGCGTTTTCAGTCTCCGGTAGAATTTCGCCGCGTGCACCGCGACTACCCCTCAAGGTTTCGGAATGAGTCCGCTCGAGTCCTTTGAACTGATCCTCGGGCTGCTGGCGATTGCGCTGGTATTGCCGATCATAGCCCGGCGCCTGCCGCTTCCGCCGGCTGCCACCCTGGTGGTCGGCGGCATGGTGCTCGCGGCGGTGCCCGGTACGCCGTCGGTGGAACTCGATCCCGATCTCATCATGGTGCTGTTCCTGCCGCCTCTCCTGCTGGCGAGCGCTTATTTCACCGTGTGGCGGGATTTTCGCGCCGAGCTGCGTCCCATCCTCCTGCTCGCCATCGGGGCCGTGACGTTCACCACGCTGTTGGTCGGTTGGGTGACCAAGCAATGGGTGCCGGCGTTGCCGTGGGGCGCCTGTTTCGCACTGGGCGCCATCGTGTCGCCGCCGGATGCCGTTGCGGCAAAGGCGATCTTGCACGGATTGCCGCTTCCCCGGCGCATTGTCACCATACTCGAGGGCGAGAGTCTGGTGAACGACGCGTCCGGACTGCTGCTCTACCGGCTGGCGGTGGCGGCCGTGCTGACCGGCTCCTTCCATTGGGGCGCAGCCGCCGCCTCATTCGTATGGCTGGGCTGCGGCGGAATCGCTTTCGGTTTCGTCGTCGGACACCTGATCTCGTGGGTATTCGAGCGCCGCAAGGCGCCGCACGAGGTGGTGCTCATCAGCTTTCTGGCGGCCTGGTTCACCTACATCGCGGCCGACCGGGTCGGCATTTCCGGAGTGCTCGCGGTGGTGACCAGCGGTCTCGTGACGGGATGGCATCAGCACACCGCGGTCACGGCGCGGGGCCGTACGGAAGCGCGGGCGGTCTGGCGCTTCATCGTTGCCATATTCGAATCGTTGGTATTTGTGCTGATCGGATTGTCGCTGCGCGGTGTTTTGGACCGATTCGGCGGGTTACAACCGGCACTCGAAGCTGCCGGTCCCGTGACGCTCGCGGTGATCGCCACCGTGGTGCTTTCGCGATTGCTGTGGGTGTTCCCCGGCGTTTACCTGCCGCGATGGTTGTCGCCGGCGCTGCGCCGGCGCGATCCGGCGCCGCCGGCATCGAGCATCCTCGTCATTGGATGGGCCGGCATGCGCGGCGTGGTGAGTCTGGCCGCAGCGCTGTCGTTGCCGCATGATTTTCTCGGCCGCGACGTGGTGCTATTCGCGACCTTCGGCGTGATTGCCGCCACCGTCCTCGTTCAGGGATCAACGCTCGGTCTACTGATTCGATGGTTCATCAAGCCCGCCGCCATCAGCGAGCAAACATCGATGCTGAACGAAAGCGCCACCCGCGTGCATGTGGCTTCTGCGTCACTCAGCGCCCTGGAGGCTCTTACCGGCGACGGCGGAGAGCCCCGGCATCCGCAACTCGTCGAGGAATACCGCAACCGCGTTCGCATCACGACCCGGGTTCGGGACCATGGACACGAATTCGTGGAGCGGCGACAGGAACACTTCGTGGCAGCGCTCGCGGCCGTTGCCGCCGGCCGGACCGCCTTGGTAAATCTGCACCGGATGGGAGAGATCCACGACTCGATTCTTCACGCCATCGAGATCGAACTCGACCTCGAGGAACTCCGGCTGCGTCAACTGGCCGGGGAGGGCGACGTCGCCTAAATCGCCGACAAACGCTACACTGCCGCCCGGCGCGCCCGTAGCTCAGCTGGATAGAGCACCTGGCTTCGAACCAGGTGGTCGGGAGTTCGAATCTCTCCGGGCGCACTAAATTCAATAAGTTAGACGCGACTTTTTTGGGTGCTGTGCTATTGACTCATTTGATTAGCACAATCTGTGCAAGTGCAGCTTTGCGGAATGCGTGCCTCACAGACCCGATCATCGGCGCCGTACGCGGCCTCTGCTTGGTGGTCGGGCAACGGGCGGAATCCAAAGCGAATCGCCGGGCGTCAGTTCGATCGCAAATCGCGGGGTGAAGGTCGCGTCGGTGATTTCGGCGCCTTCAATCCGATCTAGACGGTAGCTCCGCGATTCGCCGTCTTTCGTTCGAATTGCGAATAGTAGAATCGCGCCGTCGCGCGTCCGGCGTAGGGAGTACGGTTCTATGCGTCGCACGCCTCCTTGGTAGTGCAGATCGACGCAGAGCCGGTTTGCCGCGGCGAAACGAATGGCTTCCAACGACGAGGAACCTACTGCACCCTGGCGGCGTAGCAGCCCGACCGCGGGTCTGAATACTTGCTCGTCCGACGCGATCGGCGCGACTGGCGCGGGTGGTGCAGCGACGCCGCTTGTAAGCCAGGAAAAAAATTCAGGCATCACGGACCAAAAGCTCTCGAATGGCGGCAACTTCGGGAGTTGATGACCGAGCATGTTGGCCCAATCGGCGATCAACTCGTCAAGAGCGCCAACGATGGTTCCGAAAGTCGGTACGGCAATTCCCTTGAAGGCGCACTTCTTCTGAAGTACGCCCAGCACCGCAGAGGCATCAGGTCGGAATTCGTCGTGGCGAAACAGATTTACCACGTCATACAGATCACGCGGTCGAGTGCGCTCTGCGAGCGCGCGTACTTTTTCACCGAAGACTTCTTCGTAGGCGTAACACCGCGCCGAGATACCTCCTTCGGGCAGGTCACTATAAGGATGTCCGACGGGTCGATCGACGGCCGGCAGCACCAACAGTTCGTCCACGGTCAGGTCGAGCTTGATACGGGGTAGGCTGCGGGCGCGCTGCAGCGGTCCCTCGTAATACAGGCGCCCTTCGCAACTGAGGCCGCCGCGCGAATTTCGATAGACGTCAAATCTGAGTTGTTCTGTCGAAATTTGTAGACCGACGTCCTCGTAGAGTTTCTCGGACACCGCGGAGAAAGCGCGCTTTAGAAAATCCGCGTCCAGATGCGCCACGTCACTCAAAGTAAAGTCCAAATCCTCCGAGAAGCGGTATGTCTCGAAATAGCATTTCTTAAGACATGTTCCGCCCTTGAACGTCCAGGCCGGCGCCAATGCTTCGTGACTGTAGATGCCGTTGAGGAGCCAACCCAAGACGTAATCCTTCTCGACAATCTCAGGTGCAAGCCCAAGATCAGTTGCGATAGCGAGAATTTCACTGCGAGCAATCAATTTTTTGCTACTCCCGGCTTCCACCGCTCGGGCAGCCAAAGCCGCCAGCGCTTTGTCAGTCGGGGTGACGCAGCCGTGGGGTCAAGCTTGACGATGCCTTCGGTGAGGTGGCTAGCACAGGCTTCAATTAGTTTGGGCGATGCGCCGAGGGTCTCCGCGAGAAAGCCCAGACGCTTAAAAACCGCACCGTTTCCGAATCGTTCCGCATAGGTCAGGAGGGTGGCTGTATTGCTGTCCGGGTGGGCGAAATAGGCGCGCAGACAGTCCGCGACCTGCCGGATCCCGCCGCCGTCGGCCGGGGAGTTCAGCAGGTCGATGACCGTGCGGTGCACATCGGAGACTTGGAGCTTCACTCGTCCTCGCCAGACGGCGCGGGTGCCGAACAGTTTGTCCTTACTTATGTGACGAACAACGAATGCCGTACCATGCACCGTCTGATGAGCACGTCGGACCTCTTGAGTGGTGTAGACGAAGACGGAGCGAAACAACTGCTCCGTGAGATCCCAGTGGTGGGCAGCTGTTGCGCCGCCGATATACGCGGCCGAGAATAACTGAGGCACAATTGCCCACGGATCCTCCATAACCTGATCAGTCGGCAACGAGCTTAGGGGCACCGGCGCATACAGCCCACGACGCACTCGAGTGATCCAACCCTGTCCGTGCCAGCGAGCAAGCAATTTTGCGGCGGCAGCGCGATCGATGTTGAGCGCCTCGGATGCATCGCTCACGGTGACGAATTCCCCGGCTTTGCGAAGAATTGCGGCGAGGCGCGCCCTGCTTTCTACGATCGACATGAGAAGCCTAGGTCCAAGTAAACTGCAATAGTTCCTATACTAAGGGAATTACTGCAGTCTTACTATACCCATAAACACTTGAAGTGGGAGATCTTGACAAGGCGTCCTTAATAGTCTGTAATTTCAGTCATGACAGAAACAACAGATATTAAGAGCAGCATCCCGGATGCGGTCCAGCGGTTCGTCCTGGAGTGGGGAAACCTGGGCGAGCGCTGGGGCGTGAACCGTTCGGTGAGTCAGATTCATGCGCTACTGTACGCATCGAAGCAACCACTCGCGGCGGAAGATATCGCGGACTCGCTAGGGATAGCACGCTCCAATGTGTCGAATTCCCTCCGGGAATTGCAGACATGGAATCTTATCCGACCGGTTCCCGTGCTGGGCGATCGGCGTACTTTTTACCAAGCCGAAACGGATCTATGGACGCTTGTCTCTCGTATCGCAGCAGGTCGCAAGGCTCGCGAACTAGATCCTGCTGCCGCAGCGTTGCGCCAATGCGTCGAGATGTGTCGAGACGACAAGAGCGTGGATCCGGTCGTGCAACTTCGGCTTAGAGAGATGCTCGACTTCGTCGAACGCATCAGCCGATGGTACGACCAGATGATCGCGCTGCCTCGATCAACGATTGCGACGCTCATGAAATTAGGCGGCGGCATTGCGCGCTTGCTCGATCGTGGTGGGAAAAAGAGTCGAGATCTTTTGTAATAGAAAGGAGATTACCGTGAATCAACCATCAGCTCTGGCACTCGCGATCATCGTTAGTCTCATTGTGAGCACCATCGTGGCAGTTGTCATGATGGAGCCGCTACGCGGCGCCCTCAAGCAACTGTGCCTCGACAGCAACTCCCCCGCCTTTTGGATACCCTTCACGACCGTGATGTTCTATGTCACGCCACTTCTGTTCACCATGTTGTTCGAAGGTACGGTGGTCCCACCGGACTTGGTCAATATCGTCAGAACCGCCCTCGCGTCATCGCTGTTTGGGGCCTTCGCGGCCCTTCTGGTTGTCGGTTACCAAATCTCGCGCGCACGCCCTTTAGTCCGTTAAATGGAGGCTGCATGACGTCCACGCCTCTGTTTCCTTCCGTGCTCGGCGCCGAATTCACCGCCTTGCATCCTTGTTTAAAGCAGGTCCATAGCGGCGAGTCTTTAAAGTTGCGGGGAACCGTGGCGGTTGATCGAGGGAAATCACTTGTTGCCAGAGCTTTGGGCGCGATCACTTCGCTGCCGCCGGCGGCGACCAGTGCGCGTATCGAAGTCCAGATAGAGTCTAGCGACAAGGGAGAACGGTGGATTCGAGTTTTTGCCACGAGCCATACCATGGTATCGACTCTCCACAGAGACGGGGAACTGCTGGTCGAACGGCTTGGGCCTGCGGCTCTGAAGTTTCGGTTGTTGGTGCGCGGTGGCGGGCTGCAGTGAGTGCTCGAGCACATCTCGGCGTGCGGAATTCCGCTGCCTCTCAAGTGGTTTCGCATATCTGCAACGATAGACTCGCGTGACGGCCGCTACCATTTCTTCGTGGATTCGGAGCTGCGAGGCGTAGGCCGCATTGTACGCTACGAGGGGTTGCTCGATGCAGCGGCCTGATCCCGGCGTCCGCGTCATTGTTTTTGACGGAATTTGCCATCTTTGCTCGGGCTGGATCCGCTTTTTAGGCCGACATCGAATCGATCCACCATTTCAGTTGATACCAATGCAAACTACAGCAGGGAAGGAGCTATTGGTTGAATGTGGAATCGATCCAGAGGATCCCGCGAGCTTTCTCGTGTTGGACCAGAGTCTACGACTTACTGAGTCAGACGCCGCGATACACGTGATCGCGACGATTGGCGGCCTCTGGCAAATGGCTCATCTCGCCCGTGTCGTGCCGCGAGCTTGGCGGGACGCGATTTATCGGTTACTCGCCCGGAATCGGTATCGATGGTTCGGGCGTCGTAGCACCTGCTATTTGCCACACTAAATCTTGCGTATAGTCGTCATTGGCGGGTTGGGCAACTTCGGTGCGCGAATCTGTAAGCGCTTGGCCGAAGAGCCCGGGCTCAAGGTAATCGCAACCAGTCGTCGAGGTGGGGGCGGCCGCGAACTTACGTCGGTCGAGACTGCCACACTGGATATGAGCAGTCCCAACTTTGCCGCCGGACTTGAGGCCCTAGCTCCGAACCTAGTGATTCATTGTGCGGGGCCGTTCCAGGGCCAAGATTATCGGGTTGCATTCGCGAGTATTGCTTGCGGTGCCCACTATATCGACATCGCGGATGGCAGAGATTTTGTGGCGGGATTCGTCGGTGCCCTCGGGCCGACGGCGGAAGCCGCAGGGCGCTTTGCGATCACGGGAGCGAGTACTCTCCCCGCGCTCTCATCGGCGGTCGTCGATTCACTGCGGACACCGCTCACAGTATTGCATGCGATCGATATCGTCATTGCGCCTGGGCAGCACGCTCCGCGCGGCGCCGCAACGGTAGCCGCCGTTCTAGGATATGCGGGACAACCCTTTCAATGGCGGCGAGACGGCGAATGGAGCACCGCCTTTGGATGGCAAGAACTTAAGCGCGAGCAGCTCTCCTTCGGCAATCGATTCGCCACCGCTTGTGATGTCCCGGACCTCGAATTGCTGCCGGAGCGGTATCCCGGCGTCAAGACCGTTACTTTCCGAGCGGCTCTCGAAGTATCGTTACAGCATTACGCCTTATGGATGATCGCGACCTGCCGGCGAATGGGCATGCCGCTTCCTATGGCACGCTGGAGTCCATTTTTAGATCGAGTCGGGACTTGGCTGAGTTGGCTCGGTAGCGACACAGGTGGAATGATGGTCCGCATTGCCGGAACAGATGATGCCGGTCGGAGGCATTGTCGAAGGTGGGAACTTGTTGCCGAAGACAATCATGGTCCGGAAATTCCCTGCATGGCCGCCGTCATTCTTGTCAACCTACTCAATCGTGGCGACGCGATTGCACCAGGCGCGAGGGTCTGCATAGGGCTTATCGGGCTATCTGATTTCGAACCAGAATTCGCCAGATGGAAAATATCAACTCAAGTAAACGAATGTTGATCGGCGCCCGTAATGCACCTGACTCGAGGCACCAGTGAGTTCTTGGTACCTGCTGATTAAATGGATCCACATCATCTCTTCGACGGTTCTGTTTGGTACCGGTGCCGGCATCGCGTTCTTTTTTCTCCGCGCGCAGCGAACGGGGGACGCGAGGATCATTGCCACTGGTGGCGAAGCCGCCACTGTGAGAAGTGGCCGTAGTCGACGTGGTGCAACGATTGTCGATTGCTCTCTACGCGCTCGTCGGTTGCTTCTGGATCCCCGTGGTTTGGCTTCAGATGCGTATGCGCGACTTGGCCGCTGAGGCCGCCAACAATGAGCAACCGCTGCCTACGATGTATGAGATCTATTGTCGCCGATGGTTTGCGCTTGGTTGGTCGGCCTTCATCGGTGTGCTGGCTATTTTCTATTTGATATGTCACGTAACTATGATTCCAAGGGCTTAACAGGGGATAACCGCAAGATCTGTAGCACAAACCGATAGCGAAAATCTCTTGTTTTCCAATGCATTGGGTCGCTCGGAATACGCTCCTTCGAACCAGGTGGTCGGGAGTTCGAATCTCTCCGGGCGCACCAATTACAAACGCTTCGACCGGGTCCGTTTCCCCGCCGCTTTGTCCAGCAGCGCAAGACCGTCCGCGAGTCGTCCGCGACCGCGTGCCGCACGCAACTCGAAGCGTGTTTCGGCATCGAAATCCGCCAGTAGTATTGTGGTCATCTCTTCAATAAGCTTCGTCACGCTCACCTTGCGTGACTTCGCCACCAGTTTCAGACGCGTCCTTTTCTCCTCTGGCAGTCGGATAATCAAAGCGCTCATTGTTGCTCCTTAAGCCTTAAGCAATTGCGTTGGGGTAACCACCGAAACACGGGGAAATTTCAGCTCGCCACCGCGCAGATCGCGCACATTACGCGTGACGAGATAATCCGCTTGCCCCGCGACCGCCAATTCCATGAGGTGATTGTCCGCCTCGTCGCCGAGATTCGGCCGCCAAGCGTAGTAGATTCTTGTCCACTGACAGATCGACAGAAATATATCCAAGAAAGCTTCACGCTCGGTGGCTGTTAATCGTGCGCCACGCCAAATCGATTCGCGGCCCAGCAAATCCTCGTATTCGGCCAGAAGAGCCGCTCCCATGAGGGGTCGAAAGCGTCCTTCCAGGCAAAGACGCAATACTCGATTTGCGTGGCCCGATCCACGGACACCGGCTACCCACACATCGGTGTCGACGACGATGTTCACCGAGCAAATGATTGCATATGTGCAATCAAACAGCAAACTGGCGAGAGCATCGCTCCTGCGTGCAGGTCATTCGGAATTGGTCGGGTTAGGTGTGCTATTGGAAAGCACCCGTATCTACAATATCAAAGGCATATCAAAGGATAACCGGCGGTTCTGTAGCACAATCGAATTGCGAAAATGCTAGGTTTTCTAGATACTTACGTTGCTTGGAATACGCGTCTTCGAAACAGGGGGTCAGGGGTTCGAATCCCTTCGGGCGCACTTTTTATCAAAAAAAGTTCTCCGGCAGCCCAGGCCACGAGATCGGAAACGAGCAGATCGAACCCCTGACGGACGACAAGACGGTTCGACAACCCGGCGCTGCGCCGGGTTGGACGTCGCCGCTCAGCGGCGGCGGTCCGGAGCGAAGCGGAGGACGAGCGGCGCAGCCGCGAGCAATCCGACCGGGCGCTCCATTCAAATTTCACCGAAGCCATCAACACGACGCCGACATCACCAAGGTGCAGGAATGGATTGGGCATGCCAATATTGCGACGACGCGGATTTATGATCGGCGGCAGTCCAAGGTGGAGGATTCGCCGACTTTTAAGGTGAGCTATTGATATCGACGATTTGGTACCGCTGTGAGAAATCTTATCGATAGCCTTATAGGCTACTAGTGTCAATTTTCTATAATTGCGTCAGTGACAGAATTAAAGGTGCGGGTTGGACAGCGGCCAGTGGCCGTGACTCGGCGCGGCAGTTTCCGCATCGTCAGGGAAGTGACCTGCAATGACATTCGAATGGTTGCCGCACTATGTGCGGACCAACGATATTGACCTAGCGACTTACCACCTCGGATCCGGCCCCCCGGTTGTTATGCTTCACGGATTTCCTGAACTGGCTTATTCGTGGCGGCACCAGATCGAGGTCCTAGCCCGGCATGGTTGGCACGCAATTGCGCCCGACTTGCGGGGATTTGGCGCAACTGGGTCCCACGGCGATGTGTCGTCCTACAGCTTTGCAAACCTCGCAAAGGACGTCTTCGGCATGATCGCCGCGCTGGGCCTAAGGCGGCCTGTCTTGATTGGGCATGATTTCGGCGGTGCGCTGGCATGGTCAATCGCCCGCGACCACCCTAAAGCCATTTCCGGGATCATCAGTTTGAACACTCCCTATACCCGGCGGGGGCATCAAGACCTTGTGAGCACCATGCGCGAATATCGCGGCGAGACAAACTACATGGTTTCTTTTCAGGCGGTTGGCGTTGGCGAGGCAGAGATGGAACGCGACATCAGCGCCCTGTTCCACAACTTGATGCGCCGCCCGAAACTCGAATTGTCAAAGTTCCGAGCGGATTCGCGCCTGAAGGCATTGCCCATAACCCTGTTCACCGGCGAACCCACCGTGATGGGCGACGCTGTGCTGTCGGAAAAGGAACTGGAAGTCTACATTGAGGCCTATCGGAAGACGGGATTTGAAGGCGCGCTGAACTGGTACCGGAATCTTCCACGCAACTGGCACGATGCCGCGGATAAAGGGGAGCGTGTCGATGTTCCCGCGTTGATGGTCTCTGCCAGCGACGACTTTTTTCTCCCGCCCGAGACAACCCTCGGCATGGAGCAAATTGTCCCCGATCTGGAACGTGCCTTGATCCGGTCATGCGGCCATTGGACTCAGCAAGAACAGCCCGAGGCGGTCAACCAAATCATCATCGACTGGTTGGAAAGGAGAATGCGTCCACTGTTTTCCTGAAGCGCTTCAACGCTCTGGACGATACGAATCGCCAAGCCGGTTGAGTTGAGCGCCAACGAATAGATGCCTATCTTCGCTCAACTTCCCGGCATCTCCGCAAAGCATCGATAGCACGAGCAAAGTGCATATTGAGCGACAAAAAATGCCCGAAACATTGGCCTTCAACTGGGATGGCCCCAAGGTCATGTACGTCCCCGGTCTTGACAGTAAGTCGTTCGTACGACTAACATCGGCCATCTCATAGAAGAATCGAAGCGACGACAGGCGTGGCAAGAGCTGGGGGAAAGTCAATGATTGATGTTCTATTGTGTTCGAGCCGATTGGCGATTGTTCTCGGTATCGGTAGTGTCCTGCTAGCCAGGGGAGCCCTCAGCGATACGACGCCGCCGGAAGCCGGGGTGATTGAAGAAATCGTGGTAACTGCGCAGAGGACCGCCGAGAAATTGTCACGAACCCCTCTTGCGGTGACCGCGCTCACGGGCGAGGCGCTTGCGGAGAATCATATAACTGATCCCGCCTCACTCGCGGCGTCGGTTCCAAACTTCAATTTTGGGATGTACGGCGGCACGGCACGGCTCGCAATTCGCGGTATCGGCTTCAACTCTATTAATGCCGGAGCAGAGGGGCGCGTGGCGTACTACTCCGACGGTGTCTACTATAGTCGCCCTGCTACGGCTCTCAGTGGATTCTTCGATGTGGATCGTGTGGAGATTCTGCGTGGCCCGCAAGGAACTCTCTACGGACGCAATGCAACGGGAGGTGCGCTCAGCATTATAACCGCAGAACCGACGAAAGAGCTTGCAGGTTACTATACGCAAACGATCGGAAATCATGGTTTATTCAGCGAAGAAGGCGCAATTTCCGGGCCTTTGACCAATTCCATATCCGGGCGCGTGGCGTTTCAGTTCGTCAATCGCGACGGGTACGGTCACAACGTCGTGACTGGCAATGATGTCGATAACGCTGCCACGCAGAGTGTTCGCGGGAAGTTGCGTTACGAGGGTCCATCTGACTGGAGTGTTACCGCCACGTTCGACTTCCATCATGAAAATGATCAGAACTTCGGCGGCCATTACGGGGGCCAAGCCTATCCGTTGATTTTTCCGGTCGAGATCACCACAACTCTTTCCCCCTCAAACCTCGGCGGACCGACCCCGTCAAACGTCCGAGACTTTTCATCGGCCTCGGACCCGCATAATCGGAGAACTTTTTACGGATTTGGCATCACGGCCGACGATAAACTGTCATTTGCCGAATTAAAATCAATCACGGCTTACCGTTACTCCGACTATTCCGATTTTTACCCTGATCCGGCCGACGCCGCACCCCTCACCAATCAGGAACGGGCGCATCAGATCAGTGAAGAACTACAGCTATCGGGTGACTCCCAGTCTGCGAAGTGGGTCACGGGGATTTACCTATTTCACGAAAACATTAGCGGACAAGTGAATATTCCTTTGGGGGTCGCGCTACTAAATGCACTCGGAATTCCTGTTCCGGCATCGCCGAACGGCCTCACACGCGGTTACTGGGCGGGAGGAAACGGGACTACGGATACCGCAGCCGGGTACGGACAGTTCACGTTGAAGCTCACACCGAAGCTCGAACTGACGGGCGGTCTTCGCGTCGCGTGGGAGCGGAAAACTGTATCGGACGCTAATCAGTTTGATTTTAGTCCCTATATCTCCCCGAACCCACTCACGACATCGCCAGGTTACAATTCCACGTCGGGCTCAGAGCGAGAAACTTCTACCACGCCCAAAATAACCCTGTCTTATCTATTTGGACCGGACGTTATGGCTTACATCACGGCCGCCAAAGGATACAAGAGCGGCGGCTTTGATATCGGAGCAGTACAACCTGCGTATCGTCCCGAGACGCTTTGGGATTACGAGATGGGCGTCAAGTCGAAAATGTTTGATGGGCGTCTTCAGGCGAACCTTGCCGGATTTTACTACGACTACAAAGACCTTCAGGTATCCGTCATAAAGGACACGGTTGTCTATACGCAAAATGCGGCTCGGGCGCGGACATATGGTCTGGAGGCGGAGATTCAAGCCGTTCTGGCGCCAAGATTGAAATTGAATTTCTCAGGAAGCTATCTCAATGCCAAATTCAAAGAATTTGTGACGGCAAATACTGACCTTCCTGGTGCGCCTGTGCTGAATTACGCCGGCTATACTCTTCCCCAATCGCCGCGGTTTCATGGCCAGTTGGGGCTGGAATACACCGTCGATCTAGCGCATGGTGGTTTAAGATTTACGGGGGCTGCGAACTCCACCTCTAGAGTCTATTTTTCGCCGTTTAATATTCCTACGATCTCACAGGGATCGTACGTGAAAGAAGATGCGGCGATCGATTACGTCAGCGAGTCTGGCCATTGGCAAGTCGGCGCGTCCGTAAAAAATATTTCTGACAGAACTACTATCGCTTCGAACACTGCTAATAGCTTTCTGGTTAGCGACAGCTTAATCAACTATATGGATCCGCCGCGCACTTTTGGCGGGACCTTTACGGTGCGATTCTAAAACGGACAATATAGAGTGTGAGTTCGCCAGATCATGCGCGTGACCCGGCCAAACATGCCCGGGTCACGTCGGCCAGTCAGGAAGTTGCCGAGTTCCAATCCAGAACTTGCTCTCGGCACATTCAGCCACGGCAATAGCGCGCCATGAAGTGACGTCGGATCGGCGACTTCATCTCAGGCACCGTCGTCAAGCTCGTTCGGATCGCCAAGGCCGCCTGGCCCGAGGCGCGCAAGACGGGCGCCACCGCAAAGGAGAGACGCTTGGATTTGTTCGATCTGACCGGAAAGGTGGCGATCATCACGGGTTCCTCACGCGGCATCGGCCGTGCGATCGCCGAAGCCTATGCGGATGCCGGCGCTAGGGTTGTGATCTCCAGTCGCAAGCTGCCCGCGTGCGAGGAGGTTGCCACCGCGATAAACGAAAAGTATGGCGAGGAGCGCGCCGTCGCCGTCTCCGCCAGCATTTCGGACAAGGCGGCGCTGGAAGCACTGGTCGCCGAAACCCGGCAGCGCTTCGGCCAGATCGATCTGCTTGTCTGCAACGCCGCCTCCAATCCTTATTACGGGCCGATGGCAGGGACCAGCGACGAACAGTTCCGCAGGATCTTCGACAACAATGTGCTCGCCAACCACTGGCTCATCACCATGGTCGCGCCCGAGATGATCGAGCGCAAGGAGGGCTCGATCATCATCGTCTCCTCGATCGGGGGGTTCATCGGCTCCAGCGTGATCGGCGCCTATAACGTCTCCAAGGCGGCGGACTTCCAGCTCGTGCGCAACCTCGCGCTAGAATACGGGCCGCACAATGTACGCGTCAATGCAATTGCGCCCGGTGTCATTCGCACCGACTTCTCTCGTGCATTGTGGCAAGATCCTAAAGCCGAAGCCGCACTCCATGGCGTGACCCCGCTGGGCCGCATCGGCGAACCGAGCGAGATCGCGGGAGCAGCGGTGTTCCTCGCCTCCAAGGCAGGGGCTTATGTCACCGGCCAAGGCATCGTTGTCGACGGTGGCACGACTATCCGCGGAGGCCTGTGATGAGCGCGCGGTTTGGCGGCCACAGCGTCCTCATCGTGCCGCGATCGAGGCTCAGGACAAGGCCGCACTGGTCGCAACGTGGCTCAAGCGTTCCCAACGGGAGATGAGCATGCGCGACGCCGTCATCCTATCCACCGCCCGCACACCGATCGGCCACCCCTACGGCATGTCCGGCGCATTTGTGGTCGGCCATGCGCCGATCGAGGGCAAGAAGCGTGGCGCACGGCATGCTGTGGTGACCATGAATGTCGGCGCGGCCGCGCCGTTGGAGGTGCTGTGATGAAAACGTTGCTATCCGTCCGGCCCGGCGGACCCGGAACGCTCGAGCTGACCGATGTACCCACGCCCCAGCCCGGCAAGGGCGAGTTGCGCGTGGGCGTGCTCGCCTGCGCGATCAACTATCCAGACGTGCTGATCATCGAGGACAAATATCAGTTCAAGCCGCCACGCCCATTTGCGCCAGGCGCCGAGATCTCCGGCGAGGTCGAGGCGATTGGTGATGACGTTAAAGACTGGACGGTCGGCGACCGGCTGATCGCGGTCGTGCCCCACGGTGGGCTCGCCGAGCAGATGATTGTGCCCGCCCAGGCGGCAATCCGCATGCCGAAGGATGCAAATCCCATCGAGGGTGCAGCGCTCATTTTCACTTACGGCACCACCATCCATGCGCTGGTCGATCGCGGTCAGCTCAAGGCCGGCGAGACGCTGCTGATCCTCGGCGCCGCGGGCGGAATCGGCCTTTCCGCAATCGAGATTGGCAAGGCGTTGGGCGCCACCGTCGTGGCAGCCGTCTCCAGCGAGGAAAAGGAGGTCGCCGCGAAGGATGCCGGCGCCGACCACACACTCGTGTATGGGCGGGGGCCCTTCGACAAAAATGCCTCCAAGGCGTTGGCGCAGGCGTTCAAGGACGTCGTCGGGCCGGGAGGCGCGCAGGTCATCTATGATCCTGTCGGCGGTGACTATACCGAGCCTGCGCTGCCCAGCATCGCCTGGGAGGGGCGGTACCTGGTCGTCGGATTTCCCGCTGGCATCCCAAAATTGCCGCTCAATCTCACACTGCTTAAGGCCTGCGACGTGCGCGGCGTCTTTTGGGGCGCCTTTGTGGCCCGGGAGCCCAAGCGGCACCGGAAGCATGTCGATCAGTTGCTCGCTTGGTGGCGCGAGGGTCGCATCCGCCCGCGCATCGACCGCACCTATCAGCTGGCTGAAGGCGGTGACGCGATTGCCCGCCTAGCCAGCCGCTCCGCAATCGGCAAAGTCGTTGTACAGATTGCGCAGGGTGCGACTGAGTGATCGGAACTCCACAAACTGAATTCAATAATGTTGCCGCAGCCGATGAAGCAGAGCTGATGCAAATGCATGCTATATCGATGAACTTCTCCCGTTTCGAGTTTGCTCTCAGTCCCTATCAGGCGACCGGTGGGTGGGAACGCGAATACGCGGGCCGTACGCTCATACTCGCTAGGGTTCGTGCTCAAATGAGAGGGTGTGTCAGAACGTCCAGGAAACGGGGGATGTAATATGTCCAACTTTGGTTTTGGTCGCCCCAAGAATGGACTTATTCAAATGGCGTATACCGTTCCAGATATTGGCGAGGGAATCGCCTATTGGACGGACGTCATGAAGGCCGGGCCTTGGTTCCTTGCTAAGAACTTTTCTGGTGATGATCCGATCTATCGGGGCGCTCTTATCGATGCTGCTCTCGGTTTTGTTGGGTCAATGCAAATCGAGTTAATCCAGCTGGCCAATGAGGAACCGGGAGTCCATCGCGATGCTATACGGTCATACGGCTATGGCTTCCATCATTTTGGCCAGGCTTGCACCGATATCGAGGCGGAGCGAGCACGTTACGAGGCGCTTGGCTTTACAAATGTCTTTCAGGCACGGATGCCTAGCAGGGACTTGGTCTATTTCATGGAGACCTCAGATTCTGGCTCCAATGGACTCATTGAGCTTATATCGGCCGGACCCGTGATTGACGCAGTCTTTACGAAGATGTGGGCCAGTTCGATCGGGTGGGCGGGCGATCGTCCTATTCGTCCATTTGGCGAGTTGTTTGAATAGTGAAAGAATGGTCGATCCTCAGAACCGGCGAGTTCCTGAGCGAGGCTTTAAGATTCATCTTAGTCGGATTGAATCGTCTCGGCGTCTTCGTCCAGTAGACTTACCGGAGGTGGCCTCTTGCCGAATCGACGGCTGATCTCTTGATGGTCGATTCGGCGATCGAGGATGAAATCGCTTCAGTGCGTGGCCAATTTATGTCTATTATAGGTTCTGCTCTGCTTTACTAATGGAGATTTCGTCATGGCTGCGCCAAAAGGAGGGGGACGTGCACGGCTTCTCGACGTTGCGGAAAAAATATTCGCCGAAAAAGGCTACGACGCCGCGACAACGCGTGAAATAGCGGCGCGAGCGGGAGACACGCTCGGCACGTTAAGCTACCACTTTAAGAGTAAAGAGCGTCTTTTGGCCGAGGTTCTTCGGCGTCGGTTCGACGAGATGAACGACCATCGTCGTGCTATGTATCGCGAGTTCGTCGCCAAGCGGGGCGGTCAGGTGCCCTCGCTCGAGGAAACAATCACGGCAATTATTATTCCGCTGATGCGACTGGCGATGAGTGACGAGCCCGGCTGGGGAAATTACCTTACTATTTTTGGTAGACAGATGTATGGGACTGACGACGATCAGTATGCGCTCATCAGTGAGCTGATCGACCCGATTGGCATTGAGTTTTCGGGTTGGTTGTCGGCGGCCGCGCCAAAAACTTCAAGAGTTAATATCGCTCACGCTTATGTATTCGTGATTGGCTGTTTGTTTGATTACATCAATCAGCATAAGAGGGACAGGCTTAACCGTCTTTCTGGAGGCCTTGCGACCGCGTTCGATTTTCCCGGGGTGAGCAAGCGATTGCTGGCTTTTGTCGTTGCCGGCACACGAGCGGTTCTCGAATATCCAGTTAAGGCCAGCCCGACGCCTTCAAAAATCTTGAAAATCGATGCGACAAAAAAGAGACGCTCGGTCAGATCCGCTTAACGAACCTGCCGGCCCCGCTGGCGGCGCTCTCTATTCTCGCAGCGAAGTCGATGTTGCCTGGCTCGAAGCGACCGAAGTGAATCTGCACGATTCAGACTGATCGGTCAGAGCCCACTTAGATCACCCTCCGCGGCCATCCTCTTCCAATAAAACAGCAGATCGCGCGACGCGCCGACGCGCCTCCTCCAGATCTCGCTTGACAGTCGGTCATTCGACCGACATACTCAGATCAGATCAAGATTATAGGAGCGTGCTTGCGATGCCGAAATGGGCTTTCGAAAAGGGGCTGCAGCAAGTCGGACCAGGCACCTACGCTTATCTTCAGCCCGACGGCTCGTGGGGCTGGAGCAATGCCGGCCTGGTTGTCGACGGCGATCAGAGCCTGCTCGTCGACACGCTATTCGGGCTCAAACATACCGGTGACATGCTGGCGGCGATGGCGGATGCCGTCCCGGCGGCGCGAGACATCAACGTCTTGGTCAATACCCATGCCGATGCTGATCACATCTTCGGCAATCAGCTTGTCAAAGGCGCGCATATTCTGGCGTCGCAAGCGGCGGCGAGCGAATTCCTCAAGGTAACCCCCGAAGACTATCGCAATATCTTCGAAAACTGGCGGGAGCTTGGGGCCGGTGCGCGCTACATCCATGAGCATTGCGGTCTCAGTGCTTCCGATGCCAAGAACGTCACGCTGACCCCGCCGCACGAAACCTTCGTCAAGGAAAAGCGCCTGAAAGTTGGCGACAAGAACGTCGTCCTGACCGCCGTCGGGCCAGCTCATACGAGCGGCGACGTGCTGGTTCATTCCGTGGAGGACCGGGTCGTCTTCACTGGGGACCTGCTGTTCAGCGGAGCCTATCCGGTTCTTTGGGAGGGATCGATCGAGGGCTGGATCGCGGCCTGCGATCACATTCTGTCTCTAGACATTGACGTGGTTGTTCCCGGTCATGGGCCGCTGACGGACAAGACTAGCGTTGCCGAGTTCCGAGCCTTTTTGGTGCGGTTTCGCGAGGAGACCCGCACGCGTTTCGAAGCCGGCCTCTCCATTCAGGACACGGCACTGGAAATCGCCGAACTCCCGGATCTACCCGAGTGGAATACGCCCGAACGGATCATCGGTGCAGTGAACTTCCTCTATCGGAAATATGGAAGCCCTCAAGCCACCGACGCCTTCCTCGAGATCTTTGGACTTTTCGATCGCTTTTTGGCCACACGGGCGGCGCGGGCCGCAGGCCATGCCGCGTGTGGCGCATTGAGGGGCGCGTGATGTCCGAAACAGCAGTCGTACCCTCGCCCACAGCTGAGCGCCTGGTCAGTCCCGCCGCCTATGCGGAATGGGATGGGGTCAACGCGGACCTCACCTACCTCAGGAGCCATCTACCTTTCGCGAAGGCCAATCCGAAGGGCTATGATCCTTTCTGGGTGGCGACCAAATATGCCGACGTGCAGGTAATCAGTCGCCAGCCGGAAATTTTCCGCTCGAACGGGTATCGCGTCATCCTTTCCAGCCAGGCCGCCTTGGCGGCGATGGAGAAGCCTGGCGCGCCACCAGCCCTGCGCGCGCTCATCACGATGAATGCGCCGGAGCATTGGGCCAACCGTCGCCTCACCTTCGCCGACTTCGCGCCAAAGGGAGTGCAGGGCCTCGAGGAATCGATCCGGGCGATCGCTGTTCGTTCGGTGGAAGATTTTCTGGCGACCGGTGGAACGTCGGAGTTCGTCGAGGACGCGGCGCTGCGCTATCCCCTGCGCGTGATCCTAGCCTTGCTAGGGCTGCCGAGCGAGGACGAGGATTTCATCCTGCGCTTCACGCAGAAGTTCTCCAATCCGCAGGATCCGGAGTTCAGCGCGGCAGAGGGCGGCGTTGCCGAAAAGGCAGGGGTCGCGCTCGATCATGACGTGCTCGAGGAATACAAGGGCTACTTCTACGCGCTCATCGACAAGCTTCGCGCGAACCCGAACAACTCGGTCAGCTCCAAAATCGCGAACGGAACGATCGACGGTCAACTTCTGTCGCATTGGGACGCCATGAGCCAGATCGTCGTCGTTGCGACCGCGGGTCACGACACGACGTCATACTCGACCGCCGGAGCGATGTGTGCGTTGGCAGAGCGGCCGGATCTGGTCGACCGCGTGCGCGCGGATCTCTCGCTGGTCCCGAAGCTCGTCGATGAGGGAGTCCGGTGGGGCAGCCCGCTGCTCAACTTCATGCGGACCGCCTCCGCCGATTGTGAGTTGCGCGGCCAGACCATCCACAAAGGCGACTGGATCATGATGTCCTATCTCTCGGGGAACCGAGACGAGGATGTCTTCAAGGACCCTTTTACATTTTCGCTGGACCGTCCCGAGAATGTGCATCTCGGCTTCGGCCATGGGCCGCATAACTGTCTGGGCAGGAACGTTGCCAAGCTCGAGATGAGGATCTTCTTCGAGGAGCTGTTTCGGCGGGTAACCTCGGTCGAGCTCGCCGGCACACCAACGCGTACACATCACGCCAGTCTGAGCGGGGTAAAGACGCTCCCGATTCGCTTCACCTACAAGTGACGCGCTGCCAGAAGGGCCGACCGCATATTGCTTACACACAAATACGGTCCGTCACACGAATGACCCAAAAAGAAAGATGAGCCTCGCCTATACGGTGTGACAGGCTGATATTGACGGTCGACTCTGAAACAACGGAGATATTTATGAAGCTGGTTTCTTTTCGGGCCTCCGATCGGGACGGTGTTGGCGCCATCCATTCCGACGGCTTCGTCGTCGATTTTTCGGGCCTAGGGTCACAATTCCCGGGCACGATGCAGGCGCTGATCGAGGCGGGTGGTGACGCCTTGGCCCAGGCGCGGCAATGGACCGACAAAGCCGTTGCGGATGCGCGCCGACCATTAAAGGATGTCCGGCTGCTAGCGCCTCTGCCGCGACCCGTACGGCTCCGTGATGCAATGTTGTTCTTGGAGCATCTGGAAGTTGCGCTGGCCAAATTGGGGATGCCCATGCATCCGGAGTTCAGGCGGCAGCCAATCTATGTGAATAGCGATACCACCCACGTGTTCGGGCCCGAAGATGACATCCCATGGCCGATGGACTCCGACTGGATCGACTATGAGCTTGAGTGGGCCTGCGTGATCGGGAGGTCCGGTCTTGCCATTGATCGCGAGAATGCCCGAGATCACATCTTCGGATACACGGTTTTCAACGACTGGTCGGCACGAGATCTTCAGAAGACGTTCCTCCAGACCGGCGCCGGACCTGGCAGCGGGAAGGATTTCGCCAACAGTATCGGACCGTGCATTACGACGGCCGATGAGATCGACGACCCTTATGCATTGACGATGACTGCCCATATTAATGGGGATCTGTGGAGCAGAGGCTCGACCGCCAGCATGTTCCATCGCTTTGAAGATGCAATCCACCATTTCAGCAGGGTCGCGCCGCTCTGCGTCGGGGAGGTCATCGGGTCCGGGACTGTTCTGAACGGCTGCGGCTTCGAGCTGGATCGTCGGCTGTCGGTCGGCGATGTGGTGAATCTGGAGGTAGAAAGCATTGGTTCGCTCAGGAACCGCGTGATCCGCCTTTAGGATGGCGTGTCGGTGGGGAGCGCCAAGTGAGGCGGGAATATCGTTGGAGCAAGTTCGAGAGAGAAGGCCATCGGGATGCTTTGCGTCGCCAATCTTTTCTTGGGCGCACGTGGCGGTATGACGCTTTGTCGGTCGGAATGTTTCGAGGAGAATCTAATGTCGAAGGTGATCATAAGCTGCGCCGTAACAGGCGCCGTCCATACGCCGAGCATGTCACCTTACCTGCCATGTACGCCGAGCGAAATCGCTGCTGAGGCAATCGGTGCGGCTGAGGCTGGCGCATCGGTCCTCCACCTGCATGCGCGTGACCCCGAAACCGGGAAGCCGACGCCCGATCCCAAGGTGTTTATGCAATTCCTTCCGCGCATCAAGCAAAGTACCGATGCGGTTATCAACATTACGACTGGCGGCAGCCATACCATGACGATCGAAGAGCGACTAGCCGCACCGCTTCGAGCGTCGCCGGAGCTATGCTCGCTCAATATGGGATCGATGAATTTCGGTCTCTATCCGATGCTCGGAAAGTACAAGGAATTCAAATATGATTGGGAGGCCCCGCATCTCGAAGCCTCGCGCGACCACATCTTCCGTAACACATTCCGTGACATCGAGAATATCCTCGACAAGCTCGGAAACGGTCACGGTACGAAGTTCGAGTTCGAGTGCTATGATACGGGACATCTCTACACGCTGGCGCACTTCCTGGACCGTAAGCTCGTCACGCCGCCTCTGTTTGTCCAAACAATCTTCGGAATTCTCGGCGGCACGGGTGCCGATACGGAGAACCTGCTTCATCTCAAGCGCCTTGCCGATAAGCTGTTCGGTGATCAGTACCTCTGGTCGGTGATGGCCGCCGGCAGGCATCAGATGCCATTCATCACGATGGGGGCAATCAACGGCGCCAGTGTCAGGGTTGGGCTGGAAGACTCCCTCTTCGTCGGCAAGGGACGTCTCGCCAAATCCAATGCTGAGCAAGTCCGGCTTATCCGGTCGATACTCGAGCCGCTCTCGCTGGAGATTGCGACACCTGCTGAAGCTCGTGAAGTGCTTGCGCTAAAGGGTGGCGATAACGTCGCATTCTGAGTGCGATTTGGGTGAGATTGGACGGCCGATTTCACGGACCTTTAATTGCGCCGACCCACGTCCGGATCGGCGATTACGCCAGGAGCTAATCATGAGTAAGAGCACCAATCGCCGATGGATCGTGAAAAGGCGTCCGGAGGGACTGCTTCGGCCTGGTGACCTCGAGCTCATCGAGGGAGCGATCCCCGAACCGGCGGCCGGTGAGTTCGTCGTTCGCGTAACACACCTGGCATTCGACCCGGCGCAGCTCTTCTGGCTCTCGCGCGATAGCTATGTGCCGGCCATTCCCATCGGCAGCGTAGTTGAATCGTTCGCGGCGGGCGAGGTTTTCAGCTCGAAGAAGGATCGGTTCCCGGTGGGGATGAAGGTACAGGGTAGTTTCGGATGGCAAGACTATAGCCTGGTCGCCGACAATACCGCATTTCCTCTCCGATCAGAGTCGGCGGTCAAGGCGCTCAATGTTTTTGGACTCACCGGCCTCACGGCCTATTTTGGCATGGTCGAGATCGCACGGCCTCGGACTGGCGACATCGTCGTCGTGTCGGGGGCGGCGGGAGCGACGGGGTCGATCGCCGGCCAGATTGCGAAGATACATGGTGCTCATGTCATCGGTATTGCCGGCGGTCCCGAGAAATGCCGGTGGGTCACCGAGACCGCAGGCTTCGATGCCTGTATAGACCATAAGTCGCAGAACATCAGCGAGCAGCTTCAGAAGCTGGCGCCGGATGGTGTCAACATCGTCTTCGAGAATGTCGGGGGACCCGTCCTTGATGCCACGCTGGAAAATCTCGCCATTGGGGCGCGGATAGCGCTGTGCGGCGGTATATCCTCTTACGTCCCGGCCGAAGGCGCCGCGGTTGCCGGAATCAAAAACTACATGCAGCTGGGCCTCAGGCGATCAAGCATGACGGGCTTCCTTGTGTTTGATTATGCCGATCGGTTCGAAGAGGCCATCACCTCGCTTCGACAATGGTTGGATAATGGACACATCGTATCGTCCGAAGATGTGCAACAAGGCCTCGAAAACGCCCCGGAAACGTTGAACAGGATTTATCGCGGCCTGAATTTCGGGAAGCAGCTTCTGGCTCTCTAGTCAGGCCTATACGCTCCATGGGTTCGATCGCGAGGAGATCTTCCCGTCGATCAGCAAATGGAAATTGAGGGGAGAACGTAATGGGAAGAACCCTGATCAAGAATGCCATCCTCGTGACAATGGATCGCGCGACAAGTGATCTTAAGACCGGCGACATTCTCCTAATCAACGACCGAATTGCCGAGGTGGCAGCCCACATCAAGGCAGATGACGCCGAAGTGATCGACGCGACCGGCATGGCCGCAAGCCCCGGCTTTGTTGACACCCATCGTCACGTCTGGCAGACCCAGCTCCGCGGTGTCTCGGCCAACTGGAGCCTGTTCCAATATTTGGCTGAGATGCGGACGATGTATTCAGTCTGCTACGACCCGAACGATGCTTATCTCGGCAACTATGTCGGCGCTCTTGAGGCGATAAATGCTGGAGTTACCACCCTTGTTGACCATTCCCACCTTCAGATTTCGGAAGAGCATTCCGATGCGCTGGTAAAGGGTTTGGTCGACGCCAGAATCCGCGGAATCTTCTGTTATGGGGTCTATCGTAACCCCAAATATACGCCCGGACAGGAAATCGACGCTGCGTCAATTGTAATGGATATCGCTGGCCCGATCGAAGACTTTCACAAGCAAAACGCGCTGCGCGTGCGCGAGAGATTCTTCCCTGCAAACGATTCGCTGCTTCGCTTCGGGATTGCATCGAGCGAGTTCTTCACTTTCCCCAGCATTGAGCCCGTACTGGAAGAGCTTGCATGGAGCCGAACTCTCGAACCGGCCCGCATCACATTCCACGCCGCAATCGGTCTCAATGAGGATGTCAGTATCATTTCGCGGCTGTCAAAGGCAGGTGCGTTGGGAGATGATTTGCTGCTCTCGCACGGCAACTGTCTCACCGACGATGACTTGGCGCTGATAGCGCGCGAGGGCGGGTGGTTGTCGACGACACCGGACACCGAGCTGCAGATGGCCGCGACTTTTCCGGTGTTGGAGCGGGTGGTCCGGTCTGGTCGGGCCCCATCGCTTGGAGTAGACATCGTTTCGAACTTTTCCGGTGACATGTTCGCCCAGATGCGGCTCATGTTGCAGGCGATACGGTTCCGCCGGAATGAACAGGATCACAAGGGCACGTTACCAAGCAGTTTGCGCTTTCCCGCCGCAAAGATGCTCGAATATGCCACGCTCGGTGGGGCGACCTGTGTCGGCCTCGAGAATGACATCGGCAGTCTCACGCCCGGCAAAAAGGCCGATTTGGTACTGACTCGGCTCAGCTCAATCAATATGGCTCCTGTCCGCGACCCGGTTGCGGCTCTGGTTTTCTACGCAAATGCAAACGACGTCGATTCCGTTTGGATCGATGGAGTCGCGCGCAAGCGCGGTGGCCAGTTGCTGGGAGAGCAATGGCCGGGCGTGGAACGCCGCATCCAGGCATCAAGAAGTGCCATTGATGAACGCTTCGCGAGGATTGACTCCGACGCGATGCGGAGAGCCTGGGCGCCCATGTGGGGTCTTAAGGAAGTCCCCGTCTGATTCTTCGGCCCCTACTTTCGAAGACCGGAGAGATAAAGAAATGACCCATCCCATCTATGGATTGCCCCTAATCGTCCCGGTACTTGCCGCAATGGAGGTTTTGGAGAACGGTGATTTAGCCAATTGGATGGTTCCGGGGAAAATGGCGAAGGGACCGGGATCCGCAATGGATCTTGTCGCGCGAGCCAAACAGATCATCGTGCTCACAGAGCACGCAGCCAAGGATGGATCGGCGAAGTTTCGCCGCGCTTGTATACTGCCGCCGACCGGCGCCAACATGCTAATCAAAGACCTTGCGGTATTCGAACGCCAGAATCGCCAGTCGCCGTTCGAGTTGATAGAGTGCGCACCGAAAATCTCCGCGGATCGAATCCGGGGAAATACCGAGGCTGTCTATCTCGCCGGGTCGCCGGCATGAGCGGGGTGGGAATGGAGCGCACGGCGCAGATTGCTGCGAGCGTCGAAGAGTTTGTGCGCGACGTCGTTGACCCTGCGCTCGCAAATTGATGGGGAAACCTGGGCATTCTGATCGCGATAGATGAGGGGCACGGGGTCAGCCCCCTCGCATAACGTGCAAATTGCGCGGCGTTGCGGGTTACATCACCGGAATACTTAGAATTGGCCGGTCAGATCCCCGTTTGCGGCCCATGTTGTAGGCAATCGGCTCGTCAATGACCCGGTGCTTATCGATGCGCAACCAATCCGACAGGGGGGAGCTGTCGGACTCGACTGAGCGTTTGCTCGAACTCAACTGCCTCAGTGCACGAATCATTGACTTAGAGTGTGCTCTAACTTGTAGGATATCCCCGTGGCAAAGAACACGATGTCAATTGGCGAGCTTTCTACGGCTAGCGGCTTATCGACGCACACGCTGCGGTACTACGAGAAGCTCGGTGTATTGAAACGAGCTGACCGAGCAGCGAGCGGCCATCGCCAGTATCGGGCCGATGCCGTAGCATGGCTTGACTTCGTTCTACGGCTCAAGATCACGGGCATGCCATTGGCGGAGATTCGAAAGTATGCGGAACTGCGCGCGGGCGGCGAAGCCACCCTCCAGCCGCGGCTTACGATGCTCGAACTCCATCGCAAGCGCTTGGTGGGCAACATCTCAGAGCTTTCAGAGAATCTCGCAGCGCTTGATTCGAAAGTGAAGACCTATCGGAAGTGGCTCAAAGCGCAGAAGGTACCCAGCAGCAAGGCGAAATCATGACCAACACAGTTCAGGCAATTCGGGAATCTGCCGGCAACGACCGGTACGTCCGCGGAGCGGCGAAACTCAAAGAGATCGATGGGCACGTCGGAGAGCGCGTCATTGAGAATCTCGCCGATATCGCTCCGGACTTTGCCCGTTACATTATCGAATTCCCGTTCGGCGATATCTACAGTCGCCCGGGCCTCGATCTGAAGTCGCGGGAAATCGCCACCATCGCGGCGTTAGCGGCTATGGGTAACGCCAGACCTCAACTAGAGGTACACATCGCGGCAGCTTTGAATGTGGGCTGCTCTCGACAAGAGGTCGTCGAAGTGATGATGCAAATGGCTGTCTATGCCGGATTTCCTGCCGCATTGAATGGTCTGTCCGCGGCGAAAGAGGTGTTCCGCAGTCGCGGCCCAGAAAGCGAAGCACCGCTTTAGGCTACACACTTTGGTCCATTGAATGGGCCGGGAACGAATCCGTGGTGAGCAACACGAGTTGGTGACACAGCCAATTTAGATAGGCGGTCCGTCAGTCGGTCGAGGGCGGGTCGAGTTTTTGGATCAGTCGGTGGAAGGTGTCGTCGAAGCCGGGCTCGTATTGATCGGGTCGAGTGCGGACGAAGTTGATGACCTTGCGGTAGTAATCCGCGGCCAGTTTGTTGTCGCCACGGGCCTCGGTGAACCGCCCCGGCTTTCCAGGAGACCCACGCGTGGGTGTGGGTGTGCTATTGAAAAGTACCTGTATCTCCAATTTCAAGGCCATAACAACGGGTAACTAGCGGTTTCGTAGCACAATCGAAATGCCAAAATTCGTTGTTTTTCAATACATTGTTTCGCTTGGAATACGCGTCTTCGAACCAGGTGGTCGGCGGTTCGAATCCGTCCGGGCGCACTTCAGGATCAAGAACTTAGGCGCCAAAACGCTCGCCTCAATTCACTGAACGTAGCGAAAGCGTAGCGCCTTTTGCTACGTTCGCGCCGCGCAGCGCCTCCCCGATGAGCCTCGATGCCTGCCGCTCGATGCGTCCCGCCACGAAGGAGAGTTTCTCCGGGGCCAGGTGCGCATAGCGCAGCACCATCTCGTACGACTTCCAGCCTCCCAATTCCATCAGCTCCGGCAGCGAAGTGCCGCTCGGCACGTGCCAGGAGGCCCAGGTGTGCCTCAGGTCGTGGAAGCGGAAGTCGTCGATGCCGGCGCGCTGCTTGGCCAGGCCCCAGGCGGTGGAGCTTTGCTGGATGCGTTTACCTGAGAAGGTGAAGCACCAGCGCGGGTGCTGTCCCCACGTCGATTCGAGCGCTGCCACGGCGTCCGCATTGAGCGGTATACCGCGGCCCTCGCCCGACTTCGTCGTACCGTGATCGAGCCAGGCCACCTTCCGGCCAAGATCCACGCGGCTCCATTCGAGCCCCAGGATCTCGCCCGCACGACAGCCGGTCGCGAGTGCAAACTGCACGATCGGCTTCATGTGGTCTGGCAACGCCTCGATCAATCGGTCAGCCTCCTCGCGTCTCAAGAAGCGCACGCGCCGCCGGGGTTCCTTCAGCATCCGAATCTTCGGGACCCCGCGCAGCCATCGCCAGTCCTGATGCGCGACATTCAATATCCGCCGAACCACCTCGAGTGCGCGATTGACGGTCGCGTTCGAGACACCATCTTTCACCTTGCGATCGCGGATGAACGGCTGCAACACCGTCATGTCGATCGCCTCCAGCTTCAGGGATCGCAGATACGGATCGAGCTTCCTCAGATGATCCTTGTCATCCGAGAGGCTTCTCTTATCGGCGAACTCCTCGAGATATCGCACGACCGCTTGCTGCCATACGAAAATTCCGAGAAGCCCCTGCTGCCGGGCTTCAATCGCCTCATTCTTCAGGCGGACGGCGTAGCTTTCTGCATCGGTGCGGTTGATACACCCAGTGCTTTGGCATACGCGGCGTCCATCCGGGAGAACGAGGCCGATCCACCAGAACCGCGAGTCCTTGCGGCGGTAGAGTCCACGTTCACGGGCCATAGAGTCTCCTTCCAGGCCCGCCCTCGGCACTTATCCTGCTGCATCCGAGCATCGAGATCAATCCGGTCGTAAACCTTGCAGCGGCCCTTGCGGATGAAGGGCAGTCCCAGGGAATCCAAGAATCGCAGGCTGCAGCGGACATAGGCGGCGGCCTCGCGGCGGGTGAGATACCGAGAGGGCGCGGAAGTCTGCGGATTTTCTGCGTGTCTACTGCTGCCGCAAAGAAATACGCGATTGAGGCCGGCGTTAAAGGTGCCAAGAGCTGGAACTTTGGCTCGTTCCTGTCTTCCGCTGAAGAGAAAGTTTTCAAGACGCCCGCCGGTTGGGAGCTGACCGTGGCGGGCCGAGGCCATGTTGCAGCTCTAGCTGCCGGCAGCTTGTCGGCATCGCCGGCGGCAGCAGAAGCACAGAGTCTTCGCGCTATCCCTCCCAAGCTGAAAAGCGCAGACGCCAGAGAATTCGTAGCGGAAGCCATCGTTTGCGCCGAGCAATCGTTGTTTCGAGCTGCAATTGTCCTCTCATGGGTAGGGGCAATGGCGCTTCTTCATCAGGAAGTGATTTCCAAACACCTGGCGTCATTCAACACTGAGGCATCACGACGTGACGCCAAATGGAAGCCCGCAAAATCAGCTGACGATCTGGGCAGAATCAACGAGGCCGCCTTTCTCGAGATTGTGCAGTCTGTAGGACTAATCGGAAAGAACGTAAAACAGGAACTCGATACCTGCCTAAAGTTAAGAAATGGTTGCGGCCACCCCAACTCTCTAAAGGTTGGCCCGAACAAGGTTGCTGCTCACATTGAGACGCTCGCTCTGAACGTGTATGCCGTCTTCGCCTGAGTCGCCTAACTGATCGCTGGAGCGCAACCGTGATCGATAAAGTGTCATGGCGCCGGCGCCCTCGGGCTGTCCTTGCACGGCTCATTAGGAATTGCCATTATCACTGTCGCGGGTTATGCGGCTGACCTGCCGGGTGAAGCCGCTGGCGGACGCAGTCGCCGTCCACCGACTCGTCGCGACCCGAAGCCGCGTTGGTGACCACCGTCGGCTTTGCGGCACGAGAATGCACGGATAGCTCGATTGATTAGGTGGCCGACGATGGCGGAGCGTATGCCGCCAGAACACTGATCCCGCACGACAAGCACGAAGCCTTGGGATCGAACGCTTCTTTGGGCGTGGAAATCGGCAGGGGCTTGCTGCAGCTGACGCATCGAAACACATTCACCGGGCTGCGATCACCGGCCGGTACGTATCGCACACCGACTTCGTCGAATTCGACTACCCACCTTTTCTAGCGAACCAAAGGTATCGAGAACGACGGCCGTCCTCTCGGGATTGCGCGGACCGCTCACGAGTCCGTTGAAGTCGGCATTGATGCGGGTCGGAGCCATGATGTGTTTCTGTTGAGTTCATCCACTGTTCGCGTCAGCTTACCCGACGGGAGGAACGGCTGCTTTCTGGCACGCGTTCTTACAAGATCAAGGACCGGTTGGCCGCCTGCTGCCGATGAGGCGGTATTAACTACGCGCCCGGCAAGTACGAGCGGCGAGCCGGCGACGCCCGCGCCGGATTGTCCCCTCAATATCGAGTTCACCGGCTGGTCCCGAGTCGAGGCCATTCTGGATTTCGGTCCGCACCCAGCCAAGCTGCTCACTGCGGCGCTTTTGATGCAAGACTGCGGCGACGATGGCGGCCTCGCGGCTGCGATACCTGCCCTCGCGTACCTGCGATGCAATGAACTTCTCGAGGGCGGGTGGGAGTTCTATGGCGATGATTGGCGTCACCACCTGAGTATAGAAGACATGCGTAAGCCGGCAAACCAGGTAATCGGTGCCGAGAAAAGGTGCGGCATTGGCCGCGCTTCGTGCCATACGGTGCCAATTTGAAAGTGTCATCGGTGGTGAAACGTTGACATTTATCAGTAAATGTCTACACTTTGCCACATGCCTGTCGCCAGCTCCTCGACTCGCCTGCTTCGCCTCGCTCGCCGGCATGGTTCGGTATCCAGGCGGGAAGTCGCCGAAGCTAAGATCCACACTCAGACTCTGAGTCGGCTAGTTCGTGCCGGTACTCTCGAGCGCGTTGCACGGGGGCGCTACCGGCTGCCCAATGCCCCAGTGACAGAGCATCACGGCCTCGCACTTGTTGCCGCAACGGCGCCGAAGGCAGTGATCTGCCTGCTGTCCGCGCTGAGCTTTCATCAAATCGGCACTCAACTTCCGCATGAAGTTTGGATCGCGCTCGACCGTCGCAGCCGCCGTCCATCGCTGACCTATCCGCGCCTGCACGTTGTGCGCTTCGGTGGCGATGCATTGACTGAAGGCGTCGAGACTCACCGCATCGAGGGCGAGACGGTGCGCGTGTACAGCGTCGCAAAGACCATCGCGGATACCTTCAAGTACCGCAACAAAATCGGTCTGGACGTGGCTCTCGAGGCGCTCCGCGAGGCATGGCGGGCGCGGCGCTTCACCATGGATAAAATGTACCTTTACGCCCGAATCTGCCGAGTAGAGCGGGTGATGCGGCCCTACCTCGAGGCGCTCGTCGCGTGACAGATGCGCCAAAGGGTCTGCCGGTATCGGTTCAGGTGCGTCTCATTCAGCACGCCAAGGCGACCGGTATCGATCCGAATGTCGTGCTCGCGCGATATGCAGCAGAGCGGTTCCTCTATCGACTTTCCCGCTCGAGGTATGCTGATTGCTTCGTGCTCAAGGGCGCACTGATGATGCTGGTTTGGCTCGGCGAGACGATCCGTCCGACGCGGGATGCCGACCTGCTGGGCTTCGGCGAAGTGTCGCAGGAGTCGCTGGCGAGAATCTTCGCGGATGTCTGTACCCTCAACGTTGAGCCCGACGGCTTGCAGTATCTACCGTCATCGATACGTATCGCGCCGATCCGTCCGGAGGACGCATACGGCGGGTTTCGCGCGACGATTCAGGCGCTGTTGGGCAGTGCACGCCTGCACGTGCAGGTTGATGTCGGGATCGGTGACGCCGTAGTTCCAGAACCGGAATGGCTGGAGTATCCAAGTCTGCTCGACTTTCCGATGCCCAGATTGAAGGTCTATCGCCCGGAGACTGCAATCGCCGAGAAGTTGCACGCGATGGTCATGCTGGGTGAAGCGAACAGCCGCATGCGTGATTTCTTCGACATTCATGCGCTCTCGGAGAATCACCACTTTGATGGAGATATCCTTACGCGCGCCGTGCGGGCAACCTTTGAGCGCCGGCGCACACCAATCCCCGAATCTCTCCCACTTG
>Ga0307516_10000947_pt1 | contig 40032 bp, 35 predicted proteins | sample 19_EM_MG_FD_203310 | JGI IMG/M metagenome (GOLD analysis project Ga0307516, IMG submission 203310) | Populus trichocarpa ectomycorrhiza microbial communities from riparian zone in the Pacific Northwest, United States - 19_EM | ecosystem: Host-associated > Plants > Roots > Unclassified | place... | reverse complement strand
CGGATGTACACGGAGTCCGAGGAGAACCGCTTCCTGGAGGTCACCTACGCCAACGGTGACAAGGAGGTCCTGTACTTCAAGGACTTCAACTCCGGCGCGATGATCCAGAACATCGTCGACCGCGGCAAGAAGATGGCGATCAAGGAGTTCCTCACCAACGGCAAGAAGGGCCTGCGACTGCAGCACCTGCTCGACAGCTGCGTCGACGAGTTCCGGGAGAACGAGGACCTGCCCAACACCACCAACCCCGACGACTGGGCCCGCATCTCCGGCAAGAAGGGCGAGCGGATCGTCTACATCCGCACGCTCGTCTCCGGCGGCAAGGGCGCCGAGGCCGGCCGCTCCATCGAGACGGCCAGCAACACCGGTCAGTACCTGTAACAAGTCCACGGCAACGCCCGACGCGGGCGGGGAGGCGCTACGATGCGCCGCCTCGTCCGCGTTGTGCATCTCTACCCTCCGTGATGTGGCGCGCACGTGCGGGGGCGAGAACCAACTGGGAAGCGTCTAGGCTCGATACATGGGCAACGGCAGCACAGTGGCGGGTGGGGTGGTGGCATGAGCGTTCGACGGATCATGGGTACCGAGGTCGAGTACGGTATTTCAGTACCGGGGCAGCCCGGCGCCAACCCGATGGTCACCTCGTCGCAGGTGGTCAACGCGTACGGGGCGCGGCCGGAGCTGAACCGCGGCGGCCGGGCCCGGTGGGACTACGAGGAGGAGTCGCCGCTGCGCGACGCGCGTGGGTTCACCTACTCCGGTGCCGCGTATGACCCGGCGGACGCCCTCGCCGACGAGGACCTCGGCCTGGCCAACGTGATACTGACCAACGGTGCCCGCCTCTACGTCGATCACGCCCACCCGGAATACAGCACGCCGGAATGCACCACCCCGCTGGATATCGTCCGCTGGGACAAGGCCGGCGAGCGGGTCATGGCCGAGGCATCGCGGCGGGCCGCCACGATCCCCGGCACGCACCGCATCCAGCTCTACAAGAACAACACCGACAACAAGGGCGCCTCGTACGGCTCGCACGAGAACTACCTCATGCGCCGCCAGACGCCCTTCGCCGACATCGTGGCGCACCTGACCCCGTTCTTCGTCACCCGGCAGATCTTCTGCGGCGCCGGCCGGGTCGGCCTCGGCCAGGACGGCAGCGGCGCCGGTTTCCAGCTCTCCTCGCGCGCCGACTTCTTCGAGGTCGAGGTGGGCCTGGAGACCACGCTGAAGCGGCCCATCATCAACACCCGCGACGAGCCGCACTCGGATGCCGACAAATACCGCCGGCTGCACGTGATCATCGGCGACGCGAACCTCTCCGAGATCTCCACCTATCTCAAGGTCGGCACGACCGCCCTGATCCTCAACATGATCGAGGAGAAGGTGTTCACCGGCGAGCTGGGCATCGCCGACCCGGTCTCCGAGCTCAAGGCCGTCAGCCACGACCCGTCGCTCAAGCACCTGATGCGCCTGCGTGACGGCCGCAAGCTCACGGCGCTGGATCTGCAGTGGGCGTACTACGAGCGAGCCAAGGCCTTCTGCGACGAGCGTTACGGCGCCGACGTGGACGAGCAGACCGCCGACGTCCTGCAGCGCTGGGAGGACGTGCTGGACCAGCTCGGCCGCGACCCGATGCAGCTCTCCGACCAGCTCGACTGGGTGGCCAAGCTGCGGCTGCTGGAAGGCTACCGTGAGCGTGAGAACCTCACCTGGTCCTCGCCGAAGCTGCAACTGGTCGACCTGCAGTATTCCGACGTACGGACCGAGAAGGGTCTGTACCACCGGCTGGTCGCCCGCGGCTCGATGAAGACGCTGCTGGACGACGACGAGACCCGCCGCGCGATGGTGGAGCCGCCCGAGGACACCCGGGCGTACTTCCGCGGCCAGTGCCTGGCCCGGTACGCGTCCGAAGTGGTGGCGGCCAGCTGGGATTCCGTGATCTTCGATGTGGGCCGCGAGTCGCTCGTGCGCGTGCCCATGATGGAGCCGGAGCGGGGCACCAAGAAGCACGTCGGCGCCCTGTTCGCCAAGTGCGACACCGCGAAGGACCTGCTCGAGGTGATCACGAGCCGTTGACGGCCCCGCGGGGCGAGAAACACCCGCGCCGACAGGCGTTTTGTCGTACCCGCGAGGTAAGTTTTTCCCAACCCGAACCAGTTGGGTCATGAAGGGGGACAGCCATGGCAACGCGAGACACCGGCGGTCAGTCGCAATCCGGCAAGGGCAAGCGCGACGAGGAGATCGAGGACGTCACCACCGAGGCCAACCCTGAGGTTGCCGAGCGACACGCCGAGATCACCGAGGATGTCGACGACCTGCTCGACGAGATCGACTCCGTGCTGGAGGAGAACGCCGAGGAGTTCGTCCGCGGTTACGTCCAAAAGGGCGGCGAGTAAAGGCCTTAAGGGGGCGAAGCGGACATGCCACGGGGGCAAGATGACCGCGACGGCCACAGCACGGTCGAATTCGACGAGCTGCTGCTGGCCCAGGAGGGCCGCTGTGCCATTTGTGGCGCAGCTGATCCTCAACACCTTGACCACGATCATCGCACCGGATGGGTGCGCGGGATATTGTGCTTCAACTGCGACGGCGGCCTCGGGCAGTTCCGGGAGAGCCCGGAACTCCTCGCCGAAGCGATCACGTATCTGAAAGGAACCACGTGGCAGCGGGTTTTGATCCATCCGGGCGTCTTCCAGATGTGTTCACCAATGCGGGGACGTCCTCCTTCACGCAGTTCCTGAGCCAGGCGGCCCCCGAGCTGCTGCCGGGTCGCCGGCCGCTGCCGCCGGGGATGGCCGCCGATATCGCACCGCACGGCACGACCATCGTCGCCATCGCCACCGCCGAGGGCGTCGTGATGGCCGGCGACCGGCGCGCCACCATGGGCAACCTCATCGCCAGCCGGGACATCGAGAAGGTGCACCCGGCCGACGCGTATTCGCTGATCGGCATCGCCGGCACGGCGGGCATCGGCATCGAGCTGATGCGCATCTTCCAGGTCGAGCTGGAGCACTACGAGAAGATCGAGGGCGCGATGCTGTCCCTCGACGGCAAGGCCAACCGGCTCGCCGCCATGGTGCGCGGCAACCTCGGCGCGGCCATGCAGGGCCTGGCCGTGGTCCCGCTCTTCGCGGGCTTCGACCTGTCCCCGTCCGACCCCACCCGGGCCGGCCGCATCTTCAGCTTCGACGTCGCGGGCGGCCTCTACGAGGAGACCGGCTACGACGCGATCGGCTCCGGCTCGCTGTTCGCCAAGTCCGCGCTGAAGAAGCGGTACCGCCCGGGTGTCAGCACCCAGGACGCGATCCGCCTGGCGGTGGAGGCGCTCTACGACGCGGCCGACGACGACACGGCGACCGGCGGTCCCGACCTGACCCGCAAGATCTACCCGGTGGTGATGACCGCGACGGCGGACAGCACCCACCGGCTCACCGAGGCCGAGATCAACGCGGTGGCCGAGCAAGTGGTCGCCGGACGGATGGAGAACCCGGGCGGCTGATCGTCTGAGCCAGCCCGCTGCGGAAAACCCATGCCAGTTCGTGTCTGGCCGTCCTCGCAGCAGAAACCGCCATCCGGTCTTCGAAGGAGTTGCCACCCGTGGCCATGCAGTTCTACGCCTCACCCGAGCAGGTCCAGCGTGACCGCTCGGAGTACGCCCGCAAGGGCATCGCCCGCGGCCGCTCCGCCGTCGTCCTCACCTACGAGGGCGGCGTCCTGCTGGTCGCCGAGAATCTCACCTCGCTGCGCAAGATCAGCGAGCTCTACGACAGGATCGGCTTCGCGGCGGTCGGCCGCTACAACGAGTTCGAGAGCCTGCGCCGGGCCGGCGTGCGGATGGCCGACCTCAACGGGCTGGCCTACGACCGCCGGGACGTGACCGGCCGCGCGCTCGCGAACGCCTACACCCAGACGCTCGGTGCGATCTTCTCGGAGACGCAGAAGCCGTACGAGGTGGAGATCTGCGTGGCGCAGGTCGGCACCTCGCCCGAGGCCGACGAGCTCTACCGGATCACCTACGACGGCTCGGTGCAGGACGAGCCCGGTTTCATGGCGATGGGCGGCTCCGCCGAGGCCATCTCCACGGTGCTCAAGTCCCGCCACGACGTCGCGGCGGACCTGGCCACCGCGCTGGCGCTGGCGGTCGAGGGCCTGGCCAGCGTCGGCGGGGAAAACGGCACCCCGCGCACGCTGGGCGCGTCCCAGCTCGAGGTGGCGGTCCTGGACCGCAACCGCAAGGGCCGCACCTTCCGCCGCATCCAGGCCGCGGCGCTGACCACGCTGCTCGAGGGCGGCAAGGACGAGCCGGAGAAGGAGGTCGGCGAGGCGGGCGACGTGGCGCCGCCCGCCCCCGGCGACGACAAGCCCACCGTCTCGGCCGCCTCGGTCGACCTGGAGGGCAAGCCCGAGGCGGACCCGGCCGACCCGGCGGATCCGGCCGACCCCGCGGATCCGGCGGACCCCGCGGATCCGGCCGACCCCGCGGACCCGGCGGACCCCGCGGATCCGGCCGACCGTTCCTGAGCCGTCTTTCCTGAGCCGTTTTCCCGTCGCGCCCCCGCCCCCGCCCCTGGCCGTCCGGTCCGGGGCCGGGGGAGCGGCGGCCGCGCTCAGTCGATGACGCGCGGGCGCCACCAGTCCGGGTTGTCGCGATACCACGCCACCGTCGCCGCCAGGCCCGCCCCGAAGTCCACCCGGGGGCGGTAGCCCAGTTCGCGGCGGATCCGTTCGTCGTCCAGCGCGTACCGGCGGTCGTGGCCCGGGCGGTCCTCGACCGGTGCCACCCTGTCCCAGCCGGCGCCGCAGGCGTCCAGCAGCATGGCGGTCAGCTCGCGGTTGGTCAGTTCCTTGTTCCCGCCGATGTGGTAGACCTCGCCCGCCTTGCCCTCCAGCAGCGCCAGCGCCGTCCCCCGGCAGAGGTCGTCCACGTGCACCCACTCGCGCACCTGGCCGCCGTCGCCGTAGAGCGGCACCGTGCGGCCCTCCAGCAGGTTCGTGACGAACCGGGGGATGAGTTTCTCGGGGTGCTGGTACGGCCCGTAGGCGTTGGCGCAGCGGGCCACCACGACGGGCAGGCCGTGGGTGCGGTGGTAGGCCACCGCCAGCAGGTCCGCGCCCGCCTTGCTGGCCGCGTACGGCGAGGTCGGCGCCAGCGGTGAGCGTTCCGACCAGGCGCCGGTGGTGATCGAGCCGTAGACCTTGTCGGTGGAGACGTGCACGAAGCGGGATGTGCCGTGCCGCAGGGCCGCGTCCAGCAGCACCTGGGTGCCCACCACGTTGGTCGTGACGAACTCCGTGGCGGTGTGGACCGACCGGCCGGTGCGGGATTCGGCGGCGAAGTGCACCACCGCGTCGTGCCGGGCCATCACCACGTCGATCAGGGCCGCGTCGCCGATGTCGCCGGGCACGAAATCGAGGCGCCGGTTCTCCGCGACCGGGCCCAGGCCGGCGAAGTCGCCCGCGTACGTCAGCTTGTCCAGCACCGTGATCCGGGCTCCCACCAACGGCGGCAGCGCGTCGGTGAGCACGCTGCGGACGAAGTGGGAACCGATGAAGCCGGCGCCGCCGGTGACCAGAAGGTTCATCAAGCCGCAGTGTATCCGCAGGTCGGGGCCCTGCGAGTTGATCTCGCCGGGTGATCGCCACGCTCCGCGTCGGTGAAAGGGCGCGTTGTCACTGCCGCTGATGGCCCTTGTGCGGCTAGTGTTTCGTCATGGAACGGCGAATTTTCGGCCTCGAAACCGAGTACGGAGTCACGTGCACCTACCGGGGACAGCGGCGGCTGTCACCGGACGAAGTGGCCCGGTACCTGTTCCGCCGAGTGGTGTCCTGGGGACGCTCCAGCAATGTGTTCCTCCGCAACGGTGCCCGCCTCTACCTCGATGTCGGCTCCCACCCCGAATACGCGACCCCCGAATGCGACTCCGTCACCGACCTGGTCGCCCACGACCGCGCCGGCGAGCGGATCCTGGAAGGCCTCCTCGTCGACGCGGAGAAGCGCCTGCACGACGAGGGGATCGCCGGCGAGATCTACCTCTTCAAGAACAACACCGACTCGGCCGGCAACTCGTACGGCTGCCACGAGAACTATCTGGTCAGCCGGCACGGCGAGTTCGGCCGCCTCGCCGACGTCCTGATCCCGTTCCTCGTCACCCGCCAGCTCATCTGCGGCGCCGGCAAGGTGTTGCAGACCCCGCGTGGGGCGGTCTTCTGCCTCTCGCAGCGCGCCGAGCACATCTGGGAGGGCGTCTCCAGCGCGACGACGCGCAGCCGCCCGATCATCAACACCCGCGACGAGCCGCACGCGGACGCCGAGCGCTACCGGCGCCTGCACGTCATCGTCGGCGACTCCAACATGAACGAGGTCACCACGCTGCTCAAGGTCGGCAGCGCCGACCTGGTGCTGCGGATGATCGAGGCCGGCGTGGTCATGCGCGACCTGTCCCTGGAGAACCCGATCCGGGCCATCCGCGAGGTCTCGCACGACATCACCGGCCGCCGCAAGATCCGCCTGGCCAACAACAAAGAGGTCAGCGCGCTGGAGATCCAGCAGGAGTATCTGTCGAAGGCGACGGAGTTCGTTGAGCGCCGCGGCGGCGACCCGACCGCCAAGCGCGTCGTCGAGCTCTGGGGCCGGGTGCTCAACGCGATCGAGAACGGCGACCTCGACCCGGTGGCCCGGGAGATCGACTGGGTGTCGAAGTACAAGCTGATCGAGAAGTACCAGGCCAAGCACGAGATCCCGATGTCGCACCCGCGGATCGCCCAGCTCGACCTGGCGTACCACGACGTGCGCCGCGGCCGCGGCCTGTACGCCCTGATGGAGAAGCGCAAGTCGGTCGACCGCATCTCCAACGACCTGGAGATCTTCGAGGCGAAGGAGACGCCGCCGCAGACGACCCGCGCACGCCTGCGCGGCGAGTTCATCCGGCACGCCCAGGAGAAGCGGCGCGACTTCACGGTCGACTGGGTGCACCTCAAGCTCAACGACCAGGCGCAGCGCACGGTCCTGTGCAAGGACCCGTTCCGTGCCTACGACGAGCGGGTGGAACGCCTTATCGCCAGCATGTGAGGGGTAGGGGAGACAGCCGGTAGGCTGGTCGGGCTATGACGACACCAGCGCGCGAGCCCGATCAGCACCTGCCCGGCGAGCGCCCGGAGCGGACCGCCGAGGACGTCAGGTGGGGGCGCGTGGAACGGCGCCGTGAGCGCATCCGCGCCCAGGTGCGGGAGGCCCGCGGCGGCGGGCACAAGGTGCCGACCTGGGTGCTGGCGACCGTGCTGGGCGTGCTGCTGCTGGGCTGGCTCTACCTGATCTTCTTCGAGTGACCGCTCAGTCGTCCGGCGGCAGCACCGGAATGTCGGCGCGGTAGACGCTGAGCAGCACCCCGTACGGCCGGCCCTCGGCCCCGTCCGGCAGCCGTAACGCCTCCAGGGCCGCCGCGACCTCGGCCGCCTGCCCGGCGGTCAGCCGGACGTGGCGCAGCAACGTCCGGTCCGGATCACCCGGCGCGGGCGGCAGCATCTCGGCCAGCGCGGCCCGCACCAGGAACTCGCCGCCCACCGGCGCGTCCGGCGCGATCCGCAGCCGTTCGCTGGCGGGGGCGTAATACTGCTCGGTGCCGCCGCGCACCCGCCGCTCGTGCGACATCCGCAGCAGGCCGGCGTCGGTCAGCACCTTGACGTGATAGCCGACCGTGCCCTTCGCGGCGCCCAGCGCGGTCGCGAGCTGCGCGAGGGTCGCGGGCCGCTGCCGCAGGGCGATCAGCAGCCGGTGCCGCAGCGGATGCCCCAGCGCCTTGAACTGCGCCGGGTCGCGAAGCACCAGGTCCTCGTCGCCGGTCGCCACCCCGCAAGCATCCAGGAAAGTCGCCTCTTGTCCAAGCATCGAAAATATTAGACGCTTAGCGCATGACGATCAGCGACTACCTCCTGGCCCACTGCACGCCCGCCGACAGCGTCCTGGCCGACCTCGCCGCGGAGACAGCCGCGGCGTTCCCCGACGCCGCCCAGATGCAGGTCTCGCACGACGAGGGCCAGCTGCTGACGATGCTGGTCCAGCTGATCGGCGCCCGTACCGCCGTGGAAGTGGGGGTCTTCACCGGCTACTCGGCGATCTGCATCGCCCGCGGGCTGCCGGCCGACGGCCGGCTGCTGGCCTGCGACGTCTCGGCCGAGTGGACCGGCCTGGCCCGCACCTACTGGCAGCGGGCCGGGGTGGCCGACCGGATCGACCTGCGCCTCGCGCCGGCCGCGGAGACCCTGCGCGCGCTGCCGGCCGACCCGGTGATCGACTTCGCGTTCATCGACGCGGACAAGACCGGCTATCCCACCTACTACGAGGAACTGCTGCGCAGGCTGCGCCCGGGTGGCGTGCTGGTCCTGGACAACGTGCTGCAGGGCGGCCGGGTCCTCGAAAAGCACCCGGACCACCCGGCGGTCACGGCGATCCAGCGCCTGAACGAGCAGGTGATGGCGGACCCGCGCGTGGAATCGGTGATGCTGCCGGTCCGCGACGGCATCACCCTGATCAGAAAGCGCTGAGCGCGGGTCAGGGGATGAGGGTGGCGGCGTGGCGGCCGGCGGCCGCCGCCGCCACGAAATAGGCGTGGTCCTCCGTCAGGCCCCGGCCCATCGTGGACAGCCGGACCGGGCTCGCCTGCAGGGCCGCGTCCAGCCCGTCCGTCGCGACGTGCACCAGCCGGTGCAGGGTCGCCAGCGGCGCCAGCGCCTCGTCCACCTCCTTGGCCAGGCCGGCCGGCAGGTCGTCCGGGACCACCAGGTCGGCCGGCACCAGCGCGACCCTGCCGTACGCCGTGAGGCTGTGGTGGGAGACGCCGCGGTGCCGGGCCCGGCCGTCGCCGTCCGAGATGCGCAGGGAGGCCACCGGGGTGCCCCGCAGGGCCACGATCGCGTTGATCGCCTCGCCCAGCGCCACGCCCGAGAAGCCCCACGTCGTACCCGTGCCCAGGTTGCCCGGGCCCTGCGACACGATCGCCACGTCCGCGCGCAGCACGTGCCTCGCCGCCAGCAGGCCGGTGTGCACCGTGCTCGCCTCCAGGTCGCCGCCGAACGACTGGCCCGTGGTCACGGTGCCGGCCAGGTGGTCCCGCAGGCCGTCCAGCGTGCGGGAGAACCACGCCGGGAGGGCGCCGCCGTCGGTCATCACGTACGCGACCCGGGCGTCCGGGCGGTCGGCGTGGATGCCGGCCAGCACCGCGGGCAGAGCCGAGTGCAGGTCCGCCGTGACGACTGGCATTCCCTCCAGGCTCTCCGCCGCGGCCATCACCTCGCGGTGCGGGGACGCCTCCTCGTCGACGCCCAGCAGGATCGCCTGCAGCGGCGTGTAGCGGGCCTTCACCAGGTGACCGGAGTCGCGGTCGGTGCCGGCCGCCGGCGGGTCCGCCGGCAGCCGGTCGGGGATCGCCACCACCAGCGCGTAGCCGCCGGTGCCGAGGCCCATGACCAGGGCACCCACGTTCAGCAGGACCCGGTCGCCGACTTCGGGCGTACCGGTCAGGGCCGGGTAGGCCAGGGCCCGCAGCTGGCCGTCGTCGGTCGCCACGTCGAGTTCGACGGCGCCGTGCCACTCGCGTCGTACCGCGGACACCGTTGCTGTTCGCCAGCGCACCATGGCGGCGACCCTATATGTCCACCCCGCCGTCGCGGTGGTTGCGCCCGGCCTTGCCGCGCGTCGGGTCCAGGAACACGTACCGGATGCCGGGGTAGCGGGCCCGCAGCCGGCGCTCGGCCTCGTCGGAGGCCTCCTCGATCTCGGCGCCGCTCACCTCGTCGTCGAAGTCGACCTTCGCCGCGACCAGGATGGCGCCCGGGCCGAGTTGCATGGTCAGCAGCGTCGGCACCGCCGTCACCACCGGGATGCCCGCCAGGTCGTCGGCGATCTGGTTGTGCATCCGGCGCGGCACCGCCCGGCCGACCAGCAGCGACACGTTGGTGCGGGCCAGCACGGTCGCGACCACGAGCAGCAGCAGGCCGATCGCGATCGAGGCCAGGCCGTCCCAGAGCTCGTCGCCGGTCAGCTGGGCGCCCGCGACGCCGGCACCGGCCAGGACCAGGCCGATCAGCGCCGCCGAGTCCTCGAAGTAGACGGCCTTGACCGTGGTGTCCGAGGTGAGGCGCAGGAAGCGCCGCCGCGAGATGTTCCAGCGCCGCGACTCCCCGGTGACCTGCCGTTGCGCCTTCAGGAACGAGGTGCCCTCGGCCAGGAACGACACCGCCAGCACGACGTACGACAGCAGGTACTCGCCGCTGTGCGTACCGCCGATGATGGTCGTCACGCCGTGGTAGATCGAGAAGCCGGCGCCGCCCACGAAGGTGAACAGGGCCGCGATGAAGGCCCAGACGAAGCTCTCCTTGCCGTACCCGAACGGGTGTTGTTCGTCGGCGTCCTTGGTGCCGCGGCGCAGCGCGACGAAGAGGAACACCTCGGTGACGGTGTCCGCGAGCGAGTGCGCGGCCTCGGACAGCATCGCCGCCGAGCCCGACAGCATGCCCGCCACCAGCTTGGCGGCGGCGATGGCCAGGTTTGCCAGGCCGGCCACGACCACGGTGCCGACGCTCTCGTTGGCCGCCTCCGGCGGGTCGTCGGGGGCGGTGGGCTCCGCCGGTGCGGGCAGTGCCGAGGCGCCGGCCAGGCCGGCGGGGAGATCTTCGTCGGATTCGGTACGGGGGGAGCCGGCAGCGGGCGTGGTCTCGGGCACGGGTGCTGGTTTCCCCTCGGCGGGTGCGAATAACCCCAGCCCGGCTTCCGGCTGCCGCTATCCGGCGTCGATGCTGCTAGCGTTTCCTCTCGTGTCGCGGACCCGCACCGAGCGCCTGGTGAACCTGGTGATCTGCCTGCTGTCCACGCGACGGTTCCTGACCGCCGCGCAGATCGCCGCGACCGTGCCCGGGTATGAGCACGATCCGGAGGATCCCCGCGACCACGAGGCGTTCCAGCGCAAGTTCGAGCGGGACAAGGCCGAGCTGCGTGAGCTGGGCGTCCCGCTGGAGACCGGCCTGGCCAGCGCGTTCGACACCGAGCACGGCTACCGGATCGCCCACCGCGAGTACGCCCTGCCGGACATTCCGCTCGAACCGGACGAGGCGGCCGCCGTCGGGATCGCCGCGCGCCTCTGGCAGCACGCCGGTCTCGCCGCCGCCGCGTCCTCCGGGCTGGCCAAGCTGCGCGCCGCCGGCGTCGAGGTCGACCCGCAGGCCACCCTCGGCATGGAGCCGGTGATGACCGTGGACCCGGCGTTCGGGCCGCTCACCGCCGCCGCCCGGGCCCGCCGCGCCGTCACCTTCACCTACCGCGTGCCCGAGGTCGACGAGCCCTCCACCCGGCGCCTGCAGCCCTGGGGCGTGGTCTGCTGGCAGGGCCGGTGGTATGTCGTCGGCCACGACCGGGACCGCGGCGCCACCCGCTGCTTCCGGTTGTCGCGCATCGTCGGCAGCGTTCGCGCGGTCGGCTCGGCGGGCGCGTTCAGCCCGCCCGAGAACGTCGACCTGATCAGCCACGTCGCCCGCTGGTCCGGCCCGGTCGCGCGCAACGGGCGGGCCACGGTGTTCGTCCGCCCGGGCCGGGCCGCCGGGCTGCGCCGGCTGGCGATGGAGACGGTGCCGGGCCCCGAGGGCGACCGCCTGACCATTCCCTATTCCGACGTCGAGTGGCTGGCCTCGCGGCTGGTCGGCTACGGCGCGGACGTCCGCGCGGACGGGCCGCCGGAGCTGCGCGAGGTCGTCATTCAGCAGCTCAAGGAGGTCGTGGCCCGCCACGAGCGGGTCGTGCCCACGATGCTGCGATGACGCCGCAGCCCCGTACCCGGGAGAACAAGGCCTCCGCCGACCGCCTGGGACGGCTGCTCAACCTGGTGCCCTATCTGCTGGCCCGGCCCGGGGTCCTGGTCGCCGAGGCGGCCGCGGTCTTCGGGATCACCGAGCGGCAGCTGCGCGAGGATCTGGAGCTGCTCTGGGTCTGCGGGCTGCCGGGCTACGGCCCGGGCGATCTGATCGACATGGCGCTCGACGGCGACCGGGTGACGATCACCTACGACGCGGGCATCGACCGGCCGCTGCGGCTCAACCCCGACGAGGCCCTCGCCCTGGTCGTGGCGCTGCGGATGCTGGCCGAGACGCCGGGCACCGGGTCGCGGGACGCCGTCGAGCGGGCCCTGGCCAAGATAGAGAACGCGGCCGGCGACGTCGCCGACACCCCGGTGGCGGTGCGGCTGCCCGCGGACGCCGAGCGGGTGGACGCGATCCGCGGTGCCGTCGACCGGCGGCACGCGCTGCGCATCACCTACTACACCCCGGCCCGCGACGAGACCACCGAGCGCGTCGTCGACCCGATGCGGATGCTCATGGTCGGCCCCCGGGCGTACCTGGAGGCGTGGTGCCGCCGCGCCGAGGGCACCCGGCTGTTCCGGGTGGACCGCATCGACGCCTTCACCGAGCTGGACGAGCCCTCCCTGCCGCCCGCGCAGGCGGTGCCGCACGACGTCAGCGACGGGGTGTTCCATCCCTCGGCCAGCCTGCCGCTGGTCACGCTGCGGGTCGGCCGCGGCAGCCGGTGGATCACCGAGTACTACCCGTGCGAAGAGGTGCGGCGCGACGGCGACGAGTGGATCGTGACCATGCGGGTCACCGATCTGGGCTGGGCGCAGCGCCTGCTGCTCGGTCTCGGCCCGGACGTGACCGTGGTCGGCCCGGTCGAGCTGGTGGACCAGATCCGCGAGCAGGCCGCCACCGCGCTGGACCAGTACACAGCGCCACCGCCGGTCACCGCCTAAGCTGTCCGCCATGGTGAAATGGATCGTGCTCGGCGTGGTGCTGCTCGCGCTGGTCATCCTGGCGGCATCCGTGTTCGCCGTGCTGGACCGGCTGAACGGGCTGGAGCGCGCCGCGCGCCGCCTGCAACGGCGCCAGACCGAGGCGATGAAGCTGCAGCAGGACGCGGTCGTGCTCGAGGAGACCGTGGCCGGCCTGCAGCGGCGGGCCGAGACCATGCAGGGCCAGCTCGCGGTGATCAAGGCGGGGCACGGCACGTCGGACGGGAAGCATTCTTTACAGAAGGCGTGAGTGCCGTGCTACCGTGCGGCGTTCCCGGCTCGTTGTCCGAAAATTCCTCGGCCCGGAACCCAATCAAACAGGTCCGGCATAGGTCGCGCACAACAACCACACGTACGATGGACCCCGCATCACCCGTCAGGACCTGATCCGACCGACTGGAGTTACCCATGGGCGCCCTCAAGCCGTGGCACATCGCCATCTTCGTCGTCGTCCTCGTGTTGTTGTTCGGCGCCAAACGGCTGCCGGACGCCGCGCGGTCGCTCGGGCGTTCGCTGCGGATCATCAAGGCCGAGACCAAGGGCCTGGTCGACGACAACAACGACACCAACGTCGCCGAGAAGGCCGAGCCGCAGTATTCGCGCCAGCCGCTCGAGCCCAACGAGATCCACCAGCCGGGCCAGCCCGGCTACCAGCCCAACGGCCAGCAGTTCCAGCAGCCGCAGCAGCCCCCGGCCCAGCCGTTCGTGGACCCGGTGCAGCGCACGAACGACCGCTGATCCATCGTGGCCCTCTCCCTTCGCCGTCAGGGGCCGACCAAGTTCGAGCAGGCTTCCGACGGCTCCATGACGCTGATGGAGCACGTCCGGGAGTTGCGTAACCGCCTCTTCTGGGCGTCGCTCGGCATCGTGGTCGGCCTGGTGGTCGGCTTCATCGTCTCGCAATGGGTCTTCCACCTGCTGTCCGGGCCGTACTGTGCGCTGGAGAGTTCGTACGTCGACGGCGAGTGCAAGTTCCTCGTCCTCGGCGTCGCCGACACGCTCATCCTGCGCCTCAAGATCGCCCTCTGGGTCGGCCTCATCGTGGGCGCGCCGGTCTGGCTCTACCAGCTCTGGGCGTTCATCGCGCCCGGTCTGCACCGGCACGAACGCAAGTGGGCCTACGTCTTCGTCGCGATCGCCGCACCGCTGTTCGCGGGCGGCGCCGTTCTGGCGTATTTCGTGGTGCAGCACAGCCTGGCGTTCATCATGGAAGCCGGTGTCGTGGGCGACACGACACAGCTCGAGGTGACGTCGTACGTCGGCTTCGTGACCAGCATGATCATGCTGTTCGGCGTGGCCTTCGAGTTCCCGCTGGTCCTGCTGATGCTGAACTTCACGGGTGTGGTCAGCGCGCGCAAGCTGATGGGCTGGTGGCGGATCGTCGTCTTCCTGTCGTTCGGTTTCGCCGCGATCGCGACGCCGGACCCGGGCCCGTTCGGCATGACGCTGCTCGCGGCCTGCATGGTGGTGCTCTACCTGATCGCCGTCGGCGTGGCCGCGATCAACGACAAGCGCAAGGGCCGCGGCAAGGAGATCTACGCCGGCCTCGACGACGACGAGATCTCGCCGCTTGAGGACGACCGGCAGTCGGTCGCGGCGGGCAGCCGGATCGAGACGCCCACCCCGGTCGAGGCCCCGGACCCCGTGTCGAAACCGTTGCCGCTGGAGAGCCGCTACGACGACATGACCTGACGGCACAGCCGGTAACCTCCGGCTGTGACGAGCGACGACATCGCGGTGCTGGCCAATCCCCGAGCGGGGCGCGGCCGGCACCGCGGTCTGCTTCCCGGGGTGCTGGAGCGGCTGGGCGCCGCCGGCCGTGCGGTGCGGTTGCTCAGCGCGGACGGCGCCGAGGCGGCCGAGAAGGCCTGCCGGCGCGCCGTCGCCGAGGGCCTCAGCGCGCTGGTCGCCGTCGGCGGGGACGGCACCGTGCACCGGGCGGTGCAGGCCGTCGCCGGCACCCAGGTCGGTTTCGGCGTGGTGCCCGCCGGCACCGGCAACGACTTCGCGGCCGGCACCGGGGTGCCCGCCGACCCGATGACCGCCGCGTCCGCCATCGCCGAGGCGGTCCGCGCCGGGCGGTCCACCCCGGTCGACCTGGCCAAGGTCACCACGCCGCAGGGCGACGTGCGCTGGTTCGGGGCGGTGCTGGCCGCCGGCTTCGACGCGATCGTCAACGAGCGGGCCAACCGGATGCGCTGGCCGCGCGGCCCGCGCCGCTACGACCTCGCCATCGTGCTGGAGTTGGCCCGGCTGCGGCCGCGTCGCTACAGCCTCGTGCTCGACGGGGTGGACCACAGCTTCACCGGCGTGCTCGTCGCCGTCGGCAACTGCCGCAGCTACGGCGGTGGCATGCTGATCTGCCCGGAGGCCGACCCCACCGACGGCCTGCTCGACGTGGTCGTCGCGGCGCCGCTCGGCCGCGGCGCCCTGGTGCGGCTCAAGCCCCGCCTGCGCCGCGGTACCCACGTGAGCGACCCCAGGGTCGCCGCCTACCGCGCCCGCGAGGTGCGCATCGGGGCGCCGGACATCATCGCCTACGCCGACGGGGAGCGGGTCGCCGCGCTGCCGCTCGTGGTGAGCTGCGAGGCGGGTGCGGTCCGGTTGCTGCGCTGATCTCGGCGTCAGCGCCGCCCCGGGCGGGCCGAACAGAGAAGCGAAGCCACAGATCATCGGGAGGCAGCATGTCGATCGGTTCGCTGAGCTCGAGCACCGTCTCCACCGCGACCCTGGCGTCATCGGACACGGCGGCGCAGGCCGCGAAGGCCCGGGAGGCCGACGCCCCGACCATCGCCGACCACGTCGCGGCCGACGGCGACCGCGAGCCGGTCCGCAGCGCCTCAACAACGCTAGGCACGATCGTGGACACCTACCTCTAGATTCAAGATCCTTCAAGAGTCGAAGGTACGCGCACCGGGCAGTCCCGTGACGCACAGCCCGACCCGGCTGCCACTCCGGGCCGTTGCGGGCGCGCCGGTCTGAGGTAGTCGCACGACCGGGGCGGCGCTGTGGCCGGGAGCACGTCCGCCGCGGCGTTTCTAGACGGGGCAGCCGGCCAGGGCGAGGGTCGCGCCGAGGCCGTTGGTGCGGCCCGGCTCCGCCGCCGGCAGCACCAGCGCCGCGCAGCCCGCCTTGACCGCTCCGGCGTCGGCCGCGCTGTCGCCGACCATCAGGGTGCGTTCCGGGTCGGCGCCGAGCATCCCGCAGGCGCGCAGGAAGATCGCCGGGTCCGGCTTGGTGCGGCCCACCTCGTACGACAGCGCGAACGCGTCCACCAGGGCGGTCAGGCCCCAGGCGGCGAAGTGCGGGCGGATGTCGAAGCCGATGTTGCTGACCACCGCGACCTTGATGCCGGCGTCGTGCAGGGTGCGCAGGGTCGCCTCGGTGTCCGCGTACGGCAACCAGCCCTGTGGGCCCAGGAGCCGCTCGTAGAGGGCGTCGGCGAGGCCCTCCACGTCCGTGCTGACGGTCGCCGCCAGGCCCGTGTAGGCGGCACGGTGGCTGTGCTCGTACAGGTCTCGGTCTGCCCAGTGCTCGGCCAGGTGCAGCGGCACCCGGTAGGGCAGGGGCCCGCCGGCGCGCCCGGCGGTGACCAGGCGGTCGGCCAGGATCGTGGCGCGGGCGCGTTCCAGCTCGCGCCCGCACGTCGCGGCGGCGGCGAGCACCCAGGCCACCGGTTCCTCGACCTGGGCGAGGGTGCCGTGGAAGTCGAAGAGCACCGCGTCAACCTGGCGGCGAGACGGGTAGGCAGTCGATTCGGCGGCATCCGGCACGCCGTGCACCATACCCATGCGCTCCGACGCAACTGTCGGCAACCGCCCGGCGGGGCATGACCTTCGTTGTGTCACACCCAAGCACTAGCCTTGTGTTCATGACGAGCCCCGCCGGTGATGTGAGCCCCGCCGAACGGTTTGCGGCTTCGAAGCGCCGGGCGGCCCGCGCCGCCGAGTTTCCGGCCCTTGACGATTTCATGCTCGATGTGGGCTTCGACCTCGACGACTTCCAGCGTCAGGCCTGCGAGGCCCTGGAGCGGGGCAGCGGCGTGCTGGTCTGCGCGCCGACCGGCGCGGGCAAGACCGTGGTCGGCGAGTTCGCCGTGCACCTCGCGCTGCGGGCGGACGGCTCGGGCGTGCGCCGCAAGTGCTTCTACACGACGCCGATCAAGGCCCTGTCCAACCAGAAATACCACGACCTGGTGCAGCGCTACGGCGCCGCTCAGGTCGGCCTGCTGACCGGCGACAACGTCATCAACGGCGACGCGCCCGTGGTGGTCATGACCACCGAGGTGCTGCGCAACATGCTCTACTCCGGCTCGGCGAGCCTGCAGGGCCTGGCCTACGTGGTGATGGACGAGGTGCATTACCTCGCCGACCGGTTCCGCGGCGCGGTCTGGGAGGAGGTCATCATCCACCTCTCCTCATCTGTGACCCTTGTCTCACTGTCCGCCACGGTCAGTAACTACGAGGAGTTCGCCGACTGGCTCGTCACCGTGCGCGGGCACACCGAGGTCGTCGTCAGCGAGCACCGCCCGGTCCCGCTCTGGCAGCACATGCTGGTCGGCAAGCGGATGTTCGACCTGTTCCACGACGCGGACGCGGCGCGCAAGCACGACGTGCACCCCGAGTTGCTGCGCTACACCCGCGAGATGCTGCGCCGGCTGGAGCTCACCGACCGCACGGCCGGCCCGGGCTGGCATTCGCGCAGCGGCCGGCCCCGGCGCTGGCAGCCGCCGCCGCGCGCCGAGGTCGTCGACCGGCTGGACCGGGCCGATCTGCTGCCGGCGATCCTGTTCATCTTCAGCCGCGCCGGCTGTGACGCCGCCGTGCAGCAGTGCCTGGCCGGTGGCCTGCGGCTGACCGACGCCGACGAGCGGGCCGAGATCCGCCGGATCGCCCAGGCGAAGGTCGCGAGCATCCCCGGCGAGGACCTGTCCGTCCTCGGCTATTGGGAATGGCTCGACGGGCTTGAGCGCGGCGTCGCCGCGCACCACGCCGGCATGCTGCCCGCCTTCAAGGAGGCGGTCGAGGAGTGCTTCGTCCGCGGCCTGGTCAAGGCGGTCTTCGCCACCGAGACCCTGGCGCTGGGCATCAACATGCCGGCCCGGTGCGTGGTGCTGGAACGGCTGGTCAAGTTCAACGGCGAGGCGCACGTCGACCTGACCCCGGGCGAATACACCCAGCTCACCGGGCGTGCCGGGCGCCGCGGCATCGACATCGAGGGGCACGCCGTGGTGCTGTGGGGCCCCGAGGTCGACCCGCGGCACGTCGCCGGCCTCGCCTCGACCCGCACCTATCCGCTGCGCTCCAGCTTCCGCCCGTCGTACAACATGGCGGTCAACCTGGTCGGCTCGGTCGGCGCGGAGAAGTCCCGGGACCTGCTGGAGTCGTCGTTCGCCCAGTTCCAGGCGGACCGCTCGGTGGTCGGCCTGGCCCGGCAGGTGCAACGCAACGTCGAGACCATGCAGACCTACGACGACGACGGCACGTGCCACCACGGCGACTTCGACGAATATTTCGCCCTGCGCGTCGCCATCGCCGACCGGGAGCGCGCCATCGCCCGCCAGGGCACCGCGCAGCGCCGCGCCGCCGCGGTGTCCTCGCTGGAAAAGCTGCGCGTCGGCGACATCATCCGGGTGCCGCAGGGCCGCCGGGCCGGCCTCGCGGTGGTGCTGGAGCCGCCGGCCGGCGGCTTCGGCGAGCCGCGCCCGCTGGTGCTCACCCAGGACCGCTGGGCCGGCCGGGTCAGCCCGGCCGACTTCCCCGGCGAGGTCGACGTGCTGGAGCGCATCCGGGTGCCGAAGCACTTCAATCACCGTTCGCCCGGCGCCCGCCGTGACCTGGCCGCCTCGGTCAGCGCGACCGGCCTCGACCGGCACGGCGGGGCCGGCGGGCGGCGCGGCCGGGGCAAGACCGCCCCGGGCGAGGACGCCGAGATCGCGCTGCTCAAGGTGCAGATGCGCCAGCACCCCTGCCACGCCTGCGCGGACCGTGAGGAGCACGCCCGCTTCGCCGAGCGCCGGCACCGCCTCGCCCGCGACACCGACGCCCTGCGGGACAAGGTCGCCGGGCGCACCGGCTCGCTGGCCCGGACGTTCGACCAGGTCTGCGCGGTGCTCGCGAGCCGCGGCTACCTGTCGGGCGACGGCGAGGTGACCGAGGCGGGCAGGATGCTCGGCCGGATCTGGACGGAGGCCGACCTGCTGGTCGCGGAATGCCTGCGCCACGGCGTCTGGGAGGGCCTCGACCCCGAGGAGTTGGCGGCGGCGGTGTCGATGGTGCTCTTCGAGTCGCGCCGCGAGGGCGACGAGCGGGCCTCGGTGCCCAAGGGCGCCACCACCGAAGCGGTCGACGCCTGCCACAAGCTGTGGGCCGAGATCGAGTCGGAGGAGGCCGCGCACGGGCTGTCGCTGACCCGGGAGCCCGACCCGGGCTTCGTCTGGCCGATGTATCGCTGGGCCCGCGGCGAACCCCTGGCCCGGGTGCTGGCCAGCGGGCACAACTACGAGTCCGACATGCCCGCGGGCGACTTCGTCCGCTGGGCGCGCCAGGTGCTCGACCTGCTCGCCCAGCTCAAGGACGCATCGGCGGCCACGCCGGGGGTGCGCGAGGCGGCCCGCAAGGCCATCACGGCGGTCAACCGGGGGGTCCTGGCCTACCAGTCGTCCTTGTGACTTGACCTGTCGCTCAGCCGGGCCCGTCAACCTGGCAACCGGCTCGGCTCGGCTTGGCGTGGCCCGGCCCCGCTCGGCGCGCCGTGGCGCGGCCCCGTTCGGCGTGGCGCGGCCCCGTTCGGCGTGGCGCGGCCCCGTTTGGCGTGGCGCGGCGTGGCCCGGCGCGGCCCCGTTTGGCGTGGCGCGGTGTGGCCCGGCGTGGCCGGGCGTGGCTCGGCGCGGTGCGGCGTGGCCCGGCTCGGTGTGGCGCGGCCCGGGCGGGCGCGGTTCGGGAGATGCCGGCGAGTGGTTCGTCCGAGATCTGATACCGCGGGGCGGCACATCGGCCTAGCGTCGCTGGCATGCCCGCGAGTCAGGACCACATCAACCCGGCCACCCCCCTCGGCGCCGATCTGATCGGTGGCGGGGTCACCATGCGCCTCTGGGCGCCCGCCGCCGAGCGGGTTCATGTCGCCTTCGGTGGCGTCGACGGTTACCAGCCGCGCCCGGAGGACGAACTGGTCAAGGACCCGGCCACCGGGCACTGGACCGGCTTTTTCCCCGGCGTCGGCCCGGGCGCCAAGTACCGGTTCCTGGTGCAAGGGACCGCAAGGACCGGGTTCAAGCGTGACCCGAGGGCCTACGAGCTGGAGTTCTACGACTATCCCGAGTGTGACGCCATTGTGGTCGACCACGACTCCTACCCCTGGCACGACGAGCAGTTCCGCACTCCGGATTTCTCCGACCTGATCGTCTACCAGTTCCACATCGGTGTCTTCCACGCGGTCGACGACGAGGGCCAGGACCGGCGGCCGAAACGGGTGGCGAAGCTGCTCGACGCGGTGCAGCGGGTGCCGTACCTGGCCGATCTCGGGGTCACCGCCGTGCAGCCGCTGCCCGTGGTGGAGTTCCAGGGTGAGTGGAGCCTCGGCTACAACGGCAGCGATCTCTTCTCGCCCGAGATGGACTACTGCGTCACCCCCGACGACCTGCCGCCGTACCTGGAGAAGGTCAACGACCTGCTCGCCCGCCGCGGCGCCGCGGCCTTGAGCCTCGCGGACCTCGCCGGCCAGGTCAATCAGCTCAAGGCGTTCATCGACGTCTGTCACCTGTATGGCATCGCGGTGCTCATCGATGTGGTCTACAACCACGCCGGGGGCAACCTCGGCGAGCAGAGCATCGACGACATCGACCTGGCCGCCGACCAGGAGCACAACTCCTACTTCTCGCAACACGGCTGGGCCGGCGGCAAGGTCTTCGCCTTCGACCGGCCGGAGGTGCGGCGGTATCTGATCGACAACGCGCGGATGTTCCTGGACCGCTACCACGCGGACGGGCTGCGCTTCGACGAGGTGTCGGTGATCGACCGCTTCGGCGGGTGGTCGCTCTGCCAGGAGCTGACCGGGGAACTGCGCCGGCACAAGCCCGGCGCGGTGCAGATCGCCGAATACTGGGGCGAGCACCGGTGGCTGGCCGTGCAGCGCCCGCCCGCCGGGATGGGCTTCGACGTCGGCTACAGCGACGGCCTGCGGGACGCGGTGCGCGACACCCTGGCCGCGGCGGCGGGCGGGGCCGGTGCGACTGTGCACATCGGCCGGATCGGGGACGGGCTGCGGCCGGCGTGGGGCACCGAGCACGGCTGGCAGTCGTACCACTGCCTGGAGAACCACGATCTCGTGCTGGACGCCGACGACCACCGCGAGCCGCGCATCGCGCGGCTCGCGGACTCCACCGATCCCCGCTCCTGGTACGCCCGCAGTCGGGCCCGGGTGGCGACCGGGGTGCTGCTGACGGCTCCCGGGGTGCCGATGCTGTTCATGGGCCAGGAGTTCCTGGAGGACAAGCTGTGGTCCGACAGCCCCGACCGGGGCGACCGGCTGATCTGGTGGGACGGCGCGTTCGGCGAGGACCGGCACATGGCCGACTTCCTGCACTGCACCCGCGACTTGATCCACCTGCGGCGGCGGCTTCCGGCGTTGCGCGCGGACCCGATCGTGGTCTGGCAGCCGACGGACCGGGTGCTGGCCTATCACCGCTGGGTGCCTGGCGCGGGGCGGGACGTCGTGGTGGTGGTGAGCCTGGCCGAGGCGACGTACCACGACAACAGCTTCCGGCTCGGGATGCCGCAGCCGGGGCGCTGGCATGAGGTCTTCAACAGCGACGCCTATGACTCGTTCCCGAATCCGTGGGTCAGCGGCAACAACGGCGGGGTCGACGCGTCCGGGCCGGGGCTGCACGGTTTCGACCAGTCGGCCGGCCTCACCATCCCGGCGAACGGCATCCTGGTCTTCGCCCGCGATCCGGGGTGACCCTCGGCGCGGGAACGCAACTCGGCCGGGCCACGAAGCCCGGCCGAGCGTCAGTGCTGGGTGTCAGACTCCGAGGCGGCGTGAGCCCGCGGCGGCCTTGACGATGACCGGCACCAGCAGGGTCGGGTCGAGCCGGGTCCGCAGCGTGGGCGCCCAGCCCGCGTCCGGCGCGAAGTCCGGGTCGTAGGCCGCGTTGTAGGCCGCGACCAGGTCCACCGGGGTCGGCAGCCGGCTGCCGACCTGGACCAGGGTGCCCTTGGCGGTGATCCGGGTGCCCTTCCAGTATTTGATCAGGTCGCCGTCGCCGAGGTCCGCGCTGCGCAGGAAGTAGTTGTTCTCCGCGTAGATGCTCGACTCGAAGCCGACGCCGAGCGAGTAGCCGTACTCCTCGTCGGTGGCGATGTAGAGGTTGTCGTAGATGTCCACCTGGCCGAACCGCACCCGGGGCGCCCGCTGGATCACGTTGCCGAAGCGGTTGTGGTGCACCGTGACGCGCAGCTTGCCGACGTCCACGCCGGGGGTGTCCGTCGAGCCGATCAGCATCGTCTTGTCGTGGTCGTAGTAGTTGTTGTAGGAGACGGTGACCAGGTCCGAGCCGCGGATGATGTCGCTGGCCCCGTCGTGCACCTGGTACGGCCGGTCGAAGTACACCGGCTGGGCGGCGTCGTGGTTGTTGCCGTCGCTGAAGGTGTTGTGGTCCAGCCAGACGTTGGTCGCGCCGGTCAGCGACACCAGGTCGTACAGCGAGTTCCAGTTGCCGGTGGCGCCGTCGGTCGGGTCCCAGGCGGGGAAGCAGTCCGCGGCGTCGGTGAACTCGATGTTGCGCACGATCACGTTGTGCACGTTCCCGATGATCATCGAACCGTGCTCGATGCGGGCGCCGTTGATGCCGATGACGGTGGTGTCGGACGGGACGTTGATCTTGATCTGGTCGCCCTGCCGCTTGGCCGACCGGACCCGGGCCTCCTCCAGCGGACCGGACGGCTTGGCCGCGCGTCCCCAGACCGCCGGGTCGTACGCCTGCAGGAAGGCGGCCAGGTCGTACCCCGGGTCCGCGTAGTCCGTGCAGCCCAGCGGCTTACCGTCGGCGTCGACGCTCATGCTGAACCGGCCGTCGACCAGGACGATCCGGGGTGCGGCCTCCCCGCTCAGCGCCGCGACCAGCTCGGCCCGGTTGTGGACGACAAAGGTGTGTGCGGCGTCGGCAGCGGAGCCGCCGGTGGTGCCGGTGCCGGCGGCGGCCCAGCCGTCGTCGGCGGCGAGGGGTTGCCGGGCCAGCCGCAGCGCCGCCGCCGGGGCGCCCGACAGCGGGCCGCCGGCTTGGGCGGGCAGGACCGGGCTGAAGCCGACGGCCGCGACGAGGGCGGCCGCGGCAAGGGATCTTCCGCGCATCGTGCGCTCCAGGTATCCGATGTGCCAGGTGGGGGAGGAAAGCGCTTACCCGGAGCAACGGTTACATGCGTGTTTCGGTGAGTCAATGACCTGGAACGTGCAGGAAGTTTGCAGTGGCCTCAGGGCCAGGCGGTCGCCTGCGCGGCGAAAAGCGCCGCGTCGCTGTGCACCGGCACGACACAGAGGAGGTGGCCGCCCGGCGCCCGCATGATGTGGCAGTCCAGCCAGCGGTTGATCTCGACCGCCCCCAGCCCGGTCAGCCGGGCCGTCTCCGCCTCGTGGTCGTCGGTCTCGATGTCCACGTGGTACCGCGGCGCGTCGCCGACGGCCTGCACCCCGATGGCCAGGGCCGGGAAAGCCCCGCGCAACATCGTGAACTGTTCCTCGTGACTCTCGGGCACGGCCGGGACGCCGAGGGCCGCGGACCAGAAGGCCGCGGCGGCCGGCGCTTCGGGAGTGGGCGTGTCGACGAACAGGCCGTAGAGGCGACTGCGATGCATCCGGCCAGGCTATTACCCGGGCGAGAGCCGTGCCCGGTCGCCGCCGGGCAGGATGGGGTGCGTGCAGAGTGATCTTGATTTGGCCCGGACGGCCGCCCTCGCCGGCGCGACCGTCGCCCTGCGGTACTTCGCCGGCCTCGCCGACCTGCCCCAGGAACGCAAGTCCGACGGCAGCGTCGTCACGGAGGCGGACCGCGCGACCGAGGCGGCGATCCGCTCCGTGCTCGCCGAGGCGCGCCCGGCGGACGCCGTCCTGGGGGAGGAGGGCGGGGAGACCGGCGGCGGCGCGCGGCGCTGGATCATCGACCCGATCGACGGCACGGCCCAGTTCGTCTCGGGCGACGACCGGTGGCTGGTGCTGGTCGCCCTGGAGGAGGCCGGCGAGATCGTGGCCGGGGTGGCCGCGGTGCCCGCGCAGAACCGGGCCTGGTGGGCCCGCCGCGGCGGCGGCGCCTTCGAGGGAAACCTCGACGGTACGGCGGGCCGGCGCATCCACGTCACCGACCGGCCCCCGGCGCTGGTGGGCAGCCGGCTGGGCGTCATCCCGGTGGCACCGAACCTCTACCCCAGCGACCTGGCCATCGCCGCGCCGCTGAGCGGGGTGGCCTCCCAGGTGGAGTGGGACGTGCACGCCGCCCTGCTGGTCGCCAACGGCTCGCTGGACGTGGCGCTGCAGACCCGGGGCGAGCTCTGGGACTTCGCCGCGACCGCGCTGATCGTCGCGGAGGCCGGCGGCTGCTACGGCGGGATGGACGGGATCCGCGGACCCCGGCCGGGTGTATCGCTCTTCGCCGCCGACCGCTCGCTGTGGACGGCCGCGCACGAGGTGCTCTGGCCGGCCTGAGCTGCCACCCGCCGGGTGCCGCGGGGAAACGTCTGTGCGGCCCCGCCGGCGTTCTTCTCAGGGGGACGTGCTGGAGTTCATGGCGAAGACCAGCGCCGCGACCGCGCCGATCGAGAGCACCACGCTGATGATGCCCAGGACCCGGCCGATCAGCGCCGGGCCCACGCCGTGCGCGCCGTGGCCCCGGGTGCTGACGACGATGGCGGCGATGCCCGGGATCCAGCCCAGCAGGCAGAACGACAGGGGCACGCCGAGCATGCCGAGAATCAGCGCGTTGCGGCCGGCGGTGCGGTTCGGCGGGGTCGCCGGCGCCGCGTTGCGCGGGTCCCACTGCAGCCGCGGCGGCAGGTCCTGCACCTGGGCCAGCAGGTCCGAGGCGTACGTGGCCGTGCTGACCGAGACCACCCGGCCGTCGTACTGCTCGGTGGTCAGCAGGCCCTCGCCGAGGGCCTGACTCAGCTGGTCGATCACCTGGGTGCGGTGCACACTGCCGATGCGCTCGTCCTTCATCGGTGGCGAACGTATCGCGCGACGGGTGGTCTCCGCGGTGAAATCGCCCATAAGGCCGATCACCCGCCGGTCCCGCCGACATGATGTCGACGGGGCCGGGCGCGGGTGGGCGGTCAGGCCGGGGCGTGCAGGGCGATGGTCGTCCAGGCGCCGACGTGGACGTGGTCGCCGTCGCCGACGCTGCGGGTCTGCCCGGCCGTCAGCGGCTTCGGCTCGTCGTTGAGGTACGTGCCGTTCGTCGAGCCCAGGTCGGAGACCAGCCAGACCCCGTCGACGCTCAGGGTCAGCAGGGCGTGGCTGTGCGAGACGCCCGGGTCCTCCTCCGCCAGGTCGATCTCCGGGTCGGTGCCCTTCGACGTGCTCTTGCGGCCGATGCGGACCTGCGGCGCCGGCAGCGTCACCGTCCGCTCGGCGGGCTGCTCCGGGAAGTCGACGCCGTCGATCGCGTTGGCGGTGAAGTATTCGCGGTCGGCGAAGACCGTCGCCGTCCACTGCGCGGTCGACGGCGCCGCCGTCGCCGGCGGGGCCAGGGTGGGCACCCGGCCCGTGCTGTGGTCGTAGCCACAGTCCTCGCAGAAGCGGCCGGCGCCCGCGCGGGGCGTGCCGCAGTGCGGGCAGGGCTCACCGCCGGGCGCGGCCGCCGGCGGGGTCGATGCCGACGTCGCCGCCGGCGCCGCCGAGGTGGTGGGCGGCGTGAAGGCCGCCGTACCACCGATCTTCGCGCCGCAGGTGTCGCAGAAGTCGTCCGTCGTGGACGCGTGGCCCTTGGGACAGGCGTACGTCATGACGACCGACCCACCCGCACGGTCTTGGTCGAGCGGGTGTCCAGGGCCATCTCGTCGGCCGCCTCGACCTTGCGGCGCAGCCGGACCGTGCCGGTCGCCGCGTCCTCGATGTCGACGACCGTCGCCAGCAACTCCTCGGTGGCCTTGTTGCCGCTCTCGTGGGCGAGCTGCGCGGCCCGGCCGAACTTCAGCGTCGCCGTCCGGTCGTCGCCGGCCTTGCGCGCCTCGATGCCGGCCTGGATCGCGTCGGCCAGCTCGGCCTGCCCGGTGTAGTGCGCCACCTGCCGGTTGATCCGGGTCGACAGCGCCGAGTCCTCGGTCCAGACCGCCCGGACCAGGGTCTGTGCCAGTACGGTGTCGCCCTCGACCACGGACACCCGGCCCGCGAGCATCTCGTCGCCGGCCGCGCCCGCGGTGACGTCGACGCAGACGTGGTAGTCGCGGCTCTCCGAGCCCCACGCGCCCAGCGGGTAGCGGCCGGCCCGCGGACCGTCCTCGATCCGCTTGCCGGTCAGGTCCGCCACCTGCGGCTCGACCTGCTTGACGAAGCGGACCGTCGCGTTGACCGGCGTCCAGACCTTGAGCTGCACGTCGGCGCTGGTCTTGCCCATCGCCGCGGTCATCATCTGCTCGAACGCCGCGGCCAGGTCCTGCGGGCGGGCGACGATGTCGACCGTGCCCAGCATCGCCGCGGCGATCTTGCGCAGCTCGGAGACCGTCCAGTTGGTGCCGACGCCGCGGCAGTCGCAGGTGAAGGTGCCGCCGAGCTCCCGCAGCACCCCGTCCAGGTAGCCCTTGTACTCGCCGTTCTCGCCGTCGGTCAGCAGGATGGCGTGGGTGATGTCGCCCGGGCGCTGGGCGAACAGCTGGCCGGCCAGCTTGAGCCAGGCGCCCATGGCCGTACCGCCGTTGGCCTGCAGCTTGTCGATCGCGCCGACCGCCTGGGCGCGGGTCTCGTCGGTGGCGACCGCGAGCTGGCCGGGCGCCGGGAAAAGCTGCTGGGCGGTGCTCACGCCGGCGATGATGGCGAAGCGCACGCCGTCGTCGATGCAGTTGACGGCCGCCTTGGCGGCCTGGCGGGCGGCGACCATGCGGCCCTCGGCCTGCATCGAGCCGGAACAGTCCACGATGATGATCTCGGTGGCGCCGGCGGTGCGCACTCCGCCCTCCGCGCCCGACGAGGAGACGGTGACGATCGCGTTGACTTCGGTCGCGCCCAGGGCGAGGAACTCGTTCTGGAACGCCTCGGCGGTGTACGGCACGGGCTCTCCTCTATGCGGTGAAGGGGACGAGGGCGACGGTGATGTTGTCCGAGCCGCCCGCGGCGTTGGCGAAGTCGACGAGCTTGCGCCCGGCCTCCACCAGACTCGCCGATTCGCGCAAGGCGGTCCGGACGGTGTCGGCGAAGGTGCCCGGCTCGGTCAGGTAGTTCCACAGGCCGTCGCTGCAGAGCACGAGGTGGCCCGGGGTCTCGGCGAAGAAGGCGCCGGTGCGCGGGCGGATGATGCCCGCGTCCGCGCCCAGCCAGGCGGTGATGGCGTGCGCCTTCGGGTCGTTCCACGCCGACTGCGGGTCGACACCCAGCGAGATGGCGTGGGTGGCCCACGAGTCGTCCTCGGTGAGCTGCACGGCGTCGCCCTCGACCGGAACCCAGTAGCCGCGGCTGTCGCCGACCCAGCCGTACCCGATCTCGGTGCCGCGCACGCAGGCCACGACGATCGTGCAGGCCGGGTTGGACGCGGCCCGGCGCGGGTCGCCGGTCGCGGCGAGCGCGGCGACCGCGGCCCCGGCGGCGAGGATCGCGGCGGCGATGCTCTCCGGCAGCTCGGCGGTGGCCGTGATCAGCGCCTTGCCCGTCGCCTCCACGGCGGTCTCCGAGGCGACGTCCGGGTCGAACGACGCGGAGACCCCGTCGCAGACCACCACGTCCACCTCGGTGCCGCGGGTGGCCAGCCACATCGCGTCCTCGTTGCGGTGGTGCCGCAGGCCCCGGTCGGTGACCGCGGCGGCCACCGCGCCCGCGTCGGCCTCGACATGGTCGCGCGGCCGGGCCGCCAGCAGGCCGCAGTTGCCGCAATAGCCGTCGTCGCCGACCACTCCCGCCGCGCCGCACGACGGGCAGTCCTTGCCGATCGCCTTGCCGGCGCCGGTGGCCAGCGGCTTGCCGCAGCTCTCGCAGAAGGCCGCCCCGGCGGTGCGCTCGTCGGCGCAGACCGCGCAGTCGGGCTGAGAACTCATGCGTCGTCCTTCACGTGCGGGTCCGAGGCCGGGCCGCGTTGGCCAGGTCCACCAGGCGGATCTTCTCCGGGCCCTGCGCGGCCCGGGCCATTTCCCGGTACGCGTCCTCCAGCGCGAAGCGTACGTCCCGTTCCCCGGCGTGCCCGCTGCCGGGCGTACCCAGGATCGCCGAGGGCACCGAGGTGCCGGCGGTGAGCGTGCTCAGGGCCCGTTCGAGCAGCTCGGCCCGGAGCGCGGCGAGCTGGGCCGCCTCCATCTCCAGCCGGTCGATCAGGGCGGCCGCCGCCGCGAGGGCGGCCACGTCGGCCGCCGCCGCCGAGGGGTGCGCGCGGACCAGCGCGCGCACCGCGCCGACCTGGGAGCTGCGGTACGCCGCCGAGGTGCCCGGCACCCGGTTGTACGCCTCCACGGCCCCGTCCCGGTCCCCGGTGGCGAGCCGGCACCGGGCCAGCCCCGCCGCCGCGGTCGTGTACGCCGGGTCCGTGCGGCTCACCACGTCGTAGTAGCCGGTCGCGTCGGCGTGGTGCCCGGTCAGCTCCAGGGTCAGGCCCAGCGCCAGCTTGGGCGCCAGCTCGCCGGGCAGCGCCGAGTAGACCGCGTCGAACTGTTCCTGGGCGCGGGCCAGGTCGCCGGAGGCCAGCGCGAGGACGCCGTCGTACCAGGCGACCCGCCAGTCACCGCCGGCGTTGGCCGCGATGGTGTCGCGCATCCGGGCCGCGTCCGCGAAGGCGTCCCGGCCGCTGCCCGCCGCACCCAGGTCGATCAGCGCGCGCAGCGCCCGCAGCTGCACCTCCAGGGTGTTCTCCGGGGCCTTGCCGAGCAGGGTGAGGACCTCCTGCGGCTCGGTGACGGTCACCGAGGCGAGGAAGGCCGCCGCCGGGTCGGTCAGGTCGATCATCGGCGCGGGCAGGAACCGCCACTGCGGCTCGTCGCTGCGCGGGTCGGTGCGCAGCTCGCCGGTGAACAGCCGGGAGGTGGCCGGGCGGGGGTCCCCGTCGGCGGCGAGCACCTCGCGCAGCACACCGAGCATCTGCTCGGTCATCTCGCCGGCGTCGACGAACCGCTCGGCCGGATCGGTGCGGGTGGCCCGGTGCAACAGCCGGTAGTACGACTCGTGGCGCTGGTAGACCTCGAACTCGCCACGGTCGGGCAGGCTGGCCTTGAACGTGCTCTGGTAGCCACGGAAGTCGGTGGTGAGCACCGCCAGGGTGCGCCCGATGGTGTAGAGGTCGGACTGGATCGACGGGCCCGCGGTCGCCATCTCCGGCGCCTGGTAGCCGACCGTGCCGTACAGCGCGGCGTCCAGGTCGTCGATGTGCACGACGCCGCCGAGGTCGATGAGCTTGACCTGGTCGCCGGTCTGGATGACGTTGTCCGGCTTGAAGTCGCAGAAGATCAGGCCGCGGTCGTGCAGATAGCCGAACGCCGGCATGATCTCCAGGACGTAGGCCAGCGCCTGGTCCAGCGGCAGCGGGTCGGGCTGGTTGCCGTTGGCCGTCCGGCGGTCCTTGAGGATGCCCTTGAGCGACTCGCCGCCGACGTACTCCATGACGATGTAGCCGGCGCCCTCGTGCTCCACGAAGTTGTAGATCTTCACGATGTTCGGGTGCTCGACCTCGGCCAGGAAGCGCTGCTCGGCCACCGCGGCGGCCAGCGCGTCCTCGTCACCGGAGTTGAGCAGGCCCTTGAGCACCACCCAGCGGTCCGAGACCCGCTTGTCGTTGGCCAGGTAGATCCAGCCCAGGCCGCCGTGTGCCAGCGCGCCGATCACTTCGTATTGCCCGCCGACCAGGTCGCCCTTGCCGAGCTTCGGGGTGAAGTTGAACGCCTCGCCGCAGGACGGGCAGAAGCCGGCGGTCCGGCCGGGCCGTTCGCCGCGGGCCCGGCCGACCGGGCTGCCGCATTTGGCGCAGTACCGCTTGTCCTCGGGCACCTCGGCCACGGCCATGATCGCCGTGGCGGGATCGCGCTCGGGCAGCGGCGCCACGTCGACGAGCCCGCCGCCGAAGCGCCGGCGCCGGGATCCGGTCCGGGAGCTGCCGGTCCGGGCGGATCCACCGGTACGGGTGGAGAGCGCGGCCGTCCGCACCGAGGGCGCGGTGGCCGTGCGTGGTTTCGGCGCCGCCGCGCCGCCGCTCTGTGCCGGGGCCGCGGTCGGCGCCGGCGCCCCGCTCTTGAGCGGCGCCATGCCGCAGGTGTCGCAGTAGCCGTCCTGGATGGTGCCGGGACAGTCGCGCTGGCATTTCACAGAAGGCCATCCCTCGCGGTCGTCGTGGCGGTGAGCCGGGCCACCGCGTCCTGGTACGCGTTCACGGCCGCGCGCGCGGCGTCGAGATCGCACGGTGCGGTGTAGAGCGCGTCGCGGGCCCGCTCGGCCAGCGGCGCGAGCGCCGGATCCTCGGCCAGCCCGCGCCGGGCGGCCTTGGCCTGGTAGGCGTCCAGGCGCCCGCGCAGCTCGTTGCGGGCGGCCAGCATGTCGGCGTTGCGGGCGGTGGCGGCGCGCAGGGCGGCGATCCGCTCCCGGGCCCGGCGGCTCCAGTCGGCCAGCCGCGGGCTGATCATCGCCCAGTGCCCGGCGGCGGCGAGCGCGTCCAGGGCGGCCAGGTCGGGTCGCAGGTCGGGCCCGGAGACCCCGGCGATCGCGCTGTCGGCGAAGCGGCCGGCGACGTTCCGCTCGGCCGCCGCGGCCGCCCGTTCGGCCTCGGCGATCTGGCCGGCCAGGGCGTGCGCGTCGGTGAGCCGCTGGGTCAGCGCCTCGCGCAGCTCGCCGGCCGAGGTGCGTTCCGCGTCGGCGCGGTCCAGCAGGGCGCGGACGGCGGTCAGGGTGTTCCCGTCGCAGCCGAGCGGGTCGGAGGCGAGCGCGGAGGTGAAGTCGCCGAGCCGCCGGTCGGCCTCGTCCAGGGTCGCCGAGCGGGTCAGGCCGCGCAGGTGGGCCAGCGACGAGGCGACCGTGGCGGCCTCGGGCATCAGCCGCTGCCAGACGTCGCCCGCGCGGACGGCCACGTCGACGGCGGTCTTGAAGGCGGCCTCCATCGCGGCGAGCAGCTCGGCGGGGGAGCAGGTGGTGGTGACCTGGCCGGCGCCGAGCAGGCCGCGCTGAGCCAGCGGCACGGTCGTGGTGGAGAGGGTGATCGAGCGGCCGAGGACTTGGTGCACGTACGCGGTCTTCTCGCCGTCGGTGAACCGCCGTTGGTTGCGCGCCGCCCGGGCCGAGGTGATCAGCGCGGTCAGCATGCCGTAGCCGTCCCAGAGCTGGGTCAGCGCGGCGGTCGCGTCGGCCCAGGCGGCGGCCGTCTTGCCGGTCAGCGGGCCCTTGTCCAGATCCTTGCGGGCGGTGTTGTCGTCGAGGTCCACCAGGTTCCGCGCCACGGCCGCCGCGGCCGCCTCAAGGCGCAGCAGCTCGCTGTCGGCGCGACCGAGCAGGTCCTGGGTGGGTGCGGTCATGTGCTCAGTCCCGGTACTGGGCCACCGGCGGCTGCGGCGCGGCGCCGAAGTCGCCGAGCCACCGCTCGTAGGTGGACTTCCAGGTGCCGTTCGCCCGGTTCTTCGCGAGCACCGCGTTGACGAACCGGGTGAACTCCGGGTGGGCGTTGCTCATCGCCATGCCGTACGGCTCCTCGGTGTACCGGGGGCCGACCACCTTCGCGTACGGGTCCTGGGCCGCCAGCCCGATCAGGATGGTGTCGTCGGTGGAGATCGCGTCGACCTCGTTCTGCTGGAAGGCGACGAGGCAGTCGCCGAAGCCGGGGCGGGCCACCGGGATCGGCTTGGCGGCCACCTTGGCGATGTTGTCGAACGAGGTCGAGCCCTTGGCCGCGCACACCTTCTTGCCGCCGAGGTCCTCGATGCTCCTGGCCGCCGAGGCCGACGAGACGAGCACCTTCTGCCCGGCCTCGTAGTAGATGCTGGAGAAGTTGACGTCCTTCCAGCGGGCGCAGTTGGCGGTCATGGTGTCGGCGACGAGGTCGACCGAGCCGTCCACCGCGGAGCTGACCCGTTTGTCGTACGCGATGACCTTGATCTGGATCTTGTTCGGGTCGCCGAAGATGGCGGCGGCGATCTGCCGCGCCATGTCCACGTCGAAGCCCTCGACCTTGCCGCTGAACGGGTTGCGCGAGCTGAACAGCAAGGTGTCCTGGCTGGTGCCCAGGACCAGCCGGCCGCGCTTCTGGATCGCCGCCATGTAGCTGCCGGCCGGCATCCGGCCCGGTGCCGGCAGCGCGCCGGCCGGCCTGAGGCTCGCCCGTGGATTGCAGGACGTGTCGACGGCCGTGGCCGGGTTGGTCGGTGCGGGCGCGGCGGACTCGCTCGGGCGCCCGGGCAGCGGCGAGGAGTCGCCGGCACAACCGGAGGCCGCGAGCACGGCAAGCGCGGCGACGGCGGCGAGGGTGACACGGGCTCGCATCAGCGGTACTCCTCGAGTCGGGCGCGGATGCCGGCGAAGGCCAGGCCGCAGACCAGCAGGGCGAGCAGCGGGCCGAGCACGGTGAGCGGGCCCAGCCCGCGCCCCGCCGAGCCGATCTCGTCGCTGAACACGTCCTTGCGGTCCTGCAGGGCCCGGCCGATGTCGTCGGTGACGCCGGTGAAGGTCTGGCTGGTGCGCGAGCCGATGGCCAGCGCCACGGCGCCGTCGTAGTCGCCGCTGTTGTCGAGCTTGCGGACCTGGTCGTGGGCGCGGACGTAGTTTTGGTGGCCCTGGGTGGCGGACCGCACGCTGGAGCCGGCGGTGCCGTCGGGCATGACCTCGGCGGCGTCGGCGAGCAACTCGTCGAGCTGGCCGGTGGTCTGGTCGAAGTCGGTCTCCAGGGCGCCCTCGCCGGAACGGGCGGCCAGCGTCAGGGCCTCGTCGCCGCGTTCGCGCAGGGCGGCGATCCGGGACTCGGCGAGCAGCGCGACCGGCCAGGAACCCTCGGTGTCGGCCTCGGACAGATGCGCGCGCTGGGAGATCAGGACCCCGCCGGCGCCGAGCGCCAGCACGAGGGTGACCGCCGTGGCGACGACCAGCGGCACGTTGAACGTGCGACGGGTCGTGCGGCTGAGGTGTCGCTGGGTCAGCACCAGCGCGGTGAGCAGCGCCAGCAGCAGCAGGACCAGCAGCGCCGTCCACCAGGAGCTGCGGGCGGCGCGGTAGCCGTCGCCGACCTCGCTCTGCGCGGCCTTGAACAGCACCTGCGCCTGCGGCTGCAGCGACTCGCGGCTCAGCGTGGAGGCCGAGGACAGATACGCCGCGCCGACCGGCAGGCCCTGCCGGTTGTTGGCGCGGGCGCTGGCCACCAGGGCGGCATACCGGGAGACGTCGGCGGAGAGCTGCCGGATCGCGTCGGCGGAGCGGCCGGTCTCGGGGGTACGGCGGGCCGCCGAGGTGAGTGCGGTGGTGGCCCGGTCGAGATCGTCCTCGTAGCGGCGGGTGAGGGCGGTCGGCTCCAGGCCGCCGGCCAGGAACGCCTGGGCGGCGGTGGTGTCGGCGTCGGCGAGCGCGGAGTAGATCGTCTCGGCCTCGACCAGCAACGGCTGCGCGCGGTTGCCCAGATCGGCGGTGCCGGCGGCGGCGGAGGCCGTGGTCAGGCCGGCGACGAGGCCGGTCAGCAGGGCCAGGGCGACCAGCCCGGCGAGGATGAGTTGCAGCCGGCCGGGGGAGGTCCGCCGGAGCCGGGCGACGTGGTGCAGCACGCCACCGGAAGGCTTCGCCACGGCCGGCCCCGGCCGGTCGAGCTGTGCTGTGCTCAAACTTCCTCCGTCGGAGCCGTGCGTGGTCGGGCGCTCACCCGCTCACTGTGCCGCACGCGCGCAAATGATCTTCGAAGCGCCCCGGCCGGCCGAGTCTACGCACGAAAGCGCACCCGGGCTGTCCCCTTCCGGGTGCGCGTTCGAGGTACCTCAGGTCAGGTCAGGGCCCGCTTGAGGAGTTTGCCGGTCGCGGTCATCGGCAGCGTGTCGACGAAGGTGACCAGGCGCGGGTATTTGTAGCCGGCCATCTGCTCCTTGCCCCAGGCGATGAGCTCCTCCTCGGTGACGGTCGCACCCTCCTTGCGGATCACGTACGCCTTCACCTCCTCGCCGTGGGTGGGGTGCGCCACCCCGATGACCGCCGCGAGCGACACCGCCTCGTGGGTCATCAGCACCTCCTCGATCTCCCGCGGGTAGACGTTGAAGCCACCCCGGATGATCATGTCCTTGGCCCGGTCGACGATGTAGTACCAGCCGTCCTTGTCCCGCTTGCCCAGGTCACCGGTGCGGAACCAGCCGTTGTCGATCACCTCGGCGGTCGCCTCAGGCCGGTTGTAGTAGCCGTTCATGATGTTGTGCCCGCGGATCGCGATCTCACCGATCTCGTCGCTGCCCTCGATCGTGTTCCCGGACGGGTCGATCAGCTTGAGCTCGATACCCCAGATCGGCACGCCGATGGAGCCGGGGCGCGGCTCGCTGTCCGGGTCGCTGAAGGTCGCCACCGGTGAGGTCTCCGACAGGCCGTAACCCTCCAGGATGGTCCAGCCGAGGCGGCTCTTCACCTCCTTGATGATCTCCAGGGGCAGGCTGGAGCCGCCGCTGACCGTGCGCCGCATGGTGCGCGCGATCTTCTCCACATCGACGTCGTCGGTCAGCGCGTTGAGCAGGCCCCAGTACATGGTCGGCACGCCGGCGAAGAAGGTGACGCTCTCCCGCTCCAGCAGCTTGACCGCCGCGGCCGGCTCGAAGCGGGGCAGCAGCACCAGCGTGGACGCGCTGGAGAAGCCGGCGTTCATGTTGACCGTGGAGCCAAACGAGTGGAACAGCGGCAGCACCAGCAGGTGGGTGTCGGTGCCGGGCTTGGACTGGAACAGCCGGTTGCAGGTGAGCGCGTTGAGGATCAGATTGGAGTGGCTCAGCTCGGCACCCTTGGCCTGCCCGGTGGTGCCGCTGGTGTAGAGGATGACGGCGGGGTCGGTCTCGGCGGCGAGCACGGTCTCGAAGACCGGCGACTGCCCGGTCAGCGCCCGGCCCAGCGTCTCGGTGCCCTCGATCGGCGAGGCCGCGGCCGGGTCGGCGGTGACCAGGAAGAAGTGCTCGCAGCCGTCGACCTGGCCGAAGCCGGCGTGGCCCTCGGTGCCCATCGGCAGGTCGGGCGTGCCCTGGAAGCAGAAGTACGCCTTCGCCTCCGAGTCGTTCAGGTGGTAGGCGATCTCGCGCCCCTTGAGCAGCACGTTCAGGGGCACGACGACCGCGCCGGCCTTGAGGATTCCGTAGTAGAGCACCGGAAAGTACGGCAGGTTCGGACAGGACAGGGCGACCTTGTCCCCGGGGCCGATGCCCCGCGAGCGCAGCAGGTTGGCGACCTGGTTGGCGCCCGCGTTCACCTGGGCGTACGTCAGGCGCTGGTCGCCGAGCACGACGGCCGCCCGCTCCGGGTAGTGACGGGCGCTGTCCTCCAGGAAAACGGAGAGGTTGAGCATGCGTGGGTCTCCTCGGCAGATTTGCTGTGACGACGGTCTCAATCCCAACATGCCTGCGGGGGCAGAAGCACCCTCCGTTTCGATTTTGTTTCCCCGGTTTGCTTCCTGTCTTGCTCCTGCCTTGCTTCCCCGCCTTGCTTCCCCGCCTTGCTTCCCCGCCTTGCTTCCCCGCCTTGCTTCCCCGCCTTGCTTCCTGCCTTGCTTCCCTGGCTTGCTCCCGCCTTGCTCCCGCCTTGCTTCCCCGGTTTGCTTCCTGCCTTGCTTCCCTGGGCTTGCTTCCCGGTTTTGTTTCACCGGTGCTGCCGGTTGCGGCCGCACGGCATGATCATGGTGTCGCTCCCGCGGTGGATATTCGCGGGGCGGCAGGTGGGAGCTGTGCCGTGAACCTCCTTGTGCCCCTGGACGCCCTGCCGGGCCTCTCCGTCCCGCCGGTGGCGATCACGGATGGATCCGAGGACCCGGTCTGGGTCGAACTGCCCGCCAGGCGGGGTTACCTGTACGGCCGCAAACGCACGCTCCGGCTGCCGTTCGACGCGGCCACGGCCACGGTCGCCCGCCGCTGGCTCCGGTTCGATCACCGCCGGCGCACCGTGCTGACACCAATCGGCGTGTCTCCGCTGTTGGTGGCGTTCGTCCTGTTGGCCTTCGTGGACGACTCCCGGTTCGATGAAGTCCGGCTCGGTCTGTACGTGGCGGGCTTTCTCCTCCAGCTTTGGACCACACACGCCGAGAAGAAGCTGACCGTCGCGCAGCACCCGGAGCTGATCGGCCAGCTCGGCATCTACCTGCCGGCGGTATCGGCCGCTGTGGCTCAGCAGTGGGTGCTGCGCAATCCCGCCGTGCAGGTGGTGGCGGAGCGCCCGCGGTGGCGGCGCTATCCGTCGGTGGCCTACCGGTGGGCTGCCGGCCTGTTCGTGGGCGCGGGCGCCGCCGTCTGGTGGTTCGGTTTGCGCGACGGGGAGTTCGGCTTGGTCGCTCTGTTCGCCTTCGTGGTGTTCGGGGGTGCGGCCGTGGTGTCGGCGTTCAAGGCCCTGCCGGTCGGTTACATCCGCTTCGACAATGTCCGCGGCTCTCAGTAGCTATCCGTCCCCACCTCCTCCGAACCGGTCAACCAACAGCCGGGAATTCCCGTCCCGCGCGGTGAAACGCATCCGGTGTCGTCGGTGCTGCTGCTGCTGCCGGTCGCGTCGAGGATGCCGGGTCCGGGGTTATCCACAGGGCCTCTCGTCTTGTCGTACGCCTGTTCTAAGTTGGTCGGGTGTTGGAACTGCTGTCCGAGGCCCGCCGCGCCGCCGCCGCGTGCGCCGAAGCCCCTGCCTGGGCGGTCCCCGACCGGGACCTGGTCGGGTGCCTGCAGCAGGCCTGGGCCGGGGTGCAGCAACTCACCGCCGTGACCGCACATCTGATCTCGCAGGCACAAACACAGGGTCTGCCACAGACACACGCAGCGACCAGCACCGCCGTGTGGCTACGCCAACACCTGCGGGTCAGCCCCGCCACCGCGACGCGGCTAGTCAAACTCGCTGACGCCCTGAACACACGGCCGGTGCTGGACACCGCCGTCTGCACCGGCACGATCTCCACCGAACACGCCACGACCATCGCGACCACGCTCGCGGACCTACCGCCGGATCTGGGACGGGAGGTCACCGACAAAGCCGAGGCCATGCTGATCGACTGGGCCGACGACTTCGACCCGATCACGCTGGGCAAGCTCGGGGCACGGATCCTGGAGTATGTCGCCCCCGAGATCGCCGAGCAACGCGAAGCCGAGTTCCTGGCCCGCCAAGAAGCTAAGGCGCACCGCAAGCGCGGGTTCACCCTCAGCCCACTCGGTAACGGTCAGGTCCGACTCAGCGGCTACCTCGACACCACCGGCGCCGCCACCGTCACCGCCGCCCTCGACCCGCTCTGCCACCCCCGCCACGACCCGGCGGAAGAACGCACACCCGCACAACGACGCGCAGACGCCCTGATCGACATCTGCACCGGCGCCCTACGCCACGGCCCGGACCTGCCAGGACACGGCCACGACCCGGTCCAGGTCGTCGTCACCATCCCGTTCACCACCCTGACCGACCACCTCCAACCCACCGCACAACCCCGACCCACCAAGCGAACCCGACCAGCCGAGCGGCCCGGCCCAGCCGGCCAGTCCGGCCAATCCGGCCCTGCCGAGCAGTCCACGCCTGTCGAGCAGTCCGGGCCGGCCGAGCAGTCCCGACCAGCCGGGCAGTCCGGGCCGGCCGGGCAGTCCACGCCGGCCGGGCAGTCCGGGCCAGTCGGGCGGTCCGGGCAGCATGGGGCGACGTGCAGGCTCAGGGCCGACGGTTCATCGGCCACTGCCGAGCCGGCCACTGCCGAGCCGGCCACCGCCACCAGTTCCGACACCACCGCCACCGCCACCGGCACCAGCGGCGGTCAGGCCCGCGACCCGGCTCCCCACCCGAACACCCCCACCAGCACCGATATACACAACCGCCCCCGTGCCGGCGATGGGCCGGGCCGGCTGGACACCGGAGCCCCGATCAGCCCCGCCGAAGCCCGCCGCCTCGCCTGCGACGCCCACATCCTGCCCGCGATCCTCGGCGGCGACAGCCAAGTCCTCGACCTCGGCCGCACCCGACGCCTGTTCACCGGCCCCATCCGCCGCGCCCTGATCCTCCGCGATCGCGGCTGCACGTTCCCGCAGTGCGATCGACCCGCCCGCTGGGCCGAGGGCCACCACCTCAGGCCATGGGCCGACGGCGGCACCACCACCCTGACCAACGCCTGCCTCATCTGCCGCCGACACCACCGACTCCTCCACAACAACAGCGGCTGGCAAGCCCACCTCAGCCCCGACGGACACCCCGAATTCCTCCCACCGGCCACCATCGACCCGCAACGCCGACCCCAACGCAACACGTTCCACCACCGCCAATAGACCCCCCACGCATCGCGCACGCGCGCCAGACCTTGACGCCCGCATTCCGGGATGCCCAGTGTCCAAAGACGAGGCCTCGTGCCGCCACCCGGAAGCGACCAGACGATCCATTCCAACGAATGCGGCACAGCCGAATGGATGCGGGACAGCTAACGGATGCAGGACAACAAGCCCGCAGGCGCCACAGTGTGATCAGGCTGCCGCGAACGCTCTGCGCCTCGCATCGGTCGCTGGGCAAGATCTCGCGTAGGTCGCTGGGCAAGATCTCGCATGGGGCGCCGGGCAAGGTGCCGAACCCGCCGAGGGCAATGACGGCACGGACGGGCGGTGGGTCACAACCCGGCGGGTCGCCCCGAACGGGTCATCTCCGCCGTCGATGGGCAAGCCCGCCACACCAGCAAGCCCCTGCTCCAGCCATCAATTCCGAGCCCCAGCCACAAGGACGGCAACCCGGGGCCTCTGGCCACCGAATCGACACCGGGCCAGCCGCCAACTGTGAGGCGACCACGACCACCGGGGGAGGGAGGACGACACCGACGCTGCGATGGGGGTGAAGATGGCCGACCGCGACCGAATCCCACCATGGCGGTGAGCCGATCAGCCGGCCCCGAGCCGCACCACCCCCACCCCACCGAAACAGCGTTGTTCAGAGGCCTCCTGACCGCAGAGGAGCCCGACCGGTGAGTCTGCGCGGGCACTGTCCTGGGCGGCCCCACTGTCCGGTCAGGAGCTCCGGGCGCGCAGCACCGGCCCGCCGGCCGCCAGCACGGCGACGAGCGCGCAGACGACCGCGACCGCGGTGTTCTGGCCCCACGGGACGACCAGATCGATCGCCTGTCCGATCTCGTCCTCGATGGAGCGCCGGGCGGCGAGTAGGCAGACCAGGGCCACCGTGCCGCCCAGCAGGGTGCCGGTCGCGACCGCTAGCAGCGCCTCGCCGGAGGTCACCCGCAGCACGTGCGACGTGCCGCCGCCGGCCAGCCGCAGCGATCGGAACTCGGTGCGGCGCGCGGCCGTCGCCATCAGCAGCGTGTTGGCCACCGCGAGGCCGGTGTAGCCGACGCCGAGCCCCAGCAGGACCGCCAGGAAGATCTGGACGATCCGGTCCTCCTCGTCGATGTCGAGCTGCACGTACTCGCGGGCGGTTAGCACCCGCAGGCCGGTGGCCGGCACGGCAGGGCCGTCGAGCAGGACGGCCTCGGTCAGCGCGCCCGGGTCGTGCCGCCGGATCAGCTCGCGGGGGAGCAGGATCGCCTCGGGAGCGTCGTCGCGGACGGCCGTCACCGGCAGCGTGGTGGTGGTGCCGTCGGCGAAGCGGACGTCGAGCTCGCGGGGCAGGCCGGCGAGTCCGCGCGACAGCACGACGCCGTCGATGCCGTCGGCACCCGCCGCGTCGTAGCCGGTCGTGGTGCCGGCCGCCGTGACCAGCACGTGGCTGGTCAGGTACGACTCGCCGGGCTGGCCGTGCACCGCCGCGTCGGAGAGCCCCGGGGCCGCGTCGGGAGCGGCGATCTGGGCCGCCGGGATGTCGGCTGCCTCATCGACCCCGGCCGCGCGTGAGATCGTCGCGAGAGTGCCGGTGAGCAGCACCGCGAAGCCGACGGCCAGCAGCACCGGCGCCG
>Ga0307516_10000946_pt1 | contig 40041 bp, 28 predicted proteins | sample 19_EM_MG_FD_203310 | JGI IMG/M metagenome (GOLD analysis project Ga0307516, IMG submission 203310) | Populus trichocarpa ectomycorrhiza microbial communities from riparian zone in the Pacific Northwest, United States - 19_EM | ecosystem: Host-associated > Plants > Roots > Unclassified | place... | reverse complement strand
GGGCGGGACCAGGCGCAGCGCCAGCGCCGCGCCCGCGGTGAGCAGCAGCGCGGGGGCGAGCACCCGGACGACGTCGGCGCGCACGTCGGCGCCGGTGGCCTGGGTCCGCAGCTGCCACCAGCCGACGCCGGCGAACGCCACCAGCAGCAGATCGGCGCCGGAGCGGGCCAGCAGGTCGCGCCGGTGCCGGCTGCCGCCGGCCGGCGGGCCGGACTGCACCGCGAGGACGGCGAGCAGCGTCGCGAGGGCCAGCGCGCTGACGGCCACGGCACCCACCTGGGGCACGGTCACGACCGGGGCGGTGGTGAGCCCGGCCCCCGCCAGCGGCGGCAGGCCGGCCAGCCCGGAGTGCAGCAGGGACGATGCGGGTACGGCGAGCGCGGCGGCGACGACCGTGATGACGCCGGCCTCCAGCGTCGCGGTGGCGGCGCGCTGGCGGCGCCCGGCGCCCAGCGCGGACAGCAGGGCGGTCTCGCCGGCGCGCGTACCGGCCACGAGCCGGCCGCCCAGGGCCAGGGCCGTCGCGGTCAGGATGGCGCCGAGCACGGCGACGGCGAGCACGGTGGCGGCGGTGACCTGTTGCTGGTCGCGAGCGGACCGGAAGGTCTGCGGCAGCCGGGAGGCGACGCGTTCGCTGTCCACCCGCTCGCCCAGGGCGGCCGCCAGCCGGCGGTCGGCGCCGCGCACGGCCGATTCGACGGTGTCGAGGTCGCGGCGCCCGGGACGGGTCAGGTCGGGACGGGCGGTGATCTCCAGGCGGTTGATCGCGGATCCGCCGGCGAGCAGGTCGGTGAGGTCGACGATGAACGGCCCGTAGGCGTGCACGGGCCGCGCGGTGCGGTCGTCGCGGTAGCCGAGGTCGTAGCCGGTGCCGCCGAGGGGGTCGCGCTCCCAGCCGGCGCCGGGCAGCGCGCGCACGATGCCCACCACGGTCACGTCGACCGGCGCGGTGCCGCCCGCGGGCTTGGTGCCGCCCGTCGGCGCGGTGCCGCCCGCTGGTTCGGCGTTGCTCGCCGGCTCGGCGCCGAGCCTGACCCGGCCGCCGATCCGCAGGTCGAGCAGCCGGGCGGTCGGTTCCAGCACGACGGCTTCCAGCGGCGGGGCTTTCCCCGGCGCGGCGGCCGGCGACCCGGCCCCGGTGGCCCGCGGCCACCGCCCGGCCGTCAGCTCGGCGCGGGTGGACAAATCCTCCACGCCCGACAGATAGCTCGCCGCGGGCACCTCGTCGCCGCCGGCCCGCGGCACCGGCAGCGGCCGCATGGCGGACGACGCCCGCGCGGCCGTCGTCGCGGCGAACGGGGCGAGCACCGAGGTCAGCACCCGGCGGGTGTCGTCGGCGACCGGCCGCGCGTCCGGGCCGGGGACACCGACGGTGTAGGCGGTGACCTCGACATCGCCGGGTGCGGCGCGCGCGGCGGCGGCCTCCAGGGACTGCCCGGCGGTGCGGGTGACGAGCAGGGCGCAGGTGCCGAGCAGGGTGGCGCCGAGCATGACCACCGCCAGCAGCGCGGTCAGCAGTGGCCACTGCGCGCGGCCGCGGCGGGCCAGGAACATCAGCACGGGCAGCTCCGGACGGTCACGCGGCCTCCGGCCCGTCCAGCCGCCCGTCATTGATCCGGATCACCCGGTCCGCCAGCGCCATCATCACCGGGTCGTGCGTGGACACCAGCGCCGTCACACCCTCGGACTCCACCACCGCGCGCAGCAGCGCCATCACCGACAGGCCCGTCTCGGCGTCCAGCTGCCCGGTCGGCTCGTCGGCGATCAGCAGGCGGGGGGAGGCGGCCAGCGCCCGGGCGATCGCCACCCGTTGCTGCTGGCCGCCGGAGAGCTCGCCCGGCCGCTGCTCGGCGTGCCCGGCCAGGCCGACCTGGTCGAGCAGCAGCGCGACCCGGCGCTCGCGCTCCCGGGCCGCGACGCGGGCCAGCCGGAGCGGGGCACCGACGTTCTCCGCGGCCGACAGCACCGGGATCAACCCGAAGGTCTGGAACACGTAGGCGACCTTCTCGCGCCGCAGCCGGGACAGGCCGTCCTCGTCGAGCGCGCCCACGTCGGTGCCGTCGACCACGATGCCGCCGGCGTCCGGGCGGTCCAGGCCGCCGATGATGTTGAGCAGCGTGGTCTTGCCGGAGCCCGACCGGCCGACCAGGGCGACCATGGTGCCGGCGGCGACCTCGAACGACACGTCCCGCAACGCGTGCACCGCGGTCGGCCCGGAGCCGAAGCTCCGGTGGACGCCGCGCACCGCGAGCAGCGGCCCGGCGCTCATCGGGGCTCGCCTAGGTCGGGGCGGATCGCCACGTGGCCGTCCTCCAGCGCCAGCCGTACCCGCCTGGTCAGCGCGAGTGCCTCGCGGTAGTCGCGGGGTATCTGGACCCGGCCGGCCCGGTCCATCACGGCATACTCCTCGGCGATCAGGTGGGTGCCGCCGTCGGCGCCGGTGGCGGTGCGGCGCACCACCTCGGTGCTGGTGCGCCCGTCCCGGATCGCCACCGTCCGCTCCACCTGGCCGCTGACGCCGGGATCGTGGGTGACCACCACGATGGTCACCCCCAGCCGCTGGTTGAGATCGCGCAGGGCGGCGAAGACCTCGGCGGAGGTGGTGGTGTCCAGCTCGCCGGTCGGCTCGTCGGCCAGCAGCACGCGGGGCTGGTTGGCCAGGGCCACCGCGATCGCCACCCGCATCTGCTGCCCGCCGGAGAGCTGCGCGGGACGCCGGTCGGCGCAGTCGGCGATGCCGAGGGTGCCGAGCAACTCGGTGCTGCGGGCGCGGCGGGTGCGGGCCGGGGTGCGGGCCATCGTCATCGGCAGGTCGATCATCTGCCGCGCGGTCAGATATGGCACCAGGTTGCTGGCCGTCTGCTGGCGCAGGAAGCCCACCGTGTGCCGGCGGTAGCGCACGTGGTCGGCGCGCGACATCGCGAGCAGGTCCCACCGGTCGACCCGGGCCCGGCCGGCGGTCGGCACGTCGATGCCGGCGAGGATGGACAGCAGCGTCGACTTGCCCGACCCGGAGGCCCCGACGACGGCGACCATCTCGCCACGGTCGACGATCAGGTCCAGCCCCTGCAGCGCCTGCACCTCGATCGACCCGGTCTGGTAGATCCGCACCAGGCTTTCGCAGGCGATCAGCGCGTCCCTGGCGGGTTCCGGTGTGCCCGTGGCCGGCTGTGCCTGCGCGAGCGGTGTCAGCGGGCCGATCGGAATCTCCTTCTCGCCTCGACGGGGATCGTCATCGTCGGGCGGAAAAGTATCACTATCATGATCGTCAACGTTCAATGGTCAAGATATCGATGATGTGCGATGCTGGGAGCGCTCCCACGCCCTGCGGAGCAACGGCCCGAGGAGGAACGGATTGAAGCCCATCGGCCTGCTGACCGCCGTGTCCGCGTTGACCCTGTGCCTGGTCGCCGGCGGTGGTGCCGCCGGCGCGGCGGGCGGTTCGGGCGCCCGGGACTGCGCGAAGCCCGGCACGCTGTTCTGTGAGAACTTCGATCGGCTGCCCCTCGGCGGCGCCAGCAGCCTCGACTGGGGAATCGACACCCGCAACGGCACGCTCACCGTCGAGCGCCGGGCCGCCGGTCAGGGCGGCAAGGTCCTGCACGTACGCACCCTCGACAACGGGCGTGCCTTCCTGCGCGTCGACGATCTCGCCGTACCCCCGGGCGGGTTCTACGGCCGGATGCGGCTGCGCGTCGGCGCCTTCCCGACGGCGCCCGACTGGGCGCACTTCACCCTCGTCGAGGCGACGGGTGCCGGCAGCGCCGAGGTGGTGCGCCCGGTCGGCGGCCAGTACGTGCCCACCGTGCGCCGGGCGCTCTGGGGCATCGGCGCCGACGGCGGCCCCACCGGCGACTGGACCGCCTGGACGGAGTCGGCCCCGGCCACCGCGGGCACCTGGCAGTGTGTCGAATGGCGACTCGATCCGGTGACGAACTCCGTGACCACCTGGTTCGACGGCGACACCGCCCTGACGGCGACCGAGCAGGCGCACGGCGGCAACCAGGTCCCGTTCATCCTGCCCGCGGTCGACACCGTCAAGATCGGCTGGCAGCTCTACCAGGGCGGTACCGCGCCGGCCGGCTTCGACCTCTGGATCGACGACATCGCGTTGTCCTCCCGGCGCGTCGGCTGCTGACCGCCCTCGGCGCGCCCCGGCAAGCCGGGCCCGCGCTCATCGGCTGGTCTGGCCCGCGTCCTCCCACGCGGGCGGCAGGTGGGCCGCGTCGTGCTCGTAGAGCCAGCCGAGGGCGTTGAACGACCAGGCCTCGGAGCCGGCCGCCATCTGGTTGTCGCGCTGCTTCTGGGCCGGCCCGTCCGGCAGGTGGAAGCGGGTCTTGTTGCCCGCCGACATCGCCTGCAGGCGCGAGGTGCGGGGCAGGCGCGCCTGCTCGTACCGGCGCAGGGCGGCCGCCACGGCCGAGGGGCCGGCGGCCTCCCCGACCTGCCGCAGGCACGCGCCGAGGGCGGCACCGTCCTCGATGGCCTGCGCGGCGCCCTGCGCCATGAACGGCAGCATCGCGTGGCCGGCGTCGCCCAGCAGCGTCACCCGCCCGGCCGACCACCGGGGCAGCGGTGGCCGGTCGAACAGCGCCCAGACGTACGTCTCGTCGGCCGCGCCGATGATCTCGCGGACCTGCGGGTGCCAGCCGGCGAACGCGGCCAGCGCGTCGGCGATCTCACCCCGGTCGGTCCACGACTCGCGGGTCCACCGGTCGTGCTCGACCACCGCGACGAAGTTGACCAGTTGCCGGTCCCGGATGAAGTAGTGCACGAAGTGCCGGCCCGGCCCGAGCCAGAGCTGCGCGGTCACCTCGAGGCCCAGGTGGCGCAGCCGCTCCGCCGGCACCACCGCCCGGTAGGCGACGCACCCGGTGAAGCGGGGGTCCTCGGCGCCGAACAGCGACTGTCGCACCGCGGAGTGGATCCCGTCCGCGCCCACCAGCACGTCGAACCGGGCCCGGTGGCCGTTGGCGAACCGGGCCCGTACCCCGTCATGATCCTCGGTCAGGCCCGCCAGCCGGTGTCCCAGGTGGATCCGCTCGGCGGGCACCGCCCCGGCCAGCGCGGCCAGCAGATCGGCGCGGTGCATCTGGTAGTGCGGGAAGCCGAACGTCGCCTCCAGCGCCTCGGCCAACGGCGCGCGCAGCAGCGTCCGGCCGTCGTCCCAGCGGCGCTGGTGCCAGGCCAGCGGTTTCACCCCGGTCGCGGCCAGCGGCCCGGCCAGCCCCAGCCGGTGCAGGACCCGTGACGCGTTCGGGCTGACCTGCACACCCGCGCCGATCTCCGCCAACCGCGGCGCCTGCTCGTAGAGCTGAACGTCCAACCCGGCCCGCAGCAGGCACAGTGCGGCGGTCAGGCCCCCGATGCCGCCACCGACCACCCCGACCGACAACTGGTTCGCCACCATCGCACCGCCTCCGCCGCCGATGGTCCACCGGCGGGCGCGAGATCGCTGCCGGGTTGCGGACACCCGGGCCGCGTCGTCACTCCATCTGGGCCACCACGTCCTCCGCCGACAGCCGGCCGCGGTCGCCCGTCGCCGAGCGGAGCGCGGCCGGACCGGCGGCCGGCGGGTTCACCGGGCGGCGCCAGTGCCAGTCGGTCACCGCCTGGTACGCGGCCACGACCGACAGCAGGCGGTCCTCCCCGTACGGCTCGCCGCCCAGGATCGTGCCGATCGGTACCCCCGCGGAGGTGAAGCCGATCGGGAAACCGATCTCCGGCAGGCCCAGGATGTCGAACGGCACCGGGCCGGTCTGCACCACCACGTCGCAGTGATCGAAGATCTGGTCCAGCACCCGTTCGAGCAGCAGGAGCTTGGCCCGCTGGCCGGTGATGAACTCGTTCGCCCCGAGCAGCGCGCCCTGCAGCCACCCGGTGACCGAGACGCCGAAGCCGCGCAGGTCGGTGCGGAGGTACGGCATGAACGGCTCGCTGCGCTCCGGCAGGCGGACGTTGTTGAACGCGGTGCCGGTCAGCAGGTCCCACTCGTCGGGGAGCGGCACGTCGACGAGCCTGACGCCCTCGACGGCGTCCACCGTGGCCAGGAAGGCCTGCTGAGCCAGGGCCGCGGCGGAGGTGCCGGTGGCGTAGCCGGGCAGCACACCGACGCGCGTGCTCCACCGGGCGCGCACCTTGCCCCGCGAGTAGACCGGTGTGGCCGCCTCGACGAGGTCCGGCACCCGCGGCAGTCCCTGCGTACGCGGGTCGGCCGGGTCCGCTCCCGCCATCGCGGTGAGCATGATGGCCGCGTCCCTGGCGTCGCGGGCGAGCGGGCCGGGGTGGTCGCGGGTGTAGCTGAGCGGGATGATGCCGGCCAGCGACACCCGGCCCATGGTGGGCTTGAGGCCGGTCAGGTTCTGCGCGTTGGCGGGGGCGGTGATCGAGCCGCCGGTCTGCGTACCCGTGCCGGCGGTTGCCATCCGCCCGGCCACCGACGTGGCCGTGCCGGTCGACGAGCCGCCCGGGTCGGTGCCGGGGATGGTGGGTGTCCACGCGTTGACCGTGGTGATGCGACCGCCCGGTGTGGTCGCCCGGGTGGTCGCGAGCGGACCCATCTGGGTCTTGCCGAGCACGATCGCGCCGTTCGCCTTGAGCCGGGCCACCGCGGTCGCGTCCGACGGCGGCACGAAGTCCTGGAAGAGGTACGAGTTGGCGGTGGTGCGTACCCCCTTGGTCCAGTAGTTGTCCTTGATGGCGAGCGGGATGCCGTGCAGCGGCCCGGTGTGCCGCTTCCGCCCGGCCGCCTTGGCCGCGGCCCGCGCCGCGTCGGCGAGGACGGTGTTGAAGGCCTGGTACACCGGCTCGAAGGTGCCGATGCGGGCCAGGTACGCCTCGACGAGCTCGGCCGGCGAGAGCTTGCCCTCCCGGATCATCCAGGCGGCCTCGGCCAGGGTCAGCTCCGTGGGGTCGGCGAGGGCCTCGCGGCGCGGGCGCACGTACGCGCCGGGACCGAAGCGGGCCGGGCCGCCGGCCCAGGCGGCGACGGCGGGGAGGGTGGCGGCGCCGGTGGCGGCCGCCGCGGCGACCGCGGCGGTGCGGGCGAGGAACGCCCGCCGGTCCACGGCCGTCACTTCCGCCACTCCGTGCTGATCGAGGGGTAGAGCATCGGCGCGGGCTGCTGGGAGAGCGCGGCCGCGTGGGCCGGGTCGCTGCCCGCGGGGGCCGGCAACCGGTACGCCGCGAGGGCGGTCACGCTGCCCCGGACGAACGAGCGCAGCGAGGCGAGCACGGAGTCCCGGCCGGGCGAGCCGGTCGCCGGGTCGGCGGCGGTGCCGGGCGGAAGTTGATCCAGATCGATGCCGAGGGTCGCCAGCCGGGCTCTGATCATGATGTCGAGCTCGGCGTCCGTGGGCGGGGTAGGAGCCATAGTGGATCACTCTTGGAGTCGACTGTGTCGCCTCGGTGTCCGCTCGATAACGCGGTCGTGTCTTGTCGAATCGCCTCCGTCCGCAGGCACTGGTGCTCGCAGCGCGAGGCGCCCCGGCCAGATCTGGCCGGGGCGCCTCGGTTCCGCGGGTCTTGCCACGCCGTGACGGCGGCTCATGTAACGAACTTGCATGGGTTTTCCGCCGCGGGTGGGCTCAGCCGGTCACGACGATTGGTGAAACGCCCTAATCGGCGGTACTACCGGATTTCCCCGCCTTTGCCGAATCCGATGTATCGGACGACGACCGGTCCGACTCCTCCTGAGCCGCAGCCGAATGCCGCGCGCCACCACGCCGCTGCGCCGGCACGGCAGCCGCAGCCGCCATCTGGCGCCGGCCGCGCGCCACCAGCATGATCCCCACGATCAGCAGGATCGCGCCGAGCACCGAGAGCCCGATCGGCGCCCACATGGTCACGAGCGCCAGCTTCTGGCGGTTTTCCTTGGCGGTCTCGGCCGCACTGCGGATGGTGTCGTCCGTGTAGACGAACGGCGCGTCGAGGAGCACCACCGGCTGGCCGACATCCGGCGTCAGCGTCTTCTTCTGCAGCTCCTGCACCTTGATGAACTGGCCGGTGGTCGGCTCGACCCACACCGTACGGGTGTTGTCGTAGGTGACCACTCCGGATTTCGCACCGGGTGCCAACTGACTCAACACCACTGAAAGCCGGTCGGCCGGCACTACCAGCTTCTCGTTACGGATCTCCTGGGTGAACTGGTAGGTCTCCAGCCCCTCGATCTGCTCGGTCTTCACGAAGTTCGCCGGCCGGGTGCCGAGCAGGTCGCGGTCGAAGATCGGGTAAGTCTTCTTTTCCGTACCGAAGGGGAACTTGTAGATCTGGCCGGAATAGTTGACGCTCTCCCGGTTACCGGTGTCCAGCCACTGCCCGTCCCATTGCTGGGCCGCGCCCGACTTCCGGTCGACCGCCAGGGCGGTGCTGTAGGCGCTGACCAGCTCGGTGCTGCCGGTGTTCACGACCTCCTGGCCGACCAGCCACACCATGGCCTTGCCGTCGAGCGGTTTTTCCAGGTCGGCGGTTGCCTTCGCATCCGGAGTCACGTTCACCGTCGAGCGCAGGGTGCCGGTGTTGACCTTCGCGACGCCGTTGGTGATCTGGAGGAATGTCGCGTTGGGTGCCTCGGCCACCGATTGCGTGGCCTTCATGTTGTATGGCAGCTGTTTCACTGTGGGTGCCACGACGAATGCCAGGCCACCGGCGAAAATCAACGCCACGACGCCGAGGGCCAAGAGCGTGGCGCCGAGGACGCGGGACCTCATAGTGCCTCCACGAGAATAAGAACGGTTGAGTTAAGAACATGCGTCGGCACGCGGTCCGCCTGCCAATTGCCGGAAGGTTACTACCCAGTCACATCGGAAAGCGAGCCCTGCACGGGATCTTCCTGGGCGGCCGCCGGTGCGGGCTGCCCCGCGCGCCGGAGCACGACGGTGAAGTTCCACGTCAGCATCTCCCTCAGCCCCGGCACCCGGGCCACCCAGCAAGCCCACCGGGGGTGGTAACGCGGCAGCACATCGACCACCGTGACCTCCCCGGCGCGGCGGCCGGCCCGCGCCCAGCGCATCGCCCGCGCCGCGCTGACCGGGAAGAGCGTCTCCTGGAAGCGGTTCTTCGGCTCGCGGCCGTTCCGCCGCAGGTAGCGCCGCCGCGCCCGGTCGCCGCCGAGCAGGTGCCAGGGCGAGGTCTCGTGCCCGCCCCACGGCGACAGCCAGGGCGTGAACGAGACGAAGACCGTGCCGCCGGGACGGGTCACCCGCACCATCTCGTCGAGCATCGCCTCCGGCGTGGCGACGTGTTCGAGCACATTCGACGAGTAGCAGACGTCGACGGAGCCGGACCGGATCGGCAGCGCGGTGCCGCTGCCGCGCACCATGCCGCTCACGGCGGCGCCCGCCGCGGCGAAATCGCCGACCGCCGGGTCGAGGCCGAGGTACGTCGCACCGGCGCGCCGGAACTCGGTCGAGAAGTAGCCCGGGCCGCCGCCCACGTCGAGCAACCGGGCGCCGACGAGATCCACATAGGAACCCAGCTGGCGTACCGAGTCGACGGCGAGCAGCGAGTAGAACCGGTCGGGGTCGGTCTGCTCGACGAGGAACGTCCGGAACAGCGTGACCGACCGGCCCAGCGTCGCCCGATGCGGCTCGCCCGCCCCATAAGGCTCGGCGGTCTCGTCTCGCTCGGCCGTCTCGTCTGGCTCGCCCATCTAGCCCGCCCTACCCATCCCGGCCGGCTTGGCCGTTTCGTCCGGCTCGCCGGTCTCGGCTGGCCTGTCTGTCTCGGCCGGCTTGGCCGTTTCGTCTGGCTCGCCGGTCTCGGCTGGCCGGTTCGTCTCGGCTGGCTTGGCCGTTTCGTCTGGCTCGTCCGTCTCGGCTGGCCGGTTCGTCTCGGTCGGCTTGGCTGTCTCGTCTGGCTCATCCGTCTCGGATGGCCTGGTCGTTTCGCCTGGCTCGTCCGTCTCGGCTGGCTTGGCCGTTTCATCTGGCCGGTCCGTCTCGGCCGCATTGGCTGTTTCGCCTGGCTCGTCCGTCTCGGCTGCCTTGTCCGCCTCAGTTGGCTTGTCTGTCTTGGCGGGCTTGGCCGTTTCGTCTGCCTCGTTCAATGGTGCCGTTTCAGGCGCGCCAGGGGGGAGTTTCCTGTCGGGAAGCAGAGCGGCGGTGTGGCCGGCCACGGGCGCGATGGTCGCGGCGACCGCGCAGACCGCCGCCAGCATGGCCACCTGCACCCCCGCGCCGTACGCCCACTCCTGGTTGTGGCCGAGCAGGCGCCCGGCTACGGCGACCACCAGGCCGATCCCGGCGCACCAGAACGCGACGGCCGACAGCGCGCCCGGCCGCAGTTGCCGCACGATGAGCGTCGCCAGCAGCAGCGCGGCCCCCGCCGCACCGCCGAGCGCGACCGCCAGCGCCAGCAGCGGCACCAACATCCACCACTCGCCGCCGGGGACGGCCCGGAAGGCACGGGCCAGGGGCCGGGTGACCGGCTCCCGGCGCCGCCGCGCCGGCAGGAGCGCCGCCAGCCCCACCAGGAGCACGAACGCCACCCCGGTCGCCAGCCCGGCCCGGTACGGCCCGTCGGGCGTGAACCGCAGCGTCACCGTCCCGCCCGCCCCGGCCGGGAGCACGAACGCCTGCTGCCAGCCGTCCACCCGCACGGCGCGCAGCCGCTGGCCGTTCAGCGAGGCTGTCCAGCCCGCGTTGAGGTTCTCCGGCACCACCAGCAGGGCCGCCGCGCCCGGGTCGACCGCGACCCGGCGCTCGGTCGGGTCCCATCGCTCGGCCCGTACCCCCCGCGGGTGCACGGCCGGGGGAGTGGCCGCGGCACCGTCCCGGACCAGCGCCGCCGAATCCGCGACGAACGCCTTCGACGGCACCGTGCGCAGCCGGTGCTCGCCCGCCGCGAGCTGCACGACATCGCTCACGAAGTCGTCGCACACGGTGACCGGGAGCGAGCGACCCGCCCGGACGTCCGCGAGCGTGCCGGACACCGACGTCGGATAGGCCACGCCGTCGATCTCGACGGCGGGTCCGCTGCCGCACGGCGCGGCGACCCGGGTGCCGGCGGCGGCCGGCTTGAGCAGGCCGGCGAGCGCGGGAATCTCGATCTCCGCGACCCCGGCCGGCGCCGGCCAGCCGTTGCCCCGCGGATCGGCGATCACCGGGTCGGTGGCGCTGATCGTGACGTCGAGCCGGTTCGTGGTCAGGGCCGGGAACCGCACCCAGCCGTCGGAGCCGACGTCGGCGGCGAGATCCCCGGCGGCCGTGCGCAGGAACACCTGCTTGGGCCGGGCGGCCAGCGGAGCGGTGGGCACCACCAGCCGGATCCGATCGATCTTGCGCGCCTTGCGCCAGGACAGCCGCAGCGTCGGGTCGGCGTCGGTCGGTTCCGCCAGCCAGGCGGTGGCCGGATCGCCGTCGACCGCCGCGTGCGCGCCGACGGTGACGTCGCCGGTCAGCACTGTGGACGCGGAGGCGGTCACCGGCCGGGCCAGCGGCAGCGTGCCGCCGGGCCGCGGCAGGGCGGTCAACCGCAGGTCGTACGCGGCGTCCACGGGCGTCGCGAAGAACCGGTCCACGCCCAGCGGCTCCTCGCCGGCGCGGGCGAGGAACTGGTCGCAGCGGGTGCCCTCCGGCCCCGGGTAGCACGAGCCCCGCTGCTGCGGCGCGCGGTCGAACGCGTACGTCGGTGCCGGCCCCGCCGCGACATCGGCCGGCACGCGCAGGCCGCGTTGCGCGGTGAGGCCGGGGATGCCCAGCTCACGCAGCTCAACGGCGCCGTCGTAGCCCTCGCGGGGGGCGAGCACCGTGACCCGTACGGTCGTGGTGAGGCCGGGCAGCGTCGCTAGCCGGTGCGGTCCGGCGGTGTCCGGCACCGGCCGGACCACCACGCCCTGGTCGGTGGTCAGCCGCACCAGCGCCACCGGCGCGCCGACGCGCAGGTCGTCCGCGAAGTCGACGGTCACCTCGGTCAGCCGCACCGGGGTCTCCAGCCCGACCTCCAGCCACTGCCCGGCAGCCTGCTGGTACGGGTCGGAGCGCCACCCGGTCGCCGGGTCGCCGTCCAGCGCCGCGAACGGCAGGGCGGACGGGTCGCTCAAGCCGACCGTGTCGGCGAAGCTCGTGCCGCTGGACGCCTCGACCGACCGGATGCCCTGGTAGGCGGCGACCGTCTGGTGGCCGTCGGCGGGGAACGGCAGCAGGTCGCTGCGGACCCGGCCCTGCCGGGTCCGCTCGTCGGCGGTGAGTGTCTGGCTGACGTTGTCGCGCATCCGGCCGACGTTCAGCTCCCGGCGGCGCAGCCCGTCGGTGACGATCCGCGGACCCGCCGCCTCGGGCAGACCGAGCGCGCCGCCGGCGTCGCCGGCCAGCACCACCGGCTGCCGGCCGTCCAGCAGGCCCTGTTCCAGCGCGCCGAGCAGCGACTCCGGGCCGCCGCTGATCACCGGCACGTCGGCGCGCGCCCGCGCCGACACCGTGGGCACCGGGCGGTCGACCTCGAAGATCTCGATCGACGGTACGGACACCGCCGCGTCGACCGGGCTGGGCCCGGTGTCGCCGACCCGCGGGCCGAACGAGGCGACCGGCACCAGGCCCGGCGAGCCGGCCACCGCCCGGTGCACCACGGCGATCGGCGGCGCGCCGGACGCCGCCAGGTCCAGGTCGTTGCGGACCAGCAGGTAGCGGTAGCCGGACCGGGCGAGGAAGGCAGCGAGGGCCGGCGACCCGCGGCCCTGCGCGAGCAGCGCCTCGACGGTGTCCATCACCCGGATGTTGCCCTCGGAGCCGAGCGGGATCTGCTGCCGGCTCGCCCACGGCGCCCCGGCGAGCGGCTGGATCGGCTCGTCGATCGTGCGGCCCCAGGAGGACTGGGCGAAACCGGAGCCCGGCACGATGAGCGTGTGGGCCCGCGGATCCTGGTCCGCGAGCCAGGCGGCCGCCTGGCTCCAGTGCGCGGGCACCGCCGACCAGCCGGGCCCGGGTCGCAGCAGGAGCAGCCAGGCCGGCGCCGCCGCGGCGATCAGCAGCGCCGCGACCACCGGCGCGGCCGGCAGCCGGAAGCGGCGGAGGCCGAACGCCCGGCTGGCGGCGTAGGCGAGGCCGAGCACGATCGGCAGCCGGAGCACCGGCTCGAACTTGTGCACGTTGCGCAGCGGGGCGAGCGGGCCGTCGAGCAGCGCGCGGATGTGCGGTGCGAACGGGCTGTCCAGTGTGCCGACGTAGCCGATGGTCAGCAGGGTCAGCCCGGCCAGCGCGCCGAGCACCAGGAACCGCCGCTCGGGCAGCCCGCGCTGCGCGAGGCCGGCCAGGCCGGCGGCGGCGATCAGCGCGGTCGCGGCCATCAGCACCGGGTTGTCGACGAGCATCCAGCCCGCCGACCACCACGGCTCGCCCTGCACGATGTAGCCGACCCACTGGTTGGTGCCGCGGGTCGCCTGGAAGAGCGAGGTGACCGCGGTCGTCGTCGCGGAGGACTCGATGTAGTCGAGGAACGGCAGGCTGTACTGGCCGAAGAGCAGCAGCGGCACGATCCACCACAGGGTGGCCCCGGCGACGCAGGCGCACCACCAGCCGGCGAGCACGGCGAGGTGCCGGTCCCAGCGCCGGGTAGCCAGCCACAGACCGGGCAGCACCAGCGCCATCACCACGGCGGCCGCGTTGATCCCGCCCATGCACAGCACCGCGAGGCCGGACAGCGCGGCCGCCCGGCGGGGTGAGCCGATCCGGCGCGCGGCGACCAGCGGCAGCAGCACCCAGGGCAGCGCGACCACCGGCAGCATCTCGGAGGAGAGCGGGCCGATCTCGGTGAGCATCCGCGGCGCCAGCGCGTACGCGAGCGCGCCCAGCACCCGTCCCGGCTCGGCGCCGATCCGCAGCGCCCGGGCCAGCAGGAGCACCCCGAAGTAGGCGGCGCACAGCAGCACCGCGCACCAGAGCCGCTGGGTGATCCACGGCGGCACGCCGAGCCAGTCGCCGAGGGTGAAGAACGGTCCCATCGGGAACAGGTAGCCGTACGCCTGCTGTTGCAGCTCGCCCGAGGTGGACTGCGGGTTCCACAGGTGCAGGGCGCGGGCCAGGAAGCCGGCGGGGTTCTCGGCGAGGTCGAGCTTGGTGTCGAAGGTGGTGCGCCCCGGCCGCTGCAGGAACGCGAGCACGATCAGCAGCAGCGCGCCGCCGGCGGCGAGGCCCCGGCGGCCGGAGCCGGCCGGCGCCGCGGGCGAGGTGGGCGAGGTGGGCAGGGCGGGCGTCCTCTTCCGGGCGGCGACGGTCATCGGCGGCACTTCGGCGGCAGGCAGCTGAACTCGGCCAGGGCGGTGTAGAAGATCTGCCGGATCCCGGACGGCTGCTTGGTGCGCGCCACGCGCCCGCCGGTGGCCTGGGCGATCTGTTTGAGCTCGGTGGGGTCGACGTCCGGGCCGACGCCGATGAACAGGATCGGCACCGGACGCTTGCGGTCGGCCAGGCCGCGCAGCTCGCGCAGCAACTCGGTACGGCTGATCCCGCTGGAGTTGTCGTCGGTGCCGTCGGTCAGGATCAGCACCATGTTGATCCGTCCGGGGGTCCAGTTGCGCGTCGCGTCGCGGTAGGCGGCCAGCGTGGTGTCGTAGAGGCCGGTTCCGCCGTTCGACTTGACCCGGATCCCGTCCACCGCCGCCACGATCTCCGGGCGCCGCGGCCCGATCGGGCCGACCGGCACCACCTCCCGGTAGTCGCGCTCGCCGTCCAGGTCGGTGGAGAACTCCCAGACGCCGAGCTCGGTCGTGCCCAGCAGCAGCTTCGCCCCGTCCTGGGCGGCCTTGATGGTGGCGGACAGGCGGGTGTCCGCGGTGCCGGGCACCTGCGCGGCCATCGAGCCGGAGATGTCGAACACGGCCAGCAACCGGGCGCTGAGGTGCACCCCGCCCCACGCGTTGAGCAGCGCCACGGTGTCCGGCTCGGCCGGCAACCGGGCGGGCGGATAGGCGCGCTTGAGGACCCCGGTGTCGGCCGGGATGCCGGTCGGCGGCGCGCCGCGCGGGGTGCGCAGCCCCTGGTGGGTGAGCTCCGTGGCGCCCTCCGCGGCGAGCAGCGCCCGCAGGAACGCGGTGGCACCCTCCTGCTCGGGGCCGGTCGTCAGCACCGCGTACGGGTAGTCGGGGCCGGGCACCGCCGCGGGCGGATACACCGCGACCTGGCGGCGGCCGGCGGCGGCGGCGAACAGCACCTGCTGCTCGGTGCTGACCACGGCGGCCTCGCCGGCGCCGGGCCCGGTGGGTGCGGGCGGGGACTCGCCGGCCATGGAGACGGTGCGCGGCGCGAGCCGACGCATGATCGCCGCGGCGCCGGCGTCGGCGGTGTCCGGCTGCGCGGCCCGGGCGAGCGCCCGGATGCCGGCCAGCGCGCCGAAGCCGATCGGGCTCGTCGCCGGGTCGGGCAGCACGACGGGCATTGGCGGCTTCGCGTCGGCCACCAGTCGGGGCCAGCCGAGGTCACCGTCCAGCCGGGTCGCCGAGCGGCCGTCGAGCGTGAGCACGACCGGGGTGGTCGCCACGGAGACGCCCTCGGCGGGGGCCTGGTAGGCGCCGGCCGCGCGCGCTCGCCGCAGCCACAGCGTCGACTCGGGCAGCCAGACGTCCGGCAGCGCGGCCGGGGCCGCGGCGGTGCCGGACGGCAGCGGCTCGGCGGAGGAAGAAGAGGGCCGCGGTCGGGAGGAGGCAGCGACGTTCCCGCTCGGCGACGGGGCCGGCACGGCAGCCGTGTCGGCGGTGGCGGTGCGCGCGAGATCCCGCAGCACGTCCGCCGACTGGCGGGCCTCGACGACGACGGTGAGGCAGCGTTCCCGGGTGGCGAGCTTGCGGGCGATCTCGCGGGTCGCCGGGGCGATGCTCGGGGCCGCCGCCACCCGCAGCGTGGTCCGCTGGAGGCAGGCCGCCTCGGTCCGGGTGCGATCGCGGTAGGTCGCGACTCCCCAGCCACCGAGGACCGTGACGAGCGCGATGCTCAGCAGCGTGACCGGCCAGAACTCCGGTCGCCCGCGGAGACCCTCATCGGTCACGCGCTTCTCCTCCTTGTGACGTCACCGTTGCGGATTTTCGCAGGCGTGCCCTAGTGTGACGCGACCGCGAATCGTACTCGCTAGTAGGGGTGGCCGAGTAGACCATGATGGATGCCCATGGCGGTCACGTCCTGTTCCTGAACTGGCGTGACACCACGCATCCGGAGGGCGGCGGTTCCGAGGTCTTCCTTGAACGGGTGGCCGCCGAGTTGGTCGGCCGGGGCTATCGCACCACGTTGCTGTGCCAGGCCCACGGCACTGCGCCGGCGGAGGAGACTACCCCGGCGGGGTTGCGGATCGTGCGGGCCGGTGGGCGGCACACCGTATATCTCTTCGCCGCGCTGATCTATCTGGCCGGTGCCGTCGGCCTCGGGCCGCTGGCCCGCCGCCGGCTCGGCCGGCCGACGGTGATCGTCGACGTCGGCAACGGCATGCCGTTCCTGAGCCGGCTGTACGCGCGCCGGCCGGTGATCGCGCTGGTCCACCACGTGCACCGGGAGCAGTGGCCGGTGGTGTTCGGCCCGCGGGTCGCCCGGATCGGCTGGTGGATCGAGTCCCGGCTGGCCGTGCGCGTCTACCGGAGCTGCCGCTACGTGGCGGTCTCCGAGTCGACCCGGGACGAGCTCGCCGGGTTGGGCGTCGACCCGCGCCGGATCACCGTGGTGCACAACGGGACGCCGGAGGTCGTGCTCGCGCCGGCGCCGCGGACGCCGCACCCGAGCCTGGTCGTGCTCGGCCGGCTCGTGCCGCACAAGCGGGTCGAGTTCGCGCTGCGGGCGACCGCGCTGCTGGCCACCGAACTGCCCACGGTGGAGCTGGTGGTGGCCGGGCACGGCTGGTGGGATGAGCCGTTGCGCCAGCTCGCCGACGATCTCGGGGTCGCCGAGCGGGTCCGGTTCGCCGGATTCATCACCGAAGAGCGCAAGCATGAGCTGCTCTGTGGCGCGTGGCTGTTGCTGCAGCCCTCACTGAAGGAGGGCTGGGGGCTGACCATCGTCGAGGCCGGCGCGCGGGGCACGCCCTCGGTCGCCTTCCGGTCCGCGGGTGGCGTCGCCGATGCGATGGCCGACGGGCGCAGCGGGGTGCTCGTCGACGACGAGTACGAATTCTTCCTGGAGATCCGGGCGCTGTTGCTCGACACCCGGCGCCGCAACGAGATGGGCGTGGCGGCGGTGGCCTACGCACGCCGATTCACCTGGGCGACGACCGGCGCTGCCTTCGCCCAGGTGATTACCGACGAGTTGCCCGCGACGCAGCCGACGCGGGCGGATCAGCGGGTGCCGTAAACCGAGCTTGCCGGGTTGATCGTGGTTTGCTCGGCGACGTGCTCGGCGGACGGGTTGACCGCACTGAACGTCGCTACTACGCCGACGATGCCGAGGATTCCCCCGGCGATGGCTGAGACGATGAAAGTGGCCAACGAGGCCATGGCTGTTCCTCCCCGGTGCTTTGGGTTCGCGGACGGTACCACGACCTCCGCCGGCTGCGCAGCAGTGCGAGCGCAGCGAAGATCGTGATTGCTCCGGCGAGCAGGTGGGCGGCGAGCGCGGGCATCCGCCGGCCGGCGGCCGGCGGCCCGGCGACGGGCGCGGCCGGGTTCTCCCAGAGCCGCAGCTGGGGCCCGTCGTACACCAGGCGGAGGCCGGTGAGGACGCCCGCCGGCGGGTCGGCCTCCGGCCCGCGGCGGAGCAGCACCCAGCGGACGCCGAGCTCCGCGGCCGGGCGGCCGGCCGCGAGGATCTCCCGGGCCAGGGCGGCGCGCGGGCTCTCCCCGTCGACCGTCACCGTGCCGACCCGCAGGGCGTCGTTGATCAGCACCGGCGCGTCCAGGTAGCGGGGTGCCGGGTCGCGCACCACCACGCCGCGGGTCCAGGTGTAGCTCTGATATCCCTCGAACGGCAGGGACAGGACCTCGCCCGGCGCGGCCGCGACCCGGGCGGCCACCGCGTTCCAGTCCGCCGGGTAGCGCACCGGCCGCAGCGCCCCGGCGCCGCCGAACGCCAGGTCCGGCAGCAGCACGACCGGCAGCAGCACGGCGGCGCCCAGCAGCACCCGGCCGGCCGCCGGCTCGAACCGGTGGGCCAGCCGGTCGGCGATCCGCTCGGCGCCGAGCGCGAAGCCCAGCGCGACCACGAGCGCGTACGGGATCAGGAACTTCTGCCCGTCGCGCAGCAACCCGGCGCCCGGCACGTGGCCGACCAGCCATTCCAGCAGCGGCGCGGCCGGCGCGGTGCCGGCGGCGGCCAGCAGGAACGCCCCGACGGCGAGGACGAGCAGCCGGTCGGCGCCGCCGGGCCAGCGGCGGCGCAGCTCGCGCAGGCCGACCGCGGCCACCGCGAGCAGGAGCAGCGTGACCACCGGCACCAGCGGGGAGGAGCGGCTGGCCGGTGCGGTCTGCGCGTTCCAGATCCCGCCGGTGCCGGCCAGCGCCGCCCAGGAGCCGGCCCAGTTCTCCGCCCGGGCGGCGAACGCGGCGACGCCGTCGGAGTCGGAGCGCCCGCCGGCGGTGCTGGTCGCGGCGGCCACCAGCCAGGGCGCGTTGAGCGCCGCGACGGCGGCGAGGGCGGCGGCGGTGGCGCGGGACCGCAGCGGGAGCAGCACCCCGACCGTGACCAGCGCGATCAGCCCGCCCGTCGGGGTGACCGCGGCCGGGGCGGCGGCGAGCACCAGCCGGGGCAGCGCGCCGGGCCGGCCCGCGCGCAGGTCCCGCACCGCCGCGACCAGCCAGGGCAGGGCGGCGTACGCGAACAGCAGCGCCCACTGGCCCAGGAGCAGCCGCTCGGCGAGGAACGGCGTCCACGCGAACGCGAGCGCGGCGACCACCCGGGTGGCCGTACGCCCGGTCGGCACCAGCCGGGCGGCGCCGAGCGCGGCCAGGTAGACGACGGCGACCAGCGCGATCCGCTGCAGCAGCCAGCCGGGCACGGCCAGGTTGGCCAGCGACACCAGCGCGTCCAGCGGCACCGCGCGCGGCAGGGCGTCGGCGGGCGCGATCAGGTCCCAGGTCAGCGGCTGTCGCGGCACGAACACCATGTCGTACCGCAGCACGTATCCCGGCATTGCCAGCGGCGCGAGCACCACCGCGGTGACCGCGGCCGCGACCGCGGGTGGGACCAGACGCGGATGCACCCGGCTACCCGGCCGGCTGCGGCACTACCGTGCCGATCTCGATCTCGTCCGTGCAGAGCGTGGCAAGCGGGTCGCGGACCTCGAGCGTGGCCTCGTCGCCACCGGCGAGCATCAGCAGGAACATCGCGTTGAGGCCGCGGTGCACGTCGAACGGCACGGCCGGGTGGTCGCCGACCCGGATCGCCGCGCTGGTGTCGCGGTCGCTGAGGTAGGCGATCCGCGTCACCTGCCAGTAGTCGACCACCTTGCCCTCCAGCGGGATCGTGGCGGTGCGGCCGCCGGTGACCCGGTAACCGCAGCCCCGCGCCGGCCCGGGCTTGGCCGACACGCCGTCGACCCAGGCCGGCCGGATGTGGCCGGCCTCGTCGAACACCGACAGCTTGCGGGCCGCCGTCACGAACACCGGACCGTCCTTGAGCGGGCCGAAGAATCGCGCCTGCATGTTCCACGGGTAGGAGAGCGACGGCAGCACGTCCTCCGGCACGGGCCGGTCCATGAACACCGTGCCCGGCTCGGCGTCGGCCAGGTCGGCCTGCACCGTACGCAGGTAGTCGCGGCCGATCTTGACCCGCCAGTCGGCGGCGAAGTCGATGCCGCTGTAGAGGCTGCTCGCGACGAACAGCACCACGACGCCCGCGAGACCGGCGAGGACCGGCCTCGGCCTGTCCCGGAACAGTGGGGGCAGGGCGGCGACCACCGGCTCGCCGGGCTCGTCGGGCTCGTCCAGGCGGCGCAGGCCGCACACCGCGACCCCCACGCACACCGCGGCGACGATCAGGACGTCACCGAGGTAGCGCGGCACGAGCCCGGCGACGCCGCCCATCCCCGAGCCCAGCCGGGTGGCCGCGATCAGCCCGGCCGCCAGGGCCGAGAAGAGCGCCAGCAGGGTCCAGGCGCGGACCGCGACCCACCGGCGCAGCCAGATCGTCACCACCACCAGCGCCGCGACCAGCGCCCACGAGATCCACCGCGCCGCCTGCGTCGGCGCCGCGACGGGCGGGCCGTCCCCGGCGTGCAGCCAGGTCCACGGCCCGCCGACCAGCGCGGGCGCGAGCGATTCGCCGAAGAACTGCTCCAGGAACGTGCCCACCTCGCCCGCGGTCGCGGGCCGCAGCGACGAGCCCGCCGTCGACATGGTCAGGTAGGCGGCGAGATAGACCACGGAGATCACGGTCAGCAGCGCCCAGGCCGGCCACCAGCGCCGGAGGGTGGTGAGTACCGCGCGCACCGGCCCGCCCGGCGCGTACAGGCAGAGCGTGACCAGGAAGACGAGCGGCACGATGAACAGTGCCTTCTCGAAGAACAGCATGGCGACGGTGACCGCCAGGGCGAGCGTCGCCAGGTGCCGGGGCTGGCCGGAGCGCAGGTAGCGGACCTGGGCGCCGACCGCGACGATCATCGCGAACTGCACCGGCAGCAGGTTGACCCCCACCGCCCACCACGCGCTGATCTCCAGGGTCATGGGGTTGAAGAGGAACAGGCTCAGCGGCACGAGCAGCGCCCAGCCGGCCGGCAGCATGAGCCGCAGCAGCCGGTAGAAGGCCACGCTGACCGCGATCTGCCCGAGCAGCATCAGCGTCGCGTACGGCCAGTACTCGTAGCCGGTCAACCGCTCGACGAGGTAGGTGATCAGCCGCCCGGCCGGCATGAAGTGGTTGTTGTACATCCCGAACAGGTGCTCGACGCTCAGGCCGGAGGCGTCGGCCTGGGCGATGATCGGGAAGTCGTCGATGGTGAGGAAGCCCCGGGTGGTGATCGAAGCGCGCCAGAGCACGCTCAGCATGATGAGCACGGCGGCGGCCGCATGGATCGGATCGATCCGCGAGCTGAGACTGGTGGACGAAGCACGTGCCATGGTGCCGAACTTTAGACCCTGATCTACTCCTGGGTAGACCCGAGGTTTCCTCGCGAGTAACCTGCACGAACCGGAGCCCCGGCAGGATCGTGCGGCGGAGATGCGAGGGTGAATGACCGAGGCAGTTGATGTCTGTGTGGTGGGTGGTTGCGGCCGGGTCGGCCTGCCGCTCGGCATCGCGCTGGCCTCGCGCGGCCTGTCGATCGTGCTCTATGACATCGACGCCGCCGCGGTCGACCGGGTCAACTCCGGCGTCATGCCGTTCGCCGAGGAGGGCGCGGCGGCACCGCTCGCCGAGGCGCTGGCGGCGGGCCGGCTCCGCGCCACCACCGACGCGTCGGCCGTCGGGCTCGCCGACGCGCTGATCGTGGTCGTCGGGACGCCGGTCGACAAGCACCTCAACCCCGATCTCGGCGCGGTGCCGCAGGCCATCGAGCGGTGCGCGGAGCACCTGCGCGACGGCCAGCTGATCGTGCTGCGCAGCACGGTCTACCCCGGAGTGACAGCGCTGACCGAGCGGCTGCTGGCCGGCAAGGGCCTCGCGGTCGACGTGGCGTTCTGCCCGGAGCGGATCGCGGAGGGCCGGGCGATGACCGAGCTGTTCACGCTGCCGCAGATCGTCGCGGCCCGCACGCCCCGGGCGCTGGAGCGCTCCGAGGCTCTCTTCCGCCACCTCACCGACTCGGTCGTGCGGCTGGAGCCGGAGGAGGCGGAGCTCGCCAAGCTGTTCACCAACACCTGGCGCTACATCAAGTTCGCGACGGCCAACCAGTTCTGGATGATGGCCAACGACTTCGGGCTCGACTTCGCGCGGATCAGGCACGCGGTCTCCTTCGACTACCCGCGCGCCGCCGACCTGCCGATGCCGGGCTTCGCGGCGGGCCCCTGCCTGCTCAAGGACACCATGCAGCTGGCGGCGTTCAACCGGAACAACTTCGTGCTCGGCCACTCCGCGATGCTGATCAACGAGGGCCTGCCGCTCTACCTGGTCTCCCGGCTGGAGGACAGGTTCGACCTCGCCGAGCTGCGGGTCGGCATCCTCGGCATGGCGTTCAAGGGTGGCAGCGACGACTCGCGGGACAGCCTGGCGTACAAGCTGCGCAAGATCCTGACGCTCAAGGCGCGCGAGACGTTGTGCACCGATCCGTACATCGCCGACGACCGGTTCCTGCCGCTGGAGGACGTGCTCAAGCGGGCCGACCTGCTGGTGATCGCGGCGCCGCACCCCGACTACGCCGAGCTCGACACCGACAAGCCGGTGGTCGACATGTGGGGGCTGACCGGGCGGAGCGTGCTGGTATGACGCCCCGGGTCTCCGTGGTCATCCCGGTCTACAACGAGGGCGAACGTGTGGTCCGGCACCTCGAGCGCATCCTGCGCGAGGTGCTGCTGACCGCCGAGATCCTCCTGGTCCACGACATGCCCGAGGACACCACGGTTCCGTACGCGCAGGAGATCGCGCGCCACGACCCGCGGGTGCGCACGGTGCTCAACACCTACGGTCCCGGCCCGGCCAACGCGATCCGGTTCGGGATCGACGCGGCCCGGGCGCCGGTGACGGTCGTGACGATGGCCGACGGCTGCGACGACCCGCGGCAGATCGACGACCTGGCCCGGCTGGTCGACCGTGGCGTGGTGGTCGCGTCGGCGTCCCGCTACATGCCCGGCGGGCAGCAGGTGGGCGGGCCGCGGTTCAAGCGGATGGCGTCCCGCTGGGCCGGCCGCAGCCTGTGGATCCTGGCCCGGGTCGGCACCCGCGACGCCACCAACAGCTTCAAGGCCTACGACACCGCCTTCGTCCGTGAGGTGGGCATCGAGTCGCGGACCGGCTTCGAGATCGGCATCGAGCTGACCGCGAAGGCGACCCGGCTGCGCCGCCCGGTCGCGGAGATTCCGACGATCTGGCTCGACCGGCAGCTCGGTGAGTCACGCTTCGACGTGGGCCGGTTCCTGCCCAGCTACCTGCGCTGGTATTTCTTCGCGTTCGGCCGGCGGCTCGACCCGAATCAGCTCACCGCCCGGTGGGCGGCCCGCAAGCCGGACGTGGTGCCGGCCGACCGCAACAAGGAGGGCACCCCGGCATGACGAAGGTTCTGGTCACGGGATCGGCCGGTTTCATCGGCGGATACCTGGTCGAGGAGCTGCTCGGCCGCGGGCACGAGGTGGTCGGCCTCGACGACTACTCGAAGTACGGCCCGGTGGCGCACGGCTACGACAACCACGAGCGGTTCCGGTTCGTCGAGGGCGACGCCCGGGACCCGGGCCTGCTCACCGAGCTGCTGGCCGACTGCGACCACTTCATCGCGGGCGCCGCGATGATCGGCGGCATCTCCTACTTCCACACGTACGCCTACGACCTGCTCGCCGCCAACGAGCGGATCATGGCGGCCTCCTGCGACGCGGCGATCGCGGCGCACCGGGCCGGCCGGCTGCGCAAGGTCACCTACATGTCGTCGTCGATGGTGTTCGAGTCGACCGACCGGTGGCCGAGCAAGGAGGGCGACCAGCGCGAGGTCCCGCCGCCGAGCTCGTCGTACGGCTTCCAGAAGCTCGCCGTGGAATATTACGCGCGGGCCGCCTGGGACCAGTACAAGCTGCCGTACACCATCGTGCGGCCGTTCAACTGCGTGGGCGTGGGCGAGGGCCGGGCGCTCGGCGAGGCCGAGGTGCTCTCCGGCAACGTCAAGCTGGCGATGTCGCATGTGGTGCCCGACCTGGTGCAGAAGGTGCTCAAGGGCCAGGATCCGCTGCACATCCTCGGCGCCGGCGACCAGGTGCGCCACTACACGTACGGCGGGGACCTGGCGCGCGGCATCGTGCGGGCGATGGAGCACGAGGCGGCCCGCAACGAGGACTTCAACCTCTCGACCGCCGAGGCCACCACGGTGCTCGAGCTGGCCGCGCTGATCTGGCGGAAGATCAAGGGCCCGGAGGTGCCGTTCCGGTACGTCAGCGACGAGCCGTTCGCGCACGACGTGGCGATGCGCGTGCCGGACGTGACCAAGGCCCGCGAGGTGCTCGGCTTCACCGCGGAAACCACGCTGGACGCGATGCTGGACGAGGTGATTCCGTGGATCACCCGGGCGGTCGTGGAGGGCCGGCTCTAGCGACCCGGTCCCGGCGGGCCATCGGCGTCGCCGGTGCCGCGGTCGCGATGGCCGGGGCGATCACCAGCGCGCTCGGCTACCTCGTGCCGGTGCTCGGCGCCCGCCGGCTCAGCGCCGGCGACCTCGGCGCGCTCGCGACCGTGCTCGCGATCGCCGCCATCACGAGCGTGCCCGGCACGGGCCTGCAGATCGCGGTGGCGGTGCACCGGGCCCGCCGCCCGGGCGCGACCGCCGGGCGCGCCGGCTGGCTGACCGCCGCCGTGTGCGCGGGCGCGGTCGCCCTGCTGGCGCCGGTCGCGGGGCCGCTGCTCGACCTGCCCACGACGGTCACCCTCCTGCTGGCGGTGTACACCGGCGTGGTCGTGCTGGCCGGGCGCTGGCTGGGGGAGTTGCAGGGCGACGAGCGGTTCCTGCGGCTCGCGCTGGGCATGGCCATCCTGGCCGCCGGACGGTACGCCGGGCTGATCGCCGGGCTGCTGCTCGGTGCCGGGCTGACCGGGTCGGTGCTGGTCGGCACCGCGCTGGCGGTGCTGATCCTGCCCGCGCTGGCCGTGCTGGCCCGCAGGCCCACCGCCCGGCCCGGCGACTCCGGCATCACCGCGAGGCAGGTGTTCACCGCCTGCTCGGCGATGCTCGCCATGCTGGCCGTCTCGTACGCCGACCTGATCCTCGCCCGTGACCTGCTGCCGGCCGACACCTCCGGCGCGTACGCGGTCGGCACCGTGCTGACCAAGGGCGCGCTGTGGGCGCCCCAGGTGGTCACCGTGCTGGCGCTGCCCCGGCTCGCGCAGGGCAGCCGGCGGGCGCTCGTGATCGCGGTCGGGCTGATCGCCGGCAGCGGCGCGGTGCTGATCCTCGCGTCCGCGGTCGCGGGCGGCGTGGCGTTCCGGCTGGCCGGCGGCCCCGACTACGTCGGGCTGGGCCGCTACGCGCCCGTGTTCGCCACCGTCGGCGCCCTCTACGCCCTGGTGTTCGTGCTGGTCAACGCGCGGGTGGCGATGGGCGCCCGGTGGCCCTCGGCGCCGCTGTGGGCGGCGACCGTCACGCTGGTGGTGGCCGCTGAGTGGCTGGTGCCGCACACGTTCCCGGCGATCATGTGGTGTGCGGCGGGCACGGCGGCGCTGGCGCTGGCGGCGACGGCGTTCGTGACCGTGCGCGGTGGCTCCGGCTCCGCTTGGCCGCCGGGCCCGGCGGCTCCATGATGGAGTGGTGAAGCTCAATGTGCGTGTCAGGGTCGCCGCGGCGTTGATCGTCGCGGGAGTCGCCCTCGCCGGCTGCACCGGTTGGTCCACCGCACCGACCGACATCACCTCGACCAGCGCGAAGCTGCACGCGCAGGCCCTGTGCTCGGCCGAGACCAGCGACAACCCGTGCACCTACTGGTTCCAGTACTGGGCGGAGGGGTCGACCACGATCCTCAGCACGCCGAAGTCCGTGGCCAACGTCAACACCAACGGCGGCTACGCCGACGTCAGCCAGGACATCACCGGGCTCACCCCGAACACGATCTACCACTCGCAGCTGTGCGGGTACGGCGACCGCAACGTCGCCCAGCCCGGCGTCTGCATCGGCCTGCACAGCAGCACGCTGTCGGCGCCCGGTCAGCGGCCGGATGCCGGCGACTTCAGCGCCACCCAGCGGTTCCGTACCGCCGGCCCGGGCACCCGCGCCACCGTGGACGTCGGCCGGCCGCTGTCCTCGGCCGACACCCGGGACACGCCGATCTCCCGCGACGCCGGCTTCAGCGCGGCATATTCGGCGGCGGAGAGCCTGTGGATCTTCGGCGACACCACGCAGGGCCCCGGAGGCTGGTTCCAGCTGGGCACCACCGCCGCGGCCGGGCCGTACGCCCGCGGCCAGGCGCCGATGAGCCTGCGGGAGTTGCCGACGCCACCTGCCGCACCCACGCCGAACCCCGAGCGGCCGGCGTTGTTCCTGCCGGCGCCGCAGGGGCTGCTCACCACGGTGACCGACGCCCAGGGCGCCACCCAGGTGGCGGCGTGCGAGTCGACCGGCCACGGCTACCCGGCCTCCTGGACGTCCGGGATGGCCCGCATTCCCGGCACGTCGACGCTGCTGATCGTCGCGCACGAGGTGTGCGTGCAGGACGACAAACCCACCTGGCCGACGGAACGGGTCACGCTGACGGTGTACGACCCGGCCACCAACCGGTTCACCCCGGCGGTCACGCCGTTCGCCGCGTCACCGCTGTGGGCCGGCGTGCCGGCCGAGCACCTGCTCGGCTCGCCCGTCTTCGGCGGCGACGGGTTCCTCTACCTGTACGGCTCCGACGTCAACACCAGCCGGGTGTTCGTGGCCCGGGTGCCGGCGGATCCGGGCGCGTGGGGCCGGGCCGCCGCCTACGAGTGGTGGGGCAGCCCGGACCAGGGCCCGCCGCAGTGGACCTCGGTGCAGTCGTCGGCGGTCTCCGTCGGCGCGATCGCGACCCCGTGGACGGTGCACGTCGCCGACTACACCGGCGCCGGCAACCACAAACTGGCCATGACCGTGCAGGACGTCTTCCGGGAGGGCGGGTACACCGTCTACGAGGCGACCTCACCCACCGGGCCGTGGACGGCCGTGGCCGCCGGGCAGGTGCCGGACCCCTGCGGCCCGACCTTCGGCTGCTACGCGTTCACCGGCCACCCGGAGCTGAGCACCGCGAACGACTTCATGCTCTCGTGGTATTCGCCGCAGGACCGCAACGGTCGCGGCCACATCCGGCTCGGCACGGTCTCCTGGTAAGCGCGGTTTCCTGGTAGCTACCTTGTAACCAGTTTGAAGTATTGAAAGATCTCAATAATAGATTTATGGTCGCCCCCCGACCCTCTTTCGGCCGAGGAGCCTCCCTGATGAAACACCGCTACCGTGCTGCCCTGGCCACCCTCGGGTTGGCCGGCCTCATCGGCGCCGGAATCGCGACAGCCGCACCGGCATCCGCGGCCACCGCCAACGGCAGCCTGCGCGGCACCGCGTCCAACCGGTGCCTCGACGTGCCGGGCCTCACCGCGACCAACGGCACCCAGCTGACCCTCTGGGACTGCACCGGCGGCGACAACCAGGTCTGGACCTACACCACCACCAAGCAACTACTGGTCTACGGCGCCAAGTGCCTCGACGCGCTGCTGCCGAACAACGGGCCCGGCACGACGGTCGCGATCTGGGACTGCAACGGCGGGACCAACCAGCAGTGGAACATCAACTCCAACGGCACGGTCACCAACGTCCAGTCCGGCCTGTGCCTGGACCCGGCCGACAACGGTACGGCGAACGGCACGCCGATCCAGCTGTGGACCTGCACGGGGCAGACGAACCAGCGATGGACCGCGCCGGCCGGCACCCCGGGCACCCCGTGCGGGACGACCGGCGGGATCACGTACACGCTGGAGCGCGTCGCCGCGCCCACCGCCGACCAGACCGACGCGTACAACCGGATCAGCACGGCGATGACCAAGGCCGTGGCGGGCTACAACTGCTACACGAGCCTCACCAAGGCCCTGCTGGTGCAGTACAACCCGGCGGTGGCCACCGCGGACGGCAACTACAACGGCACCATCCGGTTCGGGTCCCGGGCGAGCATGGTGCAGGCCACCGCGATGCACGAGACCGCCCACACGCTCGGCGTGGGCACCTACTCCGGCTGGGCGTCCCGGGTCTCCGGCGGCCGGTGGACCGGCACCAACGCCATCAGCGAACTGCGGGCGATCACGGGCGACGGGGCCGCGGTGCTGTACGCGGACGGATCGCACTTCTGGCCGAACGGGCTGAACCAGCCGAGCGAGGTCGGCTCGCCGGACGACTACGTCAACCACACCCGGATGGTGCTGGCACTGCGCCGCGACATGGGAATCTGACGACCCGGCCGACGGGGGCGTGCCGGTCGGCACACCCCCCGTCGGTCACCGACCTCTCGGGTCAGCGCAGCTTCACCGACCCGAGCTTGTCGTCGAAGCCGACGGTGGACAGATCCCGGACGTCGCCGTCGATGAGCTTCGACTCGCCCGTGCAGTCCTTGCCGGTCCACAGCTTCAGGCTGCCCTGGGCGGCGATCGAGGAGGTCACGCCGGGGCGGGCCAGGTTCTGGCAGCCGGCGCCCGCGACGCCCTGCGAGGCCCCGTTGTCGCTGAAGTTCGCGTCGTCGAAGAGCACGGCGCTGGTCGCGGTGACCTCGTCGCTGGTGTTACCGCCGCTGTTGTCGCCGCCGTCGTTCTGGTCGTTCTGGGCGCCCGCCTTGCCGCCGTCCGGGCGCAGGCCGAACCACACGCCGCCGATGCACTGACCCTTGGTGTCGCCCGGCTGGGTGTCCTTCGCGAACCGGTACGCCGGCCAGCCCTTGATCGTGACCTGCAGCGTGCCGTCGTCCCGCTTGACGACGCCGACGTCCTTCTTCCGGATGCCGTCGATGAAGATCTTGCCGCCCTGCTGCACGGTGAGCGGCGGCCAGGTCACGGCGCAGGCACCCGCGCAGTTCGACTTCGAAGGGCTCGCGGTGTCGGTGTCGAACCGGTAGAGGGTGAGACCGGCGCCGTTCACCACGACCGGGTCCAGGTCGCCGGCCGAACCGGCGGTCAGCTGGACCCATTTCTTCGCGATCGGTGCGGTCCGCGCGTCCGGCGCGCCACCGTTCCGCAGCGCCCAGTCACCGGTGCTGGGCTGGGCACCGTTCGCCTTCGCGGTGCCGGAGAGGAGCGAGAGCGCGCTGCCGGCCTCCGGGGCGACGGCGGCCGTCGCGGCAGGAGCCTGACCCGAGCAGGCGGTCAGCGCGAGAGTGCCGGCGGCGGCGGCGAGGGCGAGGGGAAGAAGGCGCTTGGCGAGCATCGTTTTCTCCTGATTCGTTAGGCTCCGGGCGGTTCCGGCGGCCGTCAGGATGCACACGAGCCGTTTTCTGGATTGGTTCAAGACTGTTTCCGAAACCGACCGCGAGGCCCACCTCGGCATCCAGGTTGAGCTGCGGATTCATCGCCAAATGTGGTCTGGGTCACATGGGATCGGTCGCGGTCAGGAGGGGGCCGGCGTGGGCACCGCCTCGGTGCGCGGGCGGGGAAGCGCGGCCAGCGCGAGGCAGAGCAGGGCGCAGCCGCCGCCCGCGACGAAGAGCAGCGAGAGCGTCGGCTGCCACAGCCACTCCCACATCGGGTGCCACGACGGATGCGGCTCGTCGAGATGGTGCTTCGCCATCATCGGCACGGCGATCAGGGTCGGCACCCACCACAGCACCATGGTCACGCCGAAGAGGGCGGTGACGGCCCAGCGCGCCGGGTGCCGCCCGACGGTGCGGCGGCTGGCCCAGCCGAACAGCAGGAAGGCGACGACCGCGCCCGCGACACCACCGATGGCGGCGCAGGGATAGACGGCCGGCGGCGTCGCCCGCTGGAAGGCGGCCGTGAGGAAGATGCTGTCTTCCGCGAGCATGGAGGGTCCGGAGTACACGGTGGGTACGAAGTGCACCTCGACCGTGAGCGTCGTGTTCCCGCGCCGGGCGACGACGGTGGTGGAGGTGTCGTTCACCATCGGCCGGTAGGCCGTCCAGCCGGTCTCCCGCAACCGCTGCCGGACCAGGTCGAGCATCTCCTGTGGTGGCCGGACCGGGACGCCGGTGACAACGCCGCCGACGCTGGACAAGGAGTACTCGTTGCCGTCCCCGAACAGCAGGTCGTTGACGGCGGCCCAGCGCAACGGCCCACCGTAGATGGTGAACATGGCCGGCGCGTCCTCGATGGAGCGGAACTCCTCTCCGGGCAGGAGGTCGGCGAGCATGGCCCGGGTCTGCGCGGTGCGGGGCAGCGGCTCGGCGGTCTCCCAGCCGGCGCGGGTGGCGAACGCGGCGGCGAAGATCCCGCTGATCACGGTGGCCAGCACCGCCCAGGCGGTGACGGTGCGGCTGGCCGGGCGGCCCAGGCGGGCCCGCAGCCCGTGCCGGATCAGGTTGGCGGCCTCGCGTACCGTCGGCCGGGTGCGCCCGGGCGGGGCCGCCTCGAGCAGGGTGGCGAGCAGTTCGTCGCGGCGGTGGGCGCGGGGGTAGCAGAAGAGCAGCCGGCGGTATCGCCGGGCGAGCGTCGCCGTCATCAGGCGGTGCCCGGGCGGAGGGCGCGCAGCCGGGCCTCGGCCGCGCCGGTGAGCTGGCGCAGGCGGGCCGTCTCGGCCGTCAGGGCCGCCAGCCCCGGCGCGGTGAGCCGATAATAGTGGCGCACCCGGCCGTCGACCTCCTCGTCGTGGTCGTGCTCCACGAGCCCCTCGGCGGTCAGTCGGTCGAGCGCGGTGTAGAGGGTGCCGGTGAGCAGGCTGACCCGTCCGTCGGAGAGTGCACCCACCTCCTGGACGATGCCGTACCCGTGGCGAGGGACGCCGGCGAGCGCGGTGAGGATGAGGAACGTCGGTTCGCGCATCGGCTTCACGGCCGAACCATATATAAATGATCAATGTATGGTCAACGGGTGGTGCTTGCTATGCAACGAGTTGCATAGCAGGATGCCCTCATGGCCCTGGAGCACGCGATCCTGGTTTCCCTGCTGGAACGGCCGGGGTCCGGATACGAGCTGGCCCGGCGCTTCGAGCGTTCCATCGGCCGCTTCTGGAGCGCGACCCACCAGCAGATCTACCGCGTCCTGAAGCGGATGGAGACCGACGGCTGGGTCACCGCCGAGGAGGTCGACCAGGAGGGCCGCCCCGACAAGCGGTCCTACTCCGTGGCCGCCGCCGGCCGGGCCGTGCTGACCACCTGGCTGCGGGCCCCGGTGCAGCCGGAGGCGGTCCGGCACGAGCTGGCGGTGAAGATCCGCGGGGCCGCGTTCGACGACGCGGACGGGCGGGCGGCCCTGGTCACCGAGGTCGAGCGCTATCGCCTGACCCACGAGGCCACCCTCGGGCGCTATCTGGTCGGTGAGCGCCGGGACTTCCCGGGCGCCGGCGCCCTCGACACCCAGCAGCGTCTGCAACACGCGGTGCTCCGCGGTGGCATCGCTTACGAGCGGATGGTGCTCGACTGGCTCGACGACGTCCTCGACACCCTCCGCGACCTCGACCGCTGACCCGCCTCCCGCCCGCCATCGTCCCAGGAAAACGACACCGTCCCAGGAAGGGGACCGCCGTCATGGCGAACTCGCTGCTGTTCAACCCGCACGCCGACGACCCGGCGCACTGGGACGCCGAGACGCGCAGGCTGCTGCGCGCCACGATCGACTTCTTCGAGGGTCGTGGCAAGAAGGCGCTCGTCGACAGCTACAACGACCGCGTCTGGTACGGCGACTTCCTGGACTTCGCCGCGAAGGAGGGCCTCTTCGCGGCGTTCCTCACTCCCGCGGCCGACGGCGGCGACGATCCCGCCAAGCGGTGGGACACCGCGCGCAACGCCGCCCTCAGCGAGATCCTCGGCTTCTACGGCCTCGGCTACTGGTACACGTGGCAGGTCACCGTCCTCGGCCTCGGCCCGGTCTGGCAGAGCGCCAACCAGACCGCCCGGGAGCACACCGCGCGGCTGCTCACCGACGGTCACGTGATGGCGTTCGGGCTGTCCGAGCGCGGCCACGGCGCCGACATCTACGCCACCGACATGATCCTCACGCCGGACGGCGCCGGCGGCTTCCGCGCGGACGGCACCAAGTACTACATCGGCAACGGCAACGTCGCCGGCCTGGTGTCGGTCTTCGGCCGCCGCGCCGACGTCGACGGGCCCGACGGCTACGTCTTCTTCGCCGCGGACAGCCGGCACCCCGCGTACCACCTGGTCAAGAACGTCGTGAACGGGCAGATGTTCGTGAGCGAGTTCCGGCTGGCCGACTATCCGGTACGCGAGCAGGACGTGCTGCACACCGGCCGGGCCGCGTTCGACGCCGCGCTCAACACCGTCAACGTCGGCAAGTTCAACCTCTGCACCGCCGCCATCGGCATCTGCGAGCACGCGATGTACGAGGCTGTCACCCACGCGCACTCGCGCGTGCTCTACGGCAAGCCGGTCACCGACTTCCCACACGTGCGCCGCGAGCTGATCGACGCGTACGCCCGGCTGGTCGCGATGAAGCTGTTCAGCGACCGCGCCGTCGACTATTTCCGCAGCGCCGGCCCCGAGGACCGCCGGTATCTGCTGTTCAACCCGATGACCAAGATGAAGGTCACCACCGAGGGCGAGCGGGTCATCGACCTGCTCTGGGACGTGATCGCCGCGAAGGGCTTCGAGGCCGACACCTACTTCGACAAGGCGGCCAAGGACATCCGCGGCCTGCCCAAGCTCGAGGGCACCGTGCACGTCAATCTCGCGCTGATCCTCAAGTTCATGCCGAACTACCTGTTCCGGCCGGCGGAATTCGCCCCCGTGCCGACCCGGCACGATGCCGGCGACGACGAGTTCCTGTTCCGGCAGGGCCCGGCGCGCGGCCTCGGCGCGGTCCGCTTCCACGACTGGCGCACCGCCTACGAGGCCCACGCCGACCTGCCCAACGTCGCGCGGTTCCGGGAGCAGGCCGACGGGCTGTGCGCGCTGCTGAGCGCGCACGCCCCGGACGAGACCCAGCAGAGCGACCTGGACTTCCTGCTCGCGCTCGGTCAGCTCTTCGCGCTCGTGGTCTACGGCCACCTCATCCTGGAGCAGGCCGAGCTGACCGGCCTCGACCGGCGGCTGCTGGACGAGATCTTCGCGATCCTGATCCAGGACTTCTCCGGGTACGCGACCGAACTGCACGGCAAGGCCGCCACCACCGAGGACCAGGCCGCCTGGGCGCTGGCCCACGTCCGCCGCCCGGTGCCGGATGCCACCCGCACCGCCGAGGTCTGGGGCCAGGTCGTCGCGCTCGCCGGCGCGTACGAGATGCAGCCGTAGCCACCCTCCGACGCTGCTTTGCTCTGCTTCCCCATCGGAAACGCCGGACGAGGACGCCGGAAGATGTTTCCGATAGAGAAGCAGAGCAAGCGACCTACCAGTGACCTGGCCGGGGCTTAGCCCAGGTCATCGGGTTCTCAGCATGTCTGCCAGTGCGTCGCCGTGTTCGTTGATCCATACTTCGATGTCATCGCGGAGCCAGATGTCGCCTTGGGCAAGCTCGGCCGCCGCTCGGGAAAATCGCTGCGGAAGGTTAGCTCCCGCACGCGGTCCCTGCTGATTTTGAGTATCCGGTCCCACATCCTGGATCCAAAAGTCGCAAAACCGCGCATATTGTCGCCGGCGGTCGCGACCTTGAGAGGTTCGGGTGCCGAGCACGCCGTAGGTCCTCAAGATCCAAATGGCTGCCCGGAGTCAGGTGAAGCAAGCAGCCGGCACGCGACCCAGGCACCCCAATCCACCCGGAAAGTTCCGTTACATCAGGATCGTCTTTGATCAGGAGGATCCGCCACGAGCGAGGAACAGGCCGCCCGGTTGCGGACGCCACCCGTACCGACAAGGTTTGGGGCAAGGTCGTTGCCGGCGCGGATGCAGCCGCAGGCCCCGAGCCCTCGCTGTACCCGTCCGGTCTCAGGCGGGGACGGCGGCCGCGGCGCTCCGGCGCCCCCGGAGCGCATTGCGGATCACCAGCACCCAGCCGGCGAGCGCCGCCAGCCCGCCCACCACGAAGGCGCTGACCAGCAGGTACGTCGACCCGCCCGCGGTTGCGAACACGCCCTTGCGCGCACCCGTGTCCGCCGCCTCGACGGTTTGGCCGGTGGTCAGCGCGTCAGGCTCGTCGTACAGTACGACGTCGGCGCGGCGTTCGCTGCCGTCCTTGGCCGCCCACGACCCAAAGAAGTCGCATGACCGCCGGCTGCATTCCTCCCGTTCGGCGGTGAATGTGCCGATCGTCCCGCCGCCGCCGTGCGCCTGCCAGGCGGGCACGAGATCGAACGCGCCGAACATGGCGCCCATGGCGGCGATGATCGGCAGCCCGATCCACAGGAAGAACTTCATCCGCCACTCACTGATCTTGCTCAGGATTCCCACCGCCGAGAGGCTAGGGCACTGATCATGTTTCCGCTGCCCCGCGCCGAGCCTGGCCGGCCTTGACGCTCACGCGCGGCGCGAGTCGACCGATCGGACTAGCGTGACTTCGGTGAGGGTGCAGCCGGCCCGCGGGCGGCTCTGGCTCCGGGCGGGGTTCGGCCTGGGCATCATGCTGCTGATCGGGCAGTTCGTGGCGATCATCCCGGCCGCACGGTCCTGGATGAACGAGCACTCCTGGGCCAACGACGTCCTGCAGGACGCGGTGTACCTGCTGGCCGCCCTGCTCGTGCTGGCCCGGGCGGCCGCGCGGCGCCAGGACCGCGGCGCCTGGCTGCTGATGGGCGGCGGGCTGAGCTGCTACGCCGCCGGCACGGTCTACTGGGTGGCCGTTGTGGTCAAGATCGACCCACCGCCGTACCCGTCCCTGTGCGACGTGATGTGGCTGGCCTACTACCCCTTCGCCTATGCCGCGGTGGTGCGACTGCTGCGGGCCCGGCAGTCCGGCATCGGCGCGTCCACCTGGCTGGACGGGTTGATCGCCGCGGCGTGTGCCGCCGCCTTCGCCTCGGTCATGTTCCTGGCCGGCTTCGCCGGTGGCGGGGACGGATCGGGGTGGTCGAGGGTGGTGAGCCTGGCCTACCCCGTCGCCGACATCGTGCTGGCCGGCGTGCTGCTCGGGGCGTGGGCGCTCAGCGGCTGGCGTACCGAACGGGTCTGGCTGGTGCTGCTGGCCGGGATGGGCATCAACTCCGCGGCCAACGGCTTCCGCATGGTCGAGACCGCGGCCGGAATGTTCATTCCGGCCGGCTGGACGGACGCGCTGTGGTCGGTCGCCCTGGCCGTGATCGTCGCGGCCGCCTGGCAGAGCCCGGAACAGATCGCGAACCGGCCGCCGGCCCGGGCCCTGGTCGGCGTGGCCCTGCCGGCGCTGCTGGCCTGCGCGTCGATGACGCTGCTGCTGTACGGCAGTTGGCACGCCGGCGTGCTGCCCCGCACCAGCAGCCTGCTCGCGGCCGGCGCGATCACGGCGGCGATCGTCCGGATGCTGCTGACCGTCCGCGCCGTGGAGGCCCTCGTCGCCGCCCGCCGGCAGGCCCGTACCGATGATCTGACCGAGCTGCCCAACCGCCGGCTGTTCGTGGAGACCCTCGACCGCGACCTGCTCCGCCGCGATCCGTTGACGCCGATGGCCGTGGCCATCGTCGATCTGGATCGCTTCAAGGAGATCAACGACAGCTTCGGGCACCACCTCGGCGACCGGCTGCTGCAGATGGTCGCGGCCCGGCTGGACGAGGCCTTCGACGGCGATGGCGTGCTGGCCCGCCTCGGCGGCGACGAGTTCGGAGTGCTCATGCCGGCCGCCGAGGCCGGCAAGGCCGTGGAGATCGCGGCGGGGCTGCTCGTCGCGTTGCGGCGCCCCTTCGCCCTGGAACAGGTCACCCTGCACATCGACGCCAGCATCGGGGTGGCGGCCTTCCCCGACCACGGCACCGACCGCAGCACGCTGCTGCGCCACGCCGACACCGCCATGTACGCCGCCAAGGGTGATCACAGCGGTGTCGCCGTGGCGACCAGCGGCGCCGACGACGACACCGGCAGGCGACGCCTGACCACGCTGGAGGAGCTGCGCACCGGCCTCGATCGCGGTGAGCTGGTGCTGCACTACCAGCCGCAGATCCACCTCGCGTCGGGCAGGTGCACGGGCGTGGAGGCCCTGGTGCGGTGGAACCACCCCACCCGGGGCCTGGTCTACCCCGACGGGTTCCTGTCGCTGGCCGAGCACGCCGGGTTGATGGGGCGGCTCACCATCCAGGTGCTCGAAATGGCCCTCGCGCAGTGCCGCGTCTGGCGGGCCGACGGCCTGGAGCTCACCGTCGCGGCGAACCTGTCCGCCTCCAACCTGCAGGACCCCGACCTGCCGGGCTTCGTCGCCGACGCGCTGGCCCGGCACGCCGTACCGCCGAGCGCGCTGCACCTGGAGGTCACCGAGGAGGTCCTGATGCGGGACGCCGCCCGGGCGACCGCCGTCCTGACCGAGCTGCGCGCCATGGGCATCCGGCTGGCCGTCGACGACTACGGCACCGGCTACTCGAGCCTGGCCTATCTGCACGCCCTGCCCGTGGACGACCTGAAGCTCGACCGCGCGTTCGTGTCCCACTGCGACACCGACCCGCGCAGCGCCGCCATCGTGAAGAGCACGGTCGAGCTCGCCCACAACCTCGACATGCACATGATCGCCGAGGGCGTGGAGAACGAGGCGGTGCTCGGCCGCCTCCGGCAGTGGGACTGCGACCTCGTCCAGGGCTACCACCTCGGCCGCCCGCAACCGCCGGAGCGCCTCACGCCCTGGCTCCTGCAACGGCAGGCCGCGCCGAGCCTCGCGCCGGCTCCGGCCCCGGCTCCGGTCGCGGCCACGCCTCACTGACCACCCCCGGACTGGAATTCAGCGGTTCGTCGTCCCGGAGGCCTGCCGCCGGTCGATGGCGCGCCGGAGCTCGTCCGCCTCCGGGGCCCCGATCTCGGTGTAGCGGCTCAGAGCCTGCGCCCGGTGCCGCCCGGCAGCCTCCGTCTCACCGAGCATCTCGGCCGCCCGGGCCAGCCCGGCGTGTGCCCGCGCCCACTCGTACCGGTCGCCGATCTCGATCGCCAGGGCGAGCGCCGCCAGGTGCTCGTGCCGGCCCGGCTCCGCCCGTCCGGTGCTGGTGAGGACCTCGCCGAGGCTGTTGGTCGCCCGCGTCTCGCCGGCCCGCTCACCGATCCGCTGGAAGATCTCCAGGGCCTCGCGCAGGTAGACGGTGTCGCGGGTGACCGTGCCGAGACCGTCGAGGGCCAGCGCCGTGCCGGCGCGTTCATTGGTACGCCGGAAGACCGCCAGCGCCTCGCGGTGGCAGCGGATCGCCCGCTGGTTGTCGCGCTGCCGCACGGCCACGTCGCCGAGACTGACCAGGGCGTACCCCTCGCCGACCGGGTCGTCGATGCGCCGGCAGATCCGGACGGCCTCGCTCAGGTAGGCCGACGCCTGCTCGTCGCGGCCCTGGCGCCGGTAGACCTGCCCGAGGTTGCCGAGCGCCCGCGCCTCGCCGGCACCGTCGCCGGTGCGCCGGCACAGCACCAGCGCCTCGTGCAGTCGTTCCGCCGCCGCGTCGTACCGGCCCTGCCACTGGTCCACGTGCCCGAGGTTGCCGAGCGCGCGGGCCTCCGCCGCGTGGTCGCCGCACCGCCGCGCCAGCTCGACCGCGCGGCGCAGCAGCTCGCCCGCCCGTTCGTAGTGGCCCTGCTGCACGTCCATGACCGCCACATTGGTCAGCAACTGCGCCTCGGCGGCGGTGTCATCGGCCTGCCGGGCCGCCCGCAGCGCGTGCTCGTGCATGGCGACCGCTTCGGTGTAGTGGCCGCCGCTCTCCAGGTAGCGCAGCAGGGCGACGGTGAGCCGGATGGCGTGCGTGGGCCGGCCGTGGGTGGCCGCGTGGGCCACGAGGGCCGCCAGGTTGGCGCGCTCGCGGTCGAGCCACGCCTGGGCGCCCGCGCCGTCGCCCACCGGTGGGATCGGCGACTCCGGGCGCCGTACCCGGGCCCTGCGGTGTTGTTCCGCCGGGTAGAGCGTGTCGATCGCCTCGGCCGCGGTGAACAGAGCCGCGTCGAAGAGGCGGGTCAGGGCGGCGTCGCCGTCGCCGTCACCGGTCTCCGCGCCCAGATCCACCGCGTACGCCCGCAGCAGGTCGTGCAGGGTGAACCGGTCCGCGGCGGTGCGCTGCACCAGATGGGCCCGGGCCAGCACCTCCAGCAGCTCGCGGGCCTGAGCGACGTCGGTGCCCAGCAGCGCGGCGGTCGCATAGGCCTCCACGTCGGGCCCGGGGAAGCGGCCCAGCAGCCGGAACGCGCGCGCCGCGGCCGGCGTGAGCTGCCGGTACGACCACCAGAACACGGCACGGACCCCGGTCTGCGGGTCGCCGCCGGCGTTCAGCAGCTCCAGCCGGCGGCCCTCGTCGGCGAGTTCGCCCACCAGCTCGCGCAGCGGCACGCCGGGTCGCCCGATCGCCAGCTCGGCGGCGACCCGCAGCGCCAGCGGCAGCCGGGCACACCGGTCGATCAGGTCGGCGGCGGCCGCGGGATCGGCGCGCACCCGGTCGCCGATCAGCCGGGTGATCAGGGTCAGCGCCTCGTCCCGGGGCAGCAGCGGGACGACGAGCCGGCGCGCGCCGTGCCGGGCGACCAGGCCGGGCAGGCTGTCCCGGCTGGTGACCACCACCGCGCAGGACGCCGTGCCCGGCAGCAGCGACCGCACCTGGTCGACCGAGGCGGCGTTGTCCAGCACGACCAGCACGCGGCGGCCGTCCAGCAGGCTCCGGTACGCGGCGGCCCGCTCCTCCCGCGCACCCGGAATGTCGCCGCCGGGCATCCCCAGCGCCCGGAGGAACCCGGCGAGCGCGTCCTCCGGCGTCATCGGCTGCTCGGTGTCGTAGCCGCGGAGGTTCACGTACAGCTGGCCGTCGGGGAACCGGGCCCGGACCCGGTGCGCCCAGCGCACCGCCAGCGCCGTCTTGCCGACGCCGGCCGTCCCGGACACCGCCGAGATGACCACGGCGGTGAGCTGCTCGTCGGCGTCCCCGACCAGCAGGTCCAGGGCGGCGAGTTCCTCGTCGCGCCCGGTGAAACCCGGCACGTCCGCCGGCAGCTGAGCGGGCGTCGGCCGGGCCGGCGCCGGCGCCACCGGAACGGCCGGCTCGGCCGGCGCCGGGGCCGTGCCGGGCTCGCCGGGATCCTGCAGGACGGCGGCGTGGGCGGCGGACAACTCGGGGCCGGGATCGACCCCCAGCTCGTCGGCGAGCCGCCGGCGCATGTCGTGGAACGTCGCGAACGCCTTCGCCCGGCGGCCGGCCACGGCGTAGGCGCGGATCAGCCGGGCCTGGCCGGCCTCGTCCAGCGGCTGGGCCGCCGCGGCCTCCTCCAGCGCCAGCAGGCCCTCGGGAACCTCGCCCAACGCGATCATGAGCTCGCCGTAGCGGCCCAGGGCGGCATGGCGCTCCTCGGTGAGCGCGACGACCTTCGGGTGCCCGGCCAGCAGCGGCACGTCCATCAGCGGGGCACCGTGCCACTGCCCGAGCGCCTCGGTGAACAGCCCGGCCGCGCCCCGCGCGTCCCCGCGCTGCTGGGCCGCGGCGGCCTCGGCGAGCAGCCGCCGGAAGCGGAGGAGGTCCAGGTTGTCGGCCGACACGCGCAGGGCGTAGCCGTCGCCGATCCGCGGCAGGCGGGAGCTGTGCGAGCGTGACGTCCGACCCGGCTCCAGCAGCCGGCGCAGATGCTTGATGTGGGTCTGAATGATGTTGGCCGCGGTCGGCGGTGGACTGTCACCCCAGAGCGCGTCGATCAGCTCGGGCCGCCCCAGCGGCTGCCCGCCGGCCATGGCCAGCAGGCCGAGCACGGCGCGCCGGCCGGCCGACGTCAGCTCCACCGGTACGCCGTCGAGCCACGCGCGGACCGGTCCCAGCACCTGAATCCGCACGCTCTCACCCCCGGGCAAGACAGTGTGCAGCCTGCGCCGTCCAGTCACCGTCCAGTCGGCATCCAGTACGGCGACCCACCCTGCACCAGGAACCTTAGATTGATGCAATCTGATATCACAAGCACGGGAGAGGCCCATCGTGTCTCATCGATCGATCGCCGTCGCCGCCGGTTTCGCCGCGGCCCTGCTCATGCCGGTGTCGCCGGCCGCGGCCGCCGACGACGCGGTCTGCAAAGTCGGGTACAAGACGTACGGCGACACCAGTTTCCTCACCGCGTACGTCACGATCACCAACACCGGGCCGTCCACCCTCTACGGCTGGACGCTGAAGTTCTCGCTGCCGGCCGGGCAGACGTTCATCAACGGCTGGGAGGCCGACTTCAAGGCGAACGGCCAGGACGTGACCGGCACCAGCTTGAGGTACAACAGCGAGGTGGCGAAGGGCGGGAGCGTGCCGGTGGGCTTCAACGCGTACGGGAGCTCCATCGCGCCCGGTCCCGCGGAGTTCCGGGTCAACAACTACGTCTGCGCGAAGGGCTGACGGGGTAGGCCGGCGGGGAATGGGGGA
>Ga0307516_10000945_pt1 | contig 40052 bp, 32 predicted proteins | sample 19_EM_MG_FD_203310 | JGI IMG/M metagenome (GOLD analysis project Ga0307516, IMG submission 203310) | Populus trichocarpa ectomycorrhiza microbial communities from riparian zone in the Pacific Northwest, United States - 19_EM | ecosystem: Host-associated > Plants > Roots > Unclassified | place... | reverse complement strand
AGACGGCGTCGAAGCGGCCGGCGTTGTCGCGCAGCCGCTCGGCCAGCACCGCCATCGTCCAGCCGGGGCGGTGGCGAAGCCGGGCGCCCGCCATCCGCAGTGCCAACGGGAGCCCGCCACACTCCCGCAGCACCTGGCTGACCTCTGCCTCGTCGGTGCGGGCGAGCCCGGCGGCGCGGCCGAACAGGCGTGCCGCGGCGTGCTCGGCCAGTGGTTCCAGGGACACCGGCGGCACCGCGTCCAGGCTGACCATCCGGTGGCGGCTGGTGACCAGGACCGCGGACTTCCCCGCGCCGGGCAGCAGCGGGCGCACCTGTTCCGCGTCGACCGCGTTGTCGAGCACGACCAGCGCCCGCCGGCGGGACAGCTCCGAGCGCCAGAGCGCCGCGCGCTCGGCGGCGCCGGCCGGGGGATGCGTGACCTCCAGCGCTCCCAGCAGCCGGCCCAGCGCGGCCTGCGGCTCCAGCGGCTCCTGGCCCGGGGTGAAGCCCTGCAGATCGAGGTAGAGACCGCCGTCCGGAAACGCGGGGGCGAGCCGATGGGCCACGTGCACCGCCAGGCTGGTCTTGCCCACGCCCGCCATGCCGTCGACCGCGACCGCGCCGGAGGTGCGCAGCAGCCCCTCGACCAGCGCGGACTCCGCCTCCCTGCCGGTGAAGTCGAACAGGTCGGCCGGCAGATCGTTGCGGCGCGGGGCGGGCGCCGCGCCGGCGTCGGCGGCCTCGGCCCAGACCGCGCGCAGCGGCCGGGGGTCGCGGCCCACGACCCGGCACAGCGCCACGACGGCCTCCCACGGCGGCACGAGCCGGCCGGTGAGATACCGGGACAGCGACGAGCTGCTCAGGCCCGACTCGCGGGCGAGGGCGCGCAGGCTGTGCCCGCTCAGCTCCTTGATCCGGGCCAGCTGGGCCACCAGTCGTTCCTGGGGGCTGGACACGTGCAACACCGTACCGTCCCGCCCCGCGCACGCGGATCGGCGCCGCGTTCGGGCAGCTGGGTCCGGGTCTTGGTGTCCCACGGTGTCCCACGGACCGCGCGGGCCCCGGCACGCCGGTGGTCGGATGACTCCTGTCCGGAACACCGGCGGGCAAGACGAAGGAGAAGCGATGTCGACCGAGCGCATGCCGAACCCGGCGGTCCTGCTCCCCGGCGCGATGGCCGCCCTGACGGCCGTCACCAGGGCGGTCGCGGGCGCCGGGGTGGACAGCAAGCTGCTGGCGCTGAGCCACCTGCGGGCCAGCCAGATCAACGGCTGCGGCCCGGACGTGGCCGGTGGCGCCGATCGGGCCCGCCGGCACGGCGCGACCGCGGACCAGGTGAACACCGTCGCCGCGTGGCGCGACACGCCCTGGTTCAGCGACGAGGAGCGCGCCGCGCTGGCCCTGACCGAGGCGGTGACCCGGCTCGCGGACCGGCCGGATCCGGTGCCGGACCGGGTGTGGGACGTGGCCGCCAAGCACTTCGACCGGAAGGAACTGGCGGCGCTGCTGCTCACCATCGCGATCGCCAACGCCGTCAACCGGCTCCACACGCCGACCCGCCAGCAGGCGGGCGACCGGTGACCTGTTTCTGATCAAGAGAGGACGTTGTCATGCCGACCACTACCGCGAACGGTTTCACCGATGAAGAGCGCGGCGCGATGAAGGAGCGCGCCAAGGAACTGAAGACGGGCCGGCGGGCCGCCAAGCCCGACCCGGAGAACGACGTGCTCGCGAAGATCGCCGAGATGTCGGACTCCGACCGCGCGATCGCCGAACGGCTGCACGCCGTGATCAAGGCCGGCGCGCCGGGCCTCACCCCGAAGCTCTGGTACGGAATGCCCGCCTACGCCCGCGACGGCAAGGTGGTCTGCTTCTTCCAGAGCGCGGCGAAGTTCAAGACGCGGTACGCGACGCTCGGCTTCAGCGACGAGGCGAACCTGGACGAGGGCGCGATGTGGTCGACCTCGTACGCGCTGACCGAACTGACCGCCGACGACGAGGCGAGGATCGGCGCGCTCGTGAAGCGGGCGATGAGCTAGGCGACTGCCGCGCCGGCCGGGCCGGCGCGGCAGCCTGTTCGTTCAGTTGGCGCGCCCGCCGAGCATGCCGTGCGGGTCGAGGACGTACTTGCGTGCCGCCCCCTGGTCGAACTCCTGGTAGCCGCGCGGGGCCTGGTCGAGCGGGATCGGTGTGGCGTTGACGTTCTTCGCGATCTGGACCCGGTCGTGCAGGATCGCCATCATCAGTTCCCGGTTGTACTTCATCACCGGGCACTGGCCGGTGACGAAGGAATGCGACTTGGCCCAGCCGAGGCCGAGCCGGATCGACAGCGAGCCGTGCTTCGCCGCGTCGTCGACGCCACCGGGGTCGCCGGTCACATACAGGCCGGGGATCCCGATCCCGCCGCCGGCTCTGGTGAGGTCCATCAGCGAATTCAGTACGGTCGCCGGCATCTCGGTCCCGGCGTTCGCGCCGTGCCCGCGGGCCTCGAAGCCCACCGCGTCGACGGCCGCGTCGACCAGCGGCTGGCCGACCGCCGGCGCGTCCCGGCCGAGGATCTGCTGCACCTGCTCCGCCGGGTCGCCCTCGGACACGTCGACCGTCTCGCAACCGAAGCTGCGCGCCTGCGCCAGCCGCTCCTGGTTCAGGTCGCCGACGATGACGACGGCCGCGCCCAGCAGGAACGCCGAGGTCGCGGCGGCCAGGCCGACCGGGCCGGCGCCGGCGACGTACACCGTGGATCCGGTCGTCACGCCGGCGCTGACGCACCCGTGATACCCGGTCGGGAAGATGTCGGTGAGCATGGCCAGGTCGAGGATCTTCTCCATCGCCTGGTCCCGGTCGGGGAAGCGCAGCAGGTTCCAGTCGGCGTACGGCACCATGACGTACTCCGCCTGGCCGCCGACCCAGCCGCCCATGTCGACATAGCCGTACGCCGACCCGGGCCGGTCCGGGTTGACGTTGAGGCAGACGCCGGTCTTGCGCTCCTTGCAGTTGCGGCACCGCCCGCAGGAGATGTTGAACGGCACCGAGCAGACGTCGCCCACCTTGATGAACTCCACGTCCGGACCGGTGTCGACGACTTCCCCGGTGATCTCGTGCCCGAGCACGAGCCCTTCCGGGGCGGTGGTGCGCCCGCGGACCATGTGCTGGTCGCTGCCGCAGATGTTGGTGGCGACGGTCTTGAGGATCGCGCCGTGCGGCGTCCGCCGGCCGACATTGGCCTTGTTGACGCCGGGCCCGTCCTTCATCTCGTACGTCGGGTAATCGCTGTCGCGGACCTCGACCTGGCCGGGCCCCTGATAGACAACCGCTCTGTTGCCTGTCATCTCGTTGCTCCGTTCCTGATTGCACGCGACTGTGCCGGAACCCATGTTTCTCGCGTCGCACACCAAAAAGAACCATCAATATGCACAAGACATGCCGATACTCGCATTCACCGCATACGGCGCCGTTGCCACCACCGACGATCTTGAAGTAATAAGGAATGCATGACCGACACAGGATTCGACTTCAACGCTTTCCAGCGACAGGTGATCGAGGAATTCCGGGCCAACGAGGGACGCGTCGGCGGGCCCTTCGAGGGCTCGGCGCTGGCGCTGCTGACCACCGTCGGCGCCCGCACCGGCAAGCCACGGACGAGCCCGCTGGCGTACCTGACGATCGACGGGCAGCCCGTCGTGGTCGCCTCAGCGGCGGGCGCCGACAAGAACCCGGACTGGTACCACAACATCCGGAAACACCCGGTCGTCACCGTCGAGACCGGCCGGGAGACCTACGAGGCGATCGCCGCCGTGCCCACCGGCGCCGAACGCGACGCGCTCTTCGCCGAGGTGGTCGCGGTCGCCCCGGGCTTCGGGGAGTACCAGCGCAAGACCACCCGGCCGATCCCGGTCGTCACGCTGTCCCGGATCGAGACGTCCGGGGCGGACCGGCCGCGCGGGTAGGGCCAGGCCGCTGAGGTCGCCGCCTCAGGTGGCGACCCGGTAGCGGCCGCCCACCCCGACCGGCTCCGGTTGTGGCTGATACCTCAGCCAGAGCAGGATGGCCTCGGACTGCCGGCGCACCTGCAACTTGGCGTAGATGTTGCTCAGGTTGTTGCGTACCGTCTTGCCCGTCAGCGCGAGGTGGCCGGCGATCTCCGCGATCGTGTGCCCGATGACCAGCAGTTCCATGATCTGCCGCTCGCGAAGGGTGAGCTTGTCGGTCTCGACGGGCTCGCCCGGCTCGGCGAAGGTGGCCCGGTGCACATGCCGCAGGAGGGTGGTGGCGGCGATCGGGCTCAGGCAACTCTCTCCCCGGGAGGTGGTCACCGCGGCCCCCACGATGCAGAATTCCGGCGTCTGGGTGAGCACCAGGTAGCTGGTGGCACCGTGGTCGAACGCCGTGATCACGTCCTGCGGGTCGAAGCCACGGGCCGCGACGAGCACGGCCGGCATGTCCCTGCCCAGGGCCCGGTGCAGCCCCGCCACATCGGAGGCCGGGGCATCGCTGTAACAGATGACCACGTCGTCCGTGGGACGGACGGCGGACAGGTTGCCGATCACCCGCGGACGCAGCGGGGTCAACGTCGGCGGTTGTGTCCCGTCGTGGCTGACGAGCGCAATGGACATCGACGCCGCCACCGGGGCCTCATCGACCATCGACACCAGGCACACCTGGTCATGGTCGACGGTCTTCACGTGTTCGACTCCATGCCGCGGGCTCCTTCTGGTGTCGTTGGCGAGCCTTCAAAACAATGCCGGCGCCCCGTCACGTGTGCGCCGACGCCCATTGGTACGGATCTGAGCCAGCCCGCGGCCCGCCGACCGGAAGTGGTCATTAACACCACCGAAATATTGAACCTTCGACCATCCACCGCCGTATCCACTACGGACCTTGAAACCACCCGGCTCAGGCCACCCGGTTCCGTCCGCCGCGCTTGGCTTGGTAGAGCTGGGCGTCGGCGGCGGCGACGAGTTGCTCCGGCGTCTCCTGCGCCGTCGGCACGATCGTGGCGACCCCGATGCTGACGGTGACCCGGCCCGCCGCGACCATCACGTGCGGCTCGTCGAGCGCCTCCACCGCCGCGCGGACCCGTTCGGCGGCCGTCCGTGCTTCCTCGGCGTCGTGGCCGATCAGCACGATGGCGAACTCCTCACCGCCATAGCGCGCCACGATGTCCTCGGCCCGCATCGCGTCGCTCACCGCCTGAGCCACCCGGCGCAGGCAGACGTCGCCGGCCGGGTGCCCGTAGTGGTCGTTGTAGAGCTTGAAGTGGTCGACGTCGATCATCGCGACGGCCATCGCGGTGCCGGAGCGGAGCCCGCGGCGCCACTCCGTCGCGAGCCGGTCGCTGAGCTGGCGGCGGTTGGCCAGGCCGGTGAGCGGGTCGGTGACGCTCAACTGTTGCAGCTGCCGGTTGGCCGAGGCCAGTTCCTGGGTCCGCTCGGTCACCTTCCGTTCGAGGGAGGCGTACAGCGTCGCGTTCTCCAGCGAGACCGCGAGCTGGCCGGAGATCAGCAGGACCGCGTCGAGGCGGCCCGGCGTGAACATGTTCCGCACCAGCCGATTCTCGAGGACGACCATCGCGTGCGGGGCGCCGTGCATGAGGATCGGTACGACCAGCAACGAACAGCAGTCGAGCGGGGCCACGTACGGATCACGGGCGAAGCGGTCGTCGCGGGTGGCGTCCTCCACCAGCAGCGGGGTACGGGTGCGCTCGGCGTACCGGAAGGCCGACAGCGGGAGCATCCCGCCGGCCTCGGCCACCGGCAACTCGGTTCCGCCGGTGTCCGGGGCGAGGAACCATCCGTCCGGCTCCCGGCGGACCAGGACCTGGACGCGGTCGGCGCCGGTCAGCGTGCGCAACACGTCGACCACCCGGGTGCGCAGGCGGTCCAGGTTGGTCTCGGAGCTCAGCGCCTGCGACGCCTTGAGCACCCCGATCAGGTCGATGGAGTCCACCGAGACATGGATGGTGGTGGCGATCGGCTCGTTGGACGGCCGCTGGTTGCCACCCCGGCCGCGCAGGTACGGGTGAGCCGCCTCCATTTGCCGCACCTTCGCGGCGGCCCCCCAGGTGCGGTACAGCTGCGCCGATTCCGCCAGCAGCGTCCGGCCGGTGCGGGACGTGCCGTGCGCCAGGTGGAACTGGGCGGCGCGCTCGGCGATCAGCGCGTGATGCCACAGCCGCCGCCGCGGGGCGACCTCGTCCAGCGCGGCGTCGAAGGCGACGGCGGCCTCCTGATGCGCGCCCACGGCCCAGGCGTGCTCCGCGTCGGCCAGCCGGGCGACGTGGCTGAAGGTGGCGGGCGCGTCGGCGGCCCGGCGGGCGAGCCACTGCCGGCAGGCGTCGAGCTCGGCCAGCGCGCTTGCCCGTTCCGCCGGATCGCCGGTACGGGCCTGGTCCGCACACGCGAGAGCCCGCAGCAGGTACGCCCGGGCGGTTGTGTAGGCGCCGCGGATGTACGGCAGCAACGGCATCGCGGCGGCCGAGTGGTGGCGCAGGCCGCCGGTATCGGCGAGGATCGCCGCGACCTGCGCCCGGGTGATGTGGTGGTAGGCGGCCGCCATGGGATGCTCGTCGATGACGGCCAGATAGTCCGGGTCGGCGAAGCCGGCGGCCGGTTCACCGGACTCATCGCGCAGCGCGCGGACCAGCTGGCGGAACGGCAGCGACACCGAGTTGGCCTGCTCGTTGCCCGTCCGCGCCGCGAAGGATATCCCCGCCTCCACCTCGGTCGCGTAGCTGTCCAGGCTGCTGGCGCAGTCGAGCATCGACGGTGTCGAGGCGTGGAAGGTGAAGCTGGCGAACAGCAGGTCTCCGGCGCGGACCAAGCCCTCGTACGCCTGGCGGGCCTGCTGGATGTCGTCCTCCAGCGGCTCGAACCAGTGCCCGGCACTCACCGCGAACAGGAACCGGGCCTGCGAGGTCTCGGGTTCGTAGCCGCGCGCCTCGCTGGCCGCCAGTGCGCGCCGCACCGCCGCGTATCCCGTCCGGAAGTCGTCGCGGGCGGCCGTCACCACCGCCCCGTGGGAGATCGGGCACACCAGGGCGGCATGCGGGCCGTGCTCCGTCCAGAGCCGGCAGGCCTCGGCCACCAGCCACGCCATGGTGAGCTCGTCGCTGAAGAACGCCGCGGGCATCGCCCTGTTGATCACCCGGGCCGCCGCCGAGATCCGCGGATCGCCGATCTCCGGACGCTGCTGGTCGGCGTCCGCGCTCACCTCCTCGGCCCACGCGGACAGCGCCTGGATCGCGCGCCCGGCCTCCGCCGCCATGTCCGGGAGATCCGGCACCCGCAGGCCGAGCCGGCGCAGCAGATCAACGCACAGCGCGAGCGCCTCGCCGGTTCGCCCGCGAAAGATGAGGCTGCTCAGGTGCACGCAGGCCGGGGAGACGAGCACGAGCGGGTCGGGGTCGCGGCGCTCGATCTCGTGGTAGATCTGGTCCGCCTCGGCCAGCCGGCCCAGCGCGTACAGCGCCGCGTGCCACTCGATGTGCAGGTCGGCGAGCAACGGCTCGCGATCCGCGGCGTCCAGTTCGGTGGCAAGCTGCGCCGAGGCGGCGAGGAACTGCTCCGCGGCGACGGCGTTGGCCAGCTGCAGCCGTACCGCCGCGGCCCGGAACAGACCGATCACCCGCCGGCGTTCGGCGGGCTCGCGCACGGAGTCGACGGCCGCGAGATACTGCTGCGCGGCGACCGTACCGAATGCGGAGTGTTCCGCGAGCCGCCGGGCGGCCGCCAGGTGGCGGGCCGGGCGGTCGTCGAGGCCGGCGTCGGCGACCTGCTGGACCCGGTCGTGGCTGAACCGCACCGAGCCGCCGCCGGCGCCGTGGCCGAAGGGACGCTCCAGCGCCAGCAGGCCGTCCTCCAGAGCCGGCGCCAGACGCTCGAGGATCGTCGTGGCCGGCTCCCCGGTCGCCGCCGCCAGCAGGTCCAGCTCCACGTCGCCGGCGAGACACGCGATCACGTCCATCAGCGCCCTCGGCTCGGCCGGCAATCGCCGCAGCCGGGCCGCCAGCAGGCCGGCCACGTCGCCGTCGCCGACGAAGGCGAGCAGCGCGGCGGGATCCCACCTCCACCCGGTGTCGCCCACCGTCAGGACGCCGTCGCGCCGCAGCGAGTTGACCAGCTCGACGCTGTCGTACGGGTTGCCGTCGGTGCGGGCGGCGACGGCCTCGGCCAGCGCCGCGGCGTCGGTCTCCGGCAGCCGCAGCATCTCGGCGAGCAGGTGGCTCAGGTCGGTCGCCGGCAGGTTGCCCAGCCGCAGCACGGTGGGTGCGCACCCGAGCCGCTGCCAGCGCGCGAGCATCGTCGCCCAGGGGTGGTCGTCGTCGACCTCGCGATAGGCGCCGACGATCAGCAATCCGTCGATTTCCTCGTCGCGCAGGACCGTGTCGAGAAAGCGGACGGGCGTGGATCCGGCCCACTGGAGGGCGTCGACGAGCATCACCAGCGGCCGGTCCGGTGACACCACCGCGCGCAGCAGCTGGAGACCGCCCTGGAACAGGCGCGCCTCCGAGTCGCCGTCCGGGCCGGCCGGTTCCGCCGCCGGCAGGTCGAGGAGCGCCGCGAGTTCCGGCAGGACGGAGGCCACGACGCGAGCGTTGGCACCCATCGCGGCGCCGATCCGCAACCGTAGTTCCGTCAGGCGCGCCTCCGGCTCGGCGAGCAGCAGCCGGCACATCCCGCGGATCGCGTCAGCGACGGCATCCGACGTCATGTCTGACCGGTTCTGATCGAACTTTCCGGCGACGAACCAGCCGCCCCGGGCCGCGACGACCGGCCGCAACTGGTCGATCAGCGCGGTCTTGCCGACGCCGGGCGGCCCGCAGACCAGGACGGCTCGGCACTCGCCGCGGAGCGACCCCTCGAACGCGGACTTCAGGGCGGCGCTCTCGGCGTCCCGGCCGACCAGCCGGGACGGCGGCGCCAGCCGCAGCGGGAAGTCACGCTCGCCGAGGACCACCGGCGCCGGGTCGCCCGCCGCGAGCCGGGCACGGACCAGCCCGAGATCGAACGCGAGCCCCTCCGCGCTCTGGTAGCGATTGTCCGGTTCCTTCGCCAGCAGCCGCAGGATGATGTCGGAAAGCACCCGCGGCACCTCGGGGTTGAGGTCCGCCGGCGCCTCGGGCTGCTCGGCGAGATGGCCGTGGATCACCCGGAGGGGATCCTGGTCACGGAACGGCGGCCACCCGACGGCGAGCTCGAACAGGACCGCACCCAGGGAGTACAGGTCGGCCCGTTGGTCCACCACCCCACCGGTACGGCCGGTCTGCTCCGGCGCCATGTAGGCGAGCGTGCCCGCGATCTGGCTCTGGTGCACGAAGCTGGGACGGTCCTCGGCGAACGTCGTCGCCAGCTCGAAGTCGATGAGAACCGGCTCGCCGTCGGCGGTGCGGACCACGTTCGCGGGGCTGATGTCCTTGTGCACGACCCCGCGCTTGTGCATCCCGCTGAGGACGGTGGCGAGCTTGAACGCCAGCTCCACCAGTTCCGGGCCGGTGACCGGCGCGGCGGCCGACAGCGGGGTGCCGCCGAGGTCCTGGAGCACGATCACCTCGGGCCCGGCGGCCCCGGCTGCCAGCTGGACGATCCCCGGCACGCCCGCCAGCCGTTGCAGCATCGCCGTCTCGTGGCGGCGCCGCTGCTCCGAGTCCGCACCGAGCGGCTCCTTGTGCATGACCGTGTCCGGGCCGCCGGCGAGCCGTACCCGCCGGATCCTGGTCCGGCCGCTCTCGTGGAGGGTCTCGGCCCGCGCGCACGCGTCCGCATCCGGCCGTTCGAGCTGCTGACCGAGGTTGATCGTCATCAGTCGTCCTCGCAAAAGCCGTCGAACCGGGCATCGGCCGGCGTCGCGCGGCCTCTCACTCTCTTTCGTCCGGAACGCGGCAAGTCTGAGCGGAACCGCCGGCCGGAGGTCGGCAATCCCACCACGACATTTGTCCAAGACCGCCGGCGGGCGGCCCCCGCATCATCTCCCCATGAATGAGTACGACGTTGAGCACTCGCACGGGATGCACGTGGTCCACGACGGCCCGCGGCAGGCGCCGCCGCTGCTGCTCATCCACGGATCGGGGGCCTCGGGCGGCTTTTGGGGCCCGGTGGTCCCGGCACTCGCCGCCCACCATCACGTCCTCCGGGTCGACCTCCCCGGCTGCGGCCAGTCCCCGCCTCCGCCGTCCTACCACGTGCCCGTGCAGGCGGACCGGGTGGCGGCGGTGCTCGACGACCTCGGCCTCCGTCAGGTCACCGCGGTCGGGCACTCCAGCGGCGGCTACGTCGCCACCGCGCTCGCCGAACAGCGCCCCGACCTGGTCGGGTCGCTCGCGCTGATCAGCACCGGCCCGAGTCTCGGCGCGCTCCTTCCGCAACCGCTCGTTCTCCGGGTCCTGCTCGGCCCGCCGCTCGGCCGGCTCATCTGGTCGATGCGGTCGGACGCGATGATCCGGGGTGGGATCCGGGCCACGGCCGCGCGCCCGGTGGACGTCCCGGACGACTTGATCGCCGGGCTGCGGGGCACCTCGTACCGCGCGTTCCGGTCGGTGCTGCGCTGGAACACCGCGTACGTCGCCGAGCGGAGCGTGCCCGAGCGTCTCGCCGCCCTCGGGATCCCCCTGCTGGTGATCTTCGGCTCCGCCGACCCCCGCTGGGAGCCGTCGTCGGCACACCAGTACGACGCGGTGCCGAACGCGCGGGTCGAGCTGCTGCCCGGCGTCGGGCACCTGCCCATTCTCGAGGCGCCCGAGGCGACCAGCCGGCTGCTGCTGGGCACCCCCTCGTAAGCTGGTCACGTGCTGTCGAGCGGGGCACCACCCGACTGGGCGCGGGTGGACGTCGCCGTCCCGCGCCGGCCCGGTCAGCTGCCGGGGATCAGCATGGCCGGGTTCCGCCAGCACGCCCCCGCGCCGGTGGACATCGCCATGGTCGCGCACCCCTCGGTCACCCTGCTCATCGACCTGAGCGAGCGAGACGGCATCGTCTACGACACCCACGGCCGGCACGAACGCGGCAGCATCGCCGTCGGGCTCCTGCCCGGCGAGCTTCGGGCATCCGGCTGGGGGCTCGGCGAGTGCCTCCAGATCCGGCTGGAGCCGGCCGCGGCGGCCGCGGTGCTCGGCGTGGCGGCCGAGCTCAGCGGGACGGCGGTGGCCCTCGATGTGCTCTGGGGCCGCGACGCCCGGCGAGCCGAGGGCCGGCTGCGCGCCGCCGCGTCGTGGGACGAGCGGTTCACGATCGCGGTGGAGATCCTCGGCCGGCGGCTGGGCGCCCGCCCGGCGGTCGATCCGGGGGTCGCCTACGCCTGGCGGCGGATGCGCGCCAGCCGGGGCCGGGTGCGGGTCGACGGCCTGGCGGAGGAGGTCGGCTGGAGCCGCGATCGCCTGTGGTCGCGCTTCCGGTCCCAGCTGGGCATCACCCCCAAGCGCGCCGCCCGGCTGGTGCGGTTCGACCACGCCGCCCACCTGCTCGCGGCGGGTCACGCCGCCGCCGGCGTCGCCGCCGAGAGCGGCTACGTCGACCAGTCCCACCTGCACCGCGAGACGATGGCCCTGGCCGGGCTCACTCCCGCGGCCGTGGCCCTCGCGCCCTGGCTCGCGATCGACGACGTCGCGTGGCCGGCTTCCTCGCCGGCCATTTCATCCGCGGTGGTCCGCCGGAAAAGCATGGGCGAAAACTGTTACGAGAAGGCCGGATAGCGAGTCGTAGGCGCGCCTCTTGAACCGCGCGAAACGATCTGTCAATATTGACGAATCTGAATGTAATCCCTTCCTGATCCCGTTCACACATGCCCGCCTCAGTGCCGCGTGCCCGGGATTGTGAGCGTTCACATCGAAGGAGCGCGCGATGAACGCCAACGGCGACACCCCCGGCGCGGGCCACCGCACGGCCGGCCGGGCCGGTCATCGAGTCCTGTCGATCCTGGTGCTGCTGGCCCTGATCGTCGCCGGCACGGCGATCCCGGGCACAGCCGCGCGGGCCGAGTCCAACGGCGGCGTGCGCGTGATGCCGCTGGGCGACTCGATCACCGAGGGGACCCAGGTGCCGGGCGGCTACCGCATCGGGCTGTGGCAGCGCCTGGCCGCGGCCGGATACCGAAACGACTTCGTCGGCTCGCAGTTCAACGGGCCGGCCGCCCTGGGCGACCACGACCACGAAGGCCACCCCGGCTGGCGCATCGACCAGGTCGACGCCAGTATCACCGGCTGGGTCACGGCCACCCGGCCGCGCACCGTGCTGCTGCACCTCGGCACCAACGACGTCCTGCAGAACTACAACCTGTCGAGCGCACCGGCCCGGTTGTCCACTCTGATCGATCACATCACCGCGGCCGCGCCGGAGGCCGACGTCTTCGTGGCCACCATCATCCCGCTGGCATCCGCGAGCCAGGAGACGGCCGGCCGCGCCTTCAACGCCACCATTCCCGGCATCGTGCAGACCAAGGTGAACGCCGGCCGGCACGTCCACCTCGTCGACATGCACGCCGCCCTCACCACCGCCGACCTCATCGACGGCATCCATCCCACCGCGGGCGGCTACGACAAGATGGCCGCCGCCTGGTTCGCGGCCCTGCGTGCGGTGCCGGGCAGCATCGGCGACATCGTCGGCGGAAACCTGCTCGCCAACGGCACCCTGGAGAACGGCACGACGGACTGGGCCCCGTTCGGCGGTACGACGCTGTCGTCCGTCACCGGCACCGTCCACGGCGGCACCCGATCGCTGCTCGCCAGCGGGCGCACGGCGTCCTGGAACGGGCCCGGCCAGGCGGTGACGTCGAGGCTGAGCAACGGCCGGAGCTACACCACCAGCGTCTGGGCCCGGGCACAGAGCGGCACGGCCACCCTCAAAACCACCCTGGCGGTCACCGCGAACGGCGCCACGAGCTACCTCCGGCTGACCCCGGACGCGTCGATCAGCGCCAACGGCTGGACGCTGCTCTCCGGAACGGCGACCGTGTCCTGGACCGGCACTCTCGCCGCGGCCACCCTCTACGTCGAGAGCACGTCCGGAACGACCCCGTTTCTGATCGACGACGCGTCGCTGCAGTAGCCGCCGGCCCACCTCGACCGAATTTTTCGGTCCTGAGGCCGAAAATTACGACCTCAGGGCCGCGGCGCGGTGCTGGAGCGCACCACGAGATCCGTGGCGAGGATCAGCCTGGTCTGCACCAGTTCCCCGCCCTGAGCCAGCGTCACCACCATGGCGGCGGCCGCGGCAGCCATCTCCCGGAGCGGCTGGCGCACCGTCGTCAGTGCCGGCACGGCCCATTCGACCGGCGGCAGATCGTCGAAGCCGACCACGCTCAGGTCCTCCGGTATGCGCAGGCCGGCCTCCGCCGCCGCCCGGTACACGCCGAGGGCCTGGCCGTCGTTGAAGGCGAAGACCGCGGTCGGCGGGTCCGCCAGCCGCAGCAGGTCCCTGGTGTGGGCCACGCCGTCTTCCACGTGGAAGTCACCCTCCCGGACCAGGGCGGGGTCCGCCGGGACGCCGGCCGCGTCCAGCGCCGTCCGGTAGCCGTCCAGGCGCGCCCGGCTGGACAGCGCGTGCGGCGGTCCGGTGATCGCGGCGATCCGGCGATGACCCAGGTCGAGCAGGTGCCGCGTGGCGGACAAGCCACCGCTCCAGTTGCTCGCGCCCACCGAGGGGCACTCGTGGCTCGGCTCCCCGGTGGGATCCACCAGCACGAACGGGATGTCGCGGGACCGCAACTGGTCGCTCTGCGCGGCCGTGGGCCCGGAGAACACGGCGATGACCCCGGCCGGCCGGCGGGCCAGCACGCCCTCGATCCAGCCCCGGCCGGGCACGTGGCGGCCCTGCAACTCGGAGATCACCACGGCGTGGTCGTGCCGGCGCGCGACCTCCTCCACGCCCTTGATGATCTCCATGGGATAGCCGCCCTCCAGCTCGTGGAAGACGATCTCGAGCAGCGCCGGCCGGGTGGCGGCCCTCTTCTGCCGCCGGTAGCCGTGCTGGGCGATCACGCCCTCGACCAGCGCGCGGGTCTCGGACGCGACCTCCGAACGCCCGTTGACGACCTTGGACACCGTGGCGATCGAGACGCCCGCGTGCTCCGCGATCTGGGCGATGGTCAGCGGTTGCCGTTCCGCGTCGGCCGGCGCGGGCGGCTCCCGGATGGTCATGGCCGCAGTGTAGCGACGCGAACCCGGGGCGCCGATTGTTTCGGGCTTCTTGCCGAAAGATGTCTTGACGGGATTTGCCGCCGCTCCTAAACTTCGGCCGGTAAGTATCGGACTGGCACCGAAACTTCCGGGGCCCTCTCTCGCCGGTGCCCCCGCATCGATCCCGAACGACATGTCCTGCACGGTCGCGTGAAGCACTCATGAGTTCCCGGGAGAGTCCCATGAAATTCCGCACAGCGGCATCGATCACGGTGGTCACCCTCCTCGCGCTCAGCGCCGGATGTTCCGGAGGATCCGAGCCGAACACCGGAGACGGCAAGTCGTTCGAGTTCTGGTCGTTCACCGGGATCAACCAGAAGGCGTCGGTGGACGAATACCGCAAGACGCATCCGGACGTGGACGTCAAGCTGACCGAGGTCGGCTCCTCGGTGGAGACCGCCCAGGCGCTGACCACGGCGCTGGCCGGCGGCAAGATCCCCGACCTCGTCCTGATCCAGGGCGACGACCTGCCGAAGTTCGTCCAGCAGGCGCAGAACTTCCACGACCTGCGGGAGATGGGCGCCGACAAGATCAAGGGCGACTATCTGGACTGGGTCATCGCGCAGAGCTCGGCGAAGAGCGGCCAGCTCATCGGCATCCCGACCGACGTCGGCGGCATGGCGATGGCGTACCGCACCGACCTGTTCCGGGCCGCCGGACTGCCCACCGACCGCGCGGCGGTGAGCAAGCTCTGGCCCACCTGGTCCGCCTACATCGAGACCGGCAGGAAGTACACCGCGAAGACGGGCAAGCCGTTCGTGGACAACGCCGCCACCAGCGTCTTCTACCAGGCCGTCAACCAGGGCACGGAAAAGTACTACGACCCGCAGGGCACCCCGGTCTACGCCACCAACCCGCAGGTACGGCAGGCGTTCGACTACGGCCTGCAGGCCGCGCAGGCCGGCATCACCGCGAAGCAGAGCTCGTTCACCAGCGGCTGGAACGCCGGCATGAACCAGGGCCAGTTCGCCACCATCGCGGCGCCCTCCTGGATGCTCAACAGCATCCGCACCAACGCCCCGAGCACCAAGGGCAAGTGGGACATCGCCACCATCCCCGGCAGCTCGGGCAACTGGGGCGGCAGCTACCTCGCCATCCCCAAGAACGCCAAGAACGCGAAGGCGGCCTGGGACTACATCGCCGGCACCCAGTCGCCGCAAGGGCAGCTCGAGCACTTCGTCACCTCGGGGGCGCTGCCCACCACGCCGTCGGTGTACACCGATGCCAAGCTGACCGGCTTCAAGGATCCGTTCTTCTCCGACGCGCCCACCGGAACGATCTACACGAACTCGCTGCTCGGGCTCAAGCCGTTCCTGATCGGGCCGGACAGCTCCGCGATCGGCCAGGAATTCCTGAACGCCATCACCAACGTCGAGCAGGGCAAGGGCCAGCCGGCGCAGGCGTGGGACGCGGCGGTCAAGAACATCAAGACCGCCATCGGCAAGTAGCGTGGCCACCCTTCTCGACCCGGTACAGAGCATCCACAGCGCCCCGGCCCGGCCGGTCCGGGAGGGCTGGGGCGAGCGGATCGCGCCGTACGTCTACATCGCCCCGTTCTTCGTGATCTTCGGGATCTTCGGACTGGTCCCGCTGCTGTTCACCTTCTACGTCGCGCTGTTCGACTGGAACCCCATCGGGGAGCACGTCTTCGTGGGGCTCGACAACTTCCGGCGGCTCTTCGACGATCCGCGCTTCTTCGGCGCCGTCCGCAACACGCTGAGCATCTGGGTGCTCTCCACCGTCCCGCAACTGATCATCGCCCTGCTGGTGGCGCACCTGCTCAACCATGTCCGGCTCCGGTTCGCGGTGCTGTTCCGGATGTCCATGCTGGTCCCGTACATCACCTCGGTGGCCGCCACCACCATCGTCTTCGCGCAGCTCTTCGACCGTGACTACGGCATGCTCAACTGGCTGCTCAGCCTCGTGGGCGTCGATCCCGTCGACTTCGTGCAGTCCACCTGGGGCAGCCACCTGCTCATCGCCGCGATGGTCACCTGGCGCTGGTGCGGCTACACGACCCTGCTCTACCTGGCCTCCCTGCAGGCGGTCCCGCGCGAGGTGTACGAGGCGGCGGCCGTCGACGGCGCCGGCGGCTGGCAGCAGTTCCGCCACATCTCCGTGCCCTCGCTGCGGCCGGTCATCGTGTTCACCGTGGTGACCTCCACGATCGGCGGTCTGCAGATCTTCACCGAGCCCCTGCTGCTCAACCCCTCCGCGCCACTGACCTGCGGGCCGATCCGGCAATGCCAGACGCTCACGCTCTTCCTCTACGAGCAGGGCTTCGGGCAGTTCCAGTTCGGCTACGGCTCGGCCATCGGGGTCGCGCTGTTCGTCATGGTCGTGGTGATCGCGGGGATCAACTACCTGCTGTCCACCCGAGTCCGACGGGAACGCTGATGACCTCGAAGACCCGCCGCTCCCGCCGCCGTCCCGCCGAACGGGTGCGCTGGTGGACCTACCTGGGCCTGGGACTGGCCGTGGCGGCCAGCCTGTTCCCGCTCTACTGGATGTTCGTCGTGGCGACCACCGACAGCGCCACGGCGTACAAGTTGCCGCCGGCCGTCCTGCCCGGCGGCAACTTCCTCCACCTCGCCGACCTGGTCTTCACCACCGTGCCGTTCCTGCGCTCGCTGGCCAACAGCCTGATCGTCGCGGTCTGCATCGGCGTGGGCCAGGCCGTCCTGTGCGCGCTGGCCGGTTTCGCGTTCGCGAAGCTGCGGTTCCGCTTCCGCAACACGCTGTTCCTCTTCGTGGTGCTGACCATGACCGTGCCGACCCAGCTAGCGGTCATTCCGCAGTACCTGATCATCTCCTCGCTGGGCTGGGTGGACACCCTGCAGGCGCTCATCGTGCCCGGGCTGGCCAGCGCGTTCGGGATCTTCTGGATGCGCCAGCACCTGTCCACCGCGCTCAACGACGAGTTGCTGCAGGCGGCACGCATCGACGGCGCCAACACCTGGCAGATCTTCTGGCGGATCGCGTTCCCGCTGGTCCGGCCGGCCGCCTTCGTGCTGGGCCTGTTCGGCTTCGTCACTGCCTGGAACGACTTCCTCTGGCCGTTCATCGTGCTCAAGTCGCCGGAGATGTACACCGTGCAGATCGCCATCAAGGCCCTGCAGAGCAACCGGGACATCGATCTCGGCCTGGCCATGAGCGGGTCGTTCCTGGCCACCGTCCCACTGCTGGTGATCTTCGTCTTCGTCGGCCGGCGGATGGTGTCGGGCATCATGGACGGCGCCTTCAAGGGATGACAGGTGCCCGCGCTGAGCGGTGCCGAATTGATCAAGGCCCTGCAACCGCTGATCGCCTGGAGCGCCCGCCGGCCCGACCTCGCGCCGTAGGCACTGCTCGACGTGTGCCCGAATACATTACCGGCCGGATGGTCGGCATCGCGGTCCTCGTCATGCACCATTGCCTGCGTGCCAGGTCGCCACCGTACCCAGAGTCAAGTCCGGACCTTCAGGGTCGCCGTCGCCGCGGTGACCCTGGCCGTCGTCGCTACCGGCACCTGGGCAGGTGGCCGGCTGCTCGCCGGGCCGAGTTGCGCCGGTGAGATTCGGCTGTCGGTCGCCGCCACGCCGGAGATCGCGCCCGCCATCCGCTCGACCGCCGCCGGCTGGGCCGAGACCGCCACGGTCGACGGCAAGTGCGTGGCCGTGGACGTCACCGGGCAGGAGTCAGCGGACGTGGCGGCGGCGGTGGCGACCCAGCAGGGGCAGCGACTTCTCGGGCTGGGCGACGCGAAAGGCAGCGCGCGGGTCCCGCAGGTGTGGGTGCCGGATTCCTCGATGTGGCGGCTGCGGTTGCAGGCCGTCGCGGCCGGTTTCCGGCCCACCGACGCCACGTCGATCGCGGTCAGCCCGGTGGTGCTGGCCGTGCCCCAGCCGGTGGCGGGCAATTTCGGCCAGGCCGGCACGGAGTTGACGTGGGACGCGCTGCTGCGGCAGACGCAGGCCGGCAACAAGATAACGGCCGGCGTCGTCGATCCGACGCGCGACACCGCCGGGCTGGCCGGCCTGCTGTCCTTCGGACAGGCCGCGGCCAAGCTCGGCCCGAAGGCCCAGCCCGCGACGGTGGCCACTCTGCGCGCGCTGGCCAAGGGCGGCTCGGCGGTACGGGACGATCTGCTGAGCCGCTTCCCCCGCTCGCTCGACGCGGCTGCCATCGCGAGTTCGCTGACCGCGGCGGTGCTCCCGGAACAGGCCGTCCTGCAGTACAACGCGGCGTCCGCGCCGATTCCCCTGACTGCCTTCTACGTCACCCCCGCGCCGGCAGCGCTGGACTATCCGTTCCTGGTCATGCCCGGCGCCGACCCGGCGGTGTCACGAGCGGCCGGCGGTCTGCGTGCCGCGCTGGCGTCCGCCGGCTTCCGCAACGCCCTCGCGCGGCAGGGCCTGCGCGGTTCGGACGGTGTGGGCGGTGCCGGCTTCGACTATCCCGCCGGCGCACCCACCCCGAGCACCACTGTCCGTCAGCCTGGCGGCACGTCCGGTGGCGAGGTCCTGAGCGCCGTCGATCGGAGCCTCGAGGCATGGGTGGCGCTCACCCACCCCGGCCGCATCCTGGCGGTCATCGACGTGTCCGGCTCGATGCGGACCAAGGTGCCCACCGCCGGCAACCGGACCCGCGAGCAGGTGACCGTGGAGGCCGCCACGGGCGGCCTGGACCTGTTCGACGACTCCTGGGCCCTCGGGCTGTGGACCTTCTCGACCAACCTCGACGGCGCCCGCGACTATCGCGAGATCTTGCCGGTCGCACCGCTGCTGGCGAGCCGGGACCGGGCCGTGCAGGGGCTGGCCGCCATCAAGCCGAAGAAGGACGGCGACACCGGCCTCTACGACACCGTCCTGGCGGCCTACCGGGAGATGCAGGACAACTGGGACCCGGGCCGGCTCAACACCGTCGTGATCATGACCGACGGTGACAACGACGATGACAACGGCGTGTCCCTGCCGGCGCTGCTCACCCAGCTGGGACAGCTCAAGGACCCGACCCGGCCGGTCGACATCGTGGCCATCGGCATCGGACCCGACGTCACCCAGGGGCCCCTCCAGCAGATCACCGACGCGACGGGCGGCGGCGTGTTCACCGCACCGGACCCGGCCGACATCGGTGCCATCTTCCTCAAGGCCCTCGCGCTGCACACCCAGGCCAGGTGATCACCGTAGGCCGGCGTTCGCCTCACTGCACCAGCGGCGGTGTCCCGGCGGCGGGCTTACGCCGGGGCAGCGGCTCACGCCCGGCAGTCGCGGCGAAATCCTCACCGCCGGGCAGAACATCGCGGTCGACCGGCGGCGAGCCGCTCTCCAGCGCGAAACGGTGGCGTACCGTCGTGGCTCCCGCCGACACCAGATCGGGTGTCGCCGGCATGCCGACCGGCCGCGCCGCGTCCGCCCGGTGCGCGGCCGGCGCCGGCTGCGCGGCGGGGCCCGGGCCCGGTGCCGCGTCGACCAGGTCCGTCGGCAGCATCACCACGGCGGTGACGCCGGCGAAGTTGGACGGTTGCAGGAAGACCCGGATCCCGCGCTGAGCGGCCAGTTGAGCGACCACGAACAGGCCGAGCCGGGCGCTGTTGGCCGGGTCGAAGTCCGGTGGCCGGGCCAGCATGCGGTTGGTCTCCTCCAGCGCCGACTGCGTCATGCCCAGACCGCGGTCCTCGATCTCCACCACGACACCATGCGGAACGCGCTGGGCCGAAACCCGCACCGGCGTGTCCGGCGGGGAGAAGGCGATGGCGTTCTCCAGCAGCGCGGCAAAGATGTGCACGATGTCGGCCGCCGCGCGCCCGGGGACCGCGGCGTCGACGATGGACCGGGCCTCGATCCGTTCGGCGACCTCCACCTCGCCTGCGGCGCTACCGATGATCTCGGCCAGCGGCACCGGACGGAGCCCGCCGCGGCTTCGGGCGGAGCCCGCCAGGATCACCAGATGCTCCGCGTGCCGGCGCATCTGGGTCGCCAGTTGCTCGACCTGTGCCGCCGGATGCGAATCCTCCGACGTGTCCGAGGCGCGGATCTGGGCGAGCGCCCTGAGCTGCCGATCGATCAAGGTCTGGTTGCGGCGGGCGATGTTGACGAACACCTTGCTCATCCCGTAGCGCAGGGCAGCCTCGGCGACGGCGGCGTCGATCGCGCTGCGCCGCACCTCGCTGAGGGCGAGGGCGACCTCCGCGATCTCGTCGTCGCCGGGTGCTGGGCGCAGCGCGTCGTCATCCACCTTGACCTGCTCCCCCGCCCGCAGCCGGGCGATCACCTCGGGCAGTTGCCTGCCGGCCAGGTCGGTGGCCGCCGCGCGGAGCACGGACAAACGGTCCACCACGGAACGACTGATCCGGATCGACAGGAACAGTGACCAGATGATCGCCAACAGGCCCAGGCCGCCCGCGAGGCTGAAGCGGAGCAGAATGCGGTCGCCGGAGTCGCGGGCGTGCGCGATGGCCGCGTCGTACCCGGCCGAGAGGAAGTCGTAGAGCTGCCTGGCGACCGGGTTGAAGGTCGTTCTCCACGCCTCGACGGTGATCGGCACCGTGCCCCCGGCGCGGCTGCCTCGAATGATCTGGTCCTCGCTGATGCGCAACGCCGCGAACGTCGGGCTGTTCAGCATGCCGAAATAGGCGGCCTGCTCCGCCTCCGGGAGCCCCGAGGCGGAAGCGGAAAGCTGGAAGCGAAGCGCCCCGACGATTTTGATCAGCTGCAGGTACTCCCCGTTGCCGAACCGGCCCGCCGTCGCGGCGCCGGTCAGCAGGGCGTCCTCCTGGCTGAACAACTCCCCGGACTGCCGGATATCGACCACGATGTGCATGATCCGCTCCACCGGCAGGTCAACGAAGGAGGCGGCCGCCGCCAGCACGCTGAAGGCGTAGCTGATCAGGCTGCTGTAGCCGGTCAATGCCGCGGCGCGGTTGATGCTGCCGGCATCGATCTGGGTCCGCAGCCGGGCCAGCGTGTCCAGAGTGGTGATCAGGTCATTGATCCGGGCGTGGGTGATCTCGGCGGCCTGCCCCTCGGCGTCGTAGCGCGAGGAGAGCCGGCGGAACTCGGCCACGGCCGCGTCGGTGGCCGCCCGCTGGGCGCTCAGCGGTGCGGCGTTCCGTGGCGTGACGGCCAGGAATTCCTGCGACAGGCTGCGCTCGGACTGAAGCGCCTGGACCATGAGATCGCAGGGACGGCCCACCTCATCCCGGGTGCTTTGCGCACTCGTCAGCGCGAGCGCGTCGGCGAGCGACCTCTGCACGTCCAGACCCCACAAGGCGCTCAACGCCACCAGTGGCACGACGAGAGACACGATGAACTTCGAGCGGATGGATTTCGGTTTTCTCCGCATATGACTCATCCTCCCGCTGACCCCGGACGCCGTAAGTCACGGCCGCGAGGATCGGGACACCGGGCTCGGAGATCCGCAGCTCATGGCCATGATCTAGTACGCCCCACGACCGCCATCGGTTCAACGTTGAAGAATCAGGTTTCCTGACACTGTTGTTCATGGCGAATAATACCGCGTATAGTTCCGAGTATGTTTACTGCGGGTGATCATTCATGAGCGTTCGTCACGCGTTGCTCGCGCTGCTGAGCGAGGGCCCGAAGTACGGCCTGCGGCTGCGGCAGGAGTTCGAGGCGCAGACCGGCGACGTCTGGCCGCTCAACGTCGGGCAGGTGTATTCCACCCTGCACCGGCTCGAAAAGGACGGCAGCGTCGAGTCCGACGAGGTCGACGGCACCCAGAAACGGTTCCGGATAACCACGGCCGGCGCCCGCGAGCTGGACCGGTGGCTGCACACGCCGCCGGACGCGGGCTCACCGCCCCGCGACGAGCTGGTGATGAAGGTCCAGGTCGCGTTGCGGATGCCCGGTGTCGACGTGGCCGAGCTGCTCCAACTGCACCGCCGGCACATGGTCCAGGCGATGCAGCGATACACCCACCTCAAAGCCGACACCCCCGCCGGCGACGTCGGCCTCGGCCTGGTGATCGACGCGGAGCTGTTCCGGCTGGAGGCGGTCGTGCGCTGGCTCGACGCCGCCGACGCCCGCCTGCGCCACCTTCCCGACCGGTCCTGGGCCGCGGCGCCTGGGGAACCACTCGCCGACGACACCCCGGCACGCCGGCGGGCCCGCACGACGGGAGCCGACCGATGAGCGCGGTACTGCGACTGCAGCACGTGTCCAAGGTGTACGGCACCGGTCCCGCCGCCGTGCACGCGCTGCGAGATATCGATGTCGCGGTGCGCGGCGGCGAGCTGGTGGCCGTCATGGGGCCCAGCGGCTCCGGAAAGAGCACCCTGCTGACCATCGCCGGCAGCCTGGAGGAACCCACCGAGGGCGCGGTGCTCATCGGCGGCGAGGACGTGTCGCGGATGTCGGGCGACGACCGGGCCCGGGTGCGCCGCCGGTCGATCGGATTCGTCTTCCAGGACTTCAACCTCCTCGCGGGACTCTCCGCCCTGGAGAACGTGGCCCTGGCCCTGGAACTCGACGGCGTCGGCACGAAGGCCGCCAGGCTCGCGGCGGCCGGCACGCTCGACGAGCTCGGGCTCGGCGAGCGGGCCGGGTCCTTCCCCGACGACCTGTCCGGCGGCGAACGCCAGCGGGTCGCCATCGCCCGCGCCATCGTCGGCGACCGGCAGTTGCTGCTGGCCGACGAGCCGACCGGCGCGCTGGACTCCGTCAACGGCGAGGCGGTGATGCGCCTGCTGCGCACCGCCTGCAAGCGCGGCATGGCCGGCGTGGTGGTCACCCACGACGCGCAGCTGGCCTCCTGGGCCGATCGGGTCGTGTTCATCCGCGACGGCCGGATCGTCGACGAGACCGCGGCCCTCGACGGCCCGGAGGCCCTGCTCGCCAACGGACCGCCGTCATGACGGCCACCCTCGCCGAGCCGCCGGTCAAGCGCGCCCCGGGCGGCGGCCTGCCCGCCCGCAAGGCCGTGATCCGTTGGGCGGTCCGCATGTACCGCCGGGAGTGGCAACGCCAGCTGTTGACGCTCATCCTCCTGACGGTGGCCGTCGCGGGCTCGGCGTTCGGCGTCGCGGCCACCTACAACATGGCCTCGACCAGCGACGCCACCTTCGGCAGCGCCGAGCACTGGATGAAGTTCGACGCCGCCGACCCGGGTCTGCTGGCGCAGCGGATCACCGCCGCCCAGCAGTGGTACGGCACCATCGAGGAGATCGGCCACCGGTACGCCCCGGTGCCGGGGCTGTTCGACCCCGTCGACATCCGCGCCCAGCAGCCGGACGGCCGGTACGGTGCGCCGATGCTGGCGCTGCGCGAGGGCCGGTATCCCCACGGCGCGGGCGAGATCGCGCTCACCGACGTCGTGGCCCGGACGTTGCAGGCCACCGTCGGTGCCCCGGTCGGCCTGGACGGGCACACCCGCACGATGGTGGGCCTGGTCGAGAACCCGGCGGACCTGACCGACGAGTTCGCGGTCGTGGATCCCGCGGCGGCCGACCCACCGCAGACGGTGACCGTGCTGGTCGGCGGTAGCCACGACAACCTCGAGGCGTTCCGCCAGACCCTGTCCGGGGCGGTGGTACGCGAGTCACGGCCCGGCGCGGGGCGTACCACCATGGCGTTGGTCGTGCTGGCGCTGGCCGCGGTGGGCCTGCTGCTGGTGTCGCTGGTCGCCGCCGCCGGGTTCGTCGTCGCCGCGCAGCGGCGCATGCGCCAGCTCGGCATGCTCGCCGCGATTGGCGCGACCCAGCGCCACCTGCGCCTGGTGATGCTCGCCAACGGCGCGGTCATCGGCCTCGTCTCCGCGGTGGCGGGAACCGCGGTCGGCTTCGCGGTCTGGCTGGCGGTGGCCGGCAAGGTCGAAACCGCCGCGGGACACCGGATCGACCGCTTCGACCTGCCCTGGACCGTCCTCGGCGCGGGCATCCTGCTGGCCGTGGTCACCGCCACCGCGGCGGCCTGGTGGCCCGCGCGGGTCGTCTCCCGCATCCCGGTGATGAACGCGCTGTCGGCCCGGCCACCCAGGCCCCGGCCCGCCCGCCGGTCGGCCGTCCTGGCCGTCGTCCTGCTCGCGGTCGGCATCGGGGCGCTGTGGGCGTCTCGGGGCACCACGGCGGCGCTGCTCGTCGGCGGCACGCTGGTCACCGCGACCGGCATGCTCTTCCTCGGCCCGCTGGCGATCAGGGCCCTGGCCGCGGGCCGCGGCCTGACCACGGTGCCGGTCCGGCTGGCGTTGACCGGTCTCGTCCGCTACCAGGCCCGCTCCGGTGCCGCCCTGGCCGCGATCAGCCTGGCGCTGGGCATCGCGACCGCGATCGTGATCGGGTCGGCGGCCGCGGACTACACCAGCCGCCGCGACGCCGGCCTGGGCAACCTCGCCGACACCCAGCTACTGCTGCGCATCGGGCATCCCGCCCCGGTGCTCCCCGAACGCACCCCCGCGCAGACGGCGGCGTTGCGGGCCACGGCCGACGCCATCGCCGCCGCCGTGGGTGGGCATCCGTCGGTGATCCCGCTGGAGATGGCAATCGTCGGGTCATACGATGACGTCGGCGACGACGGCCAGGTCGGGCACCCGGCCGTCGAGCTGGGGATCGAGGTGCCCGGCGAGCGATTTCTCGCCTCGTACCCCCTGTTCGTGACCACCCCGCAGGTCCTCGCCGGGCAGCACATCGCCGCGTCGGCCGTCGCCGCGGACACCGACCTGCTGACCTTCCGCACCGGGGCTCTCCAGCTGAGCAACATCCCCGAACGCGGCGTCACCCCCAAGACCCAGACCATCGCCAAACCCGACTACTCCGCCACGCCCGGGTCCCTGCTCACCCCCGCCGCCGTCGCCCGGCACGGCTGGCAGACGACACAGGTCGGCTGGCTCCTGCGGGCCGAGCACCCGCTCACCGCCCGGCAACTGGCCACGGCGCAGGACCTGGCCGCGGGCGGCGGCCTGACCGTGGAGTCACGCCACGAGCAGGCATCGCTGGCTACGCTGCGCACCGCCACGACCGGCGCCGGGGCGCTGCTGGCCCTGGCGGTCCTGGCCAGCACCGTGGGCCTGATCCGCGGCGAATCCGCCAACGAACTGCGGACCCTGACAGCGATGGGCGCGCCGGCACGGATCCGCCGTACCGTCACCGCCGCCACCGCGGGCGCGCTGGCGCTGCTCGGAGCCGTCCTCGGTGCCACCGGGGCGTACCTGGCGATGGCCGGCGCCTATCAGCGCGACCTGGAGGCGCTCGGCGACGTTCCCGTGGCCCACCTGGCCGCTATCGTCGTCGGGGTGCCGCTGCTGGCCACCGTCGCGGCGTGGCTGCTGGCCGGGCGTGAGCCGCGCGTTCTCGCCCGCCGCGGCCTCGACTGACGGCGGTCCGCCTGTCGCCCCCGCATCGGATCACACCCCGGTCATGGAAGGAGTCTGGTGACCGCCGGCGATGGGCCCCGGTGGCTGCTGGGCGAGCCAGGCGATCGGGTGTTGCCGGATCTGGTCGATCGAGGTGAGGGCCGCGCCGATGACCGCGGCGTCCGGGCCGAGCAGAGCGGGCCGGATGATGACGGGGGCCCAGGCGGCGGTGAGGACGCGCTGGTCTATCTCGGTCCTGGCGTTGGCGGCGAGCCAGGAGGACAGCAGCGAGAAGCTGCCGCCGAGCAGCACGGTGTCGATGTCGAGGATGTTGACCATGTCGGACAGCGCCACGCCGAGTGCGGTTCCGGCGGTGTCGAGCGCGGCGAGGGTGGCCGGGTCGCCGGCCTCGGCCCGGGCGACGATGGCGCCGTCGGGGGACGTGCCTTCCGGCACCGGGTTGGCGCTGAGGATGGCTTCGAGGCTGGCGTAGGTGTGCAGGCATCCGCGGGAGCCGCAGGGGCACGGCTTGCCGTCCGGGTGCACTGTCACGTGCCCCAGCTCGCCGCTCCAGCCGCGCGCGCCGCGCATGAGCCGGCCGTCCAGCACGATGCCCGCGCCGATACCGAGCCCGCCCGAGACGTAGACGAAGCTGTCGAGGGTGTTCTCGCTGGCGTACAGCTCGCCGAGGGCGGCGAGATTGGCCTCGTTGTCGACCGCGACCGGCAGGTTCAGATGCCGGGTGAAGCGGCGCACCATGGCTCCGGCGTCGACGTCGCGCCAGCCGAGTCCGGGCGCCGTGCGTACGACGCCGGCGTGCACCGGGCCCGGGACCGCCAGGGTGGCGGTGACCACCGTGAGATGGTCCACCGCGGCGGCGTCGACCGCGGTGTGGGCCATCCGGGCCACGTCGGCCAGCACGGCGGCGGCGTTGCCGTCGGTGTAGGCCGCCGGTTCGAACGCCAGATGGCGGACGTTGCCGGTCAGGTCGACGATGCAGGCCGCGAGGCCGTCCGCGCGGATGTCGAGGCCCAGGCCGGCCGGGCCCGTCCTGGACATGGTGAGCCCGACGCGGGGACGGCCGGCCCGTCCGTCGCGGGCGATGCCGGTCTCGGTGATCAGCTGACCGGCGAGGAGTTCCTCGACGATGCGGCCGATGGTGGGCCGGGTCAGGCCGGTGACCGTGGCGAGCTCGGTCCGGGAGATGGGTTGGCCCGCGGCCAGGATGTGCCGGAAGACCATCTCCAGGTTGAGGGTCCGCAGACTCTCCTGCCGGGCGGGCTCCTCGGGTTGCCTGGGTCGGCTCGGACGGATGGGTGCCGTCATGGCGTCGACCGTACGCCGCGGGCAAGATCGGCGGCCGTCGCGGGGGACAGCTCTCCGTCGAGGACGACCGCCACGATGTGCCGCGTGATGGTCTGCTCCGGGGCCAGCACCAGCGGGCGGTCCCAGGTGATCGACGAGCCGACGCCCAGGTAGTCACGCGCGCGGACGAACCATCGGTCGGCCGCGGTGGTCTCGTCCGCGGGAACGAAGAGCACCGTCCACGCACCGCCGTCTCCGTCGCCGGTGACGGCGACCCAGCTCGCGACGGCGCCGTGCACGGCGTGGACGTCCGTGCCGACCGGGCTCAGGATGCGGGTGGCGCCGGCCACGGCGGGGCCACGCCAGAAGAAGCCGCCGTACCCGGCACCGGCGCGGCCCTGCGCGGCCGGGCTGCGCAGCACCAACGGCCGGTCCGTGGCGTTGGTCAGCTCGGTTCGGATGCCCAGGGACCAGGCCGTCGCCCCCAGCCCCCGGCAGGTGATCGTGCGCTGCTCGCGCAGCAGCGTCGTGTGGTGCGGGTCCACCCAGCGCAGGGTGTGTGCGATGTCGGTGCTGGTGTGACGCAGCCACCGGTGGTGACTCTGGGTTCCGTGGTTGTCCAGCCAGGCCGGGCCGTGGCCGGCCACCCAGGTACGGCCACCCCAGAAGTTGCAGCCGTCGACGTTCGGTGCGGCGATGCTGATCCCCAGCTGATGCGGGTGGGTGTCGGGCAGCGCGTCGGTGACCGTCCGGCCGGCCAGCGTCCGTACCGGATGCAGGTATGGCCGCGGCGAGCTGGACAGGGGCAGGCTCGGCTGCCAGACGTACTGGGCGACGTCGCGTCCGTCGACTCGCAGGACCGCGGTGGTGTGCGGCAGGTCGGCCATGACTGTCCTCCGCCCTTCGCTATGCGCAGCACCTCGGCCGGTGGTCACGACATCTGTCCGGATTCAGCCGAGCCGGCGGCGACAGCGCCGGCGATGTCTGCGATTTGCCGCGAGCGTAGCCTTCCGTCCGCGACGACGGTGATGATACGACGCCGGATGCCGGCTCCCGGAGCGACAACGAGGGGGCGCGTCCAGGCCAGCGACGAGCCCACGCCCGCATAGTCCCGGCTGCGGACGAACCAGGGATCGGTTCCCGGTTGCGGCCCGGCGGTGACGAAGATCAGCGTCCAGGGTGCGGAGTGGTTGCCGGTCAGCGCCATCCACGGGGTACGCCGGCCGTGCAGGTGACGCTCCCCCGACCGTTCCGGGCCCAGCACGTGGATGCGCCCGCCGCCCCGGCGCGCCCGCCAGAAGAAGCCGCCGTAGCCGGCTCCCGGACGGCCGTTGGTGGCCGGGCTGGCGAAGGCCAGCGGCACGGGCGTGATGTTGGTCAGCTCGAACGTGAAATCCAGGGCCCAGGCACGGTCATCGACGGGCAGCGCGGTGATGCGCCGGCGCTCGTGCAGCAGGTCGACGCCGTCGGGGCCGGTCCACCGCAGCTCGTGGACCAGCGCCGTGCTGGTCCGGGTGGCCCACTCGCGGTGCTGCTGGACGCCGTGGTTGGGCAGCACGACCGATCCGCGGGACCGCACGAAGGTGCGGCCTCCCCAGAAGTTGGCACCGCCGACGTCGGCCACCGCGATACCGACGCCGAGGTGGTGCGGGTGATCCACGGGCATGATCTCCGTGACCTCGGTGCCGGCCAGGGTGCGCACCGGGTGGACGAACGGCCGGGGTGACAGCGCCGCCGGCAGCCGGGGCTGCCAGACGTAACTCGCGACGCGGCGTCCGCCGACCGCGATGTGCGCGGCCTGGTCGGGCATGGTGGCCTTTCGGTTGGGCGGTGCGGCGCACCGGGTCAGAGTTCTTCGCCGGTACGCCCGGAGACGGAAAACCCGGTCACCTCCGCCGTCCCCACCGGGTCGGCCGCCGCCGGCGCAGTGGCGAAGAGGCCGAGGGTCGCGCCGACCCACCGCCCGGCCGTCGCGATGAACGGGGGTCCGATCGGCCGCGGCGGGCCGGGCCCGACCGCCGCGTAGAACTGGCACCGGGCGTCGGGGTGCACGTCGACGCCGACAGTGACCCGCGCTGGCGTCCCGTCGACGGTGCCCGGGATCGACACCGGATCCGCGGCGTCGGCTTCCGGCCGGCCGGCGTCCGCCGTGCGGTGCACGAGCGCGAGCCCGCCGGCCAGGCGCTCCAGACCGATCCAGGCGTAGGTGGCACCCAGCACGGTCAGGCCCGTCCGCGCACCGACGGCGGCGCCGGTCAGGCGGAGGGTGGTGCCGGCGCGGAACCGGTCGGCCGGTAGCCGCTGGCCCAGCAGGTTGGGTAAGCGGCGCAGGTCGCCATCGACGTCGGTGGCGGCGCAGGTCAGTCGCAGCCCGTCGCGGACCGTCCACCAGCCCGGGTCGGGATTCGCGGCCCAGCTCCACTGCGGACCGAGCCCGGGTCCGACGAACGTGTCAGCGGCCGCGGGTGCCTCCGGGCGCTCGTCGGAACCGGCCACCGGTTTGGTGTACGTCGGGACCGGGCGGCCCACGCCGTCCTCCGCCGGGTCGCCGATGGCGGGCCAGTGGCCCGCCGGCCAGCGCATCGGCTGCAGGTGGACGACGCGCCCGAAGGCACCCTTGTCCTGGAAGTGCACGAACCAGTCCGTGCCGGCCGGGGTGGTCACCCAGGCGCCCTGGTGCGGCCCGTTGACGGCGGTGCCGCCCTGTGCCAGGACGATGCGGTCCTCGTACGGGCCGAAGACGTGCCGCGAGCGGAACACCGACTGCCAGCCGGTGCTGACCCCGCCGGCCGGGGCGAAGATCCAGTACCAGCCGTCGCGGCGGTAGAACTTCGGTCCTTCCAGGGTCCGGTAGCCGGGCAGGGCGTCGCCGTCGACGACGAGATGCCCGTCGTCGAGCAGGGTGGTGGCCCCGGGGTCCATCCGATGGCCGGTGAGCTTGTTGTTGAACCCGGCTCGGCTCTTGGCCCAGCCGTGCACCAGGTAGGCCGACCCGTCGTCCCACAGCGGACACGGGTCGATCAGGCCGCGGCCGGCCTTGAGCAGGTGGGGCCGGCTCCAGGGGCCGGCGGGATCGGTGGCGGTGACGACGAAGATCCCCCGGTCCGGATCGGGATAGAAGATCCAGAACCGGTCGCCGTGATGCCGGATGGCCGGCGCCCACACCCCGCAGCCGTGCTGCGGCGTGCCGAACTCCTCCTCCGGCTCCAGGCGCGGCAGCGCGTGGCCGAGGATCGACCAGTTGACCAGGTCACGGCTGTGCAGCACGGGTAGCCCCGGCACCCGGTGGAAGCTGGAGGCGACGAGGTAGAAGTCGTCGCCGACCCGGATGACGTCGGGGTCGGACCAGTCGGCGTGCAGGATCGGGTTCCGGTACGTGCCGTCACCGTTGTCGGCCACCCAGGGCGGCCGGTCCGTGCCGGAGAGGTCGACGCTGACGCCGGATTCCATGGTCGATCACCCTTCGCTTCCGGTGGCCGCCCCGGCAACGAGCGGCAGCCCCAGCTCGTCGAGACGGACCGCTCGCCCGGTAAGCAGGGACTCGTTGCCGGCGATACCGACCAGCACGCTCGCGGCCCCGTCGGTGAAGCCGGCGTGCCGGTGCAGCGGATCGGCCGTGGCACCGCGGAACAGGTCGTCGAGCAGCATCGTGTCGCCGCCGCCGTGCCCCCCGTGCCCGGCGGGGATGGGCACCTCCCGGGCCGGTTCCCAGTGCCGTTGCACCAGCAAATGCGTACCGTGCGGGCGCAGCGATGACGCCGCGGCCTCCTGCGCCGCCTCGGTCGCGCTGGGGTCGACCACCGCCGCGGCGGTCGCGGCGCCGATCGCCGTCCCGGCCGAGGCGGGTACGACGTGACCACGCTCGACGACCTCGAGGTCGATACGCCCCGCGGTGCCGTTGATCGCGACGCGGTAGCCCTCCCACGGGCTGTGCGCGTGCAGCGCGTACGACATCGACGCCCCACCCCGGTAGCCCACGACCACGTTCAGGTTGTCCTCGATGGAGATGCCGTCGGAGAAGACGTCCCGGTCGCGGATGTAGCCGTCGAGGTGCTCGCCGTCGCGGTAGAGCTCCCGCAACCGGTCATCGGCGGTGATGTCCAGGGCGAACGGATCACCGGGGGCGGCGTCGCGGCCACGGCGGGGACGCGGGCCCAGCCCACGGTGGCGGGCGTTGTCCGCGCCGTAGAACCGCAGGCCCCCGAGCGCGAACACCACCGACGGGGTATCCGCGAGCCACCAGTTGACCAGGTCGAAGTGGTGGGTCGCCTTGTGGATCAACAAACCGCCGGAGGTGGCCTTGTCGCGATGCCACCGGCGGAAGTAGTCGGCACCGTGGACCGTGTCCAGGCACCATTCGAAGGCGACCGAGGTGATCTCGCCGATGGTGCCGTCGGCGATGAGCCGGCGCACCGCGGTGTTACGCGGGGAGTACCGGTAGTTGAAGGTCACGGACAGCTCGGCGCCGCCGGCGGCGAGCGCGTCCTGGATCTGCCGCAGCCCGGCGACGTCGACCGTCATCGGCTTCTCGACGATCACGTCCACGCCCTGCCGCAGCGCCCGGCTGACGTAGGTGGCGTGGGTGGCGTCGGGTGAGGTCACCACGACCACGTCGGGCCGCTCCCGCTGCAACAACGCGTCGAAGTCCTCGGCCCGATAGTGCGGCACCGCCGTGCCCGCCGCGCCGACGAACCGGTCGTAGTACGCCATGCGAACCTCGTTGGTGTCGCAGAACGCCACCGGGTAGCCGACGTCCGCGTAGGTGCCGAGCAACGCGGCCAGGTACATCCGGGCGCGCGAGCCGGTGCCGACGAACGCGTAGCGGCGTCCGGCCGGTCGCTGATGGGGTGCCATGGATCCGGGGTACCTCGATCTCTGCTGGGGCCGCTATTTCAGGCCGGTGGTCGCGATGCCCCTGACCAGGTACTTCTGGCCGGCGATGAAGAACCCGATGACCGGCGCGAGCGAGACGAACGACATCGCGAACATCTGCCCCCATTGCGACTGGCCGTCGGAGTCGACGAACTGCCGCAGCGCCAGCGGCACGGTGTAGAGCTGGGGATCGGTCAGATAGAGCAGCGGCGTGAAGAACTCGTTCCACACCGAGATGAAGGTGAAGATCGCGGTGGTCGCGAAGGCGGGCAGCGACAGCGGCAGGATGATGCTCCAGAAGGTGCGGAACGGCCCGCAGCCGTCGATGCGCGCCGCGTCGTCCAACTCGGTCGGCAGGGCCCGCATGAACTGCACCATCAGGAAGATGTAGAACGCGTTGGTGGCCAGGAAATGCGGCACCAGCAGCGGGTAGTAGGTGTTGAGCCAGTCGAGCTTGGCGAAGACGATGTACTGCGGCACGAGCAGGACGTGCCCGGGGAGCATCAGCGTGCCCAGCATGAGGGCGAAGAACAGCTTGCGCCCGGCGAACTTCAACCGCGCGAAGCCGTACGCGGCGAGCGAGCAGGAGAACAGGTTGCCGACGATGCTGAGCGTCACGATGACGAAGGAATTCAGCAGGTAGACGCTGAACGGCTCGCTCAGCGCGGTCCACCCGCGCGGATAGTTGCTGAGGTCCCAGGTGGACGGCCACAGCGCGAGGTCGGTGAAGACGATCCCGCTCGGCTTGAGCGAGCTGGAGATCATCCAGAGGAGCGGATAGGCCATCACCACGCCGATGGCGCACAGCAGGACGTGGCGGGTGAACCGCGACCGGCGGGAGCCGGCGCTGCGCTCCAGGTAGGTGTCCTCGTCGTCCGGTGGCGTCTCTGGTAGCTGACTGTTGATGATCGACATGCCGGCCCGATCGTTAGTTGTCGTAGAAGACCCAGTACCGGGCGGCCACGAAGTTCAGCCCGGTGAGGAGCGCGATGATCACGAGCAGCACCCAGGCCATGGCCGAGGCGTAGCCCATGTCGAACTCGGTGAAGCCCTTCTGGTAGAGGTAGAGGTTGTAGAAGAGCGTGGAGTCGGCCGGCTGACCGGTGCCGTTGCTCATCACGAAGCTCTGCGTGAAGGTCTGGAACGACGCGATCAGCGACTGGATCAGGTTGAAGAAGATGATCGGGCTCAGCAGCGGCAGGGTGACCGACCGGAACTGCTGAAACCGGTTCGCCCCGTCGATCGCGGCCGCCTCGTAGTAGAGCGCCGGGATCTGGCGGAGCCCGGCGAGGAAGATGACCATCGGCGACCCGAAGGTCCAGATGTGCAGGATGATCAGTGTGGTCAGGGCGTACTGCGGGTCGGAGGTCCAGCCGGGCCCCTCGACGCCCACCCAGCCGAGGAACTGGTTGACCACGCCGTCCAGGCCGAAGATGTAGCGCCACAGCAGCACGACGGCGACGCTGCCACCCAGTAGGGAGGGCAGGTAGAAGACCGCCCGGTAGACCGGAAGGCCGCGGATGCCCCGGTTGAGGATCATCGCCACGCCCAGGGCGACGGCCAGCGACAGCGGCACCGAGACGAAGCTGTAGACGAAGGTCACCTTCAGCGACTGATGCAGCTTGGCGTCGCCGAGCATGGTCCGAAAGTTCTCCAGGCCGATCCACCCCGGCGGGTTGAGCAGGTTGTAGTCGGTGAAGGCGAGATACAACGACGCGAAGAACGGGACGACCATGAAGAGCATCCCGAGGAACCAGGGCAGCAGGAAGAGATAGCCCGCCCGGTCGTTGCGGAGCTTCTTGCGGGCCCGGATCGACGCCGCGGTCACCCCGTCCACCCGCGGCGGGGTGGGGGTGCCGGCACGCGTGGACGCGTCGGAGGACACACTCATCGCGCGATCACTTCGCCAGTGCCGCCCGCGCCCCGGCGAGGAACTCCTTGGCCGCCTGCGCCGGGGTCTTGCGTCCGAACTCCACCTCGGAGGAGAGGGAGCTCAGGATTCCGTAGAGCTTGCTGGAGCCGATGGGATAGGTGTACGACGGCGGCAGCTTCTCCGCCTGCAACCCGATGAGATAGTCGGTGGCGGTCCGGTCGTCGGCCGCCAGGGTCGCCTTGATCTCCCCGGCGATCGTCGAATTGGCCGGCACGCCGCGCGTGGTGCCGGCCGCCTTGGCACCGTCCACGTCGTTGATCAGGAAGTTCAGCAGCGTGACGGCCTCCTTGGGATGCTTGGACTTCGACGAGACCGACCACAGCGCGGGCGTGTCGATGGACTGCCCGCGCTGGCGGGCGGCGGCCTCACCGGGCATGCGCAGCAGCACCAGGTTTCCCCCGGCCGCCTTGTTGTAGGTGAGAAAGTTGTTGGTGGGGATGATCTGGCTGGCCACCGTGCCCTTGGCCAGGTAGGACTTGTCCGGCGAGCTGCCGATGCTGGGATCGATGAAGCCGGGGGGCGGGAAGCCACCCTCGGTGCGCATCTTCTCGATCATCTCCAGCCAGGTGACGAGGGTGCCCTCGGTGACACCCAGCTTCCCGTCGGCGGTGTAGAAGTCCTCCCCGCGCTGGCGGGTGAAGACCATGAGGTTGGCGAGGGTGGCCGCCTCGAACACGGTGCCGTACACCTTGCGCCCGCTCTTCGCAGTGACCTGCCGGGCGAACGCGGCCAGGTCGTCCCAGGTCCAGCTGTTGCCGTCGGGGATCGCGACGCCGAACTTGTCGGTCAGGGTCTTGTTGACCACGAAACCGATGCTGTTCAGGCCGGAGGGCACGCCGTAGTTCTTGTCCCCCACCATGCCCAGCCGGCGGGCGTTCTCCACGACGCCGGTCAGGTCGAGGATCCCGGAATGCTGACTGAGGTCGAGCAGCGCGCCCCGGTCGGCGTACTCGCGGAGGCTGTCGGTGCGCATCGCCAGCAGATCCGGCGGCTCGCCCGCGGCGAAGCGGGTGGCGAGCTTGTCCTTGTAGGGCTGACTGTCCTGATACTCGGTCTTCACGGTGATGCCGGGGTGCTTACGCTGGAAGAGGTCGAGGGCGGCCTGGGTCTTCTCGGCGCGGACCGCGTCACCCCACCAGACCATGTTGAGCTGAACGGCATCGCCCTCGGCGTCGTCGTCACCGCCGCCGAACCCACGGCCACACGCGGCCAGGCTCAGCCCGAGGCCGGACAACCCGGCCATTCTGATCATGTCCCGGCGGCTCACCGCCGTCCGGAAGGCTCCGGGGGATCTATCGGTCATCGGGATCGCTGTCCCTTCCTGGGATGCCGGCGGGCCGGCGCAATGCGGCAAAGGTTCGGTGCTGAGCGCGGGCGGACGCGGCTCGGGCGCCTGGCGCCAACGCCGACCGGGGCCCGAAGATCCACAGTGGGGTTGAGCCAGGACAGCGCTTTCCTATGGAGGTTTGCGGCGAGGATCGGCGAGCCCGCAGGTCAGGTTAAGAGCGGATTTCGGATTACGTCAACCCGCAAAATAAACTCGGCCAGGATTACCGAAAACCATTGACACTAATTGATCGACATCACTACCGTGGTGGCACCGAGCGCCCACCGGCGGGCAGCGCTTCCCCGGTGCGCGTGCCGGCTGCACCTGACTTCGGGCAGCCGTTCGCAGACCTTGGAGACCCACGGCATGCTCGGCGCCCGAACCCCTCAAGGTCGCTGCCACCAGCGGCAATATGCGGGGTTTGTGACGTTCGGATCCAGGATGTGGGACCGGATGCTCAGGGTGTGGTTACCGTGTTCGGCATGTGGCACAGGGCTCGTCAGCTGAACCTGGTACCGGCTCCTGATTCGGCGCTCGCCGGCACCCAACCGGTCACGGCGACCATGCACCGGTCCTGGGGGCGGCTCGTGATCTGCGGCGGGGTCGCTGCGGTGACTGCGCTGCTCCTGGCTGGATGCCCGTCGTCCGGCGACGCCGAACCAGTCTGCGAGCAGCCCTCCCCCGGGACTGTCTCCACCACCTGCGACGACAACAACCTCGGCAAGTGAGCGATGCCGGGCGGGCCGCACCGGCCTGCCCGGCATTGTCACCGCTGACACGCGGGCCGGCGAGCGCCCCGCCGCGCGGCCGTCCCCGGTCAGCCGCCGGTGATCGACCAGTGCCACGGCTCCGACGGTAGGTTCACGAAGCCGTACGTGCCCGCGTTCGCGGCCAGCCACCTGAATGCGGCGCTGTTGGCCGTGAGGGACTTGCCGCCGGAGGTGACGTCGACGGCCAGGCCGATCTCATGCAGCGACCGGCCGGGAATCGCCGTCGGCACCCGGCACGACGAGGCCGGCGCGGTCCAGACGTCGGGGCAGCCGTTGATCGTCCGCAGCTGGATCTGCCGCTGCCTGGTCCGGAACCCGCCGCCGGACAGGATGATCCCGTCGGCCTTCGCGGCGTCGAGCATCCGGCGGAACACGAAGGCCACCTTGCTGTGCACGGTTACGCCGTAGACGGTGGTGGAGTCGGCGACGACGAACCCGGGCCGGATCTCGGTGACGACGTCGCGGCTGATCGCGGCGGCCTGGGCGGCGAACTCGGCGCGGTGGTCGAGGCCGATGAGCTTCTGCTGGTTCGTGCGGACCGTCGCGGAGGCAGTCCCCCACGCGATGATCGCCCGGTCCAGGGTGACGGTGGCGGTCCGGGCCGTGGCCTGCGCCGTTTTCAACGCCGCGGCGGCCTGCCGCGCCTCGGCCCTGCGGGTGGTCACCGTCTTCGCCGCGGCGGTGATGGCGTTCCTCGCCGCCGTCACCGCGACGCCGTTGCGGGGCCGCCGCTGCGACGCCACGGTCAGCGTATTTCTCGCGCTGGTCAGGGCCTCTCTCGCGACCGCGGACCGGGTACGGGCGACCGCGTCAGCGGCGACGGCCCTGGTCAGTTCGGTCTGCGCGGCGCCGTGTTCGGCCGTCCCCGTGGTGACCTGTTGGGCGCGGGCGGCGAGGGTGGCCCGTTGGGTGGCGAGAGTCTTGCGGAGCTGGAGGTACGCCGGGGTCGGGGTCAGGCTGTGATACATCAGCGACGCCCACTTCTGCGCGACGCGCGGGACCGCAGCCGACGCCGGGCCGGGCGTGCCGGCGACCGTCAGGACCGCGGCGAGCAGCGCAACGATCGTTACGGCGAAGGAGCGGGTCCGCTGATCGCGGCGAGGTTCCTGTGGTGTCGTCATCTGGCGTGCGCTCCTTGGCCTCAATGGGTCAGGGCGGGACAGCAGCAAAGGCATGAGCCCCCGGAAGGTGTGTCCAGACGACTCTCGTGCCCGGCAGGTGCAGCCCCGGCACGGTGGCGGAGCGGACAGGTTGCCGGGAGTTACTGCCCGGACGGGACGATCAGGGCGCGGGCGGCCTGGACGGCCCGGGCGGCGATCTCGTCGGCAGTGCTGGAGTTGCGGGCGAAGAAGCCGTCGGCGAACAGCGACGTGTAGCCGTGGGCCACGGCGATCGTCGCCTCGGCGAGCAGGACGACCTCCTGGTACGAGGGGGCGCCGGTGGCCGTGGCCAGGTCGAGCACCGTGGCCATCAGGGCGCGGGTCTGCTCGCGGCGGGCCTCGTCGGGCAACTGGTACAGCTCGGCGGCGTAGATGACGTGGAAGCCGGCGCCCGTGCGGACGACGTACCGGACGTAGGCGCCCGCCACCGCGGCCAGGCGGGCGGCCGGGTCGGGGCCCGCCGCGTCGGCGGCGGCGACGATGGCGGCGCGCAGATCGTGGGCGGCGGTGGCGGAGACCGCGCCGAGCAGGTGGGTGCGGTCCGGGAAGTGCCGGTACGGGGCGGCCGAGCTGACCTGCAGCCGGCGGGCGACCGCGGCGACGGAGAAGCGCTGCAGGCCGCACTCGGCGAGCAGGTCGAAGCTGGCGCCGATCAGCGCCGCGCGGAGGTCACCGTGGTGGTAGCCCCGCTCCGCCGACACGCCGGGCCTCCTCGCTTGCGTTCGTGTAAGAGGACTCTTACATTAGCAGGTGACAGCACTCTTACCTGGTGGAGGCACTGTGAGCATCCGGCTCGGGTACCAGATTCCGAACTTCACCTATCCCGGCGTCCCGGTCGAGGAAACCTTCGACACCGTCGCCGCGCAGGCCCGGGAGGCCGAGGCGGCCGGGTTCGACACCGTGCTGGTGATGGACCACTTCTACCAACTGCCGGGCATCGGCGCGCCGGAGAACGCGATGCTCGAGGCGTATACGACGCTCGGCGCGCTGGCGTCCGTCACGTCGACGATCCAGCTCTCCGCGCTGGTCACGGGGAACACGTACCGCAATCCGGCGCTGCTGGCGAAGACCGTGACCACCCTCGACGTGGTCTCGCACGGCCGGGCGATCCTCGGGATCGGCGCCGGCTGGTTCGAGCGCGAGCACGACGACTACGGCTTCGACTTCGGCACCTTCGGACAGCGCTTCGAACGGCTGGAGGAGGCGCTGACCATCATCACGCCCATGCTCAAGGGCGAGCCGGCGACCCTCGACGGCAAGTGGTACACGGCACGCGGCGCCATGAACAACCCGCGGGTGCGCCCGACCGTCCCGATCATGCTGGGCGGCAGCGGCGAGCAGAAGACGTTCCGGCTGGCCGCGCGCTTCGCCGACCACATGAACATCATCTGCGACGTCACCGAACTGGCCCACAAGGTCGGCGTGCTGCGGCAGCGCTGCGAGGAGATCGGCCGCGACCCCGCCACGCTGGCGACCAGCTACCTGGTGATGGGCATGGTCGGCGAGACCGAGCAGGAGGCGAAGGAACTGGGCGAGACGATCCCGGAGGACCGCCGCAACCGAGCCTTCCTCGGCACGCCGGAGCAGGTCGCCGAGCAGCTGCAGGAGCAGGTGATCGGTGCCGGGATCGACGGGCTCACCATCAACCTGATCCGCAACGGCCACCGGCCCGGCGTGGTCACCCAGGTGGGCGCCGCCCTTAAGCCGCTCGTCGCGGCGGCATAACCACCTACCCGCGGGCCCGGCTGCACCGAACGACACTGGCAGCCGGGCATCACGTGGCCGAGTTAGCGACTCCCGCCGAGGTCACACTGCGCGTTTCACTCGTGGCATCCTGCGAGGCATGGCGAAGCCTGGTCGGCGGCAGCGCGATCATCGATCCCGAGCCGGTGGCCCCGCTGCTGACCCAGCCGGAGCATCCGCTGACCAGTCGCGAGCGGAACGTCCTGGCCCTGGCCGCGCAGGGAATGCCGGCCGACGCTATCGCCCGAAAGCTCGTCGCCTCAGCCGGCCCGGTGCACAACTGCCTGTCCCGGATCATCGCGAAGACCAGCGCGGACGGCCGGAGCGACGCGATCAGCTGGGCCGGCCGGCACTGAGGCCCCGAGCCAGCATCCGGTCAGGTCCCGGTACAGCGGGCAGGTGGTCTGCAGCGTGTGGTGGTCGCCGTCGAGGACAAGCACCCGCGCCGCCCGCATCGCCGAGCTGACCCGGTGGGCAATCACCACCAGGGCACCGCGGGCGGCGAAGGCGTGCTCGACCCGCTCCTCGGCCGCCGGATCGAGGTGGCTGGTCGCCTCGTCGAGGACGGCCACCGGCGCCGGCGCCAGGTACGCCCGTACCAGGGTCAGCAGCTGACGCTGTCCCGCGGACAGCTCGCCGGGCCGCAGGTCGGCCCGAAGGCCGCCGAGGTGCGCCAGCAGAGTGCCGGCGCCGAACAAGTCGGCCTCCGCCAGCAACTGCCGACCGGACGCTTCGGGGTTCAGGTACCGCACTGCCGGGAAACAGGTACGCCTCCTGCGGGATCAGGACCCGGTGCCGCGCCCGGGCGGCGGGGTCGAGACACTCGGCCGGCCTGCCGCCGATCAGGCCGCCGGCGGGGCAGCCCGGCGGTACGAAGGTTGGCGGAGCACACCTTGAGAGGTTCGGGCCAGCTCGACGCCCTGGCGCTCCAAGATCCGCCGGGAAACGGGGCGGAGCAACGCGATAGCGGAGGAGACCGGGCGCCGGGCCACCTTCACGCCATTGTCGGCCCTTCGGCACGCACTCATGGAGATCCGCGCAGCCACATGTCACCCGACTGGGTGTCGCCGACAGCAAACAAGGCACTCCCGCACAAGACTCCTCCGCACCCACGAACTCCAAGATCGCGACGGTGGCAACACGGCGCGTCTGCGAGGTTCGGGCGGAGTGCGGGACGAGACACTCAGGATGTGGTCGCCCGGCCCGGCATACGAGAGCGCGCCCAAGTCATGCCCGAATGCGGAGACCGTCGAGGGCGCCCGCCACCACCGTAACCGGCGAGGTACGTCCGCCTGACCCACCACCCAGCCAGGCCCGCCGGACAGAAATCCCCTGACGCCACCACAGCGCGGCAGCCAGACCAGATCCGCACGGTGACCGCCCAGCCCGCACTCGCAACCAGGGCGCGCGAAACCCATCACCTGGCGCAGGAGACCCCCATGCAAGACCGGGGCCGGGGGTGACCACGCACGTCATAAAAACGACCCACCCAACGTGCGTGGTCACCCCCG